>Ga0302325_10027225_pt1 | contig 11858 bp, 10 predicted proteins | sample Palsa_T0_2_FD_201948 | JGI IMG/M metagenome (GOLD analysis project Ga0302325, IMG submission 201948) | Peat permafrost microbial communities from Stordalen Mire near Abisko, Sweden - Palsa_T0_2 | ecosystem: Environmental > Terrestrial > Soil > Palsa > Peat permafrost | place: Sweden: Abisko... | reverse complement strand
ACACGTCGCCGAGGCCGGAGCTATCCGGGACGGTGTACGTCGAGCCCGGGATAGCAGTCAGCGTCCCGTTGAAGCTCAGCCGGAAGCCGGTGTAGTTACTGCCGCCCGTGCCGGAGTTCGCCACGTAGACCAGGCCGGACGGGGAGACCGCGACGCTGACCGGCTTGATCCCGCCGGAGGACACCGGCTGGCCGACGAGCACCGGCACGCCGCCCGCGGTGACGCGCAGGACCGAGATCTGGTTACTGCCGGCGTCCACTGCCAGCAGGTACCTGCCGTCCTGGGTGGCCTGGATCGCGCCCTGGGAGGCCAGGCCCGCGCCCAGGCCTGCGCCCCCGGCCGCGAACGGGGAACCAGCCATCGCCGTGAGCGAGCCGTCGGCGTGCCGGGCGTACCCGTCGATGGTATTGGCCGCGGCGGTGTTGCCGTCGACATAGGTGTAGCCGACCACCGGCGATGCCGTGCTGGCGCTGGCCGCGGTGGCCCCGCCGAACAGGCCGATCGTGGCCGCCAGCAGGCTGCCGCCCGCTGCTGCCAGGCATGTGTGCTTGCGCAATGTCCTTCTCCTTGCGTGGGATGGATCCGCGGTGACCCGAGGATCTACCCAAGTGAGTGGCGTACCGCGGCCGGTTTCTTACCTCCGCACCTCCCGGCGTCTCCCTAAGACCGGGCGACGAAGCCTTGCGCTACGCCAGTGGCCGTGCCGCGCTCGGACGGCGGGAACAGGCGGGTAACCAGCGCGAGAATCTGGCGAACCATGAGGGCGGCGCACGCGCCCTGGATCAGTCGTGCCGCGACGAGTTGCGGTCCGGTCTGGCACAGCGCGCACACCCCGGAGGCGGCGGCCGCTTTAGATTAGCGGAGACCGGCCCGTGTCAGGCTGCGGCTGGCGCTGGCCCGAATTTTGCGGAAGCTGGTCCGCCCGGCAAGCCGGCGTGCGGTCCGGACGGGATTGCGGAGGTGGGCATCGTGGGTCGTGACGCGCTGAGAGAATATGTCCGAGGGTCGCTGTGGGTGCTGCCCACGCTATCCGTGCTGGTCGCCCTGGCTGCCGGTGCGCTGCTGTCCTCGGTCAGCATCGGGCCGCGCTCGCCGCTGGCATTTCAGGGCACCCCGGATGACGCCCGGACCCTGCTGCTCGGGATTACCGGGACGATGGTCACCGTCATCGCGCTGCTGCTCGGCCTGACGGTGGTAGCGCTGCAGCTGTCCTCTACCCAGTTCTCGCCCCGGCTGCTGCGCAGCTTCCTGCGGGACCGGCCGAACCAGGTCGTGCTCAGCGCGTTCGTCGCGACCTTCGCCTACAGCGCCGCCGGTCTGTATACGGTCGGCGTCTCAGGCGGCAACCGCACCGCCGCGTTTCCCCGGCTCGCGGTCAGCGGCGCGATCGTGCTCCTGTTCGTCAGCCTCGGCTTGCTGGTGTTCTTCGCCGACCACTTCGTGCACTCGATCCAGGTCGACGCGATCATGAACGGGGTGCAGCGCAACACCCTGGCGGTAATCGAGGGCGGGCTGCTGGCCGGCGGCCAGGAGGCGCCCGAGGTGCCGGCCTGGGCCGTGCCGGTTACGTCCGGGCGCTCGGGGTACGTCCAGGCGGCCCGTCCCGGCGTGCTGCTGCCGCACGCCGCCCGCCACGGGGTCTGCCTGCGGCTGCGGCCCCGGGTCGGCGAGCACGTGGTCGCCGGGAGCACGCTGGCGTGGATCTGGCGTGCCTCCCCCGGTGACCCTGCCCCTGACCCGCAGGCCTTCTCGCGGGTCCTGGGCGCCGGGGTACGGATCGGGTTCGAGCGCACCCTGAGCAGGACGCCGCGTTCGGGATCCGGCAGCTCGTCGACGTGGTGTGCAAGGCGCTGTCCCCGGCGGTCAACGATCCCTACACCGCGGTCCAGGCCGTCGATCACCTGTCGGTGATCTTCTGCGCGCTGACCCGGCGGCCGCTGGGAAACCACATCGCCCGGGACGGCAGCGGCACGGCGGTGATCATCCCCGGACGGCGGTTCGGGGAATACCTCGCGGTGATGTGCGGGCTGATCCGCCGCTACGGCGCCAGCGAGCCGACCGTCGCCCATGCGCTGCTCCGCCTGCTCAGCAGCTGCGCTGCCGTGGCCGCAGAGGACCCCGAGCGGCGCGCGGCGATTGAAGAACAGGCCCGCATCATCGTCGCAGACGCCGAACGGGAAGTCCGCCAGCCCGCCGACCTTGCCTTCACCCACGCCGAAGCGCAGGCCGTCCTCCAGGCGGTGACCGCGCGCCAGCCCCGCCCGCACCCGCCCGGCGGCGAGCCGGACGAGCCGCCCGCCCCCGCTTAGCCGACGACCAGCCGCCTGCCGTCGCGTTGGCCCGGCGGCTTGAGGGCCGGGCCGCCGGGCAGCGGGGTCGGCGGCCAGCGGCGGGTGTTCATCGCCATCGCGGTCAACGACATCCCGCTCGATGCGCTGGTGGTGCCAGCGAGGTGCGCCTCGAAGCGGCGGCGGCCGGCGCGCGGGCGGTCAATCTTCCGTCGCGGCGTGACGTTTCAGCTCCTGGGATGTCTTTCACCCTGGTCTCTCGCAGGCCGTCCGCGTGGCCACGCAGACGAACGCGCGGTCCGCATGCCGCCACTGCCCCGTGACGTTCAGTCCGGTATCGGCGGCGGCGCGTAGCAAGGCGACGGTGCCCATGCGGGCCCAGGGGAAAACCGGGCCGCGGCGCCCGTCCGGGTGTTCGAGCCAGGCGGTCATCCGCTCGTCGATGTTACCGGGGTCGGCCTCGATCAGCATCCTGCCGCCGGGCGCTAGCAGCTGCGCGCAGCGGTGCAGGAGCCCGGTGGGTATGCCGCCGATGCCGATGTTGCCGTCGGCGAGGAGTACGGTCGCCCACCGGCCCTGGCCGGGCAGCGGATCGAACACCGAGCGGTGCAGGGCGGACGCCCCGGCCTGGCGCACCCGTGCCACGGCGGCACGCGAGATGTCGACGCCAAGGGCCGGGATACCGCGCTCGGTCAGCGCTATGGTCAGTCGGCCGGGGCCACAGCCCACGTCGAGGACCGGCCCGAGGCAGTGCCTGAGCAGTTCCTCGTCAGCGCTATCGGGCCGCCCGCACCACCGGGAGACCTGCAGCGGCAGCGCGCGGCCGTCGGCGGTCCGCAAGATCAGCGGTGCGGCCTGCCCGTGCAGCGCCTCTTCGTACAAGGCGATCGCGCCTGCCCTCATGCGGTCTCGCCGAGGGTGCGGTACCCCGTCACGCCGCATGTAGGACGCACGATCGCTGCGAATTCCCGCGCCCGTGCGGCGAAACGGCTCCGCGGTGCCTGGCGTGCCACCGCCACCGCATCCGCTGCCGTGTCCACGTCGCGTAGCAGGGGTAGGTCGACGACGCGCAGCCCGGCCGTGAGGAGCCTGGCACGCTGGATCGCGCCGGTGCTCTGGGTTGACATGGGGACGCCGCGCAGCAGGGCGGGATCCGGGACCCGCAGGCCAAGTGCCCAGAACCCGCCGTCGGCGGCCGGGCCGAACACCGCGTCGGCAGCCTGCCAGTTCACGGTCAGCAGGTCGGGGGTGATCTGCGGGGTGTCCATCCCGATCAGCAGGGCCGGGCCGTGAACGGCGGCGAAGGCGTCGGCGAGGCGCTCGTCGAGCGTACCCCCGCATTGCGGCACGATGTCGAACCCGCAAGGTAGCCAGGCGCCCGGCTTGCCGTCGAGGACAAGGAGCCGCCGCAGGGCCGGGGCCATCAGCATGATGTGGAGCGTGTCGGCGAGCGCGGCTTCGGCGAGCGCAGCGGCCTGCTCGTGGGTGAACGGCGGCACGAGGCGCGTCTTGACCCGGCCGGGCACCGGCTGCTTCGCGATGACGAGCAGGGTGGTATCCGGCCCCTGCGCCGAGGCGGTCACCGGGCGAGCACCCCGGTCATGTCCTGAACGGTCCGCACGCAGCCTCGCACGGTACCGGTCACCTTGGACTTCCCGATGCGGGGCAGGTAGGTCACCTCGACCTCGGATACCCGCCAGCCGGCCGCCGCCGCCTTTATGACCATCTCAAGCGGGTACCCGAACCTCCGGTCGGCCAGTTCCAGGCCGAGCAGCGCCTCGCGGCCCGCCGCGCGCATCGGCCCCAGGTCACGGACGCTCAGTCCGGTGCGCCGCCGGACCCGCCGGGCCAGTTCCCGGTTAGCGAGGCGGGCCGGCAGCGGCCAGGCGTCGCGCTGCTGCGTGCGGCGGCGGCCCAGGACCAGGTCGGCCTGGCCGGCTTCCAGCGGCCCGGTCACGAGGGAGAGCTGGCGCGGGTCGAGGCTGCCGTCACAGTCGCAGAAGCACACCAGGTCACTAGCCGCCGCGAGCAGGCCGGCGTGGGCGGCTGCACCGAACCCTCGGACCGGCTCAGGCACCACCGTCGCGCCTAGCGAACTCGCCAGCTTGCCCGACCCATCGGTGGAGCAGTTGTCGACGACGATCGGGCGGAAGCCAGCGGGCATCCGCTCAAGAATCCAGGGCAATGCCGGCGCCTCGTTCAGGCACGGCAAGATCACGTCTACGATCACGGCTGCGACGCTATTACGAAGGGCAGGCCAACGTCGGCGGCATGGCCTTACAAAATGGAGAAACTCAAGCTCACGATGGTACGCAATTTTGTGACTAAGCCATTAGGTGCCGGATATTACAATCCGGGGAAACCTTCTCGGTAATGCCTGAATGGGAACCTGGACCGCTCATATCGACCCGGGATGTCCCTTAGACTCGGACGGTGGAAGGGCGCATTCTTATTGTCGAGGACGACCTGACGGTGGCGGAGGTCGTCGTGGACTACCTGCGCCACGCTGGCCTGGAGCCGAGGCACGCGCTGGACGGCCAGAGCGCGCTGGAGGTTGCCGCGACGTGGCGGCCCGACCTGGTGGTGCTCGACCTGATGCTCCCGGGGGTCGGCGGCCTGGAGGTCTGCCGGCAGTTGCGCGAGGGGCGGGACCCGCAGGCGCCGCTGCCCGTGATCATGCTGACCGCGCTCGGCGAGGAAAGCGACCGTGTGCGGGGGCTAGAGGGCGGCGCCGACGACTACGTGACCAAGCCGTTCAGCCCGAGGGAGCTTACCCTGCGGGTGCAGGCCGTCCTGCGCCGTGCCCAAGCGGGCAACACGGCCCCGGTCGTGGCGCAGCCGGTGCGCTCAGGGCGCCTGGAAGTCGACCTGGCCGCCCGGCGGGTGCGCAGTGACGGCCGCGAACTCGACATGACGGTACGCGAATTTGACCTGCTTGCCTTCCTCGTCTGCCACCCGGGCCGGGCGTTCTCCCGCGCCGAGCTGCTTGAGCAGGTGTGGGGCTGGTCTTTCGGTGACCTGTCGATCATTACCGTGTACGTACGCCGGCTGCGGGACAAGGTTGAGCAGGATCCTGCCTCGCCGACCCAGCTTCAGACGGTCTGGGGCGTCGGCTACCGCTGGGAGGCGAGCCCGTGATCAACGACAGGATTCAGATCGTCCTGATCGCGGCGGGCTGCACCGGCGCCGTGGGCCTGGCGGGAATGGCCGCCATCCGGTTGCTGAGCCGGGCCTCGCTCCGGCTTTCCATCCAGGCCAGCGGCATCGTGCCTGTCATCGCGATCGTGGCAGGAACGCTCGGCACCGCCGAGGCGATGTTCCTGTCCAGGCACGATCTGGGCGTCGTGGTCATGGTGTGCGTCGTCGCCGGCATCGTGGCGTCCGTGGTCAGCTGGCTGCTCGGTCGCCGCGTCGAGTCGGGGAGCATGGCGCTGCGGCAGGCCGCGCGGTCGATCGCCGACGAGGCAGGCCAGTTCCGGCCGCCAGCCCAGCCGCTTGCGGCGGAGTTCGCGGCCCTGTCCAGGGAGCTCGCGGACACCAGCGTGAAGCTCGCGAGGTCCCGTGCGCGGGAACGCGCGCTCGAGCAGGCACGGCGGCAGCTTGTGGCCTGGGTCTCGCATGACCTGCGCACCCCGCTTGCCGGGCTTCGCGCGATGGCCGAGGCACTCGAGGACGGCCTGGCCGCGGACCCGCCTCGCTATCACAAGCAGATTAGGGCTGAGGCCGAGCGGCTGACCATCATGGTCGATGACTTGTTTGAGCTGTCGCGCATTCATTCGGGCACGTTGCACTTGTCCCCGGTCCTGATCACGCTTGATGACCTGGTCAGCGATGCGCTCGCGAGTACGGAGGCGCTGGCGCGGGAGCGCGGCGTCCGGCTGGACGGCAGCGCGACCGGGCACATCGTGGTCCGCGCCGACCCGCGCGAGCTGTCCCGCGCGCTCACCAACCTGCTGACCAACGCCATCAGGTACACCCCGCCCGGAGGCTGCGTGCACGTCGAGGCGAGGCCGGAGTGCGAAGACGCGGTGCTGACGGTCGCCGATGGCTGCGGCGGCATCCCGGAGGCCGACCTGCCGCGCATTTTTGACCTGGCCTGGCGGGGTACCGATGCCCGCAGCCCCGCGCCCGACAGCGGAGCCGGGCTTGGCCTCGCGATCGTCCGCGGCATCATCGAGGCCCACCAGGGTAGCGTCCGCGTCCTGAATACCGGGGACGGCTGCCGTTTCGAGATGACGCTGCCCGCCTGCCCGTGAGCCGTCACGGCGGGCCGTTCTCCCTGATTTGTAATATCCGCTGGTGAGCGGCTGCACCTGTGTCGCAGGCGGCCGGCCGCGACGGCTCTGCACACTTGGCGCGTGGTGGTAGATTGCCTGGCCAGCGTCAGGCGGGCGGCGAGTGAGGGTCGTTTCCGACGTTCCGCTCGGCCCCCCAAGCACCTACGTCCGCAGACCGACAAAACGGGACATATGGTGCAGACTAGCCCCGCTGAGCGGGTTTGTCAGTGCCGCTGCCCGGCGCGTGTAATACACAGCGTGATCCCCTGGGCTAGTCCGGATCTCCACGCCGGGCACGAGGCAGCGGCTGCCGCATTGGCAGATGCTGATAGTGGCCCGGCAAGCAAGATCCCGCCCGCGCTCGCCCGGCTGGCGCATCGGCCGGACGGGCTGCGGGCGCTGCGGGTCCTTGCCGCGCTGCTGGGGCTGGCGGCGATCGGTACTTACGTCGCGGTCGCGCTGACCCGGCTGACCTACCCCCTCGTCCTGGAGGTACTCGAGAGCAACTCCCTGATTGAGGTCCACCGGATACTCGCCGGGCAGCCGCTGTACGCGGCGCCCTCCGCCGGCTACGTGCCGGACGGCTACCCGCCGCTCTACTTCGCGGTCTCCTCGGCCGCCGCCGGCGTGCTCGGCCAGTCGTACCTGCCCCTGCGGCTGGTGTCACTGGTCTCGTCGCTGGCCTGCTTCGCGGTGCTGGGCCGGCTAGTCCAGCGCGAGACCGGCAGCGCCGCCGCCGGGATCGCCGCCGCCGGCCTGCTGGCCGGTACCTACTTCGACGCCCGCACCTGGTTCGACGTCGCCCGGGTCGATTCGCTTTTCCTGGCCCTGAGCGTCACCGCTCTGTATGCCGCGCGGTGGGCAAGCCGCACCCCGGGCGCGGTGGCGGCCGGCTTGCTGCTCGGGGCCGCGTTCCTCACCAAGCAGAGCGCGCTCGCGGAAGGCGTGGCTGTCCTCGCCGCACTGGCAGCCGGGCCCCGCTGCAGGCTCGCCGTTCCCGCCGCGCTGACCTACGGCGCGGTTCTCGCGGGCAGCACGCTCGTGCTGGGGCTGACCAGCCACGGATGGTACCTGTACTACGTTTTCGAGCAGATGGGTCAGCACACGCTCAATACCGCCGCTGAGACCCGGTTCTGGACCGGTTACCTGCTGCCCACGCTCGGCATTGCCATCTGCGCCGCGGTGCTCGGTACGCGGCGCATACCGCTGGTACTGCTCGCCGGGTGCGCGGCGCTGGTAGCGGAGGGCTACGCGGCGCGGGTGCAAATCGGCGGCAACGTCAACGATATGCTGCCCGCCTACCTGGTGGTGGCGTTGCTGGCCGGGCTGGCGATGACCCCCCGGCCCGGAGGGTGGCCGGCCAGCCGGACCGGCAGGCCCGCTAAGGCTCAGTACGCGGGCACGCGGCGAGGGCACGCTCGGCGGTGGGCCGCCGCTGCGGCCGCGGGGCTGGTCATCGCTCAACTGGCTGTGCTGATGGCGGGCTTCCGCCCAGGCAACGCGATCCCGACGGGCGCGGACCGCGCCGCGGGCCTGCGCCTGGCCGCTGGCCTGGAGGTGCTGGGCGGCACGGTCGCGATCCCCGGCAACCCGGGTCTCGCCCTCATGGCGGGGCTACCCGAGGTCGAGGACCAGGTCGCGGCGGCCGACGTCCTGGGCGCCTCGGACCGGGCCGCTAAGACGATCTTCACCGCCAGCGTGGCGCGCGCGGTGTCTACCCAGCGGTTCACCGCGATCATCACCGAGATGACCGGGGATCTGCGGGGTTTTCCCGCGGACCTGTCGCGCTACTACCGCCTGTGCCCGCAGATGCCGCTGGCTGGCGCGCCACCGGACCCCTACGGCCCCATCGCTGTCGCCCGGGAACAGCCGGTCTCGGTGTGGCTTCCCGCTGATCGCGGCTCCTGCGCCGCGACGATCCGCGCGATCAACGGAACACAGAGCATGATCTCGCCGGCCCCGCCGCGGGTGCCCGGCAGACCAGGAGGTCCTGCATGACGAACGCCCGGAGGTCCAGGCGCCGCTCAGTCCTGAGGTCGCTGGTGCGGCGTGCCGCGCGGCGGCTGGACCGGCTCCGGCGCGGCCTCGTCTCGTCGTCTCGGGCTGCCGGGCGGCGCGTCAGGCAGTGGCTGGACCGGCTGCCGCGGCCCGACGAACTGCCGGGCCCGTTCCGCCGGTCCTTCTGGCGCAGCCCGATCCGCGGCCCGTGGCTGACCTCAGTCCTGGGCCTGGTCCTGCTGCCCGGGATCTTGGTGGTGTTCGCGACCGGCCTGCTGTCCTACGCCGCCTACAATCCCGACCTGAGCTACCTCAACGATCTGACGCCAGGCAAGGGCTGGCTCGGCTTCTACCTGTTCTCCTGGCCGACCGACCCGGCCTGGCTCTACCGGCTCAACCAGGGCGTGCACGTCACCTTGGGGCTGATGCTCGTCCCGATCCTGCTGGCCAAGCTGTGGTCGGTGCTGCCCAAGCTCTTCGAGTGGCCCCCGGTCCGCAACCCCGCCCACGCCCTGGAACGGCTGTCGCTGTTCTTGCTGGTGGGCGGGGCCGTGTTCGAGTTCGCCACCGGGATCGTCAACGTCCAGCAGTGGTACGTATTTCCGGGCTCGTTTTACACGCTGCACTTCTACGGTGGCTGGGTCTTCGTGGCCGCTCTGGTGGTCCACACGGGCCTGAAGACCCCGACGGTGATCAGGGCGCTGCGTCACGGCGGCCTGCTGCGGGAACTGCGCACCGACACCGCTCACACACGCCCGGAACCGTCCGACGCCGAAGGCCTGGTCAGCCCGGCGCCGGCCGCGCCGACAATCTCGCGCCGCGGCGCGCTAGCCTTCGCGGGCGCCGGGTCGCTGCTGGTGCTGGTCCTGTCGGCGGGCCAGTCCATCGGCGGCCCGCTGCGCCGCACCGCCGTGCTCGCGCCGCACGGGCAGGACACCGGCAGCGGACCCCTTGATTTCCAGATCAACGTGACCGCGGCCCAAGCGAGCATCAAGGCCGCCGAGACCGGTGCGAGCTGGCGGCTCACCCTCGGCCGCACGGGTGCCGACCCCGGCACGCCGGTCAGCCTGACCAGGGCCGAGCTGCTCGCGATGCCGCTGCACACCGCGCGGCTGTCCATCAACTGCGTCGAGGGCTGGTCCACCGGCGGCCAGTCCTGGACCGGGGTGCGGCTGCGCGATCTCGCCCGGCTCGCCGGCGCGGACCGGCCAGCCAGCCTCCTGGTCGAGTCGCTGGAGCGCGGCGGCGCCTTCCGGCACGCCGTCCTGTCGCCCGCGCAGATCATGGACCCCAGCTCGCTGCTCGCACTACACGTCAACGGCTCCGATCTCTCTCCCGACCACGGCTACCCGGCCCGGGTAATCGTCCCGGCCGCCCCCGGCGTCCACAACACCAAATGGGTCACCCGCCTGACGTTCGGAAGCTGACGTGAAACGCCTTGCGCGCTGGTACGGCGCCAATCCCCTGCACCTGCTCGCCCTGCTCGGCTGCTTCGCCCTGGCCGGCTACGCTTCCGCCCAGCTGGTGAAGTCCCATCCGCTCGCCGTCGCGGTCTGGTTTCTCGGCGCGGTCGTCGGCCACGACCTGCTGCTGCTGCCGCTGTACTCCATCGCCGACAGATCCGCCCTGGCGGCGATCAGGGACCGCTCGCCCCGCCTGCCCGCTGTCCCGTGGATCAACTACCTGCGGGTGCCCGCCGGGCTGTCTGGCCTGCTGCTTCTCATATGGTTCCCGCTGATCCTCCGGCTGGGGACGGACTACCATGCCTCGACCACCTTGTCCCCGGACCCGTTCCTCTGGCACTGGCTCGCGGTGACGGGCGCGCTCTTCCTCCTGTCGGCCGCCATGCTGGCCCTGCGGCTCCGCAGGGCACCCCATCCCACCGCCTCGCCCTCTACGGCGAGCCGCGGCGGGAAGAACAGGCACAACCCCGCCGGAGCCCCCCGCCCCGCCCCGCCGCCGGCAACCCGGGAGCCTCCCCGCACGGCCCGGCAGGACGCGGACGAAACCGCGCCTGTCCGCCCGCTTCCGGCCCGACCAGGCGCAGACGAGACCGACACCGATGATCACGGTGCTGACTCCGCAAAGCGCAACCCGCCAACTCGATCTCAGGCGGCCAGCCCAGGAGATGAAGGAGAGCGGCCGGCTGCCGGCCGGCCCTCCAGTATGGGCCAGGAACCACACGATCCCTGACACCAGATATAGCCGAACCCGCGCGGCGGACTGAGCAGGCCGCCAGGCTAGCCCTTCTTGGAGTTGGGGTTCCGTGATCTTGTGTCAGGTTTCATGCTGCCGTCTTTTCTAGTCGTGCGGCGGCGACGTACTCGGCGATGATGCGGTCGAAGGTGGCGAGGGCGGTTGGCAGTTCAGCTCGCGCGGGCAGGCGGCTAGCGGCGAGGACGGGACCGAGGAGCCGTGCGCACCGCCTCGACCGGGCTTTCTTGCGTAGAGCAATTTCCGGCGATACTCTTTATACCAGTTCAGAGAATAATTTCGAAAACGTGTCCGAGGGGGGACTCGGTCACCGCTCGTGGTGCTGCATCACCGAATCGGTGATCCATCACCACTCCAAGCTAACACGGCAAGGGCCGGCCGACCCGCATTCTGCGGGCAGAAAGAGGCGGCAGCACCGGCCTGCCCGGCCGGTCCCGGCATGTGACCTGCGGAAATGACGAGGGCGGTGAGCCGGACCGGGCCGCGGGCAGGGCCGGACCGCGGCAGGCGCAGCACGACGCTTCATCATCGGGAAGCACAGCGGCAGCCTCCCGCTGCTGCTCGCCCGTCCCCCGCACCGCAGCCGCAGCCCGGTAAACCGGCCCAGATGACCTTGCCGCCGAGTTGAACCCCCATAAAACCGAGTTGAACCCCGATGAGGCAGTTGAGGCGGCTAGCCGCGCCAGAACAGGTCAGAGGGCCTTCCGAGCTCAGGCCATAGCCCGTCGGCACGGCAGCTGGCAAAGGCGGAGCTGTCACGCCGCCCGCGATCCGCTGTGCCCATGACGGTCCGCTACCGCCGCGGGCCGAGCTTGCGCACGCGTAGCCGTTAGGCGCGGTTTCATCAAGCCGTCCGGGTCGCGCCGCGTGTATGAGAATAGTTGTTCTGCGCACGTTGGGTGGTGCCTGCCTCGGGATGGCTAGCCGCAGGAAATGCTCGTCGATGAGACCGCGGGAAGGGTCCGATCGCTGCTGTCCGGCCCCTTGAGACTTGCTCTGCGCGGGGTCTGGGCAGGCAAACCTCCCGGGACTAGCGAGGTGCGCTGAGGAAGGCCTCGACGTCGGCGGCGAACTCGGCGTG
>Ga0302325_10027224_pt1 | contig 11859 bp, 10 predicted proteins | sample Palsa_T0_2_FD_201948 | JGI IMG/M metagenome (GOLD analysis project Ga0302325, IMG submission 201948) | Peat permafrost microbial communities from Stordalen Mire near Abisko, Sweden - Palsa_T0_2 | ecosystem: Environmental > Terrestrial > Soil > Palsa > Peat permafrost | place: Sweden: Abisko... | reverse complement strand
AGAGAAGCGAGGACCTTCTTTAGTTCCGCGGTGACTGAAGTCTTGGAGAGGCACGCGCGAACACTAGCTCCGGCTTTCGCGGCGGCATCGGCAACTTGAGCGGGATCATGCATCGAAAGCAACACTATCTTAATCGTTTTGTCGACATCGCGTATCGCTCTAGCTGCTTCGATACCGCTCATATTCGGCATTGAGACGTCCATCACGATCACATCGGGTTTGAGTTGTGCTGCCGCGGCGACGGCTTGTAATCCGTCTGTGGCTTCGCCACACAGCTCCCATCCATCCATGTCCGCGAGGAGCTGCCTGAGGCCCAGACGTACGACATCATGGTCGTCAACAATGAGAATACGAATGATCCTCGCTCCAGAAGACCATACATTTAACAGCGCGGATGACTCTAAAGAAATACGGTCTTTTATGTACGCGCCCAGTCCGGAATGGTATGGCGGCGAAAGATACATGGTACTGGTATCGAAACGTCGCTATTCACAGCAGCCAACTTAGCCTCCGAACGCAAAATGGGCATGGAAATGCAGAACATTTCTAGGGATGTTCGGGGCAACGATGGAAACGAAACGTTTCGTACACGTTCTCCTGTTTCGGTGCCCTCGATGCGGTGAGCCCATAGCAGTGGCGAATAGCGCGCCCTACCGTTCCATTGAGAAAGTTGACGCTTCAGAAATGGGGCTGACCTGCAACTGCCTTTGGACGGGCAAGGTTTGGGGGATGGAAGCTAAACGTCACATCGTGTTGGATTGGGATGGTGTAGCTGCGAAGAATCCAACGAACTTCTGATTACCACGCAACACTAGCCAATGAAGTGGTGGGCGATAAAGGATTTGAACCTTTGACCTTCCGGGTGTAAACCGGATGCTCTAACCGCTGAGCTAACCGCCCGTGTTGCAATCTTAAACCACTTTGCAGGATTTCTCTGCAGACGAATTCGCCGGATTGTCACCGCCAAAGAAAAAGCCGGGAGATTTGTGGTCTCCCGGCCTACGATCTCGATGACTTCGCTTCGGTACAACGGCGACGCAGTGAGCCGTTACAGCGCCGCGGCAGTTGGAAGAGCAGTTCTGCGCTTCAGAGCCATTGCAAGGCCGAGAACTCCAAGCCCCGCGCCCAGGAGCGAAAGGCTTCCAGGCTCGGGAGTGGTAGTCGTAGTTCCGGGCACGTCGGCGGTGATATCGAGTGCAATGGAGCCTCCACCTACCGTCGATCCCCAGGGGCTGCAAGGGAACGAGCCGGCTTCAAACGGATCCGCAGTGCAGACGCCATATTCTAGTTGCTGAGCGCCAGTAATTCCGAGGCCCCCGTTGTCGTCCGTCAGCAGTATGTCCACAGTCGGCCCGCTGCCTGTGATGTACGCCCCGAAGTTTTCGTTGGGGTTGCAGGCACTCGGCGCATCGCAATCGGTGGCATTGTTATTGAAATAGATTCCGTCCACCAGCGATCCAAAGTCCGCGGCGGTCCCGCTGGTATGCGTCCCGACCGTGACCAACTGGAACGTGCCGGAAAACGTGCAGCCGGTAGCGCTGCCCGTGCCTGTGAAGGTTAGGCTGCCGCCGATGATCGAAAGAGTTCCGGAACCCGGCGAGCCGCCCGCGCAATCCCCCGATTCGTGAGGGCAACGTAGCTTACCGTTTCCACAATGTCTGCCTTGGCCGAAAAGACGGCCGCCACAACAACAACCGCTACCATGACGCTCAGTTTGAACAATAAACCACGGACTAATAGCCTGGCTGGGACTTCCCTCATGTGCATTTCCCCTTTTCAAATCGGTGGGGCCGAACTGACAGACTCCCCCCTGGAGCCTGGGACGTTCTGTCGAGGGCAATCGAGGTACCAATAAGGGAGCGATTGTGATTAAGGGAGCGATTGTAATCAAAAGACTTACGGTTCTTATGGCATCTTCGTGAGATGTTTGTTGCACACATTTGACACACGACTTGTCGTCCAAATGTTCTCGCCGACGGCCCCAAGGACGGTGGGCGCCAAGACAGGCTATTTTATCGCAGGGTAGTCGAGGTAATGCGCGTGTAAATCGGTGACGGTCATCTGGCCCTTGCGGATGTGGACGGCTATGGGCTCGCCGGCGCCTGAGGAAGTAACCCACACGGTATCTCCGGCGCGCAGGTCGGAGAGTTTTACAGGCTTGCCCGTTTCATCCGCATATTGAGTGGAATCGCCCACCTTCATCAGCAACGTAACCTCGGTAGGTTGCTTGAGCAAGAGCTCCTGCTTGGCCGGGTCAACCGAGGAGATGATGTAAAACTGTTCCCCCGAGACGGGGCCTTTAACGGTTTTGGCGGAGGCAGTAGCGGCAGTCGACACGGGCAAACCTGCCGGCGGAGCAGATCCGTTTGCCGGAGGGCCGCCTTGCGAATTGCCGCGGCCGCGCCCTCCGCGCCCGCCTGTGGCGCCGGCCGGGTCCCCTGCATTGTTAGCTCGCTGCGCAAGCGCGGCGCCGGAAAATCCGGCAGCGGTGAGCGCAAGAGCGACGAAGAGGACGAACCGCCGGCACTTGTTCACATTCTTATTCATAGCGAAGCGCCTCAATGGGATCGAGTTGCGCAGCCTTGCGCGCGGGATAGTAGCCAAAAAAGATTCCGACCATCGCCGAAAATAGCGCTGCGACAAGAACGGACATCGTCGAGATGGTTGTCGGCCACTGCAAGAAATGCGAAATCGCAGCCGAGCCGAGGATGCCCAGCGCAATTCCGATCAGTCCTCCCAGGGAGCTAAGCACTAAGGCTTCACTCAGAAACTGCCGCTGTACGTCCGATTCGGTCGCCCCCACGGCCATGCGCACGCCGATCTCGCGAGTGCGCTCGGTAACCGAGACGAGCATGATGTTCATGATTCCGATGCCGCCGACGAGCAAGGAGACCGAAGCTACGCTCGCCAGCAGCAGAGTCATAATATTGGAAGTGTTGGCCGAAGCCTGGGCCAGTTCATCGGGGCTGCGGACAATGAAGTCGTCATCCTCTCCAGGCCGGAGATGGTGGCGCTGGCGGAGCAGCGTGGCGATCGCAGTCTGCGCAGGAGCCATCGTGTTGTGCGAGCTGGCCTGAGCCATGATCGTCTGCACCCAGCTGATACCGGCAACCTTCTTCTGCATGGTTGTATACGGCATGATCAGCGTGTCGTCTTGATCCTGCCCGAAACTGGACTGACCCTTCGTCTGCAACACGCCGAGAATGCGGAAGGGAAGGTTCTGCACTCGAACGGTCTGCCCGACCGGATCCTGGTCTCCAAAAAGCTGTGTCGCCACCGTGGAACCGATTTCGCACACATCAGAAGCTACGTCCACGTCGCGCTGAGAAAAGATGCTGCCGGAAGCTACGGGCCAGCTGCGAATGTCGAAAAATTCAGGTGACACTCCTGAGGCGCGAGTCGACCAGTTCTGATTGCCGTTGACGACCTGGACTCCCGAGCCTACCTGGGGCGAAACGGCAACGATGTTGGGCACATGCTGCGCAATCGCGTCGGCGTCGTCTTGCGTGAGCGTCTTGGTGGCGCCGCTACCCATGCGGATGCCGCCGGTATTCACGCTGCCGGCGAAGATCATTATCATATTCTCGCCGAGCGACTGTATCTGCTGCTGCACCTGCTGCCCGGCGCCCTGCCCGATGGCGACGGTGCAAATTACCGCGCCCACGCCAATGATAATTCCCAGCATGGTGAGGAGCGTGCGAAGCTTGTTTCGCGCCAAGGCTCGAAGTGCGATGCGAATGACTTCCCGAAGGTCCATGCGGTTACTCCTTCCTCCCCCGCGCCGCGCTAGAGAAGAGACTAGCGCCCGCCACGGCCAAATCCAGGCGTGAGCCCGCCCGCAGCGCCGCCGCGGCCGCCGCCAGCGGCTCCTCCTTGCTGGCTTAGGATCAAGACGTCACTCTCATTCAGCGTTCCTTGCAGCACCTGGGTATTCGCGTAGTCGGTTATGCCCGTTTGGATCGCGACGGGAATCGGCTCCGCGTCCGGGCCCAGTTTCCACACAACCTGCCAACCGCCAAGGTGCGTGGTGGAAGCTTCGCGCGAGATGTTGTACTGGCGATAAAGCTCCTGCAGCGCCGTTCGCGGCTCGGGCTTATAGGTGAGCGCGGCGTTAGGAACTAGAATCGCGTTTTGGGCTTGGCCGGTGGGAATCGTAATGTACGCGGTTTCGCCAGGGAGAAGCTTTTCGTCCGGGTTGCTGACATCGATCACGCAGTTATAAGTGACGACATTTTGCACCGTCGTGGGATTCAGGCGGACGTTGCCGACGCGGCCGCGGAACAAGTCTCCTGGAAAAGCGTCCACCTGAAATGTGGCTTGCGCGCCAATGTGAATATTCCCGGTGTCCGATTCATCCACCGCCGCATAGACCTGCATGCGGGTGAGGTCTTGAGCGACTGTGAAAACGTTAGGGGCCTGCAAGGTGGCCGCCACGGATTGGCCTACGTCGATATTACGGGCGACGACCGTGCCGTCGATGGGGGAGAGGATCGTCGTGTACTTGAGATTTGTTTCCGCGGCCCTGAGGGCCCCTTGCATGGCGGTGACCTGGCTCTTCGCCTGCGCCAATTGAGCTTTTCCCTGATCGAGGCCGGCCTGCTGAGCTTGAACGTCTGCCTGTGACTGGCTTAGAGTCGATTGGATCAGGTCGTTGGAGTCCGCGGAGACCACTCCAGACTGAAACAGATCTTGTGAGCGCTTGGCCGTGGCTTGCTCATAGCTGGAATTCGCCTGGGACTTCACAACATTCGCCGCGTCGACCTGGACATTGGCAGCCAGCGTGACGAGATTGGCCTGCGCATTATCGAGATTGCCGCGAGCCTGCACTACCTGCGCTTCGTAGATCGCGGGATCGAGTTGCGCCAGAACCTGGCCTGCGTGCACGCGAGTGTTAAAGTCGGCGAAGATGTATTGCACGGTGCCGGAAACGTAAGAACCCACCGGGATGGTCGTCAGCGCGTTCAGCGTTCCCGTGGCTTGCACGGAAGCGGTCAAGTTGCCGCGGCGCACCGTTGCGGTAACGTATTTCACGGCGGGTGTGCGGCCCTTCCAGTAGTACCATCCGCCCACGATCACGAGCAGGCACAAGGCTCCGCCGATCCAGATCTTCTGGCGGCTCACCGCATAGATATCCTTCAGGCCCATCGGTCTTCGCTTTCGATTCAGTTCTTATGGATTAGACGGCGCCGGGGGGCACAGGCCTTACTTAATTCAAAGACGTACTGGTCTAAGCTGCGCACCACATCTGGCGTCATTCTAACAAAAGACGCGGGATAGAGTACGCCATGTTAGAGTGGGCGGCTCGAAACGTAATCTGTATGACTGCCGCATGTGCCCCATCCGGGCCTCAGGGAGGAGAAGTTGGCGTTTAAAGACTTACGCGATTTTGTCAAGAAGCTGGAGAAGGAAGGCGAGCTGAAACGGGTTTCCGCGGAAGTGGATCCGGTGCTCGAGATTACCGAGATCACTGACCGCGCCGTTAAGAACCGCGGCCCAGCGCTTCTGTTTGAACACCCGAAGGGCTCACGGTTTCCGGCGATCACCAATCTGCTTGGCAGCGAGCGGCGGATGAATCTGGCGCTGGAAGTGGAGTCGCTCGATGATGTGGCGGGACGCATCTCTTCGATACTGGACATGCAGTCGCCCCAGGGAATTTTAGATAAGGTGAAAATGCTGCCGAAGTTGGCGGAACTCGGGTCGGTTTTCCCCAAGACGGTGCGAAGCGGCGAGTGCCAGGAAGTCGTGCGCACGGATGGCTTTTCGCTCTTCGATTTTCCGATTCTGCAGTGCTGGCCACAAGACGGCGGGCGGTACATCACTTGGCCCATGGTGATCACCAAGAACCCCGAAAACGGAAAGCGCAACGTGGGCTGCTATCGGATGCAGGTTTTCGACGCCCGCACCACGGGAATGCACTGGCAGACCCAAAAGCACGGCGCGGAGCATTTCCGCAGCGCGCGCGCGAAGAACAAGGGCGGAAGGTTGGAAGTAGCAGTGGCGATCGGCGCCGATCCCGCGACGTGCCTTTCGGGGATACTGCCTGTACCGCCGGATATGGACGAGTTTCTCTTCTCCAGTTTTCTGCGGCGAGACCCCGTCGAGCTGGTGCAATGCAAGACCGTCGACTTGGAAGTCCCCGCGAATGCGGAAATCGTGCTGGAAGGATACGTTGAGCTGGGAGAAATGCGCACCGAAGGCCCCTTCGGCGATCACACCGGATTCTATTCGCTCGAAGGCGAATACCCGGTCTTCCATGTCACCTGCCTGACGCATCGGAAAGAAGCGCTGTATCTGACGACCATCGTGGGGCCGCCCCCGCAGGAAGACTATTTCATCGGGCATATGATCGAGCGCGTGTTCCTGCCTGCAATGAAGATGCAGCACCCGGAAATTGTCGATGTGGCCATGCCGGCGGAAGGCATTTTTCAAAACTTGATGATCGTCTCGATCCGCAAAAGCTACCCGGGCCATGCGCGAAAAACGATGAACGCAATCTGGTCCTTGGGGCAGGCGATGTTCACCAAGGTCATCATTGTCGTGGATCACGACGTAAATGTTCAGGACTCGCGCGAGGTGGTATGGAAGGCGCTATGCGCCATCGATCCGGAGCGCGATATCCAATTCGTCATGGGGCCGGTCGATACGCTCGATCACGCCGCGCGGCGGCAAGACTTCGGATCGAAGATGGGCATTGATGCGACCCGCAAGTGGCCTGAGGAAGGATTCACCGGCCGCTGGCCCGACGAAATCAAAATGGACGCCGCGACGAAACAACGAGTCGACGCCATCTGGAAAAAGCTCAAGCTCGACTTCTAGGTGTTCTTACCGCGCGCCGTCATCTGGCGTCGGCCCGCCTGGTTCGAGAGAGGTCACCGGCAACTCCGCGGTGCTCTTTCTGGTTTTCGTGAAACTGGTGTCTAGCGTGCCGTCGTGGTGTGTCCCTGGACGGGCGCTTTGGCGCGCAGTAGTTTCATGAACTCGCGCATCCACGCGGGATGATCGGGCCAAGCCCGTGCGGAAATCATCGTGCCGTCGATTACCGCCTCGGAGTTCACAAACTCCGCGCCTCCTGCTTTCACGTCCGGTTCCAAGGCGGGATAGGCCGCGGTGCGCCTGCCTCGTAGCACTCCCGCGGCTAGCAAAGCCAAAGAGGCGTGGCAAATCTGCGCTACCGGCTTGGCTTGCTGGAAAAAGTGCTGAATGATGCGTTGGCAATCGGGGTTGTTGCGAATGTACTCAGGCGCTCTTCCGCCTGGAATCACCAAGGCCGCATATTCGGCTGGGTTCACGTCCGCGAATGCCACATCCGCGTCCCAACTGTAGCCTGGTTTTTCCGTGTACGTGTCATAGCCCGGCTCGAAATCATGTACCACGAAGCGCAATTTCTTTTTCGTAGGCGCTGCGATCTTCACTTCGTAGCCTTCTTCCAGCAAGCGTTGATATGGATACATCACCTCGAGAGATTCGGCGGCGTCGCCGGTCAACATCAGAATCTTCGGTGTGGGCATGGCGCACCTCGTGGGTGATTGGTGGAGTATGTTGATCCGCTCCAGCTGGACGAAGCAAGGGCGAAGGCGAAAGTTTATCAAGAATGGCGTCGCCGCCCGCAAAATTTGCTCGCGGCACCGGTGTGAAATGCCGCGAAATGTTGGTACCTGAAACGCCGCCCGGCAAGGATTTTCGGGCGAAACGCTAGTAGCTAATCGGAACAGAAGCCCATATCCCCTGTGTTTTTGGGCCTCCCTGTACTTTCGACCGGGTTTCACCAAAAGCACACCGGTCAAACAATCAATTGACAGTCTTTGTCGCGGGATGTGATAAACGATTCACGGGGCGCGTACCGGTTCTCTTAGTACCACGGACGCTGTGCTCTAGCGAGACTAGAGCGAAACCAAATGGAAGGCCAAAGAGGGCCTTTTTCAGAACCACAGTAAACGAATCGCTGCGCAGAGTTCAATCTGCAAAGCGGACACATTGAGGAGCGAGGCCGCACGATGTTCAATCTGGGCAAGACCCGATCACTAATCGGCCTAGACATCGGCTCGAGTTCCGTCAAGGCGGCGGAGCTGAAGAAGACTAAGGACGGCTACGAACTGGTGAGTTTCGGCCTTTCGCCGCTCGCCCAGGACACCGTAGTCGACGGCGCGATCATGGATGCGCCATCGGTGGCCGAAAAGATCGTTTCTATCTTCGACACCGAGAAGATCAAGACCAAAGACGTGGCCACCTCGGTATCGGGGCATTCGGTGATCGTAAAGCGCGTTAGCATGCCGCTGATGACCGAGGAAGAGCTTTACGACCGCATTCAGGCGGAAGCCAGCCAGCATATCCCCTTTGACATTGCCGACGTTAACCTCAGCTACCAGCTCCTGGAAGCGACGGAAAACCAGATGGACGTCCTGCTGGTGGCGGTTAAGAAGGACAAGATACTGAACCACACGAACGTGCTGGCCCAGGCCGGGAAGACGCCGATGGTGGTCGATATCGACGCTTTCGCCCTGCAAAACTGCTTCGAAGTGAATTATGAGCCGGACCCCTCGCAGGTTGTGGCTTTGCTCAACATCGGGGCCAGCGTGATGAACATCAACATCATCCGTGGCTTTACCCCGCTGTTTACCCGCGACGTTTCGGTCGGCGGGAATCAATATACCGACGCGCTGCAGAAAGAGCTGGACCTCAGCTTTGAAGATGCCGAGAAACTCAAGATGGGCGGGACGCTCCCTGGCGTGAGTGAAGAGCAACGCACCGCGATTCTTCGATCCGTTTCCGACATCCTGATTTTGGAAATTCAAAAGACATTCGATTTCTTCCGTGCTACGGCTAGCGGCGAAAATATTCGGCGCATCGTCGTAGCCGGCGGCACCGCACGGGTTCCCGGGCTGCTCGATTTGCTAAAAGAGGAATTCGCCATGCCGGTCGAGGAGCTATACCCATTCCGGAAGGTTTCCCTGATTCCCGGGCGCCACGATGAAAGCCAGCTTCGCGAGCTGGCGCCGCGCTTGGCCATAGCTGTCGGTCTCGCGCTGAGGAGCTTTGACACGCCATGATCCGCATTAACCTTCTCGGCCAGGTACGTCCCAGAGCTCAGAAGCAAGTGGTGCCTCTCGAGGCTACCCTGCAATTCCTGCTTCTGGGAGCCGCCGTTGCTATGGCGGCGGTAATTCTGACCATCGTTTACTTTTCGCAGAAGCGCCAACTCGATGACACGAACAAGCGCATCGCCTCCTTGCGAGCGGAGGAGCAGAGCCTGCAGCAGGTCAAGCAGGACGTGGATCGCTTCGAGAGCCAGAAAAATGTTCTGCAGCAGCGCATTGACGTGATTGAGAATCTGCAGCGTAACCGCACCGGAGCGCAGGACCTTCTTCAAATGGTCGCCAACACGGTCGTTCGCGTTGATTCGCTTTGGCTCACGTCCCTCGATCGCAAAGGCAACACCATCGACATTCAAGGAGTGGCGGGATCGATCAATGCGGTTGCTAATTTCATCACCGAGTTGAAGAGATCAGGCTACTTCGATCAAGTAGAGATCCAGACCGCAAAGGAAAACGACCTTGTGCCGTCTGTTGAAACGTACGGATTTACGATGAGCGTCACTATAGCGCCGCCTTCCACCCCTGGCGGTGCCGTGAAAACGCAGCCGGCCGGAGATTCGCAGCCTCCCCAGCCAGCAGGCAAGGGAAGGAGCTGACCATGGCGACTTCGTTTCGCGATTGGCCGTGGCCTCTACAAGCCCTTCTGTATGTGGGCCTGACCGTTGTTTTGATTCTTGCGGGACTCTACATACCGGGCCTGCCTCTGGCCAACGTCCGCTCGCAGTTGGTGAGCGCTCAAGCCAACCTCAAGCCACTGGAGGATCGCGTTGCCAATCTCCGTGTGTATAAGCAACGCCGCGCCGAGCTGCAGACGGAAATGGACGCATTGCAAAAGCAGCTGGCGACGCTGCAGACCATCGTTCCCGAAGAAAAGCAAACCGACGAGTTCATTTTGATGGTGCAGCGCGCAGCTATGAGTTCCGGCGTTTCCATCCGGTCGCTGACAGCCAAGCCGGTCGAGACGAAGCCATATTATTTTGCCATGCCATTTGACATCGAAGCGGATGGCCCGTACTACTCGGTACTGGACTTCTTCTCGAAACTCGGACGTTTGTCGCGGATCATCAACATCGGCGACTTGAAGCTCACCACTATCGGCACCACTGGCGCAGGGGGCGGCAAGTTTCATATGACCGCCGGAAGCTCCGTGACCGGGAATTTCACAATCACGACCTTCTTCACCAATGCGGCTCAACAGTCAGCCCCGCCGCCCGCGGGCGCACCGGTGAAAAAGTAAGGCCATGACCATGAAACTGGCAAAGACAACGACACTCCTGGCAGTCCTGCTGGCCGCGTCATTTTCTCTGGCGGCCGTAGCGCTCGCTCAAACACAAAGCGCTCCAAGTACTCCACCGAAGAAGGCCGCGCAGAAGTCGAAGTCCAAGGCTGCGAGACCTGCGGCATCGGTGAAGTCTGCCGCCGGTCAAACGCCCGGGGCGGCCTCTGTTGCTAAGCCGGAATCGGCCGGGAAGCGAGATCCCTTCGAACCGCTTATCAATCAGCACAAGGATGGCGGAGCGGCGATCCATCTGCCGCCGGGCAAAGCAGGTTTGGTGGTGGCGACCGTGCATGTCGACGGTACAATTCATGCGGCGACCGGAATGATCGCAATTGTTTCGAACCCGGAACAACACGTATATTTCATCCGGGAGGGTGACCGTCTGTATGACGGAGATGTGGAAAAGATCGGGTTAGACGGTGTGACATTTCGCGAGAATTCGAAGGACGCGTTTGGCAAGCCGATCGACCGAATGGTCACGAAACGAATCTACGCGAGTGCAGGAGAGCAGCAATGAGGATCATGTGGAGGGCATTGGGGTTGGGCGCGGTTGCGGCCGGCCTGGTCTTGTCGATCGGATCGCTACGGGCTAATGATGCTCCCGTCGTGCATCTGAAGGCGGTGGTCAATGGCGGCACGGTTCGTCTCGAAGCGGAAGCCAATGGCCCGTTCGAATACACGACTTATCGCCCGAGCGACAGCCTTTACGTCGTGGATCTCACTGGCGTCTCCGCTGCGGATGGAAATGGAGCGCGCGTGGTGGCTTCCGATCTCATCAAGAGCTATCGGGTCGTGAATTACGCTGCCGGGGACAAGCCGGTTGTGCGCGTAGAGTTGTTGGTATCCAAGGGCGTTGAGCCTCGCGTCGAGCGGACGGATGCACAAGATATCTCGCTCGTCGTTGGCGGTGACGTTTCTGTGATCCCCGCGAGCGCTAAGCCCGCGAAATCCGGCCCAGCGGCTGCTCCGGCTGCGAAAGTTGCCGTTCAGCCAAATGTTGAATCAAAGGCGACGGCGAGCTCCGTACCGGCAAGCGCCAAGCGTGTGAATTCCGCCGCGGCTATTGCTCCAGCGGCGGCAACGGTCGTCGTTGAGCCTAAAGTGGAATCGAAGACGGTGACGAGCTCTGTGCCGGCGATTCAAGAGGTTCACCTTGCGGAAAATGCGGGTTCGACCGAGGTAAGCATTTCGGGTTCCGGACCGCTGGCCTACCATGCCATCCGCTTGCAGAGTCCCGACCGGCTGGTTCTCGACTTTGCCGGTTCTCACCTGCGTACATCGGAATCGCATATTGCCAGCAACCTTGACCCGGTTCGAGAAATTCGGCTGGCGCAGTTTGCCCCGGAGGTTTCACGCGTGGTGATCGATCTCCGTTCTCCTACGCGATACAACATCCTGGCCACCGGCAGCGTAGTAACGGTGACCTTCGTTCCCACGGCCGATGGTGGAGCAGCTCCCGCGGAATCCTCTGCGCCCTCGCCGGTGGTG
>Ga0302325_10027223_pt1 | contig 11860 bp, 12 predicted proteins | sample Palsa_T0_2_FD_201948 | JGI IMG/M metagenome (GOLD analysis project Ga0302325, IMG submission 201948) | Peat permafrost microbial communities from Stordalen Mire near Abisko, Sweden - Palsa_T0_2 | ecosystem: Environmental > Terrestrial > Soil > Palsa > Peat permafrost | place: Sweden: Abisko... | reverse complement strand
TAGACCGTGACCGAGAGGCCGTGCACGTGCAGAACACGGGCCAGGACCAAACCGCCGAGGCCAGCTCCGACGATGGTGATCGATGAGGTCATCATCCCGCTCCAACTCTTTGGATTGTCACTCCAATGACGTTAGCACATCTTTGGATTATCACTCCAATGACCACCGCACGGTGTGGAGCGGCCATCCATGCGTGGCAGAATGACGCTCATGGCGACCAAGCCTCAACGGGCCCCCCGGCGGACGGAGGCGCTGTCCAGGGACGTGATCGTCACGGCCGCGACCGAGATTCTCGACGCTGAGGGCGAGGACGCCCTGACCCTGCGGGCGCTCACCGTGCGGCTGAGCACCGGCTACGGGGCGATATACCACCACGTCACCGACAGGGACGAGCTGCTCGCGGCGGCCGCCGATCGCGTCATCGCCCGCATCGTGACCGACCTCGACGCCGACGCCGAGCCCCGGCAGGCGCTGCGCGCCGTCGCGGTCGGCCTGTTCGATGCGATCGTCGCGCACCCCTGGGTCGGCACTCAGCTCAATCGAGAGCCCTGGCGGCCGGCCGTGCTGGATATCTACGAGAGCGTCAGCCGACAACTGCAAGCACTCGACGTGCCCCGACGAGCGCTGTCGGACTCCGCAGGCGTGCTCGTGAACTACATCCTCGGCGTCGCGGGCCAGAACGCCGCCAACGCCCGTGCGCTCGCCAACAGCAAGATGGAGCGGTCAGCTTTCCTGGCCACCGTCGCCGCACGGTGGGCACAGGTCGATCCCGCTCGATACCCGTCCGTGCACGAGGCCGGGATGCGCCTGCGCGAACACGACGACCGCGAGCAGTTCCTGGCCGGGATCGATCTCATCCTCGTCGGTATCGAGACCGTGAACGGTGCGGGCAAGGACGGCTCGTCCCGGTAGTCTCCGCCGCCCTCTGCAGCGCCAGGGCCACGATGAAAGGCCAGGTGATCTGGACGCCGGAGACCAGCCGCTCGGTCAGCCCGAGGGCGCTGCCGTGCTGGGTTTCGGCGATGAGCCAGGCCGACAGGACGAGGAAGACGGCGGTTACCGCGACCGCGCCGCGGGCCCGCAGGATCAGCGGCGGCGAAGGCGCCCGGCTGGCGGTGAAGGCGGGCCAGACCGTGATCGCGGCGGCGCCGAGGCAGGTCCAGACGAGGTGCATGGCGCTCGAGCCGTGCACGGGTTGCGGTGAGAACGCGATGCCGATGCTGGAAATCCCCGCGATCAGCAGCACGATCCGAGCCGACCGGCGCAGGGTCGGCAGGCAGCCCGCGGTCACGAGGTAGCAGACGCCCACGAGGAATAGCGCGCTCGTGACGATCCAGCGGTCGGTCGCCCCGAGGGCGGCCAGCCCGCTGATCGAGCTGTGCAGCGGGCTGTAGGAGGGCGGCTGGAGCGCCTCCGCCACCAGCCACGCGCCGATCATCACCAGCGGCGTCAGGGCGGTCGAGACGGCCGCCCACCGCCACAGCGATGCGCGGGAACTGGCGGGCCGAAACCGCGCCGCGATCGGCAGACCCGCGACCAGGCCACGCGAGGTCGACTCAGAAACCAACGTTCCCCCCCGGGATCGAGCTCTACTCCTAGCATTGGCAACAGGACCACTCGCAAACACCACGTGAGTGTGGGCTATCTCTAGTCGCGCTGGTGAGAGCAGGTCGCCGAGGCCGTCCGGCAGGCGGCCGACGCGCACGTGCGGACCGTGGGCTACGGGCACCCGGATGTGGGATTATCTGTTTATCGTTCATCGCGCCTTGCGGTGAGCCGTGGGATAACACCCCGCGGTAGATCGGACGCGCCGGCCTGGCCGGTGCGAATGATCTGCTGCGGGGCGCCGTCAAACCGAAGGCGGACCTCATGGCAGCACCGCTCACCACCCTCACTTCCGCGGACGTCGGGCGCTTCGAGCGCGATGGCTACGTTGTCGTCAGGCAGGCATTCTCACGCGATGACGGCCTCGCCATGGAACGGCGGTGGTGGCGGGAGCTCGCGAATGCGCACGGCATACGCCGCGACGACCGTTCCAGCTGGCGCCGGCTCCCGGGCGACCTGAAAGCCGCCAAGCGCGACCCCCAGCAGGCCACGATCTTGACCGGGCGGGTCCGCGGCGTCCTCGACGACCTGCTCGGCCAGGGCGCCTGGCTGCCGCCGAGGGACTGGGGGCGCCCCCTCGTGACGTTTCCCGAGCCGGGGACCTGGGAGCTGCCGACCGGGCAGTGGCACTGGGACAACCCCTGTGAGCTGCACCTCGATCGGCCGAGGGGACTGTTCGTGGTCAGCTTCATCGGCTCGGTCGAGCCGCGCGGCGGCGGGACCCTCATCCTCTCCGGATCACCTCGCCTGCTGATCGAGCAGGAACGCGGGCTTACGGCGAGCCAGCGGCACGGATCGATCGCGACGCTCAGGGAACGGTTCCGTGGCTCTCACCCCTGGCTGATGGCGCTCACCGGGCAGGCGCCGTCCCCCGATGATCGGATCGGCGCCTTCATGGACCGGGAGACCGTCGTCGACGGCGTGCCCGTGCGCGTAGTCGAGCTGACGGGCGAGCCGGGGGACATGGTCTTCTGCCATCCCGTCATGGTCCACTGCGCCGCCCGGAACCGGGGCGCGAGGCCGCGCTTCATGCGGATCAAGACGCAGGTTCTCACCCACGAGGGCCGCGAGTTGCGCGACCGACTTGCAGGGATGCCCTCGTAGCCGCACGGCCGAGGGGCCGCCGTCCCCCGTCATCGGGCGGAGACGGCGGCCCCTTTGCCTGGCCGGGGCCAGGGGGGCGGCCGCCAGGGATAGTCACGGGCGCGGCGGGGGCGATCGGGCGCGATGGTGGGACCTACTACCGCGAGAGAGGGGAAGCTCCATGGCGCAGCACCACTCCGCCCACCGCTATCACGACGACTCGAACTGGCCTCACCTCGAGCTCGGGCCGTCCGACGACCGCCGTTACGTCGAGCAGCTGTTCAAGGCGATCTTCCAGGCCGGACGGAGCTGGCCGGTCGTGGAGTCGCACTGGCCCGCCTTCAGCGGGGTCTTTCACGACTTCGACCCGGTCCAGGTGGCCGCCATGACCCCGGAAGAAATCGACCGGGCCGAGCATGACCCCACCATCATCCGTAATCACCGTAAAATTCGCGAGGCGGTCGAATCCGCCGTCGCCGTGAACGAGGTCGTCGCGCAGTACGGGTCTTTCGACGCCTACCTGCGCTCGTTCGACTCGCCGGAGGAAGAGATCACCGACTTGAAGCGCCGGTTCGCCGGGCTCGGCGACTACTCGGCCTGGTGGTTCATGGACTCGGTGGGGCTACTGATCCCGCCGGCCACCTGGTAGGCGGGCCGAGGACCGGCCGGGCCCGGACGGTCACGGCGGGGCGAGCGCGACTCGACCGGGTGGGACCATGGATCGCCCGGGAAAGGGGGACCCTCCATGACGCCGCGGCTCCGCTCCGGCCGTACCTATCACGACGACTCGCCCTGGCCCCATCTCGACCTCGGGCCGCACGATGATCGCCGGTACTTTGAGCAGCTGATCAAGGCGATCTTCCAAGCCGGGCTGAGGTGGCCGGTCATCGAATCGCGCTGGACGGCCTTCGGCGAGGTCTTCCATGGCTTCGACCCGGTCGCGGTGGCCGCCATGACCGAGCAGGACGTCGACCGGGCCGCGCGGGATCCGCGGATCATCCGCCACCACCGCAAGATCGCCGACGCCGTAGCCTCGACACGAACGTTCGGCGCCGACGGATGGAGCTCAGTGCGCGCGATGGTGCTTGACCGCATTGGCGGACCGCTCGCGGTGCGGGTGGTGCGCGACCCCGACCCGCCCCCGGGCGGCATTGTAGTCCAGGTCCTCGCGACCGGCATGTGCCGCAGCGACTGGCACGCCTGGGCCGGGCATGACGAGATCAGGCTGCCGCATGTGCCCGGGCACGAGTTGGCGGGCGTCGTGTCCGCGGTCGGAGACGGCGTGTCCCGGTGGTCGGTCGGGGACCGGGTGACCGTCCCCTTCGTGCAGGGCTGCGGCCGCTGCCGGTGGTGCCGGTCAGGCAACGCGCAGGTCTGCCCCGAGCAGGAGCAGCCCGGCTTCACCCAGTGGGGGTCGTTCGCGGAATACGTGGCGTTGTACGCGGCGGACGCGAACGTGGTCGGTCTCCCCGAGGCGGTGACGTTCGAGGCGGCGGCGGCGCTCGGCTGCCGGTTCGCGACCTCCTACCGGGCGCTGACCGGCCGCGCGAGGCTGACGGCGGACGAGTGGGTGACGGTCGTCGGCGCCGGCGGGGCGGGACTGAGCGCGGTGATGATCGCCAAGGCGCTCGGCGCCCGCGTCATCGCCGTCGATCGCAACCCGGCGGCGCTGGCGGCCGCGTCGGCGCTCGGCGCCGACCACGTGCTGACCGCCGACGGCAGCCGCGACATCCCCGGCTCGGTCCTTGAGCTCACGGCGGGCGGCAGCCACGTCGCCATCGACGCGGTCGGCAGCGAGCAGACCTGCGCGGACTCGATCCTCTCGCTGCGCCGCCGCGGCAGGCACGTCCAGGTCGGGCTGCTGCCCCCGGTGGGCGGGCATCCGCGGGTGCCGATGGCCCGCGTCATCGGCTGGGAGCTCGACCTGCTCGGCAGCCACGGGATGGCCGCCGCCGACTACCCGGGCATGCTCGCCCTCATCGAACGAGGCGAGCTGCTTCCGCAGGCCCTCATCGAGCGGGTCATCTCACTGGACGAGGCGGCCGCCCTGCTGCCGACGTTCGACACGGCCGCGCCCGCGGGCATGACGATGATCGACCCGCGCCGGAGCCCGCAGCCAAGCTGAGGCGGGTCATGGACGGTTGAGAGCCACCCACGGTCCGTTCGGAGGAACCGATTTTGATCTTTCGATCTCTAGACTTCCCAGCCTCGTGGTTTATGCAGTCAGTCGGGCACCTGGCTCACCAGATGGACTGGTGGAAGGACCAGGCGTCGGCGATGATGTCGTGCAGGGCGGGCCGGACGGGTGCCCACCCGAGGTCACGGCGGGCCTTGCCGCTGGCGGCGACGGTGGCGGGGGCGTCACCCGGCCTGCGGGGTGACAGCTTGACCGGGACCGGCCGGCCGGTGACCTCGCGGACCGCCTCGATGACCTGCTTGTTGCTGTAGCCGTCGCCGTTGCCGAGGTTGTAGATCTCGTGGCGGCCGGGCGTGATCGCGTCCAGCGCGAGCAGGTGCGCGGTGGCCAGGTCGGCGACGTGGATGTAGTCGCGGATGCAGGTGCCGTCGGGGGTCGGGTAGTCGTCGCCGTACAGCATCAGCTCGTCCCGGCGGCCGGCCGCGACGTCGAGCACGATCGGGATCAGGTGCGACTCCGGGGTGTGGCGCTCGCCCAGCCGGCCGACCGCGCCCGAGGCGTTGAAGTAGCGCAGCGACGCGGCCCCGAGGCCGAAGGCATTGCACTCTCCCGCCAGCATCAGGTCGACCGCGAGCTTGGTGGCGGCGTAGGGGTTGTTCGGCCGGACCGCGGCCTGCTCGTCGAGCTTGCCGCCGGCCGCCAGCGTGGCCGGGTCGTACATCGACCCGGTCGAGGAGAAGATCAGCCGCTGCGTGCCCGCCGCGCGCATCGCGGTGAGCAACGCGATCGTGCCGACCACGTTCACGTCCCAGTACAGGTCGGGGCGGGCGACCGACTCGGCGACCTCGATCTTGCCCGCGAAGTGCAGCACGCCCTCGAACCCGGCGTCGGCCGTCAGCACCCGGCTGACCTCGTGCACGGAGAGCTGGTGAAACTCGATCCCGGCGGGGATGTTGTCGGGGAACCCGGTCGACAGGTCGTCCAGCACCACCACCTGGTGCCCCGCCTCGACCAGCGCGTGCGTCACCACGCCGCCGATGTACCCGGCCCCGCCAGTCACCAGCACCTTCACCCGTGGACCCCTTTCGAACGGCAGACATGCGGCAGGCGCCGACGACAATGCCGGCGCCTGCCTGACGATACCGCTACTTCTTGGCCATGTTCTTCATGGCGTCGCGACCCTTGTTCATCGCGTCCTTGCCCTTCATGGCGCCATCCTTCATGGCGCCATCCTTCATGGCGTGCGCGCCCTGCTGCGGCACCATGCCGTCGGGCGTGGCCTCGTCGATCACGTGCGGCAGGATCTTGGCGATGTGCCCGCACATCTCGTCGGGCGACATGCCCTGCTCGTTGGCCATCGCGCGAAGCGCGGCCGGGTCGGCCGCCTTCTTGATGTCCGCGCCGGTGACCTGCGTGTTCTGACCGTTGGAGACCCAGGACTTGACCTCACGGCCCAGACCCTTGGACTGGAGCGTGGCCATCATGCCCTGCAGGTTGCTGGCGCCGAAGAGCTTGCAGATGGCGTCCATGCCACCAGCCTGCCCGCGCTGACCGCCCATCTTGGTCAGCATGTCCTTCATGTCCGCGGTGTTCATGCTCACTGTTTGCTATCCCCCGTTGTTTGACGTTAGGTAGCAACTCGGCTACCCATTGGCGTTAGCCGACCGGAATATTTCCCAGCTGCCACATGAGCAACCCTCCCCTTTCACGTACGTCCCTTTCGCCCCCGCGTGGGGGGTCAGGGCGGGCGACGGAGGGGTGGAAACCGCGGCGGCCGGAGTCGCGGGCGGGTGTGCGGGGCGCCCGGGGGGTGGGGTGGGGGTGGGTGGGGTGGGGGGTGGGGTGGGGCGGTCGGGTGGGGGCGGAGGTCGCGGCGGCCGGGGGCCGGAGGCCGCCGCAGGCGGGGACCGGAGGGGGCCGGAGGTCGCGGCGGGCGGGGGCGGCCGGGGCTGTCCAGGGAGCGGCCTGTCATATACGATCTGTCCGATGGCAAAACACCCGCTGGCTGGCACGTGGCCCTCGAAGATCATCGCCGTGCACGTCAGCTACCGGTCCCGGGCGATGGAGCGCGGCAGTCTCCCGCCGTGGCCCTCCTACTTCCTCAAGCCGCCGTCCACCCTGGCCGGCGACGGCGACCCGGTCCGCAGGCCGCCGTGGTGCGAGCTGCTCGCGTTCGAGGGCGAGGTCGCGCTCGTCATCGGCACCACGGCCACCCGGGTGTCCCCCGCCGACGCGTGGTCGCACGTGCGCTGGGTGACCGCCGCCAATGACTTCGGCGTCTACGACCTGCGCCACGCCGACCGGGGCGCCAACGTCCGGTCCAAGGGCGTCGACGGGTTCACCCCGCTCGGGCCGGCGCTGCTCGACGCCGCGGCCATCGACCCCGAGCGCGTCACGCTGCGGACCTGGGTCAACGGGGAGCTCGCGCAGCACGCGGTCAGCGGCGACGACCTGCTGTTCCCCTTCGCCGACATCGTGGCCGACGCATCGCGGCTGACCACGCTCGAGCCGGGCGACGTGATCCTCACCGGCACCCCGACCGGGTCCACGGTGGTGCAGCCCGGCGACCTGGTCGAGGTCGAGGTGAGCGCCGTCGTGGCTCGCGGAGCGGGAGCGGCGGGAACGGTGCTTTCAACCGGACGGCTGCGCTCCCCGATCGCCGAGGCCGATTACGAGCTCGGTCCGCCGGGCGCGATGCCCAATGCCGACGACGTCCAGCGCGAGGCCGCCTACGGCAGCCGCGGCGCCCCCGGCCCGGCCGATCCGCCGGCCGACCTGCTGGCGGCGGTCTCGCAGGTGTCGACCGCCACGCTCGCCTCTCAGCTCCGCAAGCGCGGCTTCAACCACGTGACCCTCGACCGGCTGCAGTCGACCAGGCCGAGCCAGAAGATGGCCGGGTTCGCCCGGACGCTGCGCTACGTCCCGTTCCGTGAGGACTTGTTCGCCCAGTACGGCACCATCGTCGGCCGGACCGGGCTGAACGCCCAGAAGCGCGCGGTCGAGCAGATCAGGCCGGGCGAGATCCTGGTTATCGAGGCGCGCGGCGACCCCACGGCCGGCACCGTGGGCGACCTGCTGGCGCTGCGCGCCCAGGTCCGCGGGGCCGCCGGCATCGTCACCGACGGCGCGATCAGGGACAGCGAGACGCTGCGGAACCAACTCGCGATCCCGGTCTACTACGCGGCCGCCCATCCGGCCGTGCTCGGACGGCGGCATGTGCCGTGGGAGGTCAACGTCGCGGTCGCCTGCGGCGGGGTCACGGTCGTGCCCGGCGACATCGTCGTCGGCGACGGCGACGGCGTCATCGTGGTCCCCGCGCACCTGGCCCTGGAGGTCGCCCGCGACGCGGCCGAGCAGGAGCGGCAGGAGGAGTTCGCGGCCGCGATGATCGCCAAGGGCGAGTCCGTCGACGGGCTCTACCCGCTGGGCAAACGGTGGCACGCCGCCTACGCGAGCTGGCTGGCGGAGAGGGAATCATCGTCATGAGGTTCCGCAGCGACCCGGCCCGCATCCGCGGCTCGATCGCGACCATCGTCTCAGCGGGCGCGCCGGTGCTCGAGGTCCCGGTCGCCAAGGTCGCGCTGTAGCGGCGCCGCGTATGACCACGGTCCGTTCGATATCAGGATTTGGAGAGACCCGGTGACCAGCGAAAGCACCGCGGCAGGCCCCAGCCCCGTGATCCCGGAGAAGATCCTTCACTTCATCGGGGGACGGTTGCTGCCGAGCGTCAGCGGCGGCGCGTTCGACGTCGCCGACCCGACCACCAACCAGGTCTACGCGCAAGTCGCGGCGGGCGACGTCGACGACGTCGACCGGGCCGTCGAGGCAGCGGTGGAGGCGTTCAAGCGCGGGCCGTGGCCGAGGCTGGCGGCGCGGGCGCGGGCGCGGATCCTCAACCGGATCGCGGACGCGATCGTGGCCCGCGGCGACGAGATCGCGGCGCTTGAGACGTTCGACACCGGGCTGCCGATCACCCAGGCGCGGGGCCAGGCGGCGCGGGCGGCGGAGAACTTCCGGTACTTCGCCGACGTGATCGTCGCCCAGCACGAGGACGCGTTCAGCCAGCCCGGCCAGCTCGGCTACGTGCTCCGCCAGCCGGCCGGGGTAGCGGGGCTGATCACCCCGTGGAACACGCCGTTCATGCTCGAGTCGTGGAAGCTGGCGCCCGCGCTGGCCTCCGGGTGCACGGTGGTGCTGAAGCCGGCCGAGTGGACGCCGCTGTCGGCGTCGCTGCTGCCGGAGATCATGACCGAGGCGGGCGTGCCCGACGGGGTGTTCAACATCGTGCACGGGATCGGCGAGTCGGCCGGCGCGGCGCTGGTCGCGCACCCGGGGGTGCCGCTGATCTCGTTCACCGGCGAGACCACGACCGGGCAGACGATCATGCGGTCGGCCGCTGATCATCTCAAGGGGCTGTCGATGGAGCTCGGCGGGAAGTCGCCGTGCGTTATCTTCGCCGACGCCGATCTCGACGCGGCGATCGACTCCGCGCTCTTCGGGGTCATGTCCCTGAACGGGGAGCGCTGCACGGCCGGATCAAGGATCTTGGTCGAACGGACCGTGTATGACTCGGTCGTCGATCGGCTCGCCTCCCGGGCGGCCCGCGTGAAGGTGGGCGACCCGGCCGACCCGTCGACCGAGATCGGGGCGTTGGTCCATCCCGAGCACTACGACCGGGTGATGTCCTACGTGCGGCTGGGGGCGCGGGAGGGCGCGCGGCTGGTCGCGGGCGGGTCGCGCCCGGCCGGTGTTCGCGGCGGCAACTTCCTGGCCGCGACCGTGTTCGCGGACGTGCGGCCGTCGATGCGGATCTTCCAGGAGGAGATCTTCGGCCCGGTCGTGTGCGTGACGCCGTTCGACTCGGAGGAGGAGGCGGTGATGCTTGCCAACGCGACTCGTTACGGCCTCGCGGCCTATCTGTGGACGTCGTCGCTTGATCGCGCGCATCGGGTAGCGGGGCTGGTGGAGTCGGGTATGACCTGGATTAACTCGCATAACGTGCGCGATCTGCGGACGCCGTTCGGCGGGGTCAAGGCGAGCGGGCTCGGCCGGGAGGGCGGGCAGCACTCGATCGACTTCTACACCGAGTCCCGGATCGTGCACCTGGCGCTCGGCGAAACGCACGTGCCGCGGTTTGGAGCCTGAGCTTTATGGATAACTCGCTGCCTCCGGTGCCCGACATCGTCCGGTCCGCGTACGCGACGCTGATCGTCACGTCGCTGGAAGACGCCCGCCGGTTCTGGGTCGATCTGCTCGGGTTCGTGGTGACGGACTCGGATGCGGGGGCGCTGTACCTGCGCGGGTACGACGAGCTGACGCACCATAACCTGATCCTGCGGTCGGGGCCGACGGCGGCGGCCGGGCCGCTGGGGTTCCGGGTCAGGTCCGACGCCGACCTGGCGAAGGCGGAGGCGTACTACGCGGCGCTCGGGTGCCGGTCGCGGCGGCTGCCGGCCGGGGCCGTCCGCGGGCTCGGCGAGGTCGTCCGGGTCGAGGACCCGCTCGGGTTCCTGGTCGACTTCTTCGCGTCGGCGGCGCACCCGGAGCGGCTGCAGCAGCGGTACGACCTGAGGCGCGGCGCCGAGGTGGCGCGGCTCGACCACTTCAACATCTGCGTGCCCGACGTTCCGCGGGCCTACGAGTACTACTCCGATCTGGGCTTCGGGCTGTCGGAGACGATCGAGGACGGGCAGACGCTGTACGCGGCCTGGATGTACCGCAAGCAGACCGTGCACGACGTGGCGTTCACCGGGGGCGCCGGACCGCGCCTGCATCACCTCGGGTTCTTCGCCCACGAGCCGCACTCGGTGCTGCGGATGTGCGACATCCTCGGCTCGCTGTCGCTCGAGTCCTGCATTGAGCGCGGACCGGGGCGGCACGGGGTGTCCAACGCGTTCTACGTCTACCTGCGCGACCCTGACGGGCACCGGCTGGAGATCTACACCTCCGACTACTACACCGGCGACCCGGACCACCCGGTGCTGCGCTGGTCGGTGCTCGACCCCCGGCGGCGCGACTTCTGGGGCAACGCGGTCATCCCGTCCTGGTACTCCGACGCGTCGATCGTCCTCGACCTCGACGGCAGGGTCCGCCCGGTGGCCGAACTGGCTCAGACGGCCGAGGTATCGGTCGGCGCGGACGGCTTCACCGCCCCGGCCTCCGAATAGCGCAGTCCCGGGCGGGCTGACAACAGTGGGTTCTCGTTTTATGCTCATCGCGACGGGACGGTGCGGTCCGTCGCGGAATCGACGCGCTGATCCCCTATCGGAGGTACCCGGTGGCAGAACTGGTCCCGGCCTCGGAGCCGGACCGACGGCCGGTGCTGTCGCCGGATCCCGAGCAGTCCTGGCGTCCCGGGCCCCGGCGGACGCAACCGGAGGAGGTCGGGCCGGTGTGGCGTCACATGGAGCCCGCGCACGTCGTGCTCGGGATGATCGCCTTTGTCATCGTGATCATGGTGATCCTGATCGCGGTGCTGCTGAGCGGCCTGTAACGCGCTAGCCGGCGGCGCGGCGCGTCACTCGGCGGCGGCGTGCCGGTCGAGGAACTCGTAGATGTCCACGTCATCGACGCCGGGGAAGGCGCCGGACGGGAGCACCGACAGGATGTGGCTGTGGGCGCGGGCCGACGGCCACGCCTGGCCCTCCCAGCGCTCCGCCAGGGCGGCCGGCGCGCGCTGGCAGCACTCGCCGTCCGGGCACAGCGACTTGGTCCTGATCGTCGACTCCCGGCCGCGGAACCAGCGAGAGTCGCCGAACGGGACGCCGAAGCTGATCGCGTACCCCTTCTCCCCCGCCCTCGGGTCGACCTGGGCGACGCAGAAGTACGTTCCCGACGGGGTGTCGGAGTACTGGTAGTAGGGCGAGTAGCGGTCGGAGGCGGCGAACACCCGGCGGCCGGACCACTGGCGGCACATCCGCTGTCCCTCGATCGCGCCGGTGGCGTCGGCCGGGAACAGCACCCCGTCGTTCTGGTACGCCTTGTAGATGACGCCGGTGGTGTCGTTCTTCACGAAGTGGCAGTTCACCCCGAGGT
>Ga0302325_10027222_pt1 | contig 11860 bp, 11 predicted proteins | sample Palsa_T0_2_FD_201948 | JGI IMG/M metagenome (GOLD analysis project Ga0302325, IMG submission 201948) | Peat permafrost microbial communities from Stordalen Mire near Abisko, Sweden - Palsa_T0_2 | ecosystem: Environmental > Terrestrial > Soil > Palsa > Peat permafrost | place: Sweden: Abisko... | reverse complement strand
TCTCTTTTCCAAAGGGTTTTAAAGCGCACAATGAACGACAGACAGACAAAAATACAAATGACAGCAGACCGGCAAAGTCCATCTTACTTTCTGCGCCCAGTGGTCTAAAGGATGGGGTCCACTTCTTTTTGACAGGATTAACAGGATTTACAGGATGGAAAAGAGGATGTGGAACCAGAAATAGGCCCGCACCGTTTGGGGAGAGTTCCGTCTGCCGTACTTCATCCTGTAAATCCTGTAAATCCTGTCTCAAAATCTTCCTCTCGTGTTCTTCGCCTGCATGGATGCAGCTTAGGCTGTTGAACGATTGCCGCAAAAAAATTCGCGATTGAAAACTTTGAACCTTGAACTTTGAACTTTATCCTTTCGTCCCGGCAGGGTACTTAGATGGCCCATGCGATTTATCGGCAGAATTATTGAAAAGTTGCAACGGCACCCGAAGCGGGTCGTCTTCCCGGAAGGGACCGAACCCCGCGTCCTCCAGGCCGCGCGCCAGTTTTATTCCTTGCGCCTGGGCGCGCCCGTTTTGCTGGGCGACCGCACCCAGGTCAAACAGGCCGCCGCGGCATTGAACGTCTCCCTGGAGGGCGTCCGCGTCATCAATCCCGCCGAGAGCGAAGATTTGCCCAAGTTCGTCAAGCGCTTCGAGTTGCTGCGCCGGTTCAAGGGGGTGGAGGAAAAAGAGGCGCGCGAAACCATGCTCAATCCCAACTATTACGGCGCGATGATGCTGGCCATGCACCAGGTGGACGGCTTCATTTCCGGAGCCAATCAAAGCTCCGGCAGCGTCTTGCGTCCGTTGTTCCAAATCGTCAAAGTCGCCCCGGAAGCCACCACCGCCTCCAGTTGCATGGTCATGGAAGTGGAGGACACGCGCTTTGGACAGGAGGGGGTGCTGTTCATGGGCGATTGCGGCGTGATTCCCGAACCGACCGTGCAGCAACTGGCCGATATCGCGCTCTCGACGGCGCAATTGAGCCATCAATTGCTCGGCGTGCGTCCGCGCGTGGCCCTGCTCTCGTATTCGACCAAGGGCAGCGCGACGCACCCGTCCATCGGCAAAGTCCAGGCCGCCACGGCCCTGGCGCAAAAGCTGGCGCACGATTGCGGTCTGGAGGCGGATTTCGACGGGGAATTGCAGGTGGATGCGGCGCTGGTGCCCGAAATCGCCGCGCGCAAGCTGCCGGAGAGCCACGTGGCGGGACGGGCCAACGTGCTCATTTTTCCCGACCTCAACGCGGGCAACATCGCCAGCAAATTGATCCAACACCTGGCCAAGGCGCACGCTTACGGCCAGATTCTGCTGGGCCTGGACCGGCCCTCCGCCGACGTGTCGCGCGGCGCCAACGCTCATGATGTCCTCGGCGTGGCGGCAATCGTGGGCTTGCAATCCATCGCCTTCAAAGAACTTTATCCGCCGCCCGACATTGACCAAGGCCACCTCCAACTCAAGTAAACCTAGCCGCATAACTCCATGCGCACTTTGAACACCGTTACGCCGCGCGTTTTTATCGCCGCGACCCGTCAAAACGAGGGGAAAACGACCACCTCGCTCGGTTTGTTGTCGGCCTTGCAACAGTTTTATCCCCGCATTGGTTACATCAAGCCGGTCGGCCAGCGTTTTGTCGAAATCGAGGAACAAAAAATTGACGAGGACACAGTCTTGATGGACCAGGTTTACCGGCTCAACTGTCCGCTGCTGGATATGAGTCCGATCGCGGTGGAGCCGGATTTCACCCGCAAATACCTGCAATCCTCCAACAACGAGGCGTTGGTCCGGAAAATTCTCAAAGCCTTCGACCGCGTGGCTTGGGAAAAGGATTTTGTCCTCTGCGAAGGCTCGGGGCATGCCGGGGTCGGTTCGGTGTTCGATCTCTCCAACGCCCAAGTGGCGCAAATCCTGGGCGCCAAAGTCATCATCATCAGCCAGGGCGGCATCGGCAAACCGATTGACGAGGTCTATCTCAACCAGGCGGTCTTCGAACGCGAAGGGGTCGAGGTCATCGGCGTCATTTTGAACAAGGTGACTCCTGATAAAATTGATTATGTCACGGAATTCGCCCGGCGCGGCCTCAAGCGCAAGGGCCTGGATTTGCTCGGCGTGCTGCCCCACCGCCACATTTTGTCCCGCCCGACGATCGCCGCGATTCAGGAGGAGTTGAAAGCCCGGTCGCTGAACAATTCCGGCCAGCTCGACAATATGGTGGTCAGCGTGGTCGTCGGCGCCATGAGCGCGCAAAACGCGGAGGACCATTTCAAGCGCGGCACACTGGTCATCACTCCCGGAGACCGCGAGGACATCATCCTGGCCGCCGCCGCCGCCGCCGCCGAACCCAGCCGGCAATTGGCCGGGATGGTCCTGACCGAAAAGATCAAACCGGTCAATGGTGTTCTGCGAGTGATCGAGAAATTATCATTTCCCGTCCTGCTGGCCGGGGAGGACAGCTACGAAGTGGCCTCCCAAGTCCACAACCTCAGCGTCAAGACACGGGCGGCCGACACGGAGAAAATTTCCGTCATCCGCGACCTCATCGCCACGCATGTGGATGTGGACAAGATATTACGCGCATTGAAGCTGTGAAACTCCCCTTCGCCTTGAATCCGGCGCTGGAGCATTTGCCGGTCTATCAGCCGGGCCGCCCCGTCCAGGAAGTGGCGCGCGAACTGGGCCTCTCCGCCCGACGCGTCATCAAAATGGCTTCCAACGAAAATCCACTCGGACCTTCCCCCGCCGCGCTGGCCGCGCTCAAGAAGGCGCTGAACGACTTGCATCAATATCCCGACGGCAACGCCTTTTACCTCAAGCAAAAGCTGGCGGCGAAATTGGGCGTCACTCCCGCCCACCTGGTTTTGGGCAACGGCTCCAACGACATCATTGAATTCCTCGGCCACGCTTTGCTGGGGCCGGGAGACGAGATGGTCGTTTCACAATACTGTTTTGTCGTTTACCCCATTGTGGCCAAGCTGCTGGGAGCGCGCGTCATCACGGTGCCGGCCCGGGATTACGGCCACGACCTGCCGGCCATGTTGAGGGCCGTTTCCTTCAATACCAAGCTGGTTTTTGTGGCCAATCCCAACAATCCCACCGGCACGCTGGCCCCCGCCGCCGACGTGCGCCGCCTGGTGGCGGAACTGCCGGAAGGCGTGGTGCTGGCGATGGACGAGGCCTACTACGAGTTCCTGGACCAACCGTTGGATTTGCTGCCGCTCATTCGCGCCGGACAAAAACCCAACCTCATCCTCTTGCGCACGTTTTCCAAGATTTACGGCCTGGCCGGTTTGCGCCTCGGCTATGGCATCGCGCATCCGGAGTTTATTGCCGCGCTGGAGAAAATCCGGCAGCCGTTCAACGTCAATTCCCTGGCGCAGGCGGCCGCGCTGGCGGCGTTGGATGACACCGCCCATCTCAAGAAGACCCGCCAAAACAATTTCAAGGGGCGGAAGTTTTTGGAGAATGCGCTCACCGGGATGAACGTTCCATTCGTCCCCTCGTCCGCCAACTTCGTCCTGGCCAAAGTGGGCGCGGGCCAGGAGGTCTTCGGGCAATTGCAGCGCCGGGGCGTCATCACGCGGCCCATGGGCGGTTATGAATTGCCGGAATGGATTCGCATTTCCGTCGGCACACCGGCGGAAAATCAGCGTTGCGTCAAGGAGCTGCGGCAAATCCTTCAGTTGACGAAAGATAAAAGTCGGCAGGAGAGCACCCGGGGCCTTTCCGATCAGCCTTTGGATTCTTAATTTTAAAATGATTATTCCCCTGACAATCATTCCCCTGACAGTTCCAGCCTTTTCGACGCTCCATCCACGATCTTTGGTTTTATCCAAAACGATTTGCCACAAGGCCAAAGGCGATGGTCCGGTGGAAGAATTTCTCGATGGCCTCGGCTCGAAACAGGCGCAGAAAGTGGCGTGCGTGCTCCAATTGGTCAAGGAGTTACCCCTGGTGCCGAAACAATATTTCAGATTGAACTCGCCGCCCAGCGGCGGCGCGATTATATGACTCGAAAGGCCAGACGATGAAAGACGATCTTGACAAATACATCAGCCGCCGAAAAAAGCGCGACTCAACTTGTGCGAAGAACTTTGAGAGCGGTTATCAGGAATTGTGAAACTCACCGACCTGCGAGGCATTCTGCAGTACATCCCCCGTTTTCGGGAGAAGGTTTTCGTGATCAGCGTGGATGGCGCCATTGTCACCAGCGAGAATTTCGCCAATATCCTGCTGGACGTGGCGGTGCTGCGCTCGCTGAGCATCAAGGTGCTGCTGGTGCATGGCGCCGCGGCCCAAATCGAAATCCTGGCCCGCGAACAACACATCCAGCCCTCCAACCTGGATGGCAGCGGGATCACCGATGAGGCGACGTTGAAGCTGGCCCTGACCGCGGCCAACCGGCTCACGCACGAAATTTTGGAAGGACTGAGCGCCAATGATCTTCGCGCCGCCTGTTGCAACGCGCTCATCGCCCACCCGATGGGCATCATTCACGGCCACGACCATCTGTTCACGGGCAAAATTGAGCGCGTGGACACCGAGATGCTCCAAAGCCTGCTGGCCCAAGGCATCGTGCCGGTGGTGCCGCCGCTGGGCTTCGACGGCGACGGCAAGACTTACCGCGTCAACTCCGACTCCGTGGCGGTCGAGTTGGCCAAGGCGCTTGGCGCCGCCAAACTCATTTACATCACCACCATGGACGGGCTGATTTACCATGGCCGGCTCATCCAGCAAATTTTGGTGGCCGATCTGGACGGGCTTCTGGCGCACAATAAGAGCGGCTTCGCCCCCGAGGTTTTTTCCAAGGCGCACTACGCGTCGGCGGCCTGCCAGGCCGGCGTGCCCCGCGTGCATGTCATCAACGGCCGGGTGGATGAGGCGCTGCTGACGGAGGTGTTTTCCAACGAAGGCATCGGCACGCTCGTCTATGCCAACGAGTACCAGCAAATCAGGCGCGCTTTGAAGAAGGACATCCGCGCCATATTGTTATTGACTAAAAATTCCGTGGCCAGCGAGGAGTTGATCAAGCGCACCCGCGCCGGCGTCGAGAAGAGCATCAGTGACTTTTACATCTTTGAGACGGACAAGAACCCAGTGGCGTGCGTGGCGCTGCACCAACTCGACCAGACCAAAGGCGAGCTGGCGTGCCTTTACGTCAGCCCCTCGCACGAGAACCAGGGCATCGGCCGCAAGCTCATTGCTTTCGCCGAGTCCAAGGCGCGCGAACTCGGTTTCACGGATCTGATCACGCTTTCGACCCAGGCCTTCACTTATTTTCAGTCCAAAGGCGGCTTCACCGAAGGCGTCCCGGAAGACCTGCCGCCCGCCCGCCGCGAAAAGTACGAACAGAGCGCGCGCAACTCGAAAATTCTCATCAAGAAGCTGGCGCCCAAATGACCCGTGTTCCGCAAGCCCTGGCCGCAGCCTTCCGCGCTTGCGCCCGTTGCGGCGTGGTCCCGACGCGCCATGTCCTTTCGGTCAACATCGCGCGCCAAACGACGGCCCTGTTCCAGCGGCAAGGCGGCGGCTATGCGTTGCGGAGAACGTTTCGCTGTTCGACCTCGAAATACGGCATCGGCGAAAGGGCCGGATCGAACATGACCCCGCGCGGTCTGCATCGCATCGCCAGGAAAATCGGCGGCGGCTGGCCCATTGGCGCCGCTTTTAAGGGCCGGCAAGTCATCGGCTACACTTGGCGGGGGCAGCCCGGGGCGCCGATCACCCACCGCATTCTATGGCTGGAAGGGTTGGAGCCGGGCTTCAATCGCGGCGGAAACGTGGATTCCTTTCGGCGCTACATCTACATTCACGGCGCCGGCAACGAAATGACCTTGGGCCGGCCCGATTCGCACGGCTGCATCCATCTCTCCGCCAACGACTTGCTGCCATTGTACGACAAGCTGCCGGAAGGGACGCTGATATGGATCGCGCCTTGACCAAACGCCCAGGATTGGCTTTTCTAGCGACTTCTTGGGAAGCGCGGTCGTCCCGCCGACGGAATCCCCCCGACCGAGACTGGGCCGCCTTTTTGGTGAGCCAGCAAGCGCCTCACTAATGATTGGACCTCAATTACAAAAACTTTCAATTGACCTTGACAGTATGCTGCATGGCCTATATGGTACGGATCGTAGTGATTTAATGGTTTGAACACATTAACTGCCATCATCAATTTATGCGTATGAAATCCTTGTTGTTTTCTCTGGTTGCCGCGCTGGCCTTGGCCCCTGTGGCTCGGGCTGCGGATGTCACGGTCACACTCTCCAAAGTCCACATGTGCTGCGGTAAATGCGTCGCTGGAGCGCAGAAGACTGTCGCCTCGGTGGATGGCGCGACCGCCGTAGCGGACCAGACCAACCGCACCGTCGTCATCACCGCCTCCGATTCTGCCACCGCCCAGAAGGCTGTGGATGCCTTGGTCAAAGCTGGCTTTTACGGCAAAACCAAAGACGAGGGCATCAAGCTCGACTACGAAACGGGCGCCAAAGGCGACAAAGTGCAGACACTCAAGGTGAAGGGTGTTCACCTGTGCTGCCCCAGTTGCGTCAAAGGCGTCACCAAGGCGCTCGCGGATGTTCCCGGTTATACTGGCAACACTGCCGTCAAAGGCGCGGAGAGCTTCGAAGTGACTGGCGATTTCAAGGACTCCGATATCTTTGACGCCCTGCACAAGGCTGGCTTTGCGGGCAAAGTCTCGGATTAGCCGGCTCCCCTCACATCTGCTCGGTGGTCTCAATGCCGAGGACATCAAGTCCCTGCTTGAGGACACGGGCGGCGACATCGCATAAAGCCAGGCGCGTGGCGCGCGTGGCTCCTTCCGTTTTGAGGACGGGGCAATTCTCGTAGAAACGGGTGAAATGCCCGGCCAATTCGTAAAGGTATCCGCACAAAAAATTCGGACGGTAATCCTCCGCCGCCCCGTCGAGGGCCAATCCAAAATTCAGCAGATGTCGAACCAGGGCCAATTCTTCGGGCGCGGCCAGGACAAATTCGTCCGCGCCGTATGCGGCGCTCTCGCCGCCCTTGCGAAAAATGCTCCTGATCCGTGTGTAAGCATAGAGTAGGTAAGGCGCGGTGTTGCCTTGCAACGCCAGCATCCGGTCCCAACTGAACACATAATCGCTCTGGCGGTTCTGTGCCAGGTCCGCGTATTTGATGGCGCCGAGGCCCACGACGCGGGCGATCTCGCGCTTTTGCGCCGGATCCAACTCGGGGTTCTTTTCCGAAACGACCTTCAGCGCCCGTTCCTCCGCCTCATCCAGGAGGTCCTCCAGCCGCACCGTGTCGCCTGCGCGGGTTTTAAACGGCCTGCCGTCTTCGCCCAGGACGGAGCCAAACCAAACATGGGCCAATTTGACCCTGGCTTCCGGGTGCCAGCGGCGGAACACGGCGAAAAATTGCTTGAAGTGCAATTGCTGCGGCGCGCCGGTCACGTAGATGATTTCGTTCGGCTGGACGCCCCAGGCGCCCCCTTCCCACCGGAACAGCAGCGTGGCCAGGTCGGTCGTGGTGTAATTAAAACCACCGTCGCTTTTGCGAACCATCGCTGGATGGTCCTTCAATTCGGGGATGTCCTCAAAATACACGACCAGGGCGCCTTCGCTGGCTTGGGCCAGGCCGCCCGCGGCCAGTTCATCAACCACCTTTTTGAGCATGGGATTGTAATAACTCTCCCCCAGGGAGTAATCGAACTTCACCCCAAGCCGCGCATAGACCCTTTCAAATTGCGTTTGCGAGAGCGCGATCATCTCCCGCCAGAGACGCAAGTTTTCCTCGTCGCCGGCCTGCAACTTGACCAATTCCTGGCGCGCCCTCTCCAGAATTTGAGGATCGCTCTCGCACTGCGCGTTGACCAGCTTGTAGAGGCGCTCCATTTCAGCGATGGGGTCCGCCCGCAACCGCTCCGGGTCCAGGTGCGACTTCCAGCCCACCAGCAACTTGCCGAACTGCGTTCCCCAATCGCCAATATGATTGTCGGTAATCACATGATGGCCGAGCAACCGGAGAATCCGCGCCAGGGCATCGCCCAAAATGGTCGAGCGAATGTGCCCGACGTGCATCGGCTTGGCGACATTGGGCGAACTGAAATCAATGATGACGCCGTGCGGTTCGGAAGTTTTTTGGAAGAACAAATGCCTCCCGCTGGCCGCCTCGCGCAACGCCTGGGCGAAGGCGGAAGGCTTGAGGCGAAAGTTCAGAAAACCGGCCCCCGCCACCTCCACCGGCTCGCACCATGGCCCGATGTCCAGCTTGCCCGCCACCTCGGTCGCCAATTGGCGCGGGTTCATTTTGCGCGCCTTGGCCAGCGCCATCAGCGCGTTGGTTTGATAATCGCCGAACTTTGGATCGGGACATGGACGCACCAGGAGGGCAGCCGCGCCGGCGTCCGGCAACACAGTCGAGACGGCCTGTTGCAGCTTTTGTTCGAGGATTTTGTGGAACACGGTCGCAATGGTCCCAAGACGCGGCTACTTTGGCGCGGAATACTTTTTGATGATCTCGAACATCTGGGCCGAACCGGAGGCTTGTTCCAATTCCTGGCGGAATTCTTTAACGTGGAGCAGCTTGGCGATGCTGGCCAAAGTATGAAGATGCTTCTGGAATTGGCCCTGCGGCACCAGGAAGAGCACGACCAAATTGACCGGCTGATTGTCCAGCGCGTCGAATTCGATGCCCTTCTTGGACCGGCCCAGTACGCCGACCACTTCCTGGATCAAATCCGTCGAAGCATGGGGAATGCCGATGCCAAAGCCGATGCCGGTGCTCATGGAAGATTCGCGCTTTTTGACCACGGCCACGATGGCATCGCGATTTTCCGACCGGACCTTTGTGGTGCTGACCAATTGCTGCACTAATTCGTCAATGGCCTCCCAGCGATTGGCGGCCGTAAGATCGGGGAGGATCGTATCCAGAGTCAAAATATCGCCAAGATTCATAGAATGCGGCCCTATTTCGCCTGAATTGCCGCCGATTGACAAGAGCAATTAGCAGGGCTTGGTGGGACCGCCGCCAAGGCAGACGCATCTAAAATGTTGCAACCCATTGAAGATCAACAATACTTTATTTTAGGTGACTGCGACTTCTTCTTCCGGGGAGCGCGCGCGCCCCCGCGTGCAGCGGGTCGCGCCTCGCGGCCCGCATCAGAAACGTCCGGAAAGTTAGATGCGTCTGCCCTGGGACCGCCGTTTTGGCTGGTTTTTTTGATCGGTCAGTCATGCCATTCATCATGCGGGCACTATATCGTGCCTTGCTTGCGGAGCGCAAAGCGATAAAACTTGGCCTGTCCTATTTATTTCCAATTTATGAATGTCCACCACCTGGAGTTGTTCTACTACGTGGCGCGCCACGGCGGCATCAGCGAAGCTGTGCGCAACATTCCCTACGGCATTCAGCAACCGGCCGTCAGCGCGCAGGTCGCGCAGTTGGAGGATGCTCTCGGCGTGATCTTGTTCCACCGCCGCCCGTTTTCCCTCACGCCGCACGGCGAAAAACTATACCGCTTCATCGAGCCATTCTTCGCCGGATTGGACGGCATGGCCTCGGAACTCCAGGGCGGGGCCGCGCACCAACTGCGCATCGGATCCTCGGACATCATTTTGCGCGACCATCTGCCGGCGGTGCTGCAAGCGGCGCGGCGGAAATTTCCCAAATTGAAGTTTGCCCTGCGTTCGAGTTTTCAGCCGCAATTGGAAGCGATGCTCCAGCGCCAGGAAATAGACCTGCTCATCACCTTGACGGACAAGAAGCCGCCGGCCGGATTCCAGTCGGTGATCCTGCTCACGTTGCCGCTGATCCTCGTCGTGCATAAAGATGCCTCGCTCACTCGCGCGGAAGAATTGTGGGCGCGGGACAAAATCGAGGAACCGCTCATCTGCCTGCCGGCGACGGAAATCATCTGCAAGAATTTTCAACAGGGCCTGGGCCGGCTCGGCGTGGATTGGTTTCCCCGCGTCGAAATCAATTCGACCGACAGCATTGAGGCCTACGTGGCCGGAGGATTTGGCATCGGATTGAGCGTGGCCGTGCCCAAGGCCAAAATGTCCCCGAGAGTGCGGACATTGGAACTGCCGGGCTTCGCGCCTGTTCTGTTAGTGGCGTTGTGGCGGGGGAAGGCGTCCCCGCCTTTGCGCGCGCTGCTGGATGAAATGCAACGGGAGGCCCGGCGTTTGCAGGAAGCTTGATCGAGCCGGCCCCAAGCCGTGACAATGCCTTCGGGATTTAACGCCAAGACGCAAAGACCCAAAGGCGCAAAGGCGCAAGGATAGCGAGAGGACATGGCTCCCTGGCAAACGATCACCGTTTGGTGGCCTGAACTGGCAATGGTAAAATCCGCTTTGCAGTGCAATATGTCAAAATCAATCACTCTCGACACAATTTGTCATGGGAATCATGGTCAGGGGAATGATAGGAAGCGAAATAACTTTGCCAACTCCTTTTCCCATTCCTCTGACAATGATTCCCCTAACGCCTCTCCGCTTTTGCGCCCTTGCAGTCTTTGCGTCTTTGCGTTGAATCCCGAAGGCAAAGGATACCGCTAAGGCGAGAGCACCAGCCGGTAAAATCGTTGCGGGCCGTTCGTGAGGGAGTCTGTCGTGCTGAGCGTCGCTCCGGTTGCGGTGACGGCGCTGCCCAGGTTGCTCCAGTTGCTCGAACTCAAGTCGGAATTGTATTGCAACTGATACAAGCCTCCAGCCTCTGTGCTCCAAGTCAGATTCAGCGTGTTGTTGGTCAGGGACAAGGCCTGAAATTCTGGCACAATGGTCAGTCGGAAAACGGTTCCGAAGGCTTCTCCGTATTGATTTGTGTATGCACCACCATCTTGAGTCGTGCCATAGAAATTGCCATCCCTGCCCTGCACCAGAGCGGCTTGGGGACTTGCGCCATCATTGGTTCCTCTGAATGAATAAAGGGTGGTCAAGACCGCGCCGGCCTGAGTGCCAAAAGCCGGCAGCACGAGCACGGCAGCCCAGAGCAGTCGCATGAACAGTGCCAAAAAAGGCTTCCTGCTAGAGACCGAGAAAGTTTTCATACTTCGTTTGGCCTTTGATTTAGCTTTCGGGAACGAAATCGCCAGAATTGCTTGCCCCTGGCCAATGAGCCAGAAATGCTGGCAACGAACACTTTTTTACCCGATAAGGCGGGCTAAAGCAAGGGAAAAACGACGATCTCAGTGCGAGGCACTTAACCCGCACAAGGAAAGCAGCTTACATATTTAGCCTCTCAACCATGGGCGCCTTCGCCTGAACGATGCAGTTAAAGCACTGAATTTTGACAGGATTAACAGGATTAACAGGATGGAAAAGAGGATGTGGCATCAGATATAATCCCTCACCATTTTGGGGCGAGCTCCGTGTGCCGTCATTCATCCTGTAAATCCTGTAAATCCTGTCTCAAAGTCTTCCTGCCTTGTTCTTCGACTGCTTGGATGTGGTTTGGCCGGAAAATCCGCGTGACTTCAGCATTCAGCATTCTACTTTCTGCTTTCCCAAAAGGGCCGACTCCGGCGGAAAAATCGCATTGGCGTGGAAATAATGAATAACTGCGTTGCATTCCCATCTAAAGATGGTGGTGTGGAATGTGCGTGGTGTTCACGCATCTGTTCTTTGAAATAGTGGTTAGGGGCCAGTGGGGAAGGGCAACCCGTTTTTTTGCGCTAAAGAGAATCGTGCCGAGCAAATGAAAAACCCACAGAAAACCAAGCCCTGAATGCATTTTAATTCAGCCAAATTCAGGTGGATTCAGGTCAATTCAGTTGATAGGGCTATCTCCTTGCCTACTACAACCCCAACGGGTAGTATGCATGCATGGACGAAGATTATCCAAAGACCTTGCTCGAATTGGAGCGGCGGTTTGGAACTGAGGATGCGTGCC
>Ga0302325_10027219_pt1 | contig 11860 bp, 11 predicted proteins | sample Palsa_T0_2_FD_201948 | JGI IMG/M metagenome (GOLD analysis project Ga0302325, IMG submission 201948) | Peat permafrost microbial communities from Stordalen Mire near Abisko, Sweden - Palsa_T0_2 | ecosystem: Environmental > Terrestrial > Soil > Palsa > Peat permafrost | place: Sweden: Abisko... | reverse complement strand
GGGGCCGTCGACTTCGCCGGCTTTCTGCTTGAGGGCGATCGCCAGGTTGCCGTGGTGGTCCCAGCCACCGACGTCGACCTGCACGAAACGCACCCCGCGTTCCACCAGGCGGCGGGCGACGAGGAGCTTGGCGCCGATTTCGGTGCGGCCGTAAAGGTCGCGCGCGCTGTCGGACTCCTTGGTGATGTCGAAAGCGTCGGTCGCCTCGGTCTGCATCTTGAAGGCCATCTCGAAGGACTCGATGCGCGCCTCGAGCTGTGCGTCAAATTGCAGATTCCGGGAATGGACGGCGTTCAACTGATGGACGAGATCCAGCTCGCGGCGCTGGCGATCCATCGGCGTGAACTGGTTCTTGATGTTCATGATGACGTCATCGAGATCCATCTTGGTGTTGTAATTCACGTTGCAGCCCTGATAGACGCCCGGCAGGAACGAGGCCTGCCGCCACTCGGGCGAGCCCCCCATGGTGATGAAGCCCGGCATATTCTGGTTCTCCGTGCCGAGGCCATACACCAACCAGGAGCCCATCGAGGGCTTGGGAAGCTGGAGCGAACCGGTGTTCATGAAACGTTGGGCGACTTCGTGCGCCGGGATGTCCGTCCACAGCGAACGGATCACCGCCATTTCATCGATCACCGTGCCGAGCTGCGGAAACACCGAACTCACTTCGACGCCGGACTTGCCGCTCTTGGTAAACTGAAAAGGCGAACCGAAGGCGAGACCATCATGCCCCGGAATGGTCTGGTCGTTGTACTTCGTCAATTCGGGTTTCGGGTCCCAAGTATCAACCTGCGAAGGACCACCGGAGGCGAAAAGGTGAATGACCGCCTTGGCCTTGACCGGGAATTGCGGCTTCTTCGGCGCGAGCGGTCCGGTGGGGACGGGCCCCGTGGACGAGGTTGCACCGAAGGCGAGGCCGGGATCGACCCCAAAAACCGCCGCCAGACTGAGGGCACCGAAGCCCATGCCGGTGCGCATGAGGAACTCGCGGCGCGAGGAAATGATATTATCAAGAGACAAAGAGTGTTCCCGGCGGAACTTATCCGAGCTGGTGTGGCTAATCTGTGGGGTCATGACGTGTGGTTATTGGTGTGAGCTGTGGTTTTCGGTGAATGGATCGGTTGAGTGATCAATTTTAGTATCGTCGCTCTTCCAGGAGACTTAGCAAACTGTTTTCAAGAATCTGGCCGCGCCCTCAATCCAGTGTGTTTTCTCAATGACACCGGCCGTTTGGTGCGTATGATCGTGCCGGTATGTCTGCCCCTTCTCAATCTCAAATTCCGGCCGATTCGAACGAGCTGGAAATTAAGAATGTCCTCCTCGTGGACGACGATCAGGTTCTCGCGAATACGCTGAAGTACCTCCTCGAATCCCACAATTTCATCGTCACGACCTCGGCGAATGGCGCCGACGCCCTCCGGGAGGTGATGGCCTTCGATTTCGACGTGATCATTTGCGACATGTTGATGCCGACCATGGCCGGCGACATGTTTTACCTCGCCGTGCAAAAGACCAAGCCCTACCTGGCCTCGCGCTTTCTCTTCATCACGGGTCATGCCGACAACCCGAAGGTCGAGGCTTTTCTGAAAAGCGTCGACGCGCAGGTCGTGTTCAAACCAGTTCTCTCCGACGAACTGGTCCGCATGATCTCGCTCATCCTCAAGCAAAACGGCGACAGCGGCCAGTAGGCCTGGACTCCCGGAGGATTCGCGCGGCGGCCCAATCAATCGGAGGCCGGCTCTCCCGGGCGTCGTCCGCCGTTTTGACCTGGCAGCGGCCCGGTTTCGTCCCACAGGGCGTGGCTGCGCCCTCCGCGGCGCTGCGGACGAAGCCTGGATCGCGGATGTTTGGCCAGGCCGCTACGTCGCTTTCGCGTAGAGACGGCTGTTTTCCTCCAGGTCCTTGACGATGGTGCAGAGGTAGACCGGGTGCGGGAGGAGATCACGGTACTTCGTGATCTCGGACTTGTTCAGCACCTTGAATCCGTAGCGCTCGAACATCTTCGTTCCGCGACGGTCCTCGAAGACCACCATCTGTCCGTAGACGCGTTTTTCGCCGTGCTCATGGAGGTACATCAAATACGAATCCATGAGCGCACGGGTCGTGGCCACCTGCCGGGCATCGGCCAGAAGATTGATATGGAAATGCGCGGTCCGTCGCGGCGCGGCGGGCACTTCACGCCACGCAGTGCGCAGGATCCACTGGACGAATTTCCTGGAGGCATCGTGGTACCGCCGATACCGGCGCACGCCGCGCAGAAAAAGGCTGACGTTCTGGTAAAAGGCGTAGCACTGCTGCCGAAACGGCCGCCGTGATCCGAGCAGGTAACCACGGATTTCGCCGTTCACGAGCAGCACGAAGGCCGATTCCGGCTCCCAGTCAGTATAGTAGGCCGTGAGGTAATCGGCGAACAATTCGCGATCTTCGAACACGGGATCAATGGGGTTGCCGAGAAATCCGGTTTCACAACAAAGCTCCCGCACCCGAGCCCGGTCGGAGGCTTGGAACTTCCTGATCTCGAAATGCTTTTCGTCGCTCATGAACGCGGTGCGTAGTCTTGAACCACTTCGCGATAGAGGTCAAACATGCGTGTAAAAACCTGGGTCCACGAATACTGTGCGGCCACGCGGCGACTGGCGCGCGCGCTCGTCTTCGACAGGTCCTCATGGCTGGTATCGTCAATTGCTGCAGCCAATGCGCCGGCGGAATTCTCGCGTGCCCAAAGGGTTTGGTCGCTGTGGATGATCCGGTCCATGTAGCTGCCGCGGATGCCGATGACCGGCGTGCCGCAGGCCTGGGCTTCGAGCGTCACCAGGCCGAAGGTTTCCTGCACCCCGGGATGCACAAAAAGATCGGCGGCGCGGTAGTAGCCAGCCAGTCGCGAAGCGTCCGCGCAAAAGTCCAGCCACGTCACCGACTCCGTTGCACGGCGTAACTCGAGAACTTCGCCGCGTTGCAAGCCATCACCAACCACCAGGAGATGAAACCGCCCGGGCTCCCGCTGGGCGAGCTGTCGAAAGGCCGCAAATAAGGTCTGCGTATTTTTCTCCTGCGCGAGCCGGCCGACGTAAAGGAGCAGGACTCGCTCCCGCGAAATGCCAAGCTCCGCGCGCACATTTTCGCCGGGGTGCGGGCGTGGCTGAAAGATGGCGGTGTCGACGCCGAGATCGGTGGGCACGACATTGCGCACGCCCCAGGAGGCCAGCACTTCACCCAGCGCCGGCGAAGGCACCAGCGTCCGCGCAAAACGATTGTAGAGGCTGCGAACGTACCGCCGGGAGAAATCCATGAAAATTTCGGTGACGAGCGGTCCGCAGTATTTCCGTGCCGTGCGAACGTAGGCCTCGGGGAAGTGGGAGTGGTAAAATCCGATGACCGGCAGACGCAGCGCCGCCCCCGAGTGGACGGCCTTCCACGCCACCTGGTAGGGGTCTCCGCTCTCGATGAGGTCCGGGCGTTCGCGCATCAGCACGGACTCTACCGCCTCGAGCCGCAGCAGGATGCGGTAGCGTGAAGTCCGGGAAATGAGCGGCGAGCGAATCGTGTAAACGCGCGACCTTTCCTCCGTGAGGACGGCATCCTGCTCCCCGGGAATGATGAGCACATGGTGGTCGCGGTCGGTGCGCTCCCGGATGTGCCGCACCTTCTCCGCGATGTAGCGTCTCACGCCGCCGCTGACCGGCGAGTAAAACTGCGTGAGATCGCAGATTTTCAATGCTCGAACTGCGCGAGGTATTTTTCCGCGTCGAGCGCCGCGGCACAGCCCTGGCCCGCGGCCGTGACCGCCTGGCGATAAATGTGGTCCGCCACGTCACCCGCCGCAAAGACGCCCGGCACGTTCGTCTTCGTCCCGCCATGCTGGAGCAGGTAGCCGTTCTCGTCCATGTCGAGCTTGCCTTGGAAAGGCGCGGTGTTCGGCGTGTGCCCGATCGCCACAAACACACACTTCACCTCGAGTTCCTGCTCGGCGGCCGTCTTCACGTCGCGAATTTTCAACGCCCGCATTTCGCCGTCGGGATCGGACAAATACTCGAGCGGCAGGTGACTCCAGACCGGTTCGATCTTGGGATTGGCCAGCGCGCGATCCGCCATGATTTTCGAGGCGCGCAGCGAGTCGCGCCGATGGATCAAATAGACCTTTGAGGCAAAGCGCGTGAGAAAAGTCGCCTCCTCCGCCGCGGAATCGCCCCCGCCAATCACCGCCACCGGCACATTGCGGTAAAAGGCGCCGTCGCAGGTCGCGCACGACGTGAGACCGTGTCCCACGAGTTCCTTCTCGCGGGGCAAGCCGAGCCATTTCGCACTGGCCCCGGCGGCCACAATCAGCGTGCGCGTTTCCTTCCATTCGCCGTCGACCTTCACCTTCGAAAATCCGTCCGCCGGTTCAAATTCCTCGACGGTCGCGTAGGAGAAGCGCGCCCCAAAACGCTCCGCCTGCGACTTCATGTTCATGATCAGCTCGGGTCCGTTGATGCCTTCCGGAAAGCCTGGATAATTCTCCACGAGCGTCGTCGTGGAGAGTTGTCCGCCCGGTTCGTGGCCTTCGAGAACCAGCGGGGCGAGGTTCGCCCGCGCCGCGTAAATGGCCGCGGTAAGCCCGGCGCAGCCGGTGCCGACGATGATGACTTTTTCCATAGGGGAGCGAGAGATAAGCGGACGCGGGCGTTCACGCAAATGTCAAAAACTCCGGCTTGCACCCCGCCACCGGCGCTGACAGAACCGAGCGCCATGCACGAAGGCAGCATTACCGTCCGCGTCCCCGTCGATCTTCGCGAGATCGAGCGGCTCAACAAAGTCGTCCGACAGTTTGGCGACCTGCACGAAGTGCCTTCGCGCGCTCTCTATGCCATCAATCTCGCGCTCGACGAAATCGTGACCAACGTCGTGCGCTACGGGTTCGACGATTCCGCCGGAAAGGAAATCGTCGCCCAGGTCACCGCCCGCGAGGACGAACTCATGACCGTGGTCAGCGATCCGGGTCGCGCCTTCAATCCCCTGGACGTGGCGCCACCGGACCTGGCCGCGCCGCTCGCCGAGCGCGCCCTGGGGGGGCTCGGCATCCACCTGGTGCGCAGTCTCATGGACACGATCGAGTATCATCGCCAAAACGGAAAAAATGTACTCACCATGCGCAAGCGCGTCCGCTAATCTCCGTTTAGTTCCTCCCGATTCGAGTCACCATGCAGATCAAAGAAAGCAAACAAGGCGAGGTGCTGATCCTCACGATCAGCGAGCATCTCGACAGCGCGACCTCGGCGGTTTTTGAATCGAAGGTCCTCGGACTCATCGAGCGCGGGGAACGCAAGATGGTCATCGATTGCGGCTCACTGGAGTACGTCAACAGCGCGGGCCTGAAGGTTTTTCTCCTCGCCGCCAAGCGTCTCGAACCGCTCGGCGGCAAGCTCGTCCTCTGCGCCCTCGCGCCGAGCGTGCTCATGATTTTTGAAATGATTGGTTTTAGCCGTATCATGAGAATTGTGCCCTCGCTCGACGACGCGCTGAAGGCGCTCGGCGGCGAAGCCGCTCCCGCCTGAACCCCGCTCCCAGCTTGCCCCAAAAAATTTACGCGCGGAATCGAGCGCGACGTGCGACTCTTTCGCCGTGAACGCGAACAACGCGCGCTGGTTCTTCCGCGTCTCACCTCCCGTCATTGACCACCCACTGGAAACATCCCTTGTTTGCGTTGTCCCGAGTCCCGGCCGGCCGTTCCTGGTGAGCAGGAGCAAGATCAAGATTAAGATTCAGAATCATCCGCGGACCTGCCGTTGAAACATCCCTCCACCAAATCCATGGCCGTCAAAAAGTCCGACCTCACCGCCACCAAACACTACGTCCTCGACACCAACGTCCTCATTCACGACCCGCAGTCGATGTTTCAGTTTGAGGACAATGTCGTCTGGGTGCCGGTCGAGGTGCTGGAGGAACTCGACCGCTTCAAATCCGAGTCCTCAACCCGGGGCGCCAACGCCCGTGAGGTTCACCGCCGCCTGAGCGAGCGCTTCCGCACCACCGAGCAAATGCGCTCGGGCGTGAAGCTCGAGAACGGCGGCACCCTCCACGTTTTCATCAACCCCGCCCTCAAGCACGAGGGCCAGGACTGGAAACTCATCGAAGAATCGCCGCGCAGCCGGATGGCGCGCAAGCTCTTCCCCGATTTCGATTCCACCGACAATCGCATTCTCGCCAGCGCCGCGTACCTCGCCGACACCAAGGCCGACGGGGCCATCCTCGTCACCAAGGACCTCAACATGCAGCTCAAGGCCCGCGCTCTGGGGCTGGATGCGCAGGATTATCGCACCGACCGGGTCGAGGACAACGACATCCGCCGCACCCAGCGTCGCAGTGGCGCCGAGGAATATGCCGCGCTCGACATCCCGGGCCACACCGTCCAGGCCTTCGCCAGCCAGGAGCGCATTACCCTGCCGCACCTCGAGATGCTGCTGCCCAACCAGTACGTCCTGCTGCGCAATGAGGAAGAGCCCACCCACGGCGTCCCGGCGCGGCACCTCAGCGGCGGTGAGTTCGTCAAACTCCGCCACGACCACATCAATATTCGCGGCGGGCGCAGCCTCCAGGCGGCCAACCTCGGCCAGCGCTTCCTCCTCGATGCGCTCTACGATCCGTCCATCACCCTGGTCACCGTCTACGGCAAGGCCGGCACGGGCAAGACGCTCCTCAGCGTCGGCGCCGCGCTCGAACAGGTGCAGACCGGCGAGTACGAAAAGATGCTCATCACCCGCGTGATCATGCCCACCGGGCGCGACATCGGTTATCTGCCCGGACGCATGGAGGAAAAGATGCAGCCCTGGGTGCAGCCTGCCTACGACGCCCTCGACCTGCTGCTCTCCCGTCCCCGCAAACCCGAGCATTTCGAGAAAAAGAAGCAGTCCAGGCGCAAGGCCGAAGCCGGCCCCCCGCAACAGGGGCAAAACGGCGGCGGCAAGTACGCCCGGCCGTACGAACCGCTCATGCAAGCCGGCCTGCTCGAGATCGAAGCCATCGCCCACATCCGCGGCCGCTCGCTTCCGCGCGCCGTCTTCATTGTCGACGAAGCGCAGCAACTCACCCCGCACGAAGCCAAGACGCTCGTCACCCGCATGGGGAAGGGGAGCAAGATTATTCTCATCGGCGACCTCGCGCAGATCGATAATCCCTACGTCGACGCCCACACCAACGGACTCGTCTTCACCCGGAACCGCCTCCAGGGCCAGCCTTTCATGGCGCACGTCAATCTCTTCAAGGGCGAGCGCAGCGAGATGGCCGAGGTCGCGTCGAATTTGATGTAGCACGGTGAAAGAAGTCTTCAGCAGTCCCGACGGGGCGCTGATCGGTCTATTTCAGTCGCTTCTCGACGAGGCCGGGATTCCGTATTTCGTGCGGAACGACTCCGCCCATCAAGCGGGGGCCACGGGCCTCCTTACACCCATCCTGCCACTTCCCGATTTCTGGCCCGCCCTCTGTGTGGTCAACGACGAGGATTATGCGGAAGCGATGGAACTTTTTCGCGCCGCGCGCGAGGCCCGGTCTCCGAATCAGACGGACTGGAAATGTCCCGCCTGTGGCGAAACCGTTCCCGCCAACTTTACCTCGTGCTGGAATTGCGGGGCGGAACCGTCTGCGGAGCCGTGAAGGTCCAGTCAGGAGCGCATTGGTACCGCCGCAATTCGACCCGCAGTGTGTCGCCAGCCAACTAGAACATTCCGGCGCCGGTCATTTTTCAGTCGACCGATTCAGGCGTGGCCAGCATGCTCCCCGGCCATCCCCAAATGGCCGGGCCCTCGTGTTGAGCAATGATCCACCCAACGGCAGTTACCCACCCCAGCGCTTATGGAATCCGCGACGTATAACTTCAACTGCCCCCATTGCGGGCAGCAAATCTCCGGCGAGCCAAGCCATGCCGGCACTGAGGTCAATTGCCCGGGCTGCGGCCAGACCTTCACCGTCCCGTCACCCGCTCGGCCCGTCAGCGCCGCACGTAATCCCCTGGTAATACCGTTGGTGGCCGTTTCGGTGCTCCTCGTGGCGGCGTTGGGCGCGGCCGGCGTCCTCTGGACCAATCGTGACCACGCTGCGACGGTGTCAGTCGCCGTTCCCAAGTCCTTGGTTAGTCCGGCGACCGAAACACCCCCGAAATCCGCCGAGCCCACAAGCTTCGAGGCCGTGGCCGGACATCTGGACCAGGGCGGGTCCCTCTACTTCTACGTCGACACCGTCCAGTGGCTGGCCGGGCTTTCGAAGCAGATGGATTCATTCCGGGACGTCATTCTGTCGGCGGCGGCCACCGGTTCGCAGGACGCCGCTTCGCGCGATATGCAGAACCACGGATTTGGCATCTTCACGGACCTCGTGAAAAACAGCGGCATCGAGGAGATTTCCGGTGTCGGCGCCAGTTCCATCGCGGTCGAACCCGGGATTTATGTGAACAAGCTGTTCGTCCACCACGGCCGCGGCAAGGACACGGGCTTTCTATGGTCGGCCTTCGGAAAAACTCCGCACCCTCTGGAGATCATCGATCTTCTGCCCGCGGATACCGCCCTGGCCAGCTCCACGGACCTGGACTTGGGGAACCTGCTCGATGGGGTGCGGGCGGAGCTCGCGCACTCCGGAATCCCCAACGCCGCGCAGGCCATGGACGCCTCCCTGGCACAGTTCTCAACGGCATTTGGGATACCGCTCGATGATCTGCTGAAGTCCTTGGGCGGCTCGATCGGTTCGATCCTGACCCTGAATCCGGCGAAGCCCGTGACCTTCCCGGTCGAGGGCAAGCCGCTATCCTTCCCCACGCCCCGCCTGGCCATTCTCCTGCAGGTCAAGGATGATCGCCTCTTCAACCAGATCGACCGCACGTTGGGCGCCATTCCGGGCATCGTGCGGCATGACGAGTCCGACCTGCGGATGCGGACGATGCCGATGCCGATGCCCGGCCTGGAGTGGTTCCGGCCGACCGTGGCACAATGGGCACAGCGGTACCTCCTCATCGCATCTGACGACACGGTTGTCGGCGATATCATGGCCGCGCGAAAAACCGGCCAGGGGCTCAAGGCGACACCGCAATTCGCCAGCCTCGTCGCCGGCTTGCCACGGGAAGGCAACGCGTTCCAGATCGTCACCCCGCAATTCGGTGAAACCTGGGGCGCGCTCCAGCGTGAGGTCCTAAAGAGCCAGCCCGGGACCACACCGGAACAAATGGCGTTGATGCAGAAGCTCTTTGCCGCTCAATCGCCGGGATCGGTCGTTTCCATTACAACCCACCTGGAAGATGGGTGGTTGGTCGTCGGCAAAGGCACGCAGGGCGCCAGCAGAATGTTCGGGCCTCTGCTCATCGCACCGGCCGCGATTTTGGCGGGCGCGGCGCTGCCGGTCTTCAGCAAGGTGCAGGAAAAGGGCAAAGCCACCAAGTCGATGAGCAATGCCAAGCAGCTTGCGACCGCTTGCAAACTCTATGCCATCGACAATAAGGGAAAGTTTCCTCCCACCCTTCAGGCGCTCGTGCCCGACTATCTCGCAAATAAGGACATTTTTCCGTCGCCATTCCGACCCGAAGTTCCGCTCGGTTATGAATATACGCCGGGCTTAACGGCGACTTCCCCACCGAATACCGTCCTGATCGAGGATAAGTTCGCCCCGGAAGTGGCGCACGAGCGCGTCGTGGCCCACGTGGATGCCAGCGCCGAGGTGATCCGGGTTCCGCCAGTTCCCGCTCATTAAAAGCGACGCGGATTACGGGTTGTTCAGGGGACGAGCTTGGACGGTCCTCCGGGCGAGCGGCGCCTTCCCGGCATCACCGGTTTCGTCGACCGCAACGTGTTTCACGGCACCACGGAGGAATTCACTGCTTTTTGCCAGCGGGGGCGATAAGAATCCCGGCACATGTCCGCCGAATACCTCGTCATCTCCGCCTCGCTTCGTCCCGGTAGCCATAGCCGGCTCATGGGCCTGTTCCTCGCCAGGGAACTTGATGGCGACCACCTCGATTTGCGCGAATTCCCGCTGCCGATGTGCGACGGCGAGGCCGCTTACGACGATCCCAAAGTCGAGCAACTCCGGACCCGGGTCGCCGCCGCGCGCGTCATCCTGATCGCCGTGCCGATCTATAACTACGACGCCAATGCCGCCGCGAAAAATCTGGTCGAGCTGACGGGGGGCGCGTGGGAGGACAAGATCGTCGGCTTTGCCTGCGCCGCCGGTGGGCAAACCAGCTACATGTCGATCATCGGCCTGGCCAATTCCCTGATGCTCGATTTCCGCTGCATCATTCTTCCGCGCTTCGTTTATGCCACGGGCGATGACTTCGACGGCGGCAAAATCACCAGCACGGAAATCAAGCGGCGCCTCCAACAACTCGCCGAGTCCGCGCGCCATTTGCGCAACGGGAAATAGCGCGGCGCTTTCTCAGTGGAATGCAAGTGCGTGCCGCGCCAGCATCCGCCCGGCGCCCGACATCCGATTTGGGTTGAGGATGAATGCACCCCACTGGCATCTTGCCATTAATCACATACCGGTCGTGGGTGTCTTCCTGGTTGCGCTGCTGCTCGGCTACGCGCTCATCCGCGGTCGTGGTGAACTTTATGGCGTGAGCCTTGGGGCCCTGGTGTTGGTCGCGCTGGCGACCGTCCCGGTCTTCTTTACCGGCCGCGCCGCCGACAACGCGCTGATGGAAATGGTGGACCTGGACGAAAAACTCGTGGGCGCCCACGAAGCTGCGGCCACGATCGCGTTGATTGGCGTGATGGCCCTCGGCGCGCTGACGCTGTCGGTACTCTGGTTTGGGCGCAGGTTGCCGCACGTGCCGCGCGGAGTGGCCGCCATGATTTTTGTCCTCGCAGTCGCCGAGAGCGCGCTGCTCGCCCGCGCCGCCAACCTCGGCGGCAACATCCGTCACCCGGAGATCCGCCCGGCCATTCCCGCCGCGGCTCCGCCGGCAAAAGACGGGCGGCAATGACCCGTTGGCTTGCCTTTGCCGTCGATTTCCGCGACTGATTGGTGAGTTTACGACCCAGGATCTTTCATGCGCCCCGATCCCAAGAAGCGCCTCGAGACCAATGCCGCGGAATCCCCGCGACCGGGCTTGAACGCCGCGTTCGCCGGCCTGAACGTGCCGCACTGCCCCGCTGGGCCCGAACCTGCGCCAGCGGCGGCGGATTCCGCGCAAACGCTTTGGAAAATGGGCCGCGTCGTCCTCCGGCGTGAGACCGCGCATCGTGGCGGAAAAACGGTGATCGTCGTGCATGATTTCGCCACGCACCTGCCGGCGTCCATCATCGAAAAAATCGCGAAGAAATTGCGCGCCGCTTGCGGCTGCGGTGGCGCCGCCAAAGGGCGAACGATCGAAATCCAAGGCGATCAACCGGCCCGCGTCCGCGCCGCGCTGGAAGCAGAGGGTTTCCAAGTCGCGGGAGTGCGCTAGGACCGGGGGCCTCGAGCTTTAGGTTTCAAGTTTCTGGTTTGCCCGATTGCGCTCTGGGTCCCGCGCCTGCGGCGCAAAGTCGTGCCGGAGGCAGATCCGTTCCTTTGGCGGACCTCGGCTCTGATTTCTGGTTTTCCATTGTGCGGCAGGACTCGAGGCGCGCGTCGCGGCAATTCGGATTCGGATTTCAGCCCGCTCTGCGTGTATCAAAATTGCATAGATTATAGAAATTGAGAATCAAGAATCTCTGTCGTGAGAATTTCTCCTCCATTTCTGCACTTCAAAATTATTTCTGCGAATGCTGGCCACCCCTCAGAAAGTGGTCTAAAGCCAGTGGTTCTACCGTAGTAATACTCACGCCATCGCGAGACGGAGTTTCTCTGTAGACACCCGACAGAATCACCCTAGGGAAGTCCCAAGGTGGTTCCCGAAGCATCCATTCCGCGCGCGTCG
>Ga0302325_10027218_pt1 | contig 11861 bp, 8 predicted proteins | sample Palsa_T0_2_FD_201948 | JGI IMG/M metagenome (GOLD analysis project Ga0302325, IMG submission 201948) | Peat permafrost microbial communities from Stordalen Mire near Abisko, Sweden - Palsa_T0_2 | ecosystem: Environmental > Terrestrial > Soil > Palsa > Peat permafrost | place: Sweden: Abisko... | reverse complement strand
CTGGCCGCGGTGGGGATGGCGGGCGGCGAGGTCACCATCGCAGACGCCCGGCCCGAACACATGGAGATGCTCCTGCGCAAGGTCAACCAAATGGGCGTGGCGACGGACATGGGCCCGTGCGGCCTGAGGGCCAGCGCGCAGGAGCGGCTGCTGGCCGCCGATGTGGCGACGCTCCCGTACCCCGGTGTCGCGACCGATTACAGCCCCTTGCTGGTGGCGATGCTGACGGTGTCCGACGGTGTCGGGATCCTCACCGAGAACCTGTTCTCCGGTCGCTTCCGCTACGTCGAGGAGCTGCGACGGATGGGCGCGGACATCCGGACCGAGGGCCACCATGCGGTCGTGCGCGGCGTCCCCCGGCTCTCGGGCGCCCCGGTGCGCGCCCCCGACATCCGGGCCGGCGTGGCGCTCGTGCTGGCCGGGCTGGTGGCCGAGGGCGAGACGGTCGTGAGCGGCGCCCATCACATCGGACGCGGCTACGAGGACCTGACCGGCGCGCTGTGCTCCCTGGGAGCCAAGGTGACACGCCGGTGAGTCCCCTCCCGAGCGAACCGGACGCCTTGCTGGAACGGGCCAGGGCCGACGACCGCGTCGCGCTGGCCCGCCTGCTGTCGTACGTCGAGCGCGGCGGTGCGACGGCCACCGCGGTGGCACACCTCGCCTACCGGTCCGGCGTCCCCTACAGCGTCGGGCTGACCGGGGCGCCGGGGGCAGGGAAGTCCACCTTGACCGATTCGCTCATCGGCGAGGTGCGTGGCGGCTGGCCCGGCGCGGAGGCCGTCGCGCAGGTGGCGGTGCTCGCCGTGGACCCCACATCGCCCTTCAGCGGCGGCGCCATCCTGGGTGACCGCGTGCGCATGAGCCAGCACGCGCTCGATCCGACAGTGTTCATCCGGTCGATGGCGACGCGTGGGCACCTCGGCGGGCTCTCGCTCGCCGTTCCCGACGCCATCCGCCTGCTCGGTGCGGCCGGGCTGCGCGTGGTCATCGTCGAGACGGTCGGGGTCGGGCAGATGGAGGTCGACATCGCGTCGGCCGCCGACACCACCGTGGTGGTGGTGACGCCCGGCTGGGGCGACTCCATGCAGGCGAGCAAGGCGGGGCTCTTGGAGGTCGCCGACGTCTTCGTCATCAACAAGGCGGACCGGCCGGGCGTGCGGGAGGCCCGACGCGACCTCGAGCAGATGCTCGACCTGGCCCGGCCGGGCGCCTGGCGTCCCGAGATCGTCGAGACGACGGCGACGGCGCGCGAGGGGGTGGCCGAGCTCTGGCACGCCGTGGCGCGGCATCGCGACCACCTGGTGCGCTCGGGCCAGCTCGTGGTCCGTCGTACCGACCGCGTTGCTCGGGAGCTGCGCCGGGTGCTCCTGGCGCGCACCGAGGTCAAGGTGGACGAGCTGACCGGCGGGGAGGAGTTCTCCACGGCTGTCAAAGCTCTGGCGGCGGACGAGCTCGACCCCTACGAGGCCGCCGACGGCCTTCTGGCCGGATGAGCCCTCCGGGGCCGGTTCCGGTACGGTGCGGCGATGGGTGAGACCTTCATCACCGTGGAGCGACGCCCCGACGGCGTCGCGCTGATCCGGTTGGATCGGCCCAAGGCCAACGCGCTCTCCGCTGCCGTGCTGGCACAGCTGCACGACGCGGCGACGATGCTCCATGACGATCCTCCCGGTGCGGTCGTGCTCTGGGGCGGCCGACGGATCTTCGCCGCCGGCGCCGACATCGTCGAGCTCGGCGACAGCGGCGCCGGGGCCGTGGGTGCGAGCTTCACCGACGCCTTGGGTGCCCTCGCCTCGGTGCCCCGGGCCACCATCGCCGCGGTGAACGGCTATGCCCTCGGCGGCGGGCTCGAGCTGGCGCTGGCCTGCGACTTCCGCGTCTGCGCGGAGGATTCCCGCTTCGGGCTCCCCGAGGTCCTCCTCGGTGTGATTCCCGGCGGCGGGGGCACGCAGCGCCTGCCGCGGCTGATCGGCCCGTCCCGGGCCAAGGAGCTGATCTTCACCGGCCGCCAGGTGCGGGCCGAGGAGGCCCTGTCGATCGGGCTGGTCAACCGAGCCGTGGCGCCGGACGACGTCCTGGAGGACGCGCTGACCTGGGCGGCGGAACTCGCGGCCGGTGCGGTGGTGGCGCAGAGCCTGGCCAAGTCGGCCGTCGAGCGTGGCCTGGAAACCACCCTGACCCAGGGTCTGGCCATGGAGCACACGGCGTTCGTCGCCGTGGCCGCGACGGAGGATGCGGCACGTGGTCTCACATCGTTCCGCGAAAACGGTCCCGGCAAGGCGACCTTCGTCGGGCGGTGATGCGTTGAGCTCACCACCGATTCCCGTCAGCGGCAACGAGGGCGCCTTCGACCCTTCGGTCCGCTGGTTCCAGCACGCCGTCTTCTACGAGGTGCTCATCCGGGGCTACCACGACGCCAACAACGACGGCACCGGCGATCTGCGCGGGCTGCGCGAAAAGCTCGACTACATGGAATGGCTCGGGATCGACTGCATCTGGATGCTGCCGTTCTACCCTTCGCCCTTCCGCGATGGCGGCTACGACATCAGTGACTTCTTCAACGTGCATCCCGACTACGGGAGCATCGGCGACCTGGTGGCGTTCCTGGAGGACGCGCACCGTCGCGGCATCAGGGTGATCGCCGACCTCGTCATGAACCACACGAGTGACAAGCACCCCTGGTTCGTCGAGTCGCGCTCATCGAGGGACAACGCCAAGGCCGATTGGTACGTCTGGAACGACGACGACCAGAAATGGCCTGACGCCCGTGTCGTGTTCACCGATGTCGAGCGATCCAACTGGACGTGGGACGACACGCGCCAGCAGTACTACTGGCACCGCTTCTACCACCATCAGCCCGATTTGAACTACGACAACCCCGAAGTCGCCGACACCATGATCGACCTGGTCCGCTTCTGGCTCGATCTCGGCTTCGACGGGTTCCGCCTCGACGCCGTGCCCTACCTCTACCAGCGCGACGGGACGTCGGGTGAGCACCTGCCCGAGACGCACGCGTTCATCCGGCGGATCCGCAAGCAGATTGACGCCGACTACCCGGGCCGTATCCTCCTGGCCGAGGCCAACGGCTGGCCGAGTGACGTCGCCGACTACTTCGGCGATGGCGACGAGTGCCACCTGTGCTTCCACTTCCCCCTCATGCCGCGCCTCTTCATGGCCGTCCGGCGGGAGCAGCGTTACCCGATCACCGAGATCTTGGCGCAGACACCGGTCATCGACGACGCCTGCCAATGGGCCATTTTCCTGCGCAACCACGACGAGCTCACGCTCGAGCAGGTGAGCGACGAGGAGCGGGACTACCTCATCGCCGAGTACGCCAAGGACCCGAGGATGAAGCGCCATATGGGCATCGGGCGCCGCCTGGCGCCACTGCTCGACAACGACCGGCGCACGGCCGAGTTGTTGTACGCCCTGATCCTGTCGCTGCCCGGCAGTCCCGTCATCTACTACGGCGACGAGCTCCTGATGGGTGACAACATCTACCTCGGCGACCGAGACTCCGTGCGCACACCCATGCAGTGGTCGCCTGACCGCAATGGCGGCTTCTCCAAGGCGGATTTCGCTCAGCTCTACCTGCCGCCGCTCATGGATCCCGTCTACGGCTTCACCGCGCTCAACGTCGAGGCGCAGCTGCGCAACCAGGGGTCGTTCCTGCACTGGCTGCGCCGCATGCTGACGGAGCGGCGGGCGCTGCCGGTGATGGGTGTCGGCGCCATGGAGGTGTTGCCGTGCGCCAACCCGTCCGTCCTGGCCTACATGCGATCGGGCGAGGTGGCCGACATCCTGACCGGCGCGACCTCCACGGGCCCCTCGGTGAGCCCGGCCGTCGACGGCGCGCTGGACTGGGGTCACTCCACCGTGCTGGCGCGCACCGTCCCAGCCGGGAACGAGAGCGAGGACGACGAGGCGGTGCACCGGCACCAGGCCGTCTTGTGCGTCCACAACCTGAGCCGCTTCGCCCAACCTGCCGAGCTGGCGCTCTCCAAGTGGGCCGGCTCGACGCCCTATGAGGTGCTGGGGCGCGTGCCGTTCCCCGTGATCACCGAGGAGCCCTACGCCGTAACCCTGCCGCCCTACGGCTTCCTGTGGTTCGACCTGGTCCAGGAGGAACGGCCGGAATGACGGCCGAGCGCGACCAGGCCCTGCGGAGGCTCGCCGAAGCGTGGCTGGGGCTGCACGGGGTCGCGCCGGAGGGCGAGGTCGTCATTGTGCGTGAGGAGGTGCTCCGGGTCGGCCGGCCGGGCCTGCTCGACGTCGTGGCCCGTGTGGGTGACCGGCGTGCCCACATGGTGGTGGGATTGCGGGGAGTGGCCGACGAGCCCCACTTCCTCCGCTCCGGCGAGGAGGCGGCGCTGGGCCTGCTTGACGACGAGCACGGACTCGCGGTGTGCACCGACGCCCTGCGCGACGCGGAGCTTGCCGCCCTGCTGCTGGCCACGGTGCGCGGCGTCGAGGCGCGCCCCGGTCCGGTGGCGGTCCTGCGTGATGACGACGATGCCACGGTGCTCGATTGCGGCGACCGCGGCGACCTCCTCGTCTTCCCGTGGCTCGCCGCGACGCCGCGGCCCGACGTGGACCTCATGGTTGCGCTGGACGAATCCGGCTTCAACCACGTCGCCGCTCCACTGGTGCGATGGGTATGGGAGGGCAGCGACCTCGGGGTGGTGCAGGAGCCGCTGGCCGATCGTTCGTCGGGGTGGGCGTTGGCCCTGACCTCGCTGCGCGACTTCTACGCCTCCAGCGGTTCGCCCGAGAGCGCCGGCGCCGACTTCGGCGCCGAGGCCAGGACGCTCGGGACCATGACCGCCCGCATGCACCTCGCCCTCGACGGCGCCTTCCACCGGGAGCACGAGCCCGTGGCCGAGTGGGTCGACCAGGCCGAGGCGGCGATCGGCGCGTCCGACGCGTCGTTGCTGGAAGCTCCGGGCGTGACCGACCTGGTGAAATGGCTCCGCGAGTCCGAGGCGCGGCTCCCGGTGATCCGCACCCACGGGGACTTCCACCTGGGCCGCACGGCCCGGACGGACCAGGGTTGGGTGGTGAGCGACTGCGCGCCGGGCGGCGTCGTGGCCCCGGGCTCCACGGTGCGCCGCCGGACGCCCCTGGGGGACGTGGCGGACCTGCTGTGGTCGATGCACTGCGCCAGCACGGCCGCGGCGGCCGAGCGCGACCCTGCCGGCAGGGTCGGGCTGGCGGCCCTCGGCCACGCCTGGGAAATGCGCAACCGCCGGGCCTTCGTCACGGGCTATCTAGGCACGGCAGGCATCAGCGGCCTGGTCGGGCCCGACCGGGACCTGGTGCGCCGGCTCTTGTCGTTCCTGGAGCTGGCCCGCTCGGTGCGGGCGCTCTCGGCTTAGACCGCGAGCGCCGAGACCCTCAGGGTCTCGGCGGCTTCCTCAGGGGAGATGACGTTGATGGCGACACCGGTGCCGAGCTCGAAGCCGGCGGTGGTGGTCGCTTTGGGCCAGATGTGGGCGTGCCAGTGGTAGGGCTCGCCGACCCGATACGGGGCCGAGTGGAAGACGATGTTGTAGGCAATGTCTCCCACTGACTCGGCGAGGTGCTGCAGCGACCGCCGGATGGCCTCGCCCACGGCGACGAGGTCCTCGGTCGGGCTCCGATGGAGATGCGGGTTGTGCTCCCGGGGCATGACGAGCATTTCGTAGGGGACGGCACTCCAGAACGGGCAGACGACCACGACCCGGTCGTTGGCGTAGATCAGCCGTTCGGTCGAGTCCTCTTCTGCTTCGATCGTCGTGCACAGGAGGCACGAGCCGACGAACCGAGCGAAGCGTGCCTGCTCCTCCGCGAGCTCCCGCGGGATGAACGACATGCCGAGCAACTGCCCGTGCGGGTGCTCGAGGGAGGCCCCCGCCTCGCGGCCGGAATTCACAATGGCCTGGGTGTAGCGGAGGTTGGGTTGCGAGGCATGCTCCTCGAGGCGGTCGCGCAGGGCCGCCATCACCAGCTCGACCTGCTCCTGGCTGAGTTGGCCGAGGGTGGCGTCGTGTTCGGGGGAGAAGATGAGGATCTCGTGGATGCCCCCGGCGGAGGCCTGCGTGAAGACGGGCCCCCGATTGGCGACGACGAACGGCTCATCGCCCTCGAAGGCCGGGTAGAGGTTGGGCACGACCCGGACCAGCCAGTGGCCGCTGGGGCCGTAGCTCTCCAGGGCGGGCGGCGTGTCCTCTTCGTTGCCGGGGCAGAAGGGGCAGGGGCGTTGCAGCGACTCGGGCATTTCCGGAGTGCGGGTCACGAACGAGTAGGGCCGCTCGGAGCGGCCGGGGCTCACCACCACCCAACGACCCGACAACGGATCGAGCCGCAACTGATTCATCGGTCCACTCTCTTGGGCGCTCTGCGGCCCGCCGACATCGAAAATAACCTCATCATTTTCCTCCACCTCTACGGTACAGGTTCCGCTACCCGCGAAAACGCCATCATCGCAACGTTCACCCAGGACTCACAGACATAGGAGAACATGTCGGCCATGCATCACCAGCCGGACGGGCCGGCCTTCGACATCGTGCTCCTGCTCCATGTCGGCTGTGTGGTGGGGGGCCTGGTGACCACGGCGACGGCCGCCGCCACAGCCACCAGGCTCCGCAGGCTGCTGGGGTCGCCGCTGCCGCTCCCGGAGCCCCTGCGGCGCTATTTCCGGCCCGGGGTGAACTGGGCGGGGCGTACCGTCTACGGCATCCCGGTGTTCGGATTCGCCCTGATCGCCATGAGCCAGGGTGCCTACGCGCTCGGGGACGGCTGGGTGCTGGGTGGCCTGGCCATCTTTGCCGTGCTCGTCCTGGTGGGGGAGGGGGTGCTGTGGCCGGCCGAACAACGACTGCAGGTCGCCCTGACGGCGGGCGACGCCGAAGCCCGGGAGGAGCGAGAGGCCCTGCACCACGACGCGATATCGATGTCGCGTGCGGCGGTGTCGGCGTTGGTGTTGCTGGTGGCCGGGACTGTGCTGATGCTGGCGCAGCCGTGAGCGCGTATCGCGGCGTTCTCCAGGGCCTCCCTCGGCGTGGTCGGCCCGGGTGATCGGTCACATGCCAGGGCAGGGGCCGCCCTTGCCGCCGACAGGTGGCGGCTCGCTGCTGCCGCCCCCGCTGCTCCCGCCACCTGAAGATCCGCCGCCGCTGCTCCCGCCGCCCTTGCCGGTACTGTTGGCGATCTTGACGGTGCTCGACGTGCTGGCCGACTGGTAGTAGCCGTTGCCGGTGGAGCTCACGGTGACTGCGACCGATCCGGCGACCTGGTTGACCGACGAGATGCTGCACGAGGCAGCGCCGGACGAGCTCGTCGCGGCGGTGCAGCTTTGTGCCGTCTTGCCGGTGCCCAGGCTCATGACCACGCTCTGGCCGCTCAGCGGTGTGCCGTCGCTCGTCAAGGTCGACGACAGCGTCACGGAGGAGCCGTTGGTGGCCGTTGTCGCACCCGTGTAGGTCACGCTGGTGGGCGCTGCGGTGACGACAAAGTTGTTGTGGCCCGCGCTGGGCAGCAGCTGGGTCGACGTCGTGTTGCCGGCGAACGAGCCGGTGACCGGGTAGGTACCCGACGACTCGTTGGGGGTCACGGAGCACGAGGCCTTGCCGGTGGAGCCGGTCGTCGCGGTGCAGGACTGGGTCGCGTTGAGCGTCAGGGTCACGGTCTGTCCGCTGATGCCCTGACCGGTGACCTGGTTGGTCAGGGTACCGGCGACGGTGGTGGGCTGACCGGTGGTCCCGGTGACAGCGCCCACCGACAACGAGGTCGGCGTGTTCACCTTGACCGACACCGGAGTGCTCGAAGTCGAGTAGTAGCCGTTTCCTCCGTAGCTGACGGTGACCGGGAGCGGGCTGGCGCTCTGGTTGAACATGCAGATGCCACAGCTCACGTTGCCGCCCGCGTTGGTCGTCCCGCTGCACTTCTGGGCCGAACTTCCCGTGCCGACGGTGAAGGTCACCGTCTGACCGGTCACCGGGGCCCCGTTGCTCGTCAGCGTCGCCGACAAGACCGGGGTGTTCCCGCTCGTGATGGACGTGCTGCCGGTGTAGGTAACCGTGGTCGGCGCCTTGGTCACCACGAGGGTGCCAGAACCGGTGCTCGGCAGCAGTGTCGGCACCGTCGTGGTGTCACCGCCGAACGACCCGCTCAACGTGTAGCTCCCGCCCGGCTCCGACGGCGTGAGAATGCAGGTTGCCACCCCGGAGGCGTTGGTGGTCCCCGAGCAAGACTGGGTTCCGTTCAGCTTGAGGGTCACGGTCTCCCCGCCCACTGGTGTGTTCGTGTAGTTGTTGATCAGCGTGCCGGTCGCCGTGGTCGGGCTGCCGTAGGTGCCGGTGGTGGAGGTCACCGTCAGGGTGGTCGACACCGAGGTGGGGCCCACCTGGACGGTGCTCGTCGCACTGGCCGGTTGGTAGTTGTTCGTTCCGGCATAGATGGCGCTGACCGGGCTCGGGCCCACGGGCTGGTTGACCGAGGCAATGGTGCAGCTGGCGGCGCCCGTGGCGGTCGTCGTGGCGGGACACGTCTGGGATGAGCTGCCCGACCCCAGCGTCAAGGTGACCGGCTGACCGGCCAGCGGTGTACTCCCGGACGTGAGGACTCCCGAGACCACCACGGGCTGGCCGTTGGTGGTGGAGTTGGCCCCGGTGTAGGTCAGCGTCGTCACCGCGGGTGTGACCACGAACGCCGCCGAGTTGGTACTGGTCGTCAGCGGGACGGGCTGCGTCGTGTCGCCGAGGAACGTCCCGCTGACCGTGTAGCTCCCGGTGGACTCCCCGGGTGCGAGGGTGCACGAGGCAAGTCCACTCGAGTCCGTCGTGCCCGTGCAGGTCTCAGTGTTGTTCACCGTGAAGTTCACCGGCTCATTGGCCACCGGTTGGTTGAGGTTGGAATCGGTCAGCGTCCCCGACACCGTGGTCGAGCCGCCGTACGTCACGGTGGCCGGGTTGACCGTCAGAACCGTCGGCTCGGTCACCGAAAGGCTGCTCGTGGCGGCGGCCGGCGTGTCGTAGCTGTCTCCCGCGAAGGTCACGTTGATCGCCTCGGTGCCGCTTGGCTGGTCGACCGTGGGCACGGCGCAGCTGACATTGCCGTTGGCATCCGTGGTGCCGCTGCACGACTGCGCGGTCGAGCCGGAGCCGATGGTGAGCGTGACCACCTTGGTGGGCAGTGGCGTGCCCGACGCGGGGTTGTCCGTGGTGAGCGTGCCCGACAGGGTGGTCGGCTGGCCGTTGACGGCCGAAGTCGAGCCGGTATAGGTCAGGCCGCTGGTATCGGGATTGACCGTGAAGCTCGCCGTCGAGCTATCGGAGCCGATAGGCGTCGACGTCGTCGTATCACCGGGGAACGAGGCGGCCAAGGTGTAACTGCTCGACGGTTCTCCCGCGGTGATATCGCAGGTGGCGGTCCCGGTGGAGTCGGTGTTCGCGGTGCACGTCTCGGAGCCGTTCAGCGTGAAGGTGATCGGCTCGTTCACGATCGGCGCGCCGGTGCTCGGATTGGTCAAGACTGCCGAGACAGGGGTCGGCGTCGAGAAGTTGCCGGTCACCGGTGACACCGTGAGAGTCGACGGTACGGCGGTCGTCGTCTGCGACGGTGTCGCAACTTCTTTCTGGTTCAGGACCGAGAGTCCGTACAGCGTCCCGGATTGACTGTTGATCGTCTGCATCAGCGCGCCTGTGGCGATATTGATCTGATAGATGTACCCCGACGAAGAATCTCCGGTCCAGAACGACGTCCCGCTCGGGTCGACGCTGATGGCGAAGAGTTGGCCGCCACAGTTGGGCAGGGACGAGCAGGAATAGGTCTGCACGACGTTCCCGTTCGAATCCAACAGGAGGACGGCGTTCGAGTCGGCGACCAGCACATCGCCGTTGGCAAGGATCTTGAGCTGGAAAGCGTTGACGGGGAGGCCGGTCGACGAATCGATGGAGGGAAACGGGACCTGGTTGAAATCCGGTCCCTGCGTATGGGTGCACTTGTTATAGGTGAGGATGTCTGTTCCCTCGGTCGTGTAATAGAAGGTGCACTCGTCGCTGGACAGGTCGATCCAGTCGTCGCCGTAGAGCTCGGTCTGGAGCGGCCCGATGTCCGGCAGGCGGGTTCCATCCGAGGCAAATTCCGCGATGTAAGGCGTTGACTGCTGGCCCACATACATGTTTCCCGAGTTGTCGAAGACAATCGAGAGAGGGTTCGACAGACCCGTCGCGAACGTGGGCAGCGGAGCCCCAGTAGGGCTGAACTCACTGATGTCACCGTTGACATCGTCGGTGACGTAGAAGTTCCCGTTGGCGTCGAACGCACTTCCGGCGGTGTAAGGCTCGTCGGTATTGTCCTGGAGCGTGGCCACCTGGTCGCCGGATGCCGGGTCGAAGGTGTACACCGTCGAGTTGCCGACAGAGGCGAACACCTGCCCCGATTGGAAGACGGTGGGGGTGTCGGCGCCCGCCGACTTCGGGGTGGCGAAGAGTATCCCGACGCAACCGAAGACCAGGGCGGCTGCCAGCGCCACCGCCATCCGGCGCCACGCGGTGCCCCGGACGTCAAACCCGAAGTCGTCTCGGTTCACGGGGTCGCCCGGGGTGTGGCCGCCAGCCGCTGACACTCGAGCAATCGACAGTCTCATCTACGCCCCCTCATAGGTGCACCGTTGTCCGGGTGCAGCGATCAACCACGCATGCGCCTGCAGGTTTGACGCCACAGCGCTCCAGGCGAATATGAGGCGTCGTCGGCAACTGCGACAGGGACAAAAGGACTAGTTGGCGCGAACCTGCGGACAATTGAGTCGTCGTTGTCTGCGACGTGGCCCGCTGTTGTCGCGTCCGGCCGCTGACCGCGGCGGGACGGCCCCGTGGTCCCCGTCGCGGGGAACGCGACTCAGCCCGGAGATCGACCGTGGTGTGAGCGCGTGTGCACGGCAAGTACGGGTGTGAACACCCTCCTACAGTCCGGTCGCGGCCAGCACCGTAGCCCGAGCGTTGTCGATTTCGCCCGCGCGGATCAGTTCCAGAAGGGGTCCCTCGAGGAGGCGGGCCCAGTCCACCGAATCGCTGGGGAGTCCCGCCCGCTTCAGGTTCGCGCGGGCCTCGCCGAGCAGCTGCGCCAAGATCCCGATTCCATCCCCGCACTCCGCCGCGACGCGGGTCCGCAGCCAGGAGGCCAATGCGGGACTCAGCCCGCCTGTGGAGACCGACACGGTGACGGCGCCGTCCCGATGGACCGCGGGGAGGATGAAGGAGCAGTGGGCCGTGTCGTCAGCGCTGTTCGTCCAGACCCCGGCCGCCTCGGCATCCGCGTACACCGCACCGTCGACCTCGGGGATCCCGGTGGCCGTGACGACCAGGCGAAAGGTGGACGCGTCACCTCGGCCATATTCCCGCCGCTCGACGGCATGCAGCGACGGGACCAGCGTCTCCATGTCGTCGCTGAGCAATGGAGCGATCACGGTCACGGCAGCGCCGCATTCGAGAAGCGTGCGAGCCTTGTGGGCGGCCACGCGCCCGCCGCCCACGACGAGGCAGGAACGGGCCGAGACATCGAGTGAGACTGGGTAGAAGAGGGGAAGAGGTGGGGACGGCGGCTCAGTCATGGAGCCGCGGCGGACCGACCATGCCCGCCGCAATAGTGGCGAACGTGATGTCGTCGATCAGGACAAAGCTGCCGGTGATCCGGTCTGCCTCGTAGGGGTCGACCGCGAGCGGAGTGGCCGTGCGGAGCTTCACGACGCCGATGTCGTTCTCCCGGAGTTCCTTCGCGTCCATGATCCGCAGTTCGTTCACGTCGAAGATCCCGGTCACCTCCTCGACCACGACAGGGGTGACCCGCGTCGTGTGCTTGATCCGGAGGCGGTCCCCCACGGC
>Ga0302325_10027217_pt1 | contig 11861 bp, 8 predicted proteins | sample Palsa_T0_2_FD_201948 | JGI IMG/M metagenome (GOLD analysis project Ga0302325, IMG submission 201948) | Peat permafrost microbial communities from Stordalen Mire near Abisko, Sweden - Palsa_T0_2 | ecosystem: Environmental > Terrestrial > Soil > Palsa > Peat permafrost | place: Sweden: Abisko... | reverse complement strand
TGCTGTGGCAGCCCGCCGGGAATTGACGTGGGGTCCGACTTCACGCCGGCACGTGCAGCCGATATCCCGTCACTTGATCGGCTGCTGAATGACACCGATTTCGCACCGGCGCTGACGCGCTTCTCGCGCACTCAGGTCACTGCGGCATTGCGCGAGGCGCTGGCCGCGTTGCGCCAGCAGGCCGTCCTCGGCGAGTTGCATGGTGAAGCGCTGAGTCCGCAGACTATTGCCCGAAGTGTGGACGCGCGCTTGCAGCAGGATGCACGGCCACGTTTGCGAGCGGTATTCAATCTGACCGGCACGGTACTGCACACCAATCTGGGGCGGGCCGTGCTGCCGTCGGCGCTGCATGAGTCGCTGCTGCGCGCCCACAGTGCTCCTGTCAATCTGGAGTACGACTTGAGCAGCGGTGGCCGCGGTGACCGTGATGATGTGGTCGAGCCGCTGCTGCGCGAGTTGACGGGCGCCGAGGCCGCGACGGTGGTGAACAATAACGCGGCAGCGGTGCTGCTGATGCTCAATACCTTGGCGAACCGACGCGAGGTCCTCGTGTCGCGCGGAGAACTGGTCGAAATCGGCGGCGCCTTCCGCATCCCGGATGTGATGCGCAGCGCCGGATCAAAGCTCATCGAAGTCGGCACCACCAATCGCACGCATGCCTCGGACTATACCGACGCCGTCAACGCGCGAACGGCATTGCTGATGAAGGTGCATACCAGCAACTATGCGATCACCGGGTATACCTCCTCGGTCGCAATCGGCGAGTTGGCGCAGCTCGGACGCACGCACGGCATACCGCTGGCTGTGGACCTGGGCAGCGGCAGTCTGCTCGATCTGACGCGTTGGGGCTTGCCGAAGGAGCCGACTGTGCGCGAGGCGATCGCCGCCGGCGCCGATCTGGTGGCGTTCAGCGGCGACAAGCTTTTGGGAGGGCCGCAGGCCGGCATCATCGTCGGGCGGGCCGATCTGATGGTGCGCATCAAAAAGAACCCGCTGAAGCGCGCACTGCGGGTGGGCAAGTTGACCCTGGCCGCGCTCGAGGGTGTTTTGGCGCTCTACCGCGCGCCGGAATTGCTGGCTGAGAAATTGACCGTGCTGCGTCTGCTGACGCGCTCGGCGTCAGAGATCGAGGCTCAAAGCAGACGCCTGCTGCCGGCGGCGCAAGCGGCATTCGGTAAGGGGTTCGAAGTCGCTGCTGCGCCGATGAGCTCGCAGGTGGGCAGCGGCGCGCTGCCGGCCGATCGGTTGCCGAGCTTTGGATTGCGCGTGCAGTCCGCGCACGCCAGGGGCTCCGGTGTTCGTCGGCTCGAGACCATGCTGCGCGCATTACCCCGGCCCGTTATCGGGCGGATCGCCGATAAGGCGCTGTGGCTCGACCTGCGCTGTCTGGAACTGGGCGATGAAGCCGAACTCCAGGCGCAGTGGAATGCTTTAGGCCGATGATCATTGGCACTGCCGGTCACATCGACCACGGCAAGACCAGCCTGGTGCGCGCACTGACCGGCATCGACACGGACCGGCTCAAGGAGGAGAAGGAACGCGGAATCTCGATTCAACTCGGCTATGCCTACGCTCCGGTGAGCGGCAGCGAGATCTTGGGTTTTATCGACGTCCCGGGTCATGAGCGGTTGGTGCATACCATGGTGGCCGGTGCGGGGGGCATCGACTTCGCGCTGTTGGTGGTCGCCGCGGACGACGGCGTGATGCCGCAGACGCGCGAACACCTGAACATCCTGGAGCTGCTGGGAGTGCGTAGCGGCGCCGTAGCGCTCAGCAAAATCGATCGAGTAGATCAGGCGCGATCCCTGGCGGTGGCGGCACAGATACGAGCCCTGCTTGCCCCCACGTCGCTGCACGATGCACCGCTGTTTACGCTCAATGCCGCCGTCACCGACGATCCGGGTGTGGCGGCACTGCGTGCTCATCTGATGAGCATCGCGGCAAACTGGCCGATGCGCTCCGAGGCTGGCTTGTTTCGCCTGGCGGTCGATCGCGTGTTTACCTTGCCGGGCCGCGGTACGGTAGCCACCGGCACCGCGCTGGCGGGACGCATTCACGTGGGCGATACGGTTACCGTGATGCCTTCTGGCGCGCCGGTTCGGGTGCGCAGCATTCACGCGCAGAACCGCGAGTGCGAATCCGGTCGGGCAGGGCAGCGCTGTGCGTTGAATCTGACCGGGATCGACAGGACCGCACTGACGCGTGGTGACTGGTTGGCCGATCCGCGCGCGCTTCATGCCAGTACACGGCTCGATGTGCAGCTGCGCTGGTTATCGGGCAGTGCGAGGCTGGCGAACCGGGCGGTGCTGCATGTGCATGTGGGCACCGCGCGTCGCGTGGCGCGTGTGATGCTGCTGGAGGTGAATGAACTCACCGCAGGCGGTAGCGCGCGCGCGCAACTGGTGTTCGATAGTCCGGTCTGTTCAGTGGCCGGCGATGTCTTCATTGCGCGCGATGCGCAGGCGCGCCATACCGTGGGCGGGGGAGTGGTCATCGATCCCGATGCTCCCGCGCGCCGTCAGCGTAGCCCCGCACGACTGGCTTACCTGACCGCCGTTCAGCGCATGCTCCGGGGTGAGGGCATGCTGCCGTTGCTGGAGAATTCCCCGCAGGGCATCGAATTGCAGCAACTGGTTCGACTGTGCGGTCTGGCACCGGAACATATGACATTGCCGCCGCAGGCGCTGATCGTCGGTCCAGCGGGGCGCGGCGCGATGATCCTGGATGCGCATTGGCGAAGCTTGGGTCAACGCGCCCTGGAGGCGTTGCGGAGGTTCCATCAACAGCAGCCGGACGAACCGGGGATCGATCGGGCGCGCCTGCGACGCATCAGTGCACCGACTATCGCCGATCCCATCTGGCGCGCGCTGATCGACGAACTCGTGCAGCGGCAGCTGCTGCAGCAGAGTGAGTGCTGGCTGCACCTTCCGGAACATCGGGTCAGCTTGAGCGAGCGCGAACGCGAGCTGGCGCAAAAGCTGCAAAGCGCCCTGGCCGCGGGAGGTTTCGATCCGCCGTGGGTACGAGAGCTCGCGCACGCCGTGCCCACCGACGAAGAGGAAGTCAGACGCGTGTTGCGCAAGAGCGCAGTGCTGGGTGAGGTCTACGAGGTGGTGCGCGATCTGTTTTATCACCGCGACAGCATTCGCGCATTGGCTCGGCAGCTGCACAGCCTGTACCAGCAGCACGGCTTCGTCGAGGCGGCCGACTATCGCGATTCGATCGGCCTGGGCCGAAAACGCACCATCCAGGTTTTGGAGTTCTTCGACCGCGTTGGCTATACTCGACGCACCCCCCGGGGACGGGTGCTGCGTGCCGACAGCAGCTGGCGCGAAGCGACCCTGACGTAATCATCGCCACGCGCTGACGACGGCAACGGAAGGCATGCGCATCCGGTGGTGCGGCCGGGCTTCAAACCCGGTGGGGGACGTCAATCGTTTCCCGGTAGGTTCGACTCCTGCTACCTTCCGCCATTCGGCGAGGGGAGGTTCAATGAGCGCGCAGCCATCATCGCAACCGCGGCCCCGATTGACGTCGCTCTCGCACGGCGGCGGCTGCGGTTGCAAGATTTCCCCCGGCGTTTTGGCCGATCTATTGCGGGGCGCGTTGCCGGGTGCGCCTTACGCCGATCTGCTGGTGGGCACGGATACCGCCGACGATGCCGCCGTGTATCGGCTGAACGATGAGCAAGCCATCGTCGCGACCACCGATTTTTTCATGCCGATCGTCGATGATCCATTCGATTTCGGGCGTATCGCAGCCACGAATGCCCTGTCCGACATCTACGCCATGGGTGCGCGTCCACTGCTGGCGTTGGCCATCGTCGGCATGCCGATCAACGCGCTGCCTCACGACTGCATTCGCGACATTCTGCGCGGCGGTGAGTCGGTGTGCGCACAAGCCGGCATTCCCGTTGCCGGTGGACATAGCGTCGATTCCGTGGAACCCATATATGGACTTGCCGTCACCGGCGTGATCGACCCGCAGAAAATCAAGCGCAACAGCCGTGCACAGGATGGCGATCTGCTGGTTCTGGGTAAGCCGCTCGGGGTGGGTATTTTTTCCGCGGCGTTCAAGAAGGATCTATTGGATGCTGCCAGCTACCGCGTCATGATCGAAACGACGACGCAACTGAATCTGCCGGGGATGGAGCTTGCGAATCTCGCCGGCGTGCACGCCATGACGGATGTGACCGGCTTTGGACTGCTGGGCCATCTGCTCGAGATGTGTCGAGGCAGCGGTCTGGGGGCGCTGCTCGAGGCTGACAGGGTGCCGTTGCTGCCTGGGGTAGCGGCGCTCGCAGAATCCGGAATTGCAACTGGTGCCTCAAACCGAAACTGGCAGTCCTATGGCAAACAAGTCCGAGCGCTCAAGCCGATGAGCGCGGCCCGGCAGGCGATTCTGACCGATCCGCAGACCTCGGGCGGCCTGCTGGTGGCCTGCGCATCAGAAGAATTGCTGGGTGTGCAAGCTATTTTCGAGCGCCTTGGATTTACCCGGGCTTCAGTGATTGGCCGCATGATTGCCGGCCACGGGGAAGTACAGATTGAATGAACAGCTGGCAGCGGTGCGTCTTTACGACAGGCGAGTGACGCCCGCCATACGCATCACGATCCTGCTGCTGGTCGCAATCGTGGGTCTGCTATATGTGAAGTGGATGCCGTACTACCACAAGGCATTGCTCGCTTCGGCCAACCACTCCATCGGCAAATCGATACTGACGGGCAACGCGGCGCAGGCGCCGGATCCGTCGTGGCAGGCCGCGTTCGACTACGCGCTGGCCTATGGAAAGGCCATTTGGCAGGCGATGCTTCTGGGATTACTGCTGGGGTCCGCGCTGCAGGAGTTTGCGCCCAGGGCATGGATCGCCCGGGTACTCGGGCAGGCGAATTTTCGCAGCGTGGCGCTGGGCGGTCTGTTGGCAATTCCCGGCATGATGTGCACCTGTTGCGCGGCGCCGGTAGTGATCGGATTGCGCCGCGCGAACGCGTCCGCGGCCGCGGTGACGGCTTTCTGGCTGGGTAACACCGTCCTGAATCCGGCGGCTCTGGTTTTCATGGGATTCGTGCTGGGCTGGAAATGGTCGGGCCTGCGCCTGGCGCTGGGCATACCGCTGGTATTCGGCACCGGGTATCTGGTCAGCCGACTGTCCCGACCCGGTGACATTGCGGCGCTGCATACGCAGTTGAGTCAGGCAATCGCCGAATCCGCGCCCGATGGCCCATCGATCAAGGGTTGGTTCGCCCGATTTGCGCGCCTGGTGTTCGGCCTCATCCCGGAATACCTGGTGCTGGTGCTGCTTTTGGGTGCCACGCGTGCGTGGCTGTTTCCGATCGCAGGGCCCGCGCTCGGCAACGATCCGGGGTGGATTGCCCTGATGTCGGCGGTCGGATTGCTGTTCGTCATTCCCACCGCCGGGGAAGTGCCCATCGTCCAGGCCATGCTGGCCTTGGGCGTGGGGGTGGGGCCTGCCGCGGCGCTGATGATGACTCTGCCACCCGTCAGCCTGCCGTCGCTCGCCATGACGGGAAAAGTGTTGCCGATTCGCGTGTTGGCGCTGACATCGCTGGTCGTGTTGGTCATGGGCATCGTGGCAGGGCTGCTGGCAGTGCTGTTCAAGTTCTGAAAGCCGGGCGAGGGGCTGACCGGGGTTCGAGCCAAGGAGAGGTCATGAAAGCAGTGCGATTCGACAGGTACGGTGGAGTCGAGGTTCTTCAGGTCGCGGATGTGCCGATGCCTGAACCGTCTCGCGGCGAAGCGCTGGTGAAGGTCAAAGCCGCGTCGATCAACCCCGGCGAGGCGAAGATCCGCGAGGGGCTGTTGGACGCCATGTGGCCGACAACGTTTCCTTCGGGCGAGGGCAGCGACTTGGCCGGCATCGTGACCAAGGTCGTCGCTGGGGTCGAAGGCTTCACGGTCGGCGACGAAGTGATCGGCTTCACCGACCGGCGCGCCAGCCACGCCGAGTACGTCGTGGTGGAGGTGCAGAATCTGACTATCAAGCCGGTGAAGGTGCCCTGGGAGGTTGCCGGGTCGTTGGCCATTGCCGGCAGCACGGCTTATGCGTCAGTGCGTGCGGTATCCCTGAAGAGCGGTGACGCCGTGGCGGTGTCGGGCGCGGCGGGCGGGGTGGGATCGATTGCGGTGCAACTCGCTAAACGCGCGGGCGCGGAAGTGATCGGCATCGCCAGCCCCGCGAACCATCAGTGGCTGGCCGCGCACGGAGTCAAGCCAGAGTCGTACGGTGCGGACCTCGCCGAGCGGCTGCGCGAGAGGAGAATCGATGCATTCATCGATACGCACGGGGGAGGTTACGTGAAGCTGGCGGTCGAGCTTGGCGTCCCACGGGACCGGATCCAGACCATCATCGACTTTGCCGCGGTGCGCGAGTACGCGGTGAAGGCGGAAGGCAGCAACGCGGCGAGAAACGCGTCGGTGCTCGCGGAATTGGCTGCGCTGATCGCCTCAGCTGATCTGGAAGTGCCGATCGCCGCGACATTCCCTCTGGATCAGGTTCGAGCGGCCTTCTCGCTGCTCGAGCAGGGACATATCCGCGGCAAGGTCGTACTGCTGCCCTGAACGTTGGTGCTGTCACGGATCATGCAATTGGCTATCGGACCCGCCGCCGCCCAGGTCGCCGATCAACGACGCAGCATCGACCAGACGACACCCGCATGATCCCCCCATCATCGCGACCGGGTTGCAAGCAGCAGCTCTCGCGTTGTGGCAAGGCTCTCGAGTACTCGGCTTCGGTTGGGTGTCAGGCGAATCTCGTTGTAACGCTGGAGGGCTCGGGTACCTGCTTCCGCGGCTGTGCCCCCTGATCTGCTGACGGCGTCGATAAAGGCAGCCCCGTCGAGAAGGCCCGATGAAAAGCCGGCGCCCACCATCGGTGAAGCCACGTGCGCAGCGTCGCCCACGATACCGAGTCGGCCAGCCACGAGCCGTTCAGGTAAGTACTCTGCCAGTGGCGTCCCAAAGATAACCTTGCGTTCAATCGCTGAGGTAATAATCTCCCGAGCGGCTCCATGCCAGCGCGTTGTCGCAAGCGCCGGCAGCTCAGCGCGCAATTCGTCGTCAATAGCGCTAGGAGCAACGCTCCCCAATACCTCTTCGCCGACGAGATATCCTCGGTCGCGTAGCCACCGCGTGCGGCTGGCGTCATACCACGCAAGCGTTATGGAGCGCTTGCCGCGCAAGGTTTCGCCATTCGGCCCTGGGACTCGGTATACGACCAGACGTGCCGTTTCTGCGTGCGGTGACCGCCCGCCGCCCAGCGACCTCTGATCAAGAAGCCGTGCGGGAAGCCATGATTCCTCGACCAGCGCACGCCAAATGAGGAAGCCGCCGTAGGGAGCAAACGGCCGCGCAGGCCAAACCGCCGTTCGAACCACGCTGCGATATCCATCCGCTCCGATGATCACGTCGGCCGATGCCTTGACGCGTGGGCCAGAGAGGTAGGCTGCGCGATCATCAGAGGAGATAAGATCGACCCGCGCGGACTCGTGCACGGATAGTCCGTCTGTCGCGTCCGCGACTGCCCGAAGCCATCGATAGATCGCCAGCCACGTCGATGTGTCGCGATGACCCTCGTTAACTACAGCAAGGGCACGCGTGCCGCCGTCCACACGTGCGTCGACACCCGTTGTCTTCGTAATGAGGTCACGATCGACGCCAAGCCCGCTTCCGCCTCGCTCCTCGCCGGTATTCTGTTCGAAGACGTTAACAGGTATCCCCCGTCGAGCGAGGCCAATTGCCGCGGCCAGTCCGGCGAGTGAACCCCCTACAATGGCGACGTTACCAGCGAGTGATTTCGGCATGTGATCAGGCACCTTCTAAGTTCAGGTGAGCATCGTTCGTCCCCAGCCACCCTGCAGCACCCTCCCAGCGCGTCAATTTCGTCGACGCGGCGATGATGATCACGACGCTCACGATGAACATAAGTTCGGTCACCGAACGGGTTCGCCCCTCGCTCGGTAGAAAGCAAACGAGGCAATCCACTTCCCTGCCACGCCTATCACGATACCAACTACCGTATCGAAAAGGCGCAGCAGCGGCTGCCTCCAAGCATCCGCGGGGTTTACTACAGCGACAACCATGACGACAATCGTAGTGACGGCGGTCGTAACAATGTCCTCGCGACGCTTGAGCAGCACCATCACAAGCGTTCCTGCGGCGAGCAGTATGCCCATCCCCGCGACGTTCGCCTGAACGAACCACAGGTAAGGCAAACAAAGTGCGAAGCTGACGGAGGTGGCGATAAGACGCCCCACTCCGGCAGACAGGCTATGCTGTCGTGAGTCGCGAAACACAAATGCCGTCGCCACCGCTGCCCACATACCACCCAGTAGGTCGTCATGTCCTTCGATGGCAACATTCAGCAGCTTTGTCATGACTGTATAGGAGATTACGCAAGCCAGCGCCATGGCGAGCGAATGCACGATATCCCATGCCGACGGCTTCTTCAGGCTCACGGATACAACACCTCACGTTAGCGCGTGATTTTTCTCTTTTTGACGGCAACAAAAATGACGAGCAGCAGCGCAATCATTGCTGCCGCGACGCCTGCGCGGGCCAAAGCAATGAGGGAAGACGACGGTCCCCCGCGGCGCACTTCGGCGACTTGCGCGGCCGTGACGACGACGCCGGGGCGGCCGTAGCGCTCGATCAGATAATTGCTCAATCGGATAATGTCCTGATCGGTCAACGCGGCGAGATCATGGGGACCACCTGCGAATCCGGGCATGTAGGCTTGCCTTGCTGAGGTGGTGCGATCGACGCCGTTCAGAATCGTGGCGATGAGGTTGTTGGGATTTCTTGAGCCTAAAGCTGAGTTGCTGAACAGGCTCGGATAGTAGCCATCCTTGCTGCCTTGGCCCAGAGGTGAATGGCAGGAGGCGCAATTGCCCTGGAATAATTCGGCCCCAGAGGCATCCCCGGCGTCCGTTCGAATGCCAGATTTTCCGCGCAAGCGACCGAGGTCGGACGATGCGTGGCCGAAGGCGAAGCGCGAGCTCTCATCACCCGGATCACGGATAGCGCTGACCGTCCGTACATACGTCGCTACCGCGTTGAGGTCCGCCTCCGTCAGATACTGGAAGCTGTGCTCCACAGCTTCACCCATACTCCCCGCGGCCTGGGCCTTGCCACGTGCGTCTCCAGTACGCAGGTATTGAACCAACTCCTCTTGACTCCAGCTGCCAATACCGCTGTTGACGTCCGAGGTGATGTTTGGCGCATACCAAGCGCCGACCTGGCCGCCGGCCAAGGCCTGTCCGCGTTGCTCCTGCATTAAAAAGCCGCGCGGCGTATGGCAGGCACTGCAATGTGCGGCACCCTGCACCAGATATCTTCCACGGTTCCATGCGTCTGACTCCCGCGGGTCGGGCTGCAATGGCCCCTTGCTTAGAAACAGCAGATTCCAGCCGATCATCGAGGCGCGAATGTTCATCGGAAAGGATAGCTCGGTACGTGGTCCCGGCGACTCAACCGGTGTCACCCCGCGCATGAAATAGCTGTACAGCGCGTGCACGTCGTCGTCGGTGAAGATCGCGTACGACGTATAAGGCATCGCGGGATACAGATTTGCCCCATCCGGGCGCACTCCACGGCGCAGCGCCCGTGCGAACTGTTCCGCCGCATAGCGCCCGATGCCGTAGCGAGCCGACGGCGTGATGTTCGTCGAATAGATGGTCCCGACTGGCGAACTGATGGCAAGGCCGCCAGCGAAGGGTTTGCCGCCCGGCGCGGTGTGACAGGCGCCGCAGTCCGCTGCCTTGGCGAGATACCCGCCGCGTATGACCAGTTCAGCGGAGTCAGCGGGGACTTCGTCGGCGTGGGAAATCGCTGCCCACGCGCTGCCCGCGACAGCGAGGAGAAGCCAATACAGCAGGTTCTGTGAGTTCGCCACGTCAGCTGCGCTTGATCTGAGCTGCGATCGCGTCGGCAGCCTTGAGCGCCAGCGCCGCCATGGTCAGGGTGCTGTTGCCGCAGCCCCCGGTAGTCATCGCACCGCCGCCGGGAAGGAACAAGTTTGGGTGATCATGTGCCCGGCAATCCAGATCCACCACCGAGCTAGCTGAATTGGCGCCCATGATCGTGCCGCCCATGATGTGGTCGCTGTTGGTGAACTCGGTGGACACCTGTATATCCGTGGCGCCTAACTCGACCGCCAACTTGCGCACCAGGGGCACTGAGTATTCCGTGGCACTGCGGCGCACGTAGTCGCCAACGTCGTAGTAGATATTGGGTTTGTTGATGCCGAGCCAGTCTTTCTTGTTCGACAGGGTCAGACGGTTATTGGGGTCGGGAAGCAATTCGTGCTCAATCGTGAGCTCCGCGGTGCATGCAGAAAGGCGACGTATTTCAGCATCCAGTGCTTTGCCTACAAGGCCTTTGCGTACCGCCGCGACTGCGCCAAATGTACTGCGCGCCATATTGTTGAAGCGAAACAAGGCCCCGCCATGCCGGCCTCTGAAGTCCCCTTGGGATGTCTGCATGACGCTGCTGCCCTGAACTGGCCCGACACCCGTCCACACTGGCTCAGCCGTCGTAAGCTCGGCCACGAGCTTAGGTTGGTCCATCATGTTGCGGCCGACCTGATCGGAACTATTGGCCACGCCATTTGGATTTCGGTCGTTCTTGGATAGCAGTAACAGTTTCGGCGTCTCGATTCCGTTACACGCCAGTACGAAGACTTTGCCGGTAACGCGGTGCGACAGCTTGTCCGGATCAAAGTAATGCACGGCCTCGATCGCGTTCTTCTGGCCCGTTTCGACTCGATACGCGACCGCATTAGCGAGGATCTGGCCGCCCTTGGCTTCGATTTTCGGCAAGGCCGTGGCCGCGTCGTACTTGGCGGCGATGGGACAGACGGGTATGCAATTGTTGTTGCCGCAACAGGGGGGACGGCCGTCGTAGGCGATGCGGCTGTTACGCGCCTGCGCCGCCGGAACATTCTTCAGCCCGAGCCGAGCTGCGGCATCGGTAAAGCGCTGCTCTCCAGGGCCGAACGGCAGAGGACCCATGGGGTAGGGTTTGGAACGTATCGGCGGCCACTGCAAGGCCGGGTCGGAGGGGCCGCACACGCCAATCGCGTACTCCGCGCGGGTGTAGTACGGCTCAAGCGTGCTGTAGTCGAAATCCCAATCGCGCGCGACACCGAACAAAGACTTCAGCCGCATGTCTTGCGGAGTCAGACGCCAGCAGATGCCGGCCCAGTGCCAGGTAGCCCCGCCGGCGTAGCGAACGTAACCCTGGCGATAGGCGCGGGCATTGGGCCCTTCCAACTGCAGATACTCGGCGGCGGTCGCATCCGAGTAGGACTCCATATGCGGAGCCCAGGGTTTCGGGGGGTAGGGCGCATCGAAGTGCAGGCGCAGTGTCGGCGGCAGGTTGCGAAAATTCTCAACTATCCGCCAGCGATCCACACGCGGGCCGGCTTCGAGCATCAGCACGGACAAGCCCGCATCCAGCATCTGCTCGGCGACCAGGCAGCCGACTATGCCTGTTCCGACAACGATCACGTCGGCGTTGTCTTGGTTGGTCATCCGTGGGACCTCTTGCATCGAGCCGGTGAACTCAGAACTTTGGCATATCTCCCAACGGAGGCGCCTGCGATGTCCATCCGTTCGGCCCCGAAACGGCGTAGCTCGGAATCGTCATGACATCGATCGTCGGCTGATACATGAGAGCGAGTTCGTACGCGAATACATCGGCGTCCGGCGCATCCACAATGACGCCAATGTACCAAGCCGAGATGATGAGTAACGCGGTGTCCTTAACCGGACCGTCGGCAACATCGGAGAAGAAATCCTCGACAATTGTTGCCTGTTTCCACTCGGCAATATCAATCAGATTAG
>Ga0302325_10027214_pt1 | contig 11862 bp, 11 predicted proteins | sample Palsa_T0_2_FD_201948 | JGI IMG/M metagenome (GOLD analysis project Ga0302325, IMG submission 201948) | Peat permafrost microbial communities from Stordalen Mire near Abisko, Sweden - Palsa_T0_2 | ecosystem: Environmental > Terrestrial > Soil > Palsa > Peat permafrost | place: Sweden: Abisko... | reverse complement strand
GCTGCCATCGCTCGACTCGTCGGGGTTACCGGACATGGGCTTGCGCTCCATCGCTAGTAGATCCGGACCATACACTACCGGCTGCAGCGTCAACGCCTGAATTTCTGCACAAATGCCGGCGTTAACCGCGGCTGCCCTACACACACCGACTCGCTAGACTCTGCGCCATCTGGTCCATCGCGGACCGCATTGGCACCGAGGAGATCGAGCATGAATAGTTTTACCGTCACCGCCATCGGCAATATTGCCAAGAATCCGGAGCTGGTTGCAAAGGGCGACAGCGTGTACACGCGTTTTTGCCTGATCGGCAACGACTACGCCGGCAAAGACGAGGATGGCGCGGCGCGTGAGGTCGTGACCAGCCTGTGGTTCGTCGCCTTCGGGCCGCTGGGCGAGGCGATCGCCAGGAATGCCCGCAAGGGCGATCAGTTGATTCTGGATGCACGCATTCGTGCCAACAATTGGACCGATGAACAAGGCGAGCGGCAGTACGACCATTCGTTTGTGGTCGAGGGTTTTCGTTTCGGTGCTCCGGGCAAAATCAAACGCGAGGAACTGGACGGCCGGCGCGAGGAGACTGCGGCACACGGAACACTCTCGAGTGCAGCCTGAGGAGGTGGCGGTGAAACACTCGCAACGCGCCCGGATGCATGCGGCCTTGGGAATCGGCGCGCTGAGCCTCGCGCTCGCGCTGCCGCAGCTGGCCTCGGCGCAGGCTTCGCCGTTCATGACCGGAGCGACCGCGCTGCAGACCAACATTCTGATCCTTCGCTGCTCGGGCAGCGAGAATGGTGGCACATCGCATTTCGCCTCGCGGATTATCGGCGAACGCGAGGTGTTGCGGCTGCAGACTTCCCGCGGCCGTGACCGCGAGGCTGGCCTGGGCCTGCGCGGCGGGCGCCGATCCACGCAGACCAGCGAACACCACGCCACGGAAATGGCACTGATGCCGTCGGAACTCGAACAGCTGCCCGATCTGTCCGGATACCTCAAGCTTGCATCTTCAGCCTCCTGGCGGCGCGTGTCGTTGCGGCGCTGAGACCATGGCGCTCTACCACCTGCGGATCAATCCGATTTCCAGGTCTGCGGGCCGCAGCGCGCCGGCGGCCGCTGCCTATCGCGCCGGCGAGAGGATTCGCGATGAGCGCACCGGCCGGCTTCACAACTATTCAAGCCGTCGCGACGTTACCCATACCGAGATTTTTGTGCCCAGCGCGCTGAAGGCAAACGATGCCAGTTGGGCCCGGGAGCGGGGCCGGCTATGGAATGCAGCCGAGTCGGCCGAACATCAGCGCAATTCGAGGGTGGCGCGTGAATATCAGGTCGCTCTACCTGCGGAGTTGAGCGCAGCGCAGCGTCTGGAACTGGCGCGCGGCTTTTCGCGTGAACTGGCCGATCGTCACCATGTCGCGGTGGATCTGGCCATTCACGAACCGCGCGCGGGGGGCGATCCGCGAAACCATCATGCGCATCTGCTGACCACCACCCGCGAGCTTACCGCGACCGGGTTGGGTGGCAAGACCGGGATCGACATGGCCTATGCCGAATCACTCAAGCGCGGCGTGTCGACTGGATTGAAGGAGCTGGTGGCCATTCGTGAGCGGTGGGCAACGCTGGTCAACGATGCCTTTCGTGCCGCGGGCCTTGAGCAGCGCGTGGATCATCGCAGCCTCAGGGCGCAGGGCATCGATCGTGAACCGGTGTCGCATATTCCGTTTGCGGCCTATCAGATGGAGCGCCGCGGACTGCGCAGCGAAGTGGCTGAGCGCATACGGGAACGCTACCGGGCGCGGGTGGCTGCGCGCGCGGCACAGCCGGCGTCGACACTTGCCGTCGAGGCCGCAGGCCGCGCACCGGATCCGTTCGCACAGGGTGTTGCCGGCATTGAAGAGATTCGCCAGCGCGCGCGCGAGGCATGGCTGCAACTGCGGCGCGAAGCGCAGCCTGGCGCCGAGGCACAGCCGGCGGCAGAGCCTCATGCCACGCGGCAGAAGGCGCGCGATCAATCGGCATCGGCCGCCGACCTGCAGAGCGATGCCGTGGACAAGGATTTTTGCCTGTAACTGCCCGCGGGCGAGCGAACTCAACTCCGATTGCCTCGATCGCGTCGCAGTTCGGTCAGTGCGACAGCGCACCGACGACTGCCTTGGTCAGGCCGAATATGCGCATCCGGTCACCGTGACAGCGCGGCGGCGAGTCATCGCATACTTGCACAGGAACTCGACATGAAAGCCAATGCAGACAGTGCCGAGCGCACTCGCAACCGACACGGTACCGAACCCGGCTCGGCGCACGGCGACGCCGCGGCAGCCGCGTTGTCCGGGGCATCTCAGGAGTTGCACGATTTCATCGCCGATCTTGAGGAATTGATCCAGGCCACTACCTCACTGAGCGGTGACGATCTCGCCCGCGCCAAGACCAAGCTGTATGACCGCATCGCTGCCGCACGGCAAGCCGCCGGACACCTGCGGCGTGGAGTCATCGGCCGCACGCGGCACCGGATCAGGGTCGTCAATAACTATGTCCAGGAACAGCCGTGGAAGTCACTCGGCATCGGCGTAGTCGCGGGTCTGGTGGTGGGATTAATAATGAGCCGGCGCCGAAATTAGCCGGCAGCGTTTCAGGCCAACGCCGCCAGCACCGCGTCTCCGGCCTCCTGGGTCGAGGCGGCACGATGCGTGGGCGCCACGATATCGGGTGTGCGCACGCCGTCATCGATGGCGCGGTGCACGGCCAGTTCGATGGCGTGCGCCTCCTGCTCGAGCTTGAACGAGTGGCGCAGCAGCAGCGCAATGCTCAGGATGGCGCCGTAGGGGTTGGCTATGCCCTGGCCGGTGATATCGGGCGCCGAACCATGGATGGGCTCGTACAGCCCGCGCGTGCCATCGCCGAGCGAGGCCGAGGGCAGCAGACCCAGTGAGCCGCTGAGCATGGAGGCCTCGTCGGTCAGGATGTCGCCGAACATGTTCTCGGTGACCGCGACGTCGAAGTCGCGCGGACGGCGGATCAGATGCATGGCCGCGGAGTCCACCAGCATGTGTTCGAGCGCAATGTCCGGGAACTCGCTGCGTATCACGCGCTCGCACACTTCGCGCCACAGACGCGAGGTCTCGAGCACATTGGATTTGTCGATCGACAGCAGGCGCTTGCGGCGCGTGCGCGCGATGCGCGCCGCCACGCGCACGATGCGCTCGATCTCGAAGGCCGTGTACCGGCACAGGTCGGTGGCCTCGGTGGCATCGCGGGTCTTGGGCCCAAAATAAATGCCGCCGGTGAGCTCGCGCACGAAAATCAGATCCACGCCCTCGAGCAGCTCGGGCTTGAGGCTCGAGGCGTTGCGCAGGGCCGGATGCACACTGACCGGACGCAGATTGGCATACACGCCGAGTTCCTGCCGCAGGCGCAGCAGGCCGCTTTCGGGGCGAACCTTGGCCTGCGGCGCCGACCACTTCGGACCACCGATGGCCCCCAGCAGCACCGCATCGGCCTTGATGCAGCTCTCGAGTGTTGCGGCAGGCAGAGGATCGCCGAAGCGATCGATGGCAATGCCGCCAAAGGGCGCCTCCTCGAGCGCGAACTCGTGGCGGTAGCGCCGGGCAATGGCCTGCAGCACGCGCACGGCCTCATCGATGACCTCTGGTCCAATGCCATCCCCGGGCAGTACCGCAATGGTTGCTTTCATGTGGGCCGCCGCTGCTCGTAGCTGCTGATCTGCGGCGCTTGGGCCAGCAGGAAACCCAGTTCATCGGTGCCATTCATCAGGCAGTAGCGCGCGAAGGCGTCAATCGGAAACTCCATGCTGATGCCGGTGGGCAGCTGCAGCGTGGCGCTGGGCAGATCGATCACCACTTGCGCGCCCGGGTGCTCGAGCAGCCACTGGCCATTGGCCTGATCCACGACGATGGGCAGCAGGCCGTTCTTGAGGGCATTGCTGCGAAAGATGTCGGCGATCTCGGTGCTGATGACGGCGCGAAAACCGTAGTCGAGCAGCGCCCAGGGCGCATGCTCGCGTGAGGAGCCGCAGCCGAAATTGCGATCCGCGACCAGCACCGAGCAGCCGGCCGCCTCGGGGCGATTGAGCGGGAAGTCGGGGTTCAGCGTGCCGTCGGCGTTCAGGCGCCAGTCGGCAAACAGCTCCCGGCCCAGTCCCTCGCGCGTGGTGGTGCGCAGAAAGCGCGCCGGGATGATCTGGTCGGTATCGATGTTGGTGTACGGCAGCACGGCCGTGCGCGAGCGGATCTGTTGTATGGGTTCCATGGCTGGTTGGCCGTTAATTCACAAGCTCGCGCGGATCGGTGACCCGGCCGCGCACGGCGCTGGCGGCGGCGGTCAGCGGACTGGCCAGCAGGGTGCGCGCGCCAGGTCCCTGGCGGCCCTCAAAATTGCGATTGCTGGTGCTGATCGCGTACTCGCCCTTGGCCACCGTATCCCCGTTCATGCCTAAGCACATGGAGCAGCCCGATTCACGCCATTCGGCACCGGCATCGAGAAATATGCGGTCGAGCCCTTCGGCCTCAGCCGCCTTCTTGACCTGCTGCGATCCGGGCACCACCAGTGCGCGCACGCCGTGCGCGATCTTGCGCCCGCGCAGCAGCTGCGCGGCGCTGCGCAGATCCGACAGCCGTCCATTGGTGCAGCTGCCGATGAATACCACGTTGACGGGCTGATTGCCGATGGGCTCGCCGGCGCGCAGGCCCATGTAGGCCAGCGCCTTATCGAACACGGGGTCATTGTCGGGCTCGGGGATGGAGCCGGACACGGCCATGACCATGCCGGGGTTGGTGCCGTAGGTGACCATGGGTTCCATGGCTGCGCCATCGAGTGTGAGCTCGCGGTCAAACTGCGCGCCGGGATCGCTCGGCAGTGCGCGCCAACGCTCCAGTGCGCGTTGCCAGGCTTCACCCTTGGGTGCGCGCGGCCGATCCTTCAGATAATCATAGGTGGTCTGATCCGGGGCGATCATGCCGGCGCGCGCGCCAGCTTCGATCGACATGTTGCAGACGGTCATGCGCTCTTCCATGGACAGGGCGCGAATCACGGCGCCGCGATATTCGAGCACATGGCCGGTGCCGCCCGAGACTCCGATGCGGCCGATGATGGAAAGGATCAGATCCTTGGCGGTGACCGCGCGGCTCAGCGCGCCCTCGATGTTGAGCGCGAAGGTCTTGGGCCGGCGCTGCAGCAGGCACTGCGTGGCGAACACGTGTCCGACTTCGGTGGAACCGATGCCGAAGGCCAGAGTCCCGAAGGCGCCATGGGTGCTGGTGTGAGAGTCACCGCACACCAGGGTGTGGCCGGGCTGGGTAAGTCCGAGCTCGGGGCCGACGATGTGCACGATGCCGCGCTGATCGCTCCTGAGGCCGAACAGCTCCACCCCGAACTGCGCGCAGTTGCGCTCCAGTTGCGCGATCTGCTGCGCGGCCGACTCGATCGAGATCGGCACGTTGCCGAAGATCTGCTCGGTGCGCGTGGGGCTCGAGTGATCGATGGTCGCCAGCATCAGATCGGGCCGGCGCAGTTTCAGGCCGCGCTCGCGCAGCACCGTGAAGGCCTGGGGCGAAGTCACCTCATGCACCAGATGCGTGTCGACGAACAGCACCGCGGGCGTGTCGGCCGTCTCGGCTACGACTTCGTGAGACTCCCAGACTTTCTGGAACATGGTCTTCACTGTTGCCACTCCCGGCGCCGCGAGTGCGCGTTCAGTGCGCGGCCGCTGCGGTGCGCGTAGTGGGCGTCATATCGACGTAGTCGAGCCACGACCAGGTGTCGGGAGTGGCGCCGGAGAACAGCCCAAAGAATGCCGTCTGCAGTTTCTCGGTGATCGGGCCGCGGCGACCCGCGCCGATGGTGATGCGATCGACCGAGCGGATGGGCGTGACCTCGACGGCCGTGCCGGTAAAGAACAGTTCATCGGCGAGGTACAGCAGCTCGCGCGGAATGGAAGTTTCGTGCACTTGTAAGCCCTGCAGGCGTGCCAGGGTCATGACGGTGTTGCGGGTCAGACCGCCCAGCACGGAATGCGCCAGATTGGGAGTCAGCAGCACGCCGTCCTTGACGATGAAGATATTCTCGCCGGCACCCTCGCTGACGGTGCCGTCGGGCGCCAGGCCAATCCCTTCGGCGAACCCCAGGCGCTTGGCCTCCTGGCTGATGAGCTGACTGGACAGATAGTTGCCGCCGGCTTTGGCGAGCGCGGGCAGGGTGTTGGGGGCAACGCGCTGCCAGGAGGAGACGCACACGTCGACGCCGGCTTCGGCGCTCTCCTGACCGAGGTACTTGCCCCATTCCCAGGCGGCAATCGCGACCTCCACCGGCGGATCGATTTTCGGTGCCACACCGATCTCACCGTAGCCGCGAAAGGCCACCGGGCGAATGTAGGCGCCATGGGTGAGCTCATTGACGGCTATGACCTGACGACAGGCATCGTTGAGCTGGTCCTGAGTAAACGGGATCTGTATGCGATAGATCTTGGCCGAGTCGAACAGGCGGCGGGTGTGATCGCGCAAACGAAATATTGCCACGCCACGCGGCGTCTCATAAGCGCGCACGCCTTCAAACACCGAGGAGCCGTAATGCAGTGCGTGTGAGAGCACGTGCACCGTGGCCTTCTCCCAGGGCACGAGTTTGCCGTTGAACCAGATGAAGGGGGTTGCGGGTATGGGCATGGGGGAACTCCTACACGGCGCTCTGGGCGATGCGGGCGATATCCGCGCGCCGCCCAGCGTTGCTGCGAGCCGCGCTGTTGTGCGAGAGCTCGATGCGGTTTATGACTTCGAGCAGGGCCCGGCTGGCCGCTTCAATGATATTGGTGCTGATGCTCGAGCCGCGGTAACTGCGTCCGTCGGTGTCGACGTACAGAATCGCCTCGCCCTGCGCATCCTCGCCGATGGTCACCGCATGCACCTCGAACTTGCGCACCGTTACGGCCACGCCGGTGGCCGCCACAATGGCCTTGTAGGCCGCATCCACGGGGCCATCGCCCGAGGCGTCGCGCTCGAGCGTGCGGCCGTCGGCATGCTTCAGGCGCACACGCGCGACGGCCTGGGTGCCGCTGTGCGCCTCGACGTCCAGATGATCGAGGATCCACGGACCCTGAGCCTGACTGCCGGCGCGCAGCACCAGAGCCTCGATGTCGCCGTCGAACAATTCCTTCTTGCGGTCGGCCAGGGCCTTGAACTCTTCGAACACGCGAGTGAGTTCGAGTTCCTCGAGCTCGAAGCCCAGCTGTTTGACGCGGTCACGAAACGCATGCCGGCCGCTGTGCTTGCCCAGAACGAGGCTGCTGCGCTGCAGTCCCACGTCTTCGGGACGCATGATTTCGTAGGTGGAGCGATTCTGCAGCATACCGTGCTGATGAATGCCCGCTTCATGCGCAAAGGCATTCTCGCCGACTACGGCCTTGTTGCGCGGTATGGACACGCCTGTGATGCTGGCAACCAGGCGGCTGGTCGGGTACAGGCGCGCGGTCTGCACGCCGGTTCCAATATTGAAAAATGCCGCGCGCGTGTGCAGCGCCATCACCACTTCCTCGAGCGAGCAATTGCCGGCCCGCTCGCCGATGCCGTTGATCGTGCATTCGATCTGGCGCGCGCCGGCTACGACCGCCGTCAGGCTGTTGGCTACAGCCATACCGAGATCGTCATGGCAATGCACCGACAGCGTGATCTTATCGATGCCGCGCACATGCTGGCGCAGGTAGCGGAATACTTCGCCAAACTCGTCCGGCACGGTGTAGCCGACCGTGTCGGGAATGTTGATGGTGGTGGCGCCGGCGTCGATGGCGGCCTCGACCACCTGAGCCAGGAAATCCAGCTCGGTACGCGAGGCGTCTTCGGGCGAGAACTCGACATCCTCGCAGAGTTCGCGGGCAATCTTCACCCCCTCGATCGCCAGGCGCACGATCTCCTCCTGCGCCATGTGCAATTTGTACTGACGATGAATGGCGCTGGTGGCAAGAAACACGTGTATACGGTGGCGTGGGGCATCGTGCAGCGCCCGCGCGGCCTGCTCGATGTCCTCACGCATGCAGCGGGCGAGGCCGGCAATGATCGGACCTTGCACCTCTCGCGCCACGGCGTTGACGGCTTCCCAGTCCCCGCGCGAGGCCGCCGGAAAGCCCGCCTCGATGACATCCACGCCGAGTTCGGCCAGCGCCCGCGCTACGCGCAGCTTCTCCGGCTGCGTCATGCTGCAGCCTGGCGCCTGTTCGCCATCGCGCAGCGTGGTGTCGAAGATCAATACTCGGTCGGGCGTGGGTGTCATGGATGTCTCCTTCAGCGGGCTCCCTTGAGCCAGGGCATGCGTGCGCGCAGCGACTCGCCGACGCGCTCGATGGGATGACGCAGGTCGGCCTTGAGCAAGCGGCGGAAATTCTTGGCGCCGGTCTCGCTCTCGCGGATCCATTGCCGGGCAAATTTGCCGCTCTGGATCTCCTTGAGGATCTTGCGCATTTCCTTCTTGGTGTGCCCATTGACCACGCGCGGGCCGCGCGTGAGATCGCCGTACTTGGCGGTATCGCTGACGAATTGGTGCATCTTGGACAGTCCGCCTTCGTGCAGCAGATCGACGATGAGCTTGAGTTCGTGCAGACACTCGTAGTAAGCCACCTCGGGCTGATAGCCGGCCTCGACCAGCGTCTCAAATCCCTTGACCACCAGTTCGGTGGCCCCGCCGCACAACACCACCTGTTCCCCGAACAGATCGGTCTCGGTCTCCTCGGCGAAGCTGGTATCGAGCACTCCACCGCGGGTGCCGCCGATGCCATCGGCATAGGAGAGAGCGCGCGCGTGCGCCTTTCCGGTAGCATCCTGCGCGACCGCAATCAGGCACGGCACGCCGCGGCCCTGTTGATACTGGCGGCGCACCAGATCGCCGGGTCCTTTGGGCGCGATCAGCACCACATCGAGATCCTTGCGCGGCTTGATTTGTTTGAAGTGCACATTGAAACCATGCGCGAATAACAGCGCCGCGCCGGGCTTGAGCGCCGCCTTGACGCTGGTGTACAGCGCGGCCTGCGCCATATCGGGCACCAGCATGGCCACCAGATCGGCGCCCTTGACGGCATCGATGGGCTCGGCCACCGCCAGACCGTCGCGCTTGGCCTTCTTCCAGCTGACGCCGTTCTTGCGCAGGCCGACGATGACATTGAAACCGCTGTCCTTGAGGTTCAGGGCGTGGGCCCGACCCTGACTGCCGTACCCCAGCACTGCGATGCGCGCGCCCTTGAGGGCCTTCTTATCGACGTCCTTCCTGCCATACAAATGCATCGTTCAACACTCCGTGAGGTCAACAAAAAACCCCGCATCGGCGGCCGGTGCGGGGTTTCGGTGTTTGTCCGTTTCCTGGTATCAGAAACGCCGGCAGCACCCGCCCCGACCGCTCAGTACGAGCAGCAGATCCAGCGATAGTACGAGCGCGCGCGCAGTCTGCATTGTGGGGTTCAAGTGCCTAAGACGTATCCTCGATATCAGCACAACGATCAAGTACTTGTCAATGTTGAGTGCCGATTCGCTAAGCTTCACGCATGCAGACGTTAGTGACGGCAACCGAGGGCGCGGGTATCCCGCTTTGGATCGCCACCGACAGCGGTTGCGCAGCGCTCATCCAATCGCTGCCGCCCATGCAGGCGGCCTGGGCGCAGGCGCAGGGTTTTGCGTCCGAGCGTCATCGGCTACAGCTGCTACCCGACGCCACCGGTGCAGTCGCGGGCGCGGTGCTGGGGCTTGGCACCGCCAAGAGTGTCGATGAGCTGACGCTATGGGATGCGGCGCCGCTATCGGAACGTCTGCCGGCTGGCACCTATCGCCTTGCGACCTCTGTCTCGGCGCACGCGGCCACGCAGTTCGCGCTCGGCTGGTTGCTGGGCAGCTACCGCCTCACGCGCTATCGCAGCGCTGCAGCCAAGCCCGCGATTGCCAATGCGTTGATCGCCCCGGCCGGTGCGGATCTGCGTTATGCGCACGCTGCGGCGCAGGCCATGGGTTGGGCTCGGGACCTGATCAATGCGCCGGCCAATCAGCTCGGGCCCGAGGAGCTTGCCGCCGCCGCGCTCGAACTGGTGGTGCAATACGCCGGCGAGTGCGTGGTGCACAGCGCCGAGACGCTCACACGCGAGTATCCGTTGATCGCCGCGGTCGGTGCGGCGAGCGCGCGCGCGCCACGGTTGATCGACTGCCGCTGGCCGCGGCCGGGCGCCGCGCGCGTGACTTTGGTAGGCAAGGGCGTGTGCTTCGACAGCGGCGGCTTGGATCTCAAGCCCTCGGCGGCCATGCTGCTCATGAAGAAGGACATGGGTGGGGCGGCCTGTGCGCTCGGCCTCTCGCGTCTGCTGCTTGAACTGGGCGCGCCGATTGAATTGCGGCTGCTGATTCCGGCGGTGGAAAATAGCATCGGCTCGCGCGCCTACCGGCCTGGCGATGTCTGGCGCTCGCGCAAAGGGCTCACGGTTGAGATCGGCAACACCGATGCCGAAGGCCGGCTGGTGCTGGCCGACGCGCTGTGCGAGGCCGATGCCGAGCGGCCCGATCTGCTGATCGATCTGGCCACGTTGACCGGTGCGGCGCGCACTGCCCTGGGACCCGATCTACCGGCAGCCTTCGCCACCGACGAGGCCCTGACTGCCCAGCTGGCCGATATTGCGCGCGCGCACGCCGATCCGATCTGGCCCATGCCGCTATGGATGGGTTATGACGATGAACTCGGCAGCCGCGTGGCCGACCTTAATAATGTCTCCTCCTCACCGTTTGCCGGAGCCATCATTGCGGCGTTATTCCTGAAGCGCTTTGTGACCGCGACGCCCAACTGGCTGCACCTGGATCTGTATGCCTGGAATCCGAAGGAGCGGCCGGGCCGTCCCCCGGGGGCCGAGGCGCAGTGTGTGCGCGCTCTGTATCAGTTGATCCGCCACCGTTTTGGCTGACGATGCGCCACGGCTGCCGCCCAGTGCACGGGTGGAGGCCATCTTCAGCCGCGAGCGACTGCCGTGGGCATTGATCGGTGTGCCGCTGGGCTTGGTCGAAGGGGCCACGGTCGCGGTGTTCGTCAAAAAGGGCTACGCGCCGATACTGCCCGCTGCGACCGTGAATCTGGCCGTAGCCCTGGTTACCGGCGCCCCCGCAATGGCCAATATCGTCAGCTTCGCATGGGCGAATCTGGCGCACGGCCGCTCGCGGGTCGGATTGTTGGTGTCCCTGCAGGCTGCCTTTGCGCTGTGCGTGGGCCTGATCGCGTTCGCCCCGAGCGCGGGCGGCGGCCTGGTGCTGACCATACTTGCCGTGATCCTCGCGCGCATGCTCTGGGCCGGCGTGCTGACGGTGCGCGCGGCAATCTGGACCGCAAACTATCCGCGGCACGTGATGGCGCGTATGACCGGGCGCATTGTTGTCTACAACGAGGTGGGTATGGCCGCCGTGGCCCTGGCGACCGGATGGTTGCTGGATCGGCGCGCCGATCTTGCCCGCTGGATATACCTGATCGCGGCGCTCACGGGTCTGGCCGCCGCGTGGCGCTTCCGCGCGGTGCGAGTGCATCGCGAATACCTGCTGCTTGCGGCCGAAGCCGGCGAGGGCAGCGGCGCGGCGCCATTCAGTCTCACGATGCTGCGCGAGATTCTGCGCGCCGACCCGGCCTTCCGGCGCTACATGTTCTGGATGAGCATGTATGGCGCCGGTAATCTGATGCTCAACGCACAGATGGTGGTGCTGTTCAGCGACCGGCTGCATCTGTCGAGCATCACCAAGGTGCTGCTGTTGACGGCGCTGCCGCTACTGCTGATGCCGCTGTTCCTGCCCGCCTGGGCGCGTCTGTTCGACCAGGGACACGTGATCGATTACCGCTCGCGCCAGTGCTGGTCGCTGGTCGCGG
>Ga0302325_10027209_pt1 | contig 11863 bp, 9 predicted proteins | sample Palsa_T0_2_FD_201948 | JGI IMG/M metagenome (GOLD analysis project Ga0302325, IMG submission 201948) | Peat permafrost microbial communities from Stordalen Mire near Abisko, Sweden - Palsa_T0_2 | ecosystem: Environmental > Terrestrial > Soil > Palsa > Peat permafrost | place: Sweden: Abisko... | reverse complement strand
CGGTACCTCCTCTTCGATTGGCCGGCCGCGCGGCCGCTATCCGCGCGTGCCTTCACGCGCCCTTCGACGCGGAGTGCCGGCCACCTTCACCGCCGGGCACACGCCTACCGGGACATGACATCTTTCGAGATCGATCGTGAGCGGGCTCGGCGGCTCGGCGGACCGACTGTTCAGAGTCACACGACAGCAGTGGCGACAGCGGACGCCGCCGGCGCCGTGGTGTCAATGGTGATCAGCGTGTTCGACGAGTTCGGCTGCGCGACGCTGGTCCCCGAGGGTGGCTTCTTCCTAAACGACCGCATGCAGGGCTTCGCGGGGGTGGGCGGCGCTGGCGCTGGCGCGGGTGCCGGTGCGGGTGCGGGTGCGAACCGTGCCGCTGCCTCGGTGCGCCCGGTCCACACGCTCTCACCGCTGCTGGTGGACGCGGGGGAGCGCAGCTTCGCGATCGCGACGCCGGGGGCGGACGGGCAGGTACAGACGCTTACGCAGCTGCTCGACGCCATCCTCGTGGAGGGACTCGCGTTCGGGGCTGCGCTCGACCGGCGGCGGTGGCGGACGGCCGACGGGACGCTGTTCGTCGAGGAAGGCGCAGACGGCGGGGTGCTCGACGCGCTGGCCGCGCGCGGCCACGACGTGCGGATGAGCGCGAGCGGGGATCCTTCGTTCGGGGCGGCCGTGATCGCCGGGGTGGAGCATCGGCACGGCACCCCGTTCGCGATCGCGGACCTACGGCGGGAGGCGTGGGCCGGGGCGTGCTGAGGCGGTCGCGGGAAGCAGCGGCGGCAGGAACGCACGCGGCGCCCACATCAGTCTTGACGGCGTCACGCATCTGGGCGAGGATTCGCGCACTCGTCGCGGGCTCGTCTGCCGGTGATATGCCGTCCAGACGGGGCGCAGGGCGGCCGGACAAGCGCGAGGAGGCGGTGATGCGGGCTCGGCCGGTGGTGTCTGTCGGCGGTGGCGGTGGCGTTGATGTCGGCCTTGGTGGGCGCGGCAGGTGCGCAAGCCAGTTCGGCGGCTCCCTGCTCGGACACTTTTGACTTCACCAAGATGATCAAGGCAGTTGACAAGATTGGATTGATACGCCTTGGCGGCTCGCGTGGGAGCTCGATCCGGTGGTCTGGCGCTCTTCGCCGCGCGTGCCGCCTCGAGATCGGCGCCGCAGACAGCGCACCCCGCCGCGAACGGCGTCACACGCTGGCCGCAGTTGGGGCAGTGGGTGACAGCCCGGGGCACGGCCTTAACGATATGGCCGCGGCTGCCACGGCTGGTAGCCTCGCGCGAGTGAAGATCGCCAAGAGCCTGTATGACGAGATGGTCGCCCATGCGCGCGCTGACGCGCCGGCTGAATGCTGCGGCATGGTCGCCAGCCGTGACGGCGACGCGGTGCAGGTCTATCCGGCGGCTAACGCCGCCGCAAGCGCGCTGCGTTACGAGATCGACGGCGCCGAGCAGTACCGGATCCAGATGGCGATCGATGACCAGGACCTTGACCTCGGCGCGATCTATCACTCCCACACGCGCAGCGAACCGTATCCGTCGCAGACGGACATCAACCTCGCCTTCTATCCCGACGCCCTGTACATCATCGTCGGCCTGGCGGGAGGCGAGCCCGACGTGCGCGCGTTCACGATCCGGGATGGCCAGGTAGCGGAGGCCGAGCTAGTGGTCGTGTGATGGGCGCGCGATCGGTCCTCATGCGGGCATGAGCGCGCGTCTGAGAGACGGATCGGAGGAGGCACTCGAGTGCCCGACCTGCGCCGCGACGTTCTCCCCCGAGCAGCGATTCTGTCCGAGCTGCGGCACACCCTTGATCCACGGCGGCGGCGGATCGGCGAGTGATCCGATCACCGAGCGCCAGCAGCGCGCTCGGAAGATCAAGCCACAGTTCTCAGAAGGCGAGCTGGTCTACGTGGCCGGCGCGCGTAACCAGGCCGAGGGCGAGTTCATCCAGGGCCTGCTGCTCGAGGAGGGGATTCCGAGCCTGCTGCGTCGCAGCGCCGGATTCGACGTTCCCGACTTCCTCGCGGGCGGGCCGCGTGACATCCTCGTGCCGCAGTCGGGCGAGGTCGCGGCGCGTGAGGTGCTGCTGCTGGCGGAGCTGATCTCCAGCGATCCCGTCGACCGGCGCGTAGTCGCCCCGGCCCGGCTGATGGCCGGGCTGCTCGCGGGGATCGCGGTGGTTCTGCTGGTGGTGTGGCTCGGGACGCTCGTCGTGCGCTGAGGGCTTCAGCGCCGGCAGGCGAGTGCCGCCCTGGCGAGCGGGGATGAGTGCGCGGCCGGGTCGCCTGCCCGGATCTCTTCCTCCACCTGCGAGGTCAGGCCGGTAAGGCTGTTCATCGTGTCGTAACCGGCGGTCTCGAGCTGACCCAGGAAGCATCCGCAATCGATCACCTGGCCGCCGGTGCTGCGATTGCAGCCGGCGACGAATGAGGCCGCTTGAGCGCTGCTGAGCGGCTGATTACCGGCGTTCAGGACTGCGTACAGCGTCCCGGCAGACACGAGTACGGCGAGGATCGTCGCGGTCGGCAGCATCCACGCCGGTGTGCTCTTCCCAAACTGGCGGTCGTCGGCGACAACGATCGTGCCCCCGGCGACGTCACCGATCCGTTGGCGCCTACTGGGGCCGGTGCGCAGCATGTTGACGAGCCCGGACACGTACATCACGGGGAGCTGATCGATGATCCGCAGCACCGATCGCAACGCGATCGCGCGGACATCGGCCCGGCTGCCGTCGGCGGAGACGACGCGGATGCCGTATTGGCGCTTACCGATCGTCTGTCCGTCCCGCGCCTCCATCACGAAGTGGTAGAGGAGCCCTGCGGCCACGAAGACAAGCAGGTGCCCGGCGTCGGCCACGCGCCAGTGCAATAGCGCGCAGAGGCCGAGATAGATCCCGTACACCAGGATGTTGTCGATGATCGCCGCGCTGATCCGCGACCTGACCGCGGCATCGGGGTCGTCAGCTGCGTCGGCGCTGACGGGCACGATGGCGACCGGCGGCGCAGGTGGCGGGTTCCATCCCGGCGGGGCGATGGAGAGCGGGCCCGCATCGGGCGCGTAGTCCATGCGGCGTGTATCGGACGCTACGTCAGCGGGCTTTAGCCTCTTCAGGGTGACTACGACAGCGACTCGTCGAGCTCGCCGAGCGCGTCGGTGAGCTGCAGGTTCGCCGAGTAGTCGACCGGGCACGCGATCACCGAGACGGTGTCGTCGGCGAGGGCGCGGCGGAGCGCCGGCAGCAGTTCTTCGGGCGCTTCGATGCGATACCCGCGGGCGCCGAAGCTCTCAGCGTAGGCGACGAAGTCGGGGTTACCGAACGCAGTGTCGACGCTGTGGCCGAGCTCGAGATCCATCTTCCAGCTGATCAGCCCGTACTCGTCGTCGACCCAGATCAGCACCACGAACGGGATCCGCTCGCGAAGTGCGGTCTCGATCTCCTGTGAGTTCATCATGAAGGCGCCGTCACCGGTTGCGACCAGGACGCGGGCGTCCGGGCGGGCGATCTTCGCGCCGATCGCGCCGGGCAGGGTCCAGGCCATCGTTGAGAGGCCGTTCGAGATCAGGCACGTGTTCGGCTCATACGTCGGGTAGAGGCGGGCCATCCACATCTTCAGCGCCCCCGTATCGACGAGCACGATGTCCTCGCGCCCGAGTGCCGCCCGCGTGTCGGCGACGATCCGGGCGGGGGCGAGCGGGAATCGGTCGTCCTGGCGTCCGCGGTCGAGCTCGGCTTCGATCATCGCGCGGATGCGCTGCTCGGGGATCTCGGGCGCGAACCGCGCTCCGACCTCGGCGGCCAGCGCGTCGAGGGTGCGGCCAATGTCGGACTGCAGGCCAACCTCGACCTCATAGTGGAGGTCCACCTCGGCGGGGAAGCGGTGGATATGGATGATCTTCTTGTCGCTGCTCGGATTGATCCGAACCGGGTCGAACTCCTGCAGCTCGTAGCCGACCGCGATGATCGCGTCCGCCTGGTCGAAGCCGAAGTTGACGTAGTCCTTACGCATGAAACCGACGGCACCGAGGGCTTGGCGGTGATCGTCGGGGAAGACGCCCTTGCCGTGGAAGGTGGTCGCCACGGGAACGCCGAGCGTCTCGGCGAAGCGCCTGAGCGCATCGCTTGCTCCGGCACGGGCGGCACCATGACCGGCGAGCACGACCGGGTTGTGCGCAGCTCGCAGCACCTCGGCCGCCCGCCGGAGCTGGCTGGGCGATGGCTCGTCGGGGCGCGGCGTATTGACTACGAGGGGCCTGGCGCCCGCGGCTGCAGGGCTCTTCTCGACGTCTTCTGGGACGGCGAGGTAGACGGCACCTGGGCGTTCGGTCTGCGCCAGCTTAAATGCCTTACGGATCATCTCGGGGACCGCTTCCGGCGTCGCGATCAGCTCCGACCATTTCGTCACGGGCGCGAACATCGACACCAGGTCGACGCCCTGGTGTGACTCCTTGTAGTGGCGGTTCATGCCGACCTGCGCCGAGAGCGCGAGGACGGGCGTGGAGTTCGTGGTGGCGTCGGCCACGCCGAGCAGCAGGTTGATCGCGCCGGGGCCGAGCGTCGCCGAGCAGACGCCGGCACGGCCGGTGAGCCGTCCGTAGACCTCGGCCATGAACGATGCGGCCTGCTCGTGGCGGACGAGCACATAGCGGATGGGGGAGTTCGACAGCGCCTCGACGAGGTGGATGTTCTCCTCGCCCGGAATGCCGAAGACGTGCGTGACACCCTCGTTTTCGAGGCACCGGACGATCAGCTGAGCGACATCGGGCTGGGACTCCTCGGCTGCGGACATCAGACCGCAGGCTATCCGCGTTCCCGCGTCGGTGTCCATAGGCGGGATCGGGCGCCCTGGGTCCGGGCCGAGTCCGGCTACGTGCCCTTGCCGATCACGACGCGATAGACCGCCGCCGCGACGACGCCGCCGACCGCCGGTGCGGCGATGAACAGCCACACCTGGCTGAGTGCGTCACCGCCGACGACCAAGGCTGGGCCGAGGCTGCGCGCGGGGTTGACAGATGTGCCGGTGAGCGGGATCCCGATCAGGTGAACGACGGTGAGCCCGAGGCCGATTGCGAGGCCCGCAAAGCCCGCCGTGGAGGCGTGGCTGGTCGCGGCGAGGACGATGAAGACGAACAGGAATGTGAGGATCACCTCGGCGATGAACGCACCGCTCTCGTTCAGCAGGATGATCGAATGGGGTCCCCAGCCATCTGTGCCCAGGCCCTGGAGCTTCCGGCTGTAGGCGGGCGAATCGCTGAGGACGGCGTACAGCGTCAGGGCGCCGAGGATGCCGCCGGCGAATTGGGCGACCCAGTACCCGAGCGCTTCGCCGATCTTGATGCGCCCCGAGACCACGAAGCCCATCGTCACCGCCGGGTTGACGTGGCAGCCGGAGACCGGGCCGATCGAGTACGCCAGCGCCAGCACCACCAGCCCGAACGTGAGCGCGGTCATCACGACGCCCGCCCGGTCAGCTTCCGGGCAGCCATCCCTACCTCCTGTTCGTGACCAGGCGACCCGGCCAGGTCGCCCCGAGGTGCGTCTCTACCTCCCTTTCGAGCGTGTTCTACGCCGGCGCGCGATCGCCTGCTCGTAGCCTTATCTGACGATGCGGATAGCGTTCGCGACCTGCTCGGCGTTCCCGGCGGGCATCGAGGACGACCACTTGGTCTGGAGGGTCCTCGGCGCGGAGTATCGGGTATGGAATGACAACAGCGTCGATTGGGAGATGTACGACCGGGTGATCCTGCGCTCCGTGTGGGATTACACGACCCGCGTCGAGGAGTTCCTGTCCTGGTGTCACTCGATCGGCGCACCCCGGCTCAGAAACTCCCCGGAGCTCGTCGCGTTCAACGCCGACAAGCGATACCTGGGAGAGCTGTCCGTGCCGGTCGTGCCAACCGCCTTCCTGGCACCCGGCGATCCGCTCCCGAGCTTCGAAGGGGAGATCGTCGTCAAGCCCAACATCTCCGCCGGGGCGAGGAACACCGGGCGCTTCGGGGGCTCGAGCCACAGCGAGGCGGCGTCGCTCGTCGAGCGGATCGGCGCCAGCGGTCGGGTCGCGCTCGTGCAGCCCTACCAGGCGACGATCGACGAGATGGGGGAGACTGCGATCGTCTTTCTCGACGGTGAGCTCTCCCACGTCCTTCGCAAGCACCCGGTCCTGACCGGCGACGGGGTCGCGCCCGTCTCAGACCACGTGCTCGGCGTCGCCGAGGCGATGCTGCGAGACGACCTCGTCGTCGCCGGCGCCGCGAGCGCATCCGAGCGCGCGCTGGCCCACCGCGTGATCGGAGAGGTATCCGAGCGATTCGGCACGCCGCTCTACGCGCGCGTCGACATGGTGCTCGACTCAGATCATCAGCCGATGCTGCTGGAGCTGGAGGCGATCGAGCCGAATCTCTACCTCTCATCCGCCGCCGGCGCGTCCGAGCGCTTCGCCGAGGCGATCCGGCGTCGGTGAAGGGGGGTGGGGGGGTGGGGCGTGGCGGGGTGGGGCGTGGCGGGGTGGGGCGGCGCGTGATGAGTTATCGACAACTGCTGTCGTGTTCTCATCACGCCAGAATCTGGTGCGAGCAGATTCGGGCTAGACGTCACACGGACGAGACACAACCGTGACGCGCGCGTGACAACCGCGAACGCCGCGAAGATGACACCCGGAGCGTTGCGCGGCGGGAGGTCGCCGCGCGGCGTGAGGTCGCCGCGCGGCGTGAGGTCGCCGCGCGGCGGGCGGGCGGGCCGGCAGGGCCGTGGCGAGAAACGTGACCGTCAGGCGCGTTTCTCGCCATGCCTTGGCCCGCCTCCGCCGCGGCGCCTCCGGCGTTCACGACCCACCCGTGCGTCACCGCATCTGTGCGGCGCTCAGCCCCCGACCGACGGCGTGAGCTCCTCGACCACCTCGTATGCGCCGTCGAGCAGCACGGCTTCGACGTGCGGGCCGATCCTGTCGACCTGCGACCCACGGCCGAGACGCGCTTGCGCGGTACGGAGCTCGCCGAGTGTGCCGTCGAACAGGCCGAACGAGATCACGACGTCGGGGTCGGCGACGTCGTGCGCATGGTAGATGTGGGTCCAACCGCGCAGCTCGTCCCCGGCCGCGGTCGGGTCCCACGCCGCTCTGAATGCCTCATAGGCTCCGGGCTTCAGGCGGCGGGCGGTGAGTGTGCAGATCATGGGCGGGCCTCGAGGACGAGATTGAATGGCGTCTCGGTGGCGCGGCGGAAGTGGGTGAAGCCACCTTCGGTGACGACGGCGCGCAGTCGCGCCTCGCCGGCTTGGGCGCCGAGCGCAAGTCCGACCTCCTGGTCTCGCGAGGCGGGCGTGCACACAAGCGTGGAAGCGCCGTAGAACACGCGACCGACCGGGTTGAGGTTGTCCTCGAGCCGGTCGCCGGCGTACGGCTCGACGATCAGCCAGGTGCCGTCACCCTTCAGCGTGCCGAGCACATGCGCGGCGGCGCCGACGGGATCGCCCATGTCGTGCAGGCAGTCGAACATCGCAACGAGGTCATAACCGCTGCCCGGGTAGGACTTGGCGGGCGCGACCTCGAAGCTCACGCGTCCTTCGAGTCCGGCGTCCGATGCGGCCTGACGGGCGTGCGCGATCGACGGCCCGTGGTAGTCGAAGCCGACGAACTCCGAGCGGGGGAACGCCTCGGCCATGATGATCGTCGACGCACCGTGACCGCAGCCGACGTCGGCGACGAGTCCGCCCGCTTCGAGCTTCTCCGCGACGCCGTCGAGCGCCGGGATCCAGGACGAGATCAGGTTCGCCGAGTATCCCGGGCGGAAGAACCGCTCGGTGCCGGCGAACAGGTCGTGGTGATGCTCGTGCCAGCCGACGCCGTGGCCGGTCGTGAACGCCTCGGCGATCTTCGACTCGTCCTTGGTCAGCGCGGTTGCGAGCTGGAAGGCGCCGGGCACGAACGCAGGGCTGCCTTCCTGCGCCAGCGCCAGCGACTGCTCCGGCGAGAGTGAGAACCGCTCGGTCTCCGGGTCGTAGCTGACGTATCCGCCGGCCGCTTGGTTCGCGAGCCACTCGCGTACGTAGCGGGCGTCGGTGCCGGTGCGCGACGCGAGCTCATCGGCGCTCACCTGCTCGCCGTCCGCCATTGCCCGGTAGAGCCCGAGGCGGTCCCCGATCACGACCAGCGCGGCGCTGAGCGCGGCGCCGAGGTCGCCGACGAAGCGACCCATGAACTCATTCAGTCTTGCCTCGTCGATCGTCTGTGTGCTTGGCATCTCAGGCTCCTCGCTAGCGGCTCTCGTCCCAGACCTGGACGACGGTCTGGCGCGCGATCTGACCGCCCTCGAGCTCGAGCACGGTGGCGCACAGCACGTTCGTGCCGTCGGGATAAAGGCAGGCGACGGTGTAAGCGGCGCCGGTCTCGTCCTTGACGGTGTGCCGTACGCGGTGGGTCATGTCGCGCGAGACGACATCCTCGATCCAGCCTTGGATCTGATCGCGACCGCGGAGCTGGCGCGGCGAGCCGGGCTGGGTGATGCGGTCGGCGATCGTGACCGCCGCGTCGGATGCGTACATCGACAGCTGGGTTGAGGCGTCGCGCTCCTCGGTGGCGCGCGTGAAGCGCTCGAGGTCAAAGCTGGTGGTGATGCTCATGGGACCCTCCTGATCGGTTGCGATTGCGCCGCGAAGGCTCTCCGAGCGCCGTCCAGCCCGCGTCAAACGAGCGTCAAAGCCGCTCCGCGGTACGCTTGACGGCGTGCTGCGGGTGCGTCTGATTGGGGCGCTCGAGGTGGAGCTGAACGGGGGCGTGATCGAGTCGCCGCCCTCCCAGCGCCCGTGGGCGGTGTTCGCGTATGTGGCGCTCGCGGCGCAGCCGGTGCCGCGGGTCGAGCTCGCATCGCGATTCTGGCCGGACGTGCTCGATGAGAGCGCGCGGGCGAGCCTGCGGAGCGCGCTGTGGTCGCTGCGCCGCCAGCTCGGCGATCGGCTTGCCGTCGACCGTGACCGCGTCGGCCTGCGGGACCCAGGCGGCGTGTGGATCGACGTCCGCGAGTTCGAGCGGCTCGCCGGCGGCGCGAACGCCGACGAAGCGCTGGCGCTGTGTCGCGGCGATCTGCTGGAGGGGATCGAGGACGAGTGGGCGCTGTCAGCGCGCGAGCGCCACCGCGAGCGGGTGATCGGGCTGCTGGAGCTGCTTGCGGCGGAGTGCGATCAGCGCGGTGACGCGCGCGCCGCGATCGAATTCAGCAAGCGCCAGGTCGAGCGTGACCCGTTCGACGAGGAGGCGCATCGCCGGCTGATCGCACGGCTCGACGGCGCCGGTGACCGAGCGGGCGCCCTGCGCATCTACCGCGCGCTGGCCGATCGCCTACGGCGCGAGCTTGGTGTCGCTCCGTCGGCGCAGACACGCGAGCTGATCGAGCGCCTGCGCGCTGACGCGCCACCGGCGATGGCGGCGCCGGGGGCGAGAGCGCCGGGGGCGAGAGCGCCGCGGGCGAGAGCGGCGATCGCGCCGCTGGTCGGCCGCGAGCTCGAGCTTGCCGAGCTCGATCGCGTCTGGCGCTGCGTCGAGGCGGGGTCGGGGGCGGTCGCGGTGGTGAGCGGTGAGGCGGGCGCCGGCAAGTCGCGGCTGGCCGGTGAGTTGCGCCTACGGGTCGAAGCGGCGGGCGCGCACGCCGCGGCATGCGCGGCGCTCGACCTCGGCGGCAGCGCGCCGCTCAGCCTGTGGGCGGAGCTGATTCGCGAGCTGTTACCGGTGCTCCCGGTGCCACCCGCGGACGCGGCCTGGCCCGAGGACCTCGCGGTGCTGACCAGCGAGCTGCCGGGGCATTTTGCCCGTGGCCGAGCACCGACCACGACTGTCGCGCCCGACCTTCAACGGACGAGGTTGTTCGAAGGTGTGGTGGGCCTGCTTTCGTTCGCGGCGCGCGAGCGGCCGGTGCTGCTCGTGCTCGAGGACGTCCACACGGCCGATCGTCCGAGCCTGGAGCTCGCGGGCTATGTCGCCCGGCGTGCCGCGAGCATTCGGATGATGATGGTCTTGACACGGCGCGAGCTGCCCCGCAGCCCAGACGCTGACCAGCTCGAGCATGCGCTCCGCTCGCGCGGCCTGCTGGCCTGCGAGCTCCAGCTCGGGCCGCTCGCGCCCGAATCCGTCGCCGCGCTCGCGCGGAGCGCGGCGCGCCTGGATGACGCCGACGTGGCCCGTGTCGTGGAGCGTGCGGACGGGAACGCACTGCTGGCTGTGGAGACCGCACGTGCGGTCGGGCGTGGACTGCAGGACGGGGTGGCGCCCAGCCTGCGCGGCTCAGTGCGCGCGATGCTGCCACCGCCGGCGGACGAAGCCCGCCGGCTGGTGGAGCTGGCCGCCGCCGCGGCGCGGGCGCTGGAGCCGATCGAGCTCGGAGAGCTTGGGCTCGCAGAACCCGACGAGAGCGCTTCGCAAGCGATCGAGACCGGCCTGATGGTTGCCGGTGAGGGCCGGCTCGGGTTCCGCCATGCGCTCCTGCGTGAGGCTGTGTACGAGGAGATCGCGGCTCCGCGTCGCCGGGCACTCCACGAGCGATGGGCGCAGGCGCTGCTCGCTGCCGAGCGCGATGGCGCCGCACCCCGGCCGGCGGAGGCGGCCCGACACTTGCGCCTCGCCGGAGCGGATGACCAAGCGGTGCCGGAGCTCGCTCGCGCCGCCGCGGATGCGCGCGCCGTTGCCGCGCTCGAGCAGGCCTCGAGCTTTCTCGAGGAGGCGCTGTCGATCGCGCCCGACCGTGCGCCGCTGTGGCTCGAGCTCGGCGAGATCGAGGCGTGGCGGGTGCGGCGCGATCGGGCGGAGATCGCGTTCGACCGCGCGATCGCGCTGCTCGAGGATGGCGACCCGCTCGAGCTGGCCCGCGCCTGGCTTCGGAGGGCGCGCGCCTACCACGGCCCGATCTGCTTCCCGCGAGGGGTGCTCGACAGCTGCGCCCGGGCGCTTGCGCTACTCGAGCAGACCGATCGCCCCGCGGGCGAGGAGCGCCGCGAAGCGCTCGCGGCGCGCACGTGGGCCGAGGCGGTGGCGGGCAGCGTCGAAGCGGCCGAGCAGCTCCTTGCCGAGCTCGGAACCGGCGCGCCGGAGAGCGACCTGCAGACCTACGACGTCGGTCATGCCCGGGCGCTCGCGTTGATGCGCCGCGGCCGGTTCTCTGACTCCTACGCGCCGTCGATCGCCGCCGGGGAGGCGATCGCCCGCGCCGGGCGCCCCGACCTCGCGTACGGATGCTGGGCGAACGCGGCCGGAGCGGCGGCCGCGGCGGGCGAGCATGCTCGCGCGCTCGAGTTCATCGATCGCGGCCTGAGGGCAATCGACCGCCAGGGGCTCCAGAGCCTCGAGATCCACCTGCTCGCCGCACGCGTGTTCGTCCTCACCCGTCTTGGTCACCTCGACGACGCCCGCGCCGCTGCTGAGTGCGAGCAGCGGCTGGCCGAGAAGCTCGCCCAGCCAGAGCTGCTGGCGATGGCGAGCCATGATCGTGGGCTGGTTGCCCTCGCAGCCGGTGAGCATGAGCTCGCGGCAGCTCTGCTTGCTGCCTCGCTCGTCGACGGCGCCCCGATCAGCCGCCCGCTCACCCGCCTCGCGCTCGCGGAGGCGCTCGCTCGCGGCGGCGAGCTCGACCGCGCCGCGGACGAATTGCGCGCGACCGTGCTGGAGCCGGTGGGCGCGAGCGATTTCCCGGCTGCGCTCGTTCCCAGGCTCACACGTGTGCAGGGGTTGCTCGCGCTCGCGCGCGAGGATCACGCCGACGCTGAGCGCCGGCTCGAGGAGTCAATCACGGGCTGGGAGCGCGTCCTCGATCGCACCGGTCGCGCGGAGAGCATGACCGCCGTGCTTGCCGACCTTGGCAGGCCGGTGGTCGGGCTCGTGGA
>Ga0302325_10027208_pt1 | contig 11863 bp, 10 predicted proteins | sample Palsa_T0_2_FD_201948 | JGI IMG/M metagenome (GOLD analysis project Ga0302325, IMG submission 201948) | Peat permafrost microbial communities from Stordalen Mire near Abisko, Sweden - Palsa_T0_2 | ecosystem: Environmental > Terrestrial > Soil > Palsa > Peat permafrost | place: Sweden: Abisko... | reverse complement strand
CGCTGCCGCGAACAGAATCTCACTTTCATTCACGCGTTCGATGACGAGGAAGTGATTGCCGGCCAGGGTTCGCTGGGACTCGAAATGATCGAACAGCAGCCGGATTTGGACGTCCTCCTCGTTCCCGTCGGCGGCGGCGGCCTGATTTCTGGCGTGGCGTGCGCAGTGAAGGAAACGCATCCGAAGATCCGGATCGTGGGCGTGCAGACTTCCAAGCTGCCCTCGATGAAAGCGGCTCTGGAACACGGCAGTCCGGTCACATTGCCGGCAAAAGCAACCATCGCGGACGGCATCGCCGTTCGCACCGCCGGATCGCTCACTTTTCCGATGGTGGAAAAATATGTGGACGACATCGTCACCGTCGATGAAGAGGAGATCGCCAACGCCATCCTGTTGCTGCTCGAAAAGGAAAAGACACTGACGGAAGGCGCGGGCGCGGTGACTACTGCGGCGCTCCTGCAGCGTAGGATTCCCCACAACGGCAAGAACGTGGGGATTTTCATTGGCGGCGGCAACATCGACGTGTCGTTGCTTTCCCGCATCATCGAGCGAGGCTTGGTAAAGGATGGCCGCCTCGTGCGTTTGCGAATTCATCTGCCGGACCATCCGGGGGCGCTACAGCGGCTCGCTGCGGTCATCGCCAGCGAGAAGGCCAACATCGTGGAAACGAAACACGATCGCGCGTATTACGGGGTACTGCTGGGAGACACGGCGATCGACATCACCATGGAAACGCGAGGGCCGGAACATATTGCCGTGCTTACCGCGGCGCTGGAAGCTGCCGGCTATTCACACGAGCGGGTCATTTAGCCCCGCTGCCTTGAGCATGGACGGCGGCGCAAGCCTTCTCTGCTGAAATGCTACAATTCGCGGCCGCATGTTCTCCTTACGCACAAATTGGGAGCTGGCTGAAAACGCGTACACGCGATCTCTCCGCCGGCTACGCGAGAGCGGCAAGCCGGTCTTCGATCTCACTGCTTCTAACCCTACGACGTGCGGTTTCCAGTACGATCGTGCGTCCATCGTCGCGGCGGTGGCCGCGTCCGCGGCACAGCCTTACGACCCTAATCCAAAAGGGTGTCTTGAAGCGAGAGCAGCAATAGCGAACTATTACGGAGAGAAAAATCCCGGCGCCGCTTTCGATCCCGAACACATAATCCTCACCACTGGCACCAGCGAAGCTTATTCCTTCTTATTTCGATTGCTCTGCGATCCGGGCGACGAAGTTCTGATAGCCCATCCCAGCTATCCCCTGTTCGAATTTCTCTCCGCCATTCAAGACGTCAAGCTGCGCCCATTTCGTCTGCTCTATGACCACGGATGGCAGATCGATTTCCAGGCTCTCGCGAGCGTCATCGGGCCGCGAACCCGCGCCATCCTGCTCGTGCATCCCAACAACCCCACCGGAAATTTTATTCGCGCGAGCGAAGCCGAAGAACTCAATCGGCTATGCGCGGCGCACAATCTAGCCCTGGTCGTCGACGAAGTATTTCTCGACTACCCAATGGCCTACCCGATGCCCTCTTCGTCCGCCGCGGTAAAACCTCCCAAACACGGCAGCTTTGCCGGGAATGGTGGCGCGCTCACCTTTGTACTAAGCGGGCTAAGCAAGATTGCGGCACTGCCGCAGATGAAACTCGCATGGATCGCGGCCAGCGGCCCTAGCCAAGCCCTGCCCGACGCTATGGCACGCCTGGAGATCATTGCCGACACGTATCTCTCGGTGAGCGGACCTCTTCAGTTTGCGCTACCGGCATTGCTGGCCCAGCGCTCCCGGATGCAATCCCAGATCGCGCAGCGCACCCAAGAGAATCTGGCGCAATTGGATCGCAGCCTCGCCAGACAAGGTTCAATTTCGCGGCTGGAAATTGACGGCGGATGGTATCCGGTCTTGCGCGTGCCCGCCGTCGAATCGGATGAGGCCTTGGCCGTACGGCTGATCGAAGAGGAATCCGTGACCGTGCATCCCGGGCATTTCTACGATTTTCCCGACGATGGATATCTCGTCGTTAGCCTGCTGCCGCCGAGTGATTCATTCAGCGAAGGGATCGACCGCTTGCTTCGCCTGATAGGGAGACTCTGAGGATCGCGCGGAGGGTACTCGCTACTGGGTCTTCTTTCCAAAGCTTCGAACGTAAACGACCAGACTCTGGATGTCCGCCTTGCTGAGCGTGCTCATGAAGGGAGGCATGTTGTTTTTCCCCTCGGATATAGCCTGCGTAAGCATGGCGTTGGTCTGCTTCTGCACCACGTCGGAATGTAGATCGGGAGTCATAAGGCTCTTCCCTGTTTCGGTGCCCTTGCCATCCCCTCCGTGGCATACCACGCAGTTGACGCTGAACAGTTGCGCGCCGTCGGGAGTGGGAGTGGCCGATGCGCTCGGTGCGGAAATCGTCATGACGCCCCCAAATACCAGGATGGCCAAAGCAACCGCGCGCCCCAAGGATTTGCTACGAGAGTAGCGATCACCCGTCCCACAGCTTCTGCCCGTCGATTTGACGAACATCTTCATGTTGGCCACCCCTTCTGTATTGGCTTCCGCGTGCCCCAATTATTCTGCATGACTGAGAATGTATCTGCAAATGCAACCATCGGCGAGAATCAGCTCGAGACCCGCTACTCAGAAAAACCAGAATCGCTTGCGACGGCCGCCGCTGCCTTGCATTCCAGAATTCTCGCCGCTCGATTCCTCAGGGAGTTCTGGGATGTACGGCAGCGCCAGCCCTTCGAACGCCGACCGGGGATTTGCAATCAGCAGCGCCTCAGCGACGCTCTCGCCGTGCGTCTTGGCCACATGGTCGAACGCTTCCCGCAATTGCAACGGGCGGGAAGTCGTATTGTGCGCGTCGCTCGCCACAAAATGCACGGCTCCCTTACCCAGCCATTCTTCCGCTGCTTCCTGAGCTGCTCGCCCAAATCTGCCGAGCAGCGACTGAGCGGTGACCTGCGCGTAACAACCCTGCCGCAGCCACCGAAAAAGCCGCTCGGGTTGCGCCCGGATCAACGGATTGCGCTCCGGATGCGTGACGATGGGGCGGATCCCGGCGAGTTGCAGCTCATGCAACGCTTGATCGAGCGACGACGGAATCGCGAAATCGGCAAATTCGACCAGCAGGTAGTTCTTCTGATTCAAAGTGAACCGTTCCGCGTCGTGTTGTATTTCCTGAAGATTGTCGAAGCTCAAGTGGAAATCACACCCGGTGGCCAGGGTCAGCCGCCCCTCGAAGCAAGCCTGAATTTCATCCCTGCGCTGCTTTACCAATTCGGGAACAAACGGGTAGTGCGCATTCGCATGTGGTGTGCCAACTACGTGGGTAATTCCATCGGCAATCGCGGATTCAGCCATGGCGCAGGCCATCTCGAAAGACTCGGCGCCATCATCAAGATTCGGAAGTATGTGGCAATGAATATCAACCATCTGCGGGCAGGATAGCGCAGCACTGAGCGGATAAGCAATCGAGCGCTGACAGGTGTTTCCGATCGGTCGGCACACGGAAAATCGAATTGGCGAAATGCTTGCACATATACCGCGGAAACTGCGGAAAGCGGTTCCAGACTGGGAATTGAAGAGCTAGTACGCCAGGTCTTGCGCCCTGAAATCCAACATGAAATCCACAATGAGGGTTCTCGCTCATGAATCAAGTTAATGAATTCTTACCTATGACCAGACCGGCTGTGTTTCTCGATCGCGACGGCGTCATCAACAGCTACGCTTATGATTCCGAATTCGGCACCTTCGATTCGCCCGCCCATCCCGAACACTTTCATTTGCTTCCCGGCGCAGGGGAAGCCATCGCGTCTCTGAGCCATCTGAATCTTCAGGTAATCGTCGTTTCCAACCAACCGGGTATCGCGAAAGGCAAATTCACGCCCTGGCAGCTCGATACCATTAACGAAGCCATGCGCTTGCAGCTTGCCCGGTCGGGCGCCCGCCTCGATGCCGTCTACTATTGCCGCCACCATCCCGAGGCTACCCTCGATGCCTATCGCGTGGACTGCGATTGCCGCAAGCCCAAGCCCGGCATGCTGCTCCGCGCCGCCCGGGAACGCAACATCGACTTGACCCGCTCGTTCCTCGTCGGGGACGGTGTTCCCGACATCCTCGCGGGAGGCTCCGCCGGCGTCACTACCCTGCTCGTCTCCTCGCCGCACTGCTCGGTGTGTCAGGAATTCGCATCCCGCGGCGCCCTCCCGGACTTCTCTGTCCGCAATCTCCGCCATGCCGCGCATGTGATCGCCGAAACCCTCCTCGGTGGCAACTTCCCCGCTCCTGATTTTCAGCGTCGCGAACCCGCGCCGTGCATCCTCCATCGCGACCGCAGCGAACCGAACGCCCACCCCGTCCCCGAGCCTTCGCCAGCCGCCAAAGTCATTCCGCTTGCGTCCTCGCGAACCTAAACCGCTTTCGTGGCAAAGACACTCCTTTCTGTGCGCTTCATGATGGTCCCACCGTGCAATAAGCGCCTCGTTCGGTCTTGCTGCTTTCGCATCCTTTCACCCTACCTTTACCTGGCCTTCGCCCGATTCTTGCTATGATTAAGCTTCGCTTTCCATTTGGTTCTCACGCTCGGTCCAGCCGAAACCACGGGGGCGCAATCACACAGGAGGCAGGCAGAATGGGTAAGGAGCGCAAGCCGGAGTTTTTCGCGGGAAATGGAATCGAGATCGGCATCATCGGCTGCGGCTACGTAGGCTTGCCTTTGGCGCTGCGCTTTGCCGACGTTGGCCAGCGCGTCACCGGGTTTGACCTTGACCCCACCAAGATCGAAAAGCTCAATGCCGGACAGTCCTATATCCAGCACATCCCCGGCGACAAGATTCGCGAGCACGTCCAGGCGAAGCGGTTCAGCGCCACCACCGATTTCACCAAGCTGCGCGACATGGACGCTGTCCTGATCTGCGTCCCCACGCCGCTCGACGAACGCCGCGAGCCCGACCTCTCCTACGTCGAACAGACAGCGCGGTCCATCGCCCCCAATCTGCAACGCAACCAGCTCATCGTTCTCGAAAGCACAACGTACCCCGGCACGACCGAAGAACTAGTGCTGCCCATTCTAGAAAAGGGCGGCATGAAGTGCGCGATTTCCGCCGATTCCGAGGACGTGAACCCGGACTTCTATCTGGCGTTCTCTCCCGAGCGCGAAGATCCCGGCAACAAGCAGTTCGGCCTCGCGCAGATTCCCAAAGTTGTCGGCGGAATAAATCCTCAGAGCGGCCGCGCAGCCTGCGGCATGTACGCGCAAATTGTTTCTCGCGTGGTTCCGGTCACTTCAACGCGCGCCGCCGAAATGGTGAAGCTGCTCGAAAACATCTTCCGCTGCGTGAACATTGCCCTGGTCAACGAGCTCAAGCAGCTCAGCCTCCGCATGGGACTCGACATTTGGGAAGTCATCGACAGCGCCGCCACCAAACCGTTCGGCTTCATGCCCTTTTATCCCGGGCCGGGCCTTGGCGGGCACTGCATCCCCGTCGACCCCTATTATCTTTCGTGGAAGGCGCGCGAGTATGACTTCGCCACGCGCTTCATCGAGCTGGCCGGAGAAATTAACACCGAGATGCCCTACCACGTGATCAACGCCCTGGCCGCCGCGCTCAACGAGCGTGAAAAGAGCATCAAGGGATCAAAAGTGCTGCTCCTCGGCGTGGCCTACAAAAAGGACGTGGACGATCTGCGCGAGTCGCCCTCACTGAAGCTTCTCGAACTACTTACGCAGAAGGGCGCCCTCGTCGACTACAACGACCCCTATTTCCCGGCGATGTTCAAGATGCGCCACTACGATTTCTCGGACAAGCGCTCCGTCGAGCTGACGCCGGCGAACCTGGCCGCTTACGACTGCGTCCTCATCGCCACCGATCACACCAGCTATGACTACGAGGCCATTGTGCGCAGCGCAAAGCTGGTCGTCGATACGCGCAATGCCACGCGGCGCATCAAGCAGGGCCGCGAAAAGATCGTGGCCTGCTGAGCCTCTTCCCGGCCCGGCCGCTGTTTGCTTTCGAACCAGACCTGTCCGCGCGTCCCATTGCCAAAAACATCCGGCGACGCTAATTTCGGTTACTCATGGCGCCTCTGACCAAAGAACAAGACGAAAAGCGCGGCCTCGGCCTGGAATCAAGGCGACGCCGCAGCATGCGTGTGCTGCTGAGCATTCCCATCGAGGTCACCGGCCAGAACGCCGACGGTAATGACTTCAAGGAAGACACGCGCACGCTGGTGGTGAATGCCCATGGCGCGCTGATCGCCCTCGCCGCCGCTGTCGCCGCCGGCCAAAACATCAACCTCACTAACCGAACCACGCGCGATTCGCGTGAATGCCGCATCGTTTATCTGGGAAACGCCAACGCCGGAAAAATGCAGATGGGAATCGAGTTCGTCGAGCCATCGGCGACCTTCTGGCGCGTCGATTTTCCGCCCGACGACTGGGTTGTTCCCGAAAACTAAAAGCGCCGCCCGGCCCGAAAGCTCCAACATATTTTTCCTATTTTGCGGAGAGCAGCTCCGCGCGGATATTTCCGAAGGGTAATTCCGCCTGCAGGATTACCGGAGTCTTTGCCGCATCATCCGCAAGCCACAGCGTGAAGTGAATCGCGGGAACTTCTTTGCCGTAGCGAAAAACGCGGACGCCGATGCGTGACGCGGAGAAGCTCCCCGCCGCGACCTTCACCATTTCGCCCGAGGCCTCGCGCGTGGCGATGATGTCGTATAGGTCGTGTCCATCGTACGCCGATAAGCGTAATTCCGGAGTACGCCAGTCCGCTGCGCGCAGCCCGTAGAACACGCCGAGCGGGTCGCGCGTCCCGGGCCGCACCGCGACGATGGGCGGCGGCGCGTGCGACACCTCTCCAGTTGCTGCAAAATGCAGTATCGCGTCTTCGGCGCGGCCCAGTTCGTTCAAGTGTGTTTCATACTGGCGGCTTTCGAGCGTGACGGCGTCGGTGTAGGAGTCGAACTGATCGTCGACGGCAAAAAGTGAGCGCACTGGACCTTGCGTGTGCGCGATGGCCTGGAAATGCCACGTGGACCATCCGTAGAGATTGCGGCGCTCCGGCACGGTCAATTGCACCGACGCGGCGTTGGAAAATGCGGACCACGACACCCGGTAATTGAGCGTCTCGCCGACGTGGAAAGGCACCGGCACTTCTTTTGGTGGGACGGGCGCGAAGTTCTTCCGCAGGCGGGTGGTGTTCGTTGGTTGCGACTGCGATTGCGGCCGCAACGGAACCGCAAACACCGCGAACGCGGGTGCCAGCACGGAAATCAGCACCAGGCATCGCGCCAGTCTTTGCGGCGGGCGACCTGGGTTCATTTTTCGCTCCGTGCCACTGGCGGGATGTTTATCGGAGCACTCACGCCGCCATTCACCTGGGCGGCGAGGTGCTCCAAGCTGTCCACCATGATGTCCGGAGGGCAGGCGCGAAAACTTTCGGGCAAGAAGCCGTAGGACACACCGCAGGCCCAGGAGCCGGCGTTGCGCGCCGTCTTCACATCCACGTCCGAATCGCCCACCAGCATGGCTTGGCGCGGCGCAACGCCAAAATCGCGCAGCAGGACGTTCATTCCGAAGGGATCGGGCTTTTTGCTTTCGAAACTGTTGCCGCCGTAGACATAGCGGAAATAGCGCGCGAGGCCAAGGCCGTTCAAGATCCCTTCGCTGAAGCGCACGGGTTTATTGGTGAGCACGGCCATCGGATGATCCCTCAGCAGCTCGAGGCCTTCGCACACGCCGGGATACGGCACGGTGTTGTCCAGCATGTGCGTGCGGTAGTAGGAGAGGAAATGTTCAAGCCCGGTGGCGGCTTCTTCATCGGTCGCGTCCGAACCAAGCACGCGGCGAACCAGCAGCGCGGCGCCTCCTCCGACATATTTGCCGACGTCATCGCTGGGGAGGCGCGGGCGGCCCATGTATTCGAGTGTGGCGTTGACGGCGAGAACCAGATCGAGCGTCGAGTCAATGAGCGTGCCATCGAGGTCGAAGACCAGCACGCGGACGTCTTCAATGCGTGAGGAATCTGGGCCGACCGGGCGCACGCCAGGTGTTTCAGGAGGCATCGTGCGCGGACCTTTTTCGTTTGTAGTTGGTTTTTCCGTGGCGCTTTCTTTTGTCATTCGCTCTCTGTTCTCACTTTCGATTCTATGGGCCGGGCGCGGGGTTGTCACGCGCGGACACGCGACGGCGTACCCGGAATAAAGTTCCGGGATGCTTCGACCACGACTGTTTAATTTCATGGAGTTACCCCGGGGTACGGGAAGGGCGCGTCACTGCGACGAGCCTCACGCGCGGCTGTAGCCCGCGGTTTAATCCCAAAATGCAACATTACCGGCAGAGTACTTGAAGCGGACGGCAGTTTAGTCATTTGTACTGAGTCAATGATCCAGAAGAAACGCAACAGAACACGCATTCTGTTGCGCTGGGCGCCCGCATAGGCCTAGTACTCCACTTGTCCGGTAACGGCGTTATCTCTAACGAGGCCGGCCGATACAAGGGGTTTTTCTTAACGCTCCTTGCTCAAATCGAACACACCTGTTCGTCGGCGCAGGGATTGCGTCTGTTTTTGGAGCTTCTACTCATCTGCGTTCACCCTAAAGTGCTCAGCCTTTGATGCTCATCCACGCGGTGTTGCCCACCAGTCATCTCTTCGATCACGATCGACCACGATGAGTTTTTCGATCTCCCCTTTCAGGGAGGCGGGTAGCCTAATCACTCAGCCGGTGACTTTCGCACCATAACGCGGTTCTGACATCCCCGCACGGGCATCACCACTTGTCTGCTGCCTCTGTCCACGACGGCAGAACTCGTGGTACTCAATCCGATCCCGCAACATGATCCACATCCGGATTCCCAGTTTGCGAGCCACGGCGGCTCTCGCCTTTCCGAGACCTTTCTGGATTAGTTTGCGGCGGTAAAAATGTTTCAACTGTGGATCCCGGCGTACTGCATGGATGACTGCTTCACCCCAGAGAGAGCGCAACAGCGGATTGCCTTGTTTGGTTAGACCACCCAGTCGCTGTCGCTTGCCACTGGAATATTCTCCGGGGATCATCCCCACATAACTAGCCAGGGCTTTGCTGTCTGCGAATCGAGCTGGATCGCCCAGGAACACGTCGGTCGCCAGAGCGGTGATCGATCCTACTCCAGGATGGGTCATCAACAGCCGTGCTCCGGAACGTTCCCGCGCTTGCTGCTCGACTCGCTGATTTAGTTTTTCGATCTCCGTCTCGAATTTCACGTACATCGCCTGCAACTCATTCCGCCGATAAGCGGCATGGGGTGACAACGGCAAAGCCGCGATCGCGTGTTGCCCGGCCTGCGTCCATAGGGAGGAACCGCGTCGGAGCCCGTTTGCCAAAGCAATCGCCTGTAGCGCGTTCTGTATTTTGACCCGCAGGCCCACCCACTGGTGTCGATGCCGCAATAAGGCCCGCATGTCTAACGGGTCTTTCGTAGGTAGCCAGATCGACGGAAAGCGCTCTTCTACCAGCAGAGACAGAAGTAAGTCCGCATCTCGCCGATCATGTTTTTGTTTTCGTGGCTCGGCCGCTCGAATCTCTGCCGGATGACCCACCAGACATTCGATCCCGAGTTCTTCCATGAGGTTTACGAACCACTGCATCGATCCGGTGGCTTCGATCCCCACGCGCACCGGCCGGGGAAGCTTGGAATAAAACTCTCGCACGATGTTCTCTTCGTGCTTCAGAGTCCTTTTCTCTATCTCTCCCGTTGCCGTGTCCAGCATCGCCAACGTCTGCTGGCGACTATGCAAATCACATCCTATAATTCTCATCTCGGCCTCCTTCGGTCCGAGCACTGTAGGGTGAACACCGAACAGTTTACTCGGGCCGTCGCGAGGCCGGTCTCGTTAAGACATCACTTAGGACTTAGCGGTCAGAACGTCGATGTTGTTGCTGTCTACCTGGGGCAAATCCTTGTGTTCAAGACAGCGAAAAGCATGATATGCAAGCGACGATGCTAAAGATTATCGTGATTGTGGTCGCCGTCATTACGCCGACGTGGTTCACCACAGCCCAGTCTGTCCCGACATCATCGGTACCACCGGATTCCGAGATTCACCAAATACTCGTCGATCGGATCGATGTCCAACATCAGAGTGTAGGCATCGTGGTAGGCGTCATAGGGCCCGGAGGTCGCCGCGTGATCGCCTATGGGCATTTGGAGAAGGACGATTCGCGTCCGCTCAACGGCGACACGATCTTCGAAATTGGGTCGGAAACGAAAGTGTTTACGTCACTTCTGCTGTTCGACAGGGTGCAACGAGGTGAGGTCGCGTTGAGCGATCCTGTGGCTAAGCACTTGCCGTCGGGCACAAAAATGCCAGAGCGGAACGGCCGCTCAATTACGCTCGTCGACTTGGCTACGCACACATCTGGCTTGCCCTGCTCGATGCGTCGCCCAAAAATGGCTGGTTCTTTGCCAAGGTCTTCGCATTGAGTAGAACAACGAGAGCGATATCTCGAACGCGTTCAACGTGGCAGACGTGAGTAGATCGCAGGCGTATTTGCGGAACAGTGAGCCGCTCGATAACGATCATCGGCGCTGTGCACCTGGGGCATTGCCATGCAACGGGGAGAGGCGGGCCCCCTCTGCCAGGCGAGTCGATGACAGCAGACAACCCTTTCCCTAGGATGGGGTCGAATCCAATTCTCCGAGCTATCAAATCGGGTACGTGCCCAGCAAATTGTGGACGCAGCTGACCGCCAGAGCGCCGTCACCGATTGCAAAAGCCACCCGCTTGGTAGTACCGCTGCGGCAATCGCCACTGGCAAAGACTCCCGGCAAGCTCGTTTTGAGTGCCTCGGGTAGCCGCCGTTCCTTCCAACGTTCTAACTTTGCAACGGCCGAACCCGTCAACGCAAAACCTTTGTCATCACGAGCCACCTCGGCCGGCAGGAAATCCGTTCTCGGCCTGGCGCCGATGAAGACAAAAACACCCGTCGTCTCCTCGCGAGCAACGTTTCCATCGTCGTCGTGCAAGTGAACGGCTCCGATGCGTTCCGTTCCCTCGATGGCCGTGACTTGGGTATGGTAACGAACCTCGATCTCCGGATTTGCCGCCACACGATCACAGAGATATGAGGACATGCTCTTGCGCAAATCATTACCGCGCACCACAAGCGTAACTTTCCGCGCATACTGCGTGAGGAACATCGCCGCTTGCCCGGCTGAGTTGCCCCCACCGACCACATGCACCGGCCAGTTCCTGCACATCCGTGCCTCGACTGCCGTGGCGTTGTAGTAAACGCCGGAAGCTAGCAAGTCATTGGATCCTTCTACGTCGAGCAAGCGGTAGGAAACACCCGTGGCGACGATCACCGTTTTACCGATAGCAACATCCCCCTCGCTAGTACCCACTCGGTAAAGACCGTCGTCACGCTTTAATTCCGTCACATGGCAGGGTGCAACGAACTCCGCGCCGAACTTGAGCGCCTGCAAATAGGAGAGTTGCGCTAGTTCGCGCCCAGTCACGCCATTGGGGAAGCCCGCGTAGTTTTCGATCTTCGAGCTGGAACCGGCCTGTCCGCCTGGCCCGAGTCCGTCGAGCACCAGCGTCGAGAGACCTTCGGAGGAGGCGCATATGGCCGCGCCTAATCCCGACGGTCCGGACCCGAGGACGATGACATCATATGTTTTCTCAGGGAGACGGTGACGTACGCCGATATTTTCCGCCAGTTGCGTCAAGCCGGGAGAACGGAAAAGCAGCCTCTTTCCGCAGGTGATCACCGGATAGTGGAGGTCATCGCCAGCGATTTCTCGTATCCGCGTGGCGTTTTCTTCCTCCGCGATGTTCATCCAGTGATGCGGCACGCCGTTGCGAAAGAGGAATTCGACGGTTTCCAGGGTTCGCT
>Ga0302325_10027206_pt1 | contig 11864 bp, 7 predicted proteins | sample Palsa_T0_2_FD_201948 | JGI IMG/M metagenome (GOLD analysis project Ga0302325, IMG submission 201948) | Peat permafrost microbial communities from Stordalen Mire near Abisko, Sweden - Palsa_T0_2 | ecosystem: Environmental > Terrestrial > Soil > Palsa > Peat permafrost | place: Sweden: Abisko... | reverse complement strand
AGATGCGCACGCGGCCGCCGTCGAAGTTCCAGCCGCTCACCGTCGATTGAGTCGACTCGCTGCAATTGGAGTCCTGCGGGATCACAATCTTCGACTGCTCGGGAACCTGGTAGGCGATCTCGATGTCGTCCGCCGCATACCCCGACGGAAGACCGTAGTCGTAGAGGCACGTCCCGAGCTGCGTCACGATCTTGGAGAAGTTCGCGCCGACGATCTGCGCCTGCGACATCGTCGAAGTGTTGGTCGCGTCGAGCACCGTGACGGCCTCGGGGTAGGTCGTGCTCAGGTCACTCTGCACCTTGTTGAAGAACGTGAGCGCGCCGGGCGGACTCGCCGAGAGCGCGTTGTGCGTGTCGTGCGCATCGTCGTCGAGGACGATGAAGTACGTTCTGAGGCTGGGCGTGGCGTTGAAAGCGGCCACGATCTGGTCTTCGATCACAGGGATCACCGAGGTATCGACACCTCCGTCCGGTGTCGCGAACATGAGGTTGCAGTCATTCGCCGTCGTCGGCGCGCGGTTCAAGAAGAACATCGCCGCCGCGACGTTGACCGAGCCCCGGCCTTCCAAGAACTGCGTGATGTCCCCGTACACGCCTGAATTGAGGCGCAGGGCCGCCTGCAGATCCAACGGGTCGGGCGTGACGCACGTGAACGTGTTCGGCGTCCCGGTGCCGGCGCAGACTTGGCCCGTCGGGCACGTGGAGCCCCCGTCGAGCGCGCCCGTCGGCGAGCACGACGCGGCGCCCGGATCGGGCGCCGTCCAGGTCAAAAGCTCGTTCGCGATTTTGCTCTGCACGCTCGATGCGAGGGCGAACGGGATCTTGGGGTTCTCGTACGACGTAGTCGTCGCGGTGCAGTCCGCGTTGCTGGGCTGGCCGCCGCTCGTCTGATGAAAGAACGTGGACGCGGCGTACGTGCGTTTGAACACCGGGTCGCTCAGCGAGACGCTGAGCGCTGTGGCCGAGCCCATGCCGCCATAGGCGCCGTTCATCACCTGCGAGTCGTCGAATGCGAGATACAAGGCGCTCTGCGTCGGCGTCATGCTCACGCTCGCGTTGCAGACGCCGTCGGGCGTCGAGCCCGCTTCGCCCGGCAGGACCGACGCGTCCGGCGGCGCGACCTGGCACAGCGGCAAGAGGGGCGGCTTGGAGGGGCACCCCGTCGCCACCTCGACGCGGCTGATCGTCACGTATTCGCCCGTCCCCGCGTCGGCTTCCATGCCGCCATCCACGATGGGCGGCGGAGGCAGCGGGGGATCCGCCGCCTGCTGCGCGAGCTGGCAGAGCCCCGGCGCAAGCTGGAATAGCTCTAGGGTGCTGGCCCCTGCGTCGCCCACGCCGGCGTCGGGCGGCCCGCCGAGGGTGAAGCCCTCGGTCGGGTCGTTGTTGAGGATCTCCACCTCGCCTGCGTTTTGCAGAACGTTCGCAAACGTGCCGTCGCCCTCTGGCGTCCACAAGAAGTCCTCGTACCAGATGCGGACGTTGAGCCCCGGCGGCGGCGTCACGCCCGGGATCGCGGGGACGGCGTACGTGCACGAAGGCAAGTCGACGAGCTCGGCCGGCACCGCGTCGGCGAAGCACTCCGCGGGGTTGAAGCACACGCCGGTGCCGTCGAGCAGCGCCGGATCGAACTCGACCAGGTTGGCCGAATCGGTCGTCGACGTGACACACTGATTGCCCTTGCACGACTGGTCCGACGAGCACCCGCCGTTGTTCCAGCACGAGTAGCTGATGGGCATCGGCACGAAGAGGATGTGCTGGTCGACGAAGGTCTGGACGGAGCGCCGCAGCACCTGCGGCCCGTCGTTGCCCACCGGCTGGTCGCCCAGGGTGGCGCAGTCGGCCGAGACCGTGTTCCCCGTGCCCACGCATGGGCTCTGGTAGCCGCGGATGGTGATCGAGACGACGGTCTGCGGGTTGGGGGCCGAGAGCACGCCGAGCGTGCTCGGAAGCTGAACGGTGCCGCCGGGGCCCACGTTGTACCCTTGGTCGAAGACGAGAGCGCCGTCGGCGAGCACCGTGACGCGGACGCCCTGAAGGTCGTGCGGCACCACGATCTGGGTGGTGACGCCCGGAACGAGCTCCGTCGGCTTGGTCCCCGAGCAGCCCGCCCCACCCCCGACGCCCGCGGACACGGCGACGAGGGCCCCCAGCGCGAGCGCGTTCCAACCCACCTTCGGCATGACCATCCTCCTCAAGAAAACTCGAAAGAACGCCCCGTCACGAGGCCCGGCCCACCCCATCGAACATCAGAACGGGATCGTCACGAGGCGTCGCGCGGTCGTGATGCCCGGATCGAATGTGCCGACGAACGGGCTCGGCTCCGACGGCTTGAAGATGAAGTAACCCGCGACGATGCCGCCCGTCACGACGAGGATCGTCCCGACGCCCCACGCCACCCAGCTGGTGCCCACTTCCTTGTTCAGCGGCACGTTCACGTCGCGCACCTGATCGTCGGCGACGAACACCTCGGTGGAGTACGTCTGGTACCCCGGCTTGTGGACGACGAGCTGGTGGCCGCCGGTCGTCGATACGACGCCCTCCCACGTGCCACTGCCGACGACGCGCGTATCGACCGAGATCTCGGCGCCGTCGGGCGCGACCACGTGCAGGCGCCCCTCGTGGCGCTCGGCGGAGAGCGACAGGGACAGACCCACCGCTTGCCCGTACTGCACGTCCACCGTTTGCCCGACCGTCACGTAACCCGGCGCGCGCGCCTCGATCGTGTGCCGATCCACGCTGAGCTCACCCTTGAACGGCGCCGGGCCCACGTCGCGGCCGTCGATGAAGATCGTGGCGCTGGGCGCGCCCGCGACGGTGACCGAGACGAGCGCCGTCTTGTTCACCGGCTCGATGTGAAACTGCACCGGCGTGACCTGACCCGACGCGACGTCGACGGGCTTGATGCCGTCGACGAAGCCGTCCTTGGAGAGCTTGAGCACGTGTTTGCCGACGTCGATCCGCACCGGCCCCACGAAGGGCGTCTTGCCGATCGCGGCGTCGTCGACGAAGAGCGTCGCGCCCTCTTCGTTGGCCGCGACCTCGATCGTCGTGACGAACTGCTGCACGATCGCGATCGCGTTCTTGAGCTCTTGCGACTCGGCGGGGCTGAGCTGCCCGGCGGCTTCGCGGAGCTCCTTGTCCCACGCGTCGACGGCGCGGGCGTAGTGCGTGAGCAGCTTCTCGGTGACGCCCAGGTTGAAGAGCACGCGCGGGTTGTGCGAGAGCTCGTACGTGCGCTGAAACTCGACGAGCGCGCCCTTGTAGTCGGACGCGTTCGCGAGCTGCTTGGCCGCGTCCCACGCGTGGCGGGCGGGCTCGGGTAGCTGGGCGCGCACGTCGACGGCCGTCTGCGCGTGGACCGACCGGGCGGCGAACGCGACGGCGAGCGCCAGAAGCAGAGAGTGTCGGCGGGCTTTCATGCGGCAAGTCTCGGTGGCAAGGAGTGGCGGACCGCGAGAGCGTGGCCCGGAGCTTCGGTCGAATCAGTGCAGCTTCAAGTCGCCTAGTTGCGTGGGCAGTGGCTGGCCCGGCGTGGATGGATGCTGCGCCGCCGCCTTGGGCGTAGCGGGCGCTGCCGCGTGCGTCGACGGGGCGGCCGATGGTTTCGGCGCTTCGGACAGGGCCGCCGTCGGGGCAAGCACCGCGGTCTCCGCGGGAAGCGGCTGGGCGACGGTGGGTGGGGGCGCCGGGTGCGCCGGGGCGGCGTGCTCGGACGTGATGTCCTGCGGCGGAAGGGCGGGCGCCCCGTGCGAGCGCATCGCCAGCGCACCCACGGCGCCGAGCGCCAGGACCCCTGCGACGATGCCGATGACGAGCCCCGTCCCGCCGCGCCCGGCGCGCTTGGCCGGTCCGGACGCCTCGCGCGCGACGCCGCCCGCCGTGGGCACGATGGGCGCCGGCGGCAGCGACGAGCTCGCGAACGTGCGCGCCGTCGCCTCGCTCTGCGCGACCCGCGCGTTCTCGTCGAGCGGCGTGACGGCGTGCCCCTGTCCCGGCGGCGTCATGCTGCTGCGACGCGTGCTCCGCATGCGGGCGAGGTGCTCGCGGCTGCGGTCGTCGGCGAACGGGGCCAGCGCTTCGGCCATGTCGACCGCCGACGCGAACCGCCCTTCGCGATCCCGCAAGAGCGCCCGGTGAACGATCGACGCCAGCGCCTCGGGCACGTCCGGGCGGATGCCGCGCAGCGGCTCGGGGTCGGTGGTGAAGATCTTGAACAGGATCTCCGTGAATTCGCCCGTGTCGGACGTGTAAGGCGTGCGGCCCGCGAGCATCTCGTAGAGGATCGCGCCCACCGAATAGAGATCGGACCGGTGGTCGACGTCGCGCGGCGACCGCGCCTGCTCGGGCGACATGTAGAGCGGCGTCCCGAGGGCGCTGTTCGTCTTGGTCAGGTGAGGGGCCGGCGCCGCGCTGCCGTCTTCGGCCGCGCGCACCTTGCTGATGCCGAAGTCGACCAGCTTGACGAAGTCCGGCTCGCCGTCCTTGTTGATGACGAAGCAGTTGGAAGGCTTCATGTCGCGGTGCACGATGCCCGCGGCGTGGGCGGTGTGCAGGGCCCGCAGGGCCTGCACCGTGAAGTGCACCGCGCGCGGCACCGGCAGGACGGGCCCTTCGCGCTCGAGCAGCTGGCTCAGGTCCCGCCCCTCGAGAAATTCCATGACGAGGTACGGCGCGCCGCTCGGCAGCCGCCCCACGTCGAACACCTTGACCACGTGGTCGCTGTCGATCTGCGACGCGGCGACCCCCTCGTTGACGAACCGCTCCACGGCCCCTTGCATCGACAGGACGGCGGGGCTCATGAACTTGAGCGCCACGGGCGCGCGCCGTAGCACGTGCGTCGCCTTGGCCACGGCGCCCATGCCCCCCTCGCCGAGCAGGTGCTCGATGCGGTACTTTCCGTCCAGCACCTCGCCGGGCTGGGGATAGGGGGACGGCGCTACACCGAAGGTTGGCTGCATGGGCGAGGCCGGGCGGGCGGCGCGACCCGCAGGCCAGGATAGCGGGGAAGTCGACCCTCTTGCCAGTGGCGGCGCCAACGGGCGCGAAACTGCGTTATACGACGGGCGCATGTCCACCCAGATTCCGTCCGGCGGGGGCAAGGCGCCCGCCGCGGCCCAGGCCCTGCAACGACTCGACGAGATCAACGCGCGCGCCCTCCTTGGCGGAGGGGCCGACCGGATCAAAAAACAGCACGAGGGCGGCAAGCTCACCGCGCGCGAGCGGATCGACCTGCTCCTCGACCCGGGGAGCTTCATCGAAATCGGGCGGTTCGTGACGCATCGCTGCACCGACTTCGGCATGGAGCAGCAGAAGATCCTGGGCGACGGCGTCGTGACCGGGCACGGTCTCGTCGACGGGCGCAAAGTCTTCGTCTTCGCCCAGGACTTCACGGTCTTCGGCGGCAGCTTGAGCGGCGCCTACGCGCAGAAGATCTGCAAGGTGATGGACCTGGCGATGAAGGTCGGGGCGCCCGTCATCGGGTTGAACGACTCCGGGGGCGCGCGGATCCAGGAGGGCGTCGAGTCGCTCGCCGGCTACGCCGACATCTTCCTGCGCAACACGATGGCGAGCGGCGTCGTGCCGCAGATAAGCTGCATCCTCGGGCCCTGCGCCGGCGGCGCCGTGTACTCGCCCGCCATCACCGACTTCATCGCGATGGTCGAAGGCACGAGCTACATGTTCATCACCGGCCCGGACGTCATCAAGGCCGTGACGCACGAGGAGGTCACCAAGGAAGACCTCGGCGGCGCGATGACCCACGCGTCCAAGAGCGGCGTCTGTCACCTGACGTCGGCCGACGACAAGGCGTGCCTCGCGCAGACGCGCGAGCTTCTCTCGTTCATGCCGTCGAACAACCAGGAAGACCCCCCGTTCAAGCCGACGCAGGACTCGCCCACGCGCGACGTCCCCGGGCTCGACGCCCTCATCCCGCTCGACGCGTCCAAGCCGTACGACGTGAAGGACGTCCTGCGCGCCGTGGTCGACGACGGGTACCTCTTCGAGATCGCCGAGGCGTACGCGCAGAACATCGTCGTCGGCTTCGCGCGCATCGGGGGTCGGTCGGTCGGCGTCGTCGCCAACCAGCCGGCGGTGCTCGCCGGCGTGCTCGACATCCACTCGTCGATGAAGGCGGCGCGGTTCGTCCGCTTCTGCGACTGCTTCAACATCCCGCTCGTCACGTTCGTCGACGTCCCCGGCTTCATGCCGGGCACCGACCAGGAATACGGCGGCATCATCAAGCACGGCGCCAAGCTCCTCTTCGCGTTCGCCGAGGCCACCGTGCCCAAGGTGACGGTGATCCTTCGCAAGGCGTACGGCGGGGCGTACGACGTGATGGCCAGCAAGCACATTCGCGCCGACGTGAACTTCGCGTTCCCCACCGCCGAGATCGCGGTCATGGGGCCCGAGGGCGCCGTCAACATCGTGCGCCGCAACGAGATCCTCCAGTCGGCCGAACCCGACAAGACGCGCGCAAGCTTCGTCGCCGACTACCGCGAAAAGTTCGCCAACCCCTACAAGGCCGCCGAACTCGGCTTCATCGACGAAGTCATCTACCCGCGCACCCTCCGCGCCCGCCTCCACCGCAGCCTCGAAATGCTCAAAGACAAGCGCGAGAGCAACCCGGTCCGCAAGCACACCAACATCCCGCTGTAATCACGGCGCCTCCGCGGGCGTCAGGCCGAAGCGGGCGCGGTCGATCTTGTCGCGGATGGGGGCGAGGCGGGGCTGTTCGTCGATGAAGGCGAGCATCGCGGCGGCGAGCTCGCGGTAGCGGGCGCGGTCGAAGGTGCCGCGCAGGAGCTCGACGCGGAGGAAGATGGCGGCCGTCTGCGCGACGTCGCAGAGGCAGTACGAGTTCACCTCGTCGAGCCGGCCCGCGTTGACGAGCGGCAGGACCTGCGAGCCGTCGACGCCGACCTTGCCCGGGAAGCCGACGATGCGCGCGTAGGCGTCGAGGCGCGCGTTCTTGGTGGCGCCGAAGTCGGCGAGGAAGTCCATCAGGTCGAAGTGCCCGTCGGTCGAGTAGCGGTAGCGCGTGTTGCGGTCGCGAAACCACCAGGGCATCGGCACGCCGTGCTTGAGCGCGCGGCTCGTGATGACGGGCATGTCGAACGAGCGCCCGTTCCACGTGACCACCGTGGGCTGGCGCGAGTCGAGCCACTCGGCGAACGCCTCGAGCATCTCGCCCTCGGTCCCGTGCTCGCCCACGACGCCGAGGCGCTTGGGCACGTGGTCCTCGAGCAGCAGGCACCCCAGCGTCACGATCTGGTTGTGCGGTGGCGGCGGCACGCGGTCGCTCTCGTCGGCGCGAGGCAGCTCCGGGTCGGGGATCGTCTCGATGTCGAGGATGAGGTGCGTGGACATGAAAACTTGGCCCTCTGCAGCCTGATTCTTTATCGCGGATGACAGCACGGAGGCAGTGATGACTACCGAGGATCGCCGGGCGCCTGGAGCCACGCGGATGCCGTTCGAAGGATTGGTCGAGGTGGGAGGCGCGCTCGGACCCTCGTTCGAGGCGCAGGCCGTGAACGTGTCCGAGGATGGCATCCATCTTCGCACGGCGTATCTCCCCGAGCAGGGGCAGCCGCTCACGTGCCGCTTCGACGGCGGGCCGGGGCAGAGCGTGCTCGCCTCGGGCGAAGTCGTCTGGGCCGCCGGCGCCGACAAAGGCGGTGAGTTCGGCGTCCGCTTCACCGACATGGACCAGGAGAGCGTCGACTCGCTCAAGAAGATCATCGGCGTGCCCGGGGTCGAGCACGCGGTCGTCTCGGGGTCCAAGGTGCGCTTGCACATCGACGGCCTGGCGTCGCCGATGCGCGCCAAGATCAAGGACGCGCGCGCCACCGCGGTGACGGTGGGCAGCGATCTCGGGTTTTTGCAGGTCGGGCGGCAGCTCGAGCTCGAGGACGCGCAGAGCGGCGCCAAGCGCCCGGCGCGCATCGATCGCGTGGACGTCGCCGTAGACCCCACGTCCAACGTGCCGCAGCTCGTCGTGACCCTGCGCTACGCCGACGTCGCCGAGTCGCCCGCGGGCGTCGAGAGCCCCGTCGCGGCGCCCGCGTTCGCGGCCGTGCCGCCGTCGCCCCCGGGCGACGACCTCGCGTCGGCCGAAGAGGCCTCGCGCAGGATGAAGGGCGCCGTCGCGCACACGATCTCGCAGATGGGCCCTGCCCTCGGTCGCATGGCCGAGCGGGCCAAGACGATGGCGGTGCTGCTCGCCAAGCGCCGGAGCGAGCGCAAGGACGAAGCGTCGATGGCGCGTCGCACGACGGCGCCGCCGCCCAACGGGGGCCTCTACACGAGCGGCCGTCGCGTGCTCCGCGGAAACGAGGGGTCGCCGTCGTCGCCCGACGGCGTGCTGCCGGCGCCCTTCCGGACGCACAAGGCCAAGGCCGTGGTCGCGGGCGCGGTCATGGTCACCGCGATCGCCGGTGCCCTCGCGCTCAAGAAATCCCACAACGCCGACGCCCTGGCGCAAGCGCAGGCGGCCGCTGCCGCCTCCGCCGCCGCGGCGGTCGCCGCACCCGAAGCGACGGCCTCGGCCCTCGCCGCCGCGTCCCCGCCGCCCGCTCCGCCGAGCGCGGCGCTCGCGCCTGCGCCATCGCCCGAGACCCTCGCCGCCGCGGACGAGACGTCCGATACGGCGACCAAGTCCCACAAGAAGCACGTCCGCGTCCCGCCGTTCGGCAACGGACCGGTGCACCACGGCAACGTCCTGCGCCTCAAGATGGACGGGGCGATCGAGTCGCTCGAGGGCGCGCAGCAGCCGACGGGCTTCACGGTCAAGCTGCCGGGCCGTCGCTCGCTCGAGGCTGCGGCGCCGCTCGCCGCGCGCGACACGCGCATCGCGGCCATCAAGGTCTCGAACGACTCGGCGGGCGCCGAGCTCTCTGTCACCTTCAAGGACGGCGTGCCCAACTACCAGGTGAGCGCGCGCGGCGATGCGCTGGTCATCTCGCTCGCGCCCGTCGGTGACCTCGACGAGAAGGTCGCCAAGAGCTCGAAGCACAAGCACGCACGGTAGAAGTCGTTACACTGTCGCGGCATGTTCCGCCGGGCGGTGGCCGTGTTCGCAGCGTTCGCGCTCGTGGCGTGCACCGACCTGTCGGGATTCACCACCGCGGGCGACAGCTACCAGGGGCCCGTGGTCGCGGCGGACTTCGTGCTCGCCGGCGTCGCGTCCACGACGTCGCTCTGCCTGACGCTCGACACCAACCATCTGCAGGACGGACCGGGCGCGGTCTGGACCAGCGACGGCATGTTCCACGAGACGGCGCTGCGCGCGATCCCCCAGATCTGGCACGACCCGCTCTCCACCTTCACCTTCGGCGAAGGGCGCCTCAAGAACCTGATGTACGTCTCGGCGGCCACGACGCCGTTCCCCGACGGCGGGAGCGACGTCTTCGTCGTGCTGTCGCTGATGCAGTCGGGCGACATCGAAGTGCGCCTGCTGCGCGGCGCGCCGAGCCTGTCGGCCGACGGCGGCGCGTCGTCGGAGCCGTCCAGCAACATCTTCGCCGTGTTCAGCTTGTCGCGCCAGTCGGGCCCGTGCTCGTTCTAGGCATCGAGTCGTCCTGCGACGAAACAGGCGCGGCGGTCGTCGATTCGCAGGGCGTCGTGCGCAGCGACGTCGTTCATTCCCAGGTCGCTCTGCACGCGCGATACGGCGGCGTCGTGCCCGAGCTCGCGTCGCGCGATCACCTGCGCAACGTCGGGCCCGTGGTGCGCGAAGCGCTGCGGCAAGCCGGGGTCACGCTCGCGGAGATCGGTGGCGTCGCTGTCACAAATCGACCGGGCCTGGTCGGCGCGCTCCTCGTCGGCGTGCAGGCGGCCAAGGGCCTGGCGTGGGCGGCGGGCAAGCCGCTCGTGGGGGTGGACCACCTGGTGGGCCACGTGCTGGCGGTCTTCCTCCAGCGTGGCGCGCACGCGGAGCCGGCGCCGGAGTTCCCCTTCGTGTGCCTGCTCGCGTCGGGCGGGCACACCGCGATCTACCGCGTCGACGCGCCGCGCGCGGACGCGATCGTCGAGCTCGGGGCGACGCGCGACGACGCCGCCGGCGAGGCGTTCGACAAGGTCGCCAAGCTCCTCGGCCTCGGCTACCCGGGCGGCCCGATCGTCGACCGGCTCGCCGCCACAGGCGACGCATCGCGCGTCGCGCTCTCGGCCCCGATGGCGCGCACCGGGTCGCTCGAGATGAGCTTCTCCGGGATCAAGACGCAGGTCGCCCAGCGCATCGCCCGCGACGGCGCCCCCGCGACGCCCGACGACACGGCCAACGTATGCGCATCGTTCCAGGCCGCGGTGACGACGCTCCTCGCCGCCAAAGTCGTCGAAGGGGCCCTGCGTGAGCAGGTCCGTGACGTCGTCCTCGGCGGCGGCGTCGCCGCCAATCGCGAGCTACGCCGCCGCGTGGCGGAGCTCGGCGCCCTGCGCGGCCTTCGCACCTTCGTCCCGCCCCTCGCGAGCTGCACCGACAACGCGGCGATGATCGCGTACGCGGGCGCCGTTCGGCTGGCGCAGGGCGGAGCAGACGCGTGGGACCTTGTCGCCACGAGCGAGACGATCCTGGATCGCAAGACCCGCAAAGGCCGAGGGCGCCGGTAGCCGAGAGGGATTGTGATCTCTCTTACCGCGCGAGGGCTGCGGCGGCCTCGCGTACGCGCGGCTCCGGGTCCGCCGTGGCCATGCGCTGCGCGACGGCGCGGGCCCCTGCGGCGTCGAACGACGCGAGCGCTTCGAGCGCGGCTTCGCGCACCAGCGCGTAGGCGTCGTCGGATGCTGCGCGCGAGAGGCACGCGGCCGCGGACGCCGTGTGCGCCCCGCCGAGCCGCCCGAGCGCTCGCGCCGCCAGGATGCGGATCGCCCAGCTCTCGTGGCCCGCAAGCACCTTGCCCACCGCCGTCACGGTGGCTTCGCTGCCCGCGGCGGGCCCCGCGTCGGATCGCGCGGCCGCGATCGACGCGAGCGTGACCCGCTGCACCGCGTCGCTCGGGTCTTCGAGGCCCGCGATGACGGCGTCCATCGCCGCGTCGTCGCGCGATCGGGCGATGAGCGCGATCGCCTTGGTGCGCACCGCGGCGTCCGGGTGCCGCGCCAGCGGGACGAGGCTCGGCTCGAGGCTGGTGGCGATCGCGCGCGCCGCAGCCGCCGCGGGATTCGCCTCGCCCGCGCCGACGAAGGGGAGCAGCTCGCCCTGCCCGCTGCCGAGCGCATCCAGCACCGCCGCCGCGCGTGGCATCGACGTGCGCAGCGCCGCGAGCGCCGCCCGCTGGATCGGCTCGGCAAAGCGCACGAGCGCCGCGGCGCGGTCGCCCCCGCGGTCGCCGAGCAGCGTCTCCCGGGCCGCGAGCGCGTCGAGCAGCGCGTCGACGTCGAGCGGTCCTTCCGGGAGCGGCACCCCTTCGTCGGCCTCTCCCTCGGCGTGCGAGCGTCCCGCGCGCGCCGCCATCCGGGTCAGCGCGCTGACCGCTGCGGCTTGCAGCGCCGTGTTCGACCCCCGCCCCGGGACGCCGTCGTCGCCCGCGAATACGGCGTCGGCCATCGCCTGCGCCGCTTCGCCCTCCCACGCCGGCTCCCGCGGCGCGGTCACCGCCATCCGCGCGAGGGCGAGGATCGCCATCCGGCGTGGCAGCGCGTCGCCGCCCTCGGCGATCTCGAGCAGCGCGGGCACCTGCGTCTCGGCATCGAGCTCGCCGAGCGCGTACGCCGCGGCCGCTCGCGTCACGGTGCCCGCGTCGACCGAGCGCGCCGCGGTCGCCACGTCGCCCACGGCCGCGCGGTCCCCGCCCGCGCCCAAGCCCAGCACCGCGAGCGCCCGCGCCGCGGGGGCCCCCTGGCGCGCGATGCGCCGCAGGAGCGGTA
>Ga0302325_10027205_pt1 | contig 11864 bp, 10 predicted proteins | sample Palsa_T0_2_FD_201948 | JGI IMG/M metagenome (GOLD analysis project Ga0302325, IMG submission 201948) | Peat permafrost microbial communities from Stordalen Mire near Abisko, Sweden - Palsa_T0_2 | ecosystem: Environmental > Terrestrial > Soil > Palsa > Peat permafrost | place: Sweden: Abisko... | reverse complement strand
TGAATGGTCCGAACCTGGTGAACATCAATGAAGTTCCCGCCTCCCGCACCCTGTTGTTTGATCTCCGCCGAAAGCACTCTTGGACTCGGGGATAAAAATATACTATGAAAATTCCCTTTCAGGCAAAAGCCTCAGCCCACAGACACGAACTTGCGCCGGGGGCGTGCTGCAAGCCGCTACGGGGCACCTGGTGCACCATCCGATTGAAAGATAAAGAGGATCGTCCAATAGCATTGCCGCGTACTGGCGGCGAACAGCGGGTCCAAGTGGAAATTGGGGGTTGAGAAGGTGAGACATCGAGGAAGCAATGTTCCCAGATCCAGGGGCCCGAAGACTTGTGCAGGCGGCTATCGATTCTGTACATGACTATTTATGCAAAGCCAAGGGTCAGCACCATAAAGGTTGTGAAAGCCGCATTTGATGTCGGTTCCTGCCTGACATTTAATTCTCAAGAGGATGGAATTCGAGGAAGTGTTAAGCTTGTAAGCTTGATGAGATGGTGACCTTCTCGCCTCTAAGAGTAGCTCATAAAAACTTTAATTGGAGTGAAGTGTAAAATGTCACTTTTCCTCACCCACAACCACTATTGCGCCCCACCTCCTACCATGCAAAAGGCCCACTGGACCAAGACTCAAGCCCTAAGAAACTCCCACCCACCGAATGCCGAGCCCCGAGTCTTCAATCCAGCCTAGAACTTCCAGCGTCCATTGAACCCATTCCCCTGAACTCATGCCTCGTCCCATCTAAAATTCAATAGCCCCCAATTCCTTCCTTCCCACCCATGGACCGCACCCCACCCCTCGACCCAATCACCGAGCTCCTCACCACCTACAACGAGCTCAACTCCACCCACATCGACACCCTTCCGTCACCCCCTTCCGCCCTCGAGTTCCTACGTTTCGTAGCGAGAAATAGACCGTTTGTCGTGCGTGGCGGTGCTAGCGATTGGGAAGCGACGAGGACGTGGGATATTGAAACGTTAAAACGCTTGCTAGAGGGTCAGAGTATTCAAGTAGCAGTTACACCACACGGGTACCTATACCCTTTCCCCTCTTTGATTGATAGATACATAACAAGGAGATACTTTATGCTAAGGAACCAGAAACGCCGACGCTCCAACCAAAAACCAGGACGGAGAACTCATCTTCGTCAAGCCGTGGGAAGAACAACAGTCCTTTTCACAATTCATAGATTTCATCTCCGCACAAGAACTTCGCAGCCCCTCATCACCAGTCTCAGAAGTCCGCTACGCGCAAACCCGTTCGTCTCACGTGATTCCCTTCGCCCCCTTTCCTCTTCCCTTCCTCTCTTAACTATAGCCTAGAAAACGATAACCTACGAAACGAATACGCGACCCTCTTTTCCCACGTCGAGAAAGATATTCCTTGGGCAAGGATAGCGCTCCAAGCATCGCCGGAAGCAATTAACCTCTGGATCGGCAACTCGCGATCTGTAACCGCACTTCACAAAGATAATTATGAGAATGTCTATGTGCAGATTATGGGGGAGAAGCACTTTTGTTTGCTGCCGCCGGTAGCGTATGCTTGTGTCGCTGAGCAAGAGTTACGGCCTGCTTCGTATGTAAGTCTTGATTCCAGCTACCTATATTTCCTCTACATGTCTTCCGAATTCTTTACGTTTCGAACATGGCATGAATATCGCCTTCTCATGGTGATGGCTCAACGCATGACTAATCTGCGATATGCATATCACAGGTAAGGAAAGAAGATGGTTCATTGGAGATTAAAGAGGAAGCAGGAGATCGAGTTCCATTCCCAACATGGGATCCAGACGGCGATGGACAAGAAACGGAATACTCGAATCTCGCTCAGCCAGTAAGAGTCACGCTCCGAAAGGGCGATATGCTGTACTTGCCTGCTCTATGGTACGGTGAAGCGCTCTTCGGTTCAAGAAGCATATGCTGATGAGGATAGGTATCACAAAGTATCGCAGTCGACGAATGAAGAAGGGATTTGTTGTGCTGTCAATTACTGGTGATTAGTTACGTTCACTGCAATGTGAAGGGTGCTGATGAGAATAGGTACGATATGGAGTGGGGAGGAAGCTTTTATCCCCTATGTAACTTTGCGAGGAGTGTTGGGATAGCTGCTCTTACTTGAGGTAACTGTGCAACATTCAAACCCAGGTCGGGAAACAGGGTTGCTCCGAGAGTCACATAGATTCACACCTGAGTTGGGATAAGAGGCTTAGATTTCATCTAGTCTTACTTGCATAGGACCTTGTGAATCAAAGATGAAAACACAAATCACGACATACTCCCATTAGCAAAGTAGTCTTGGCTGAACATCTTTGTATTTTCAATGCCTGATTGCCACAATGAAAAGCGCATTTAAAAGTACAAACAAGCATATTCGCAACCTTTCATCCACTCTATGGCCCGAGTGACAAGCCGCCGCCTTGCATGAGGAAGAAGAAAAGCTGTCCGTATTGTGCCCATCGCACCCCTGCGATCAAAGTACTTTTGATAGACAACCCCACGCAGATATGGAAAAGACCTTCGCTAAGCATACCGAAAGACACACAATGAGGAAACATGCCATGAGTCGATGAAAATGTTGGTGCAGAGACCACCCCTATGCGTTCTAAGTGTGCAGGCGTCCATTTTGTGGAAGCGCAGTCTCCCCAGGCCAGAATCAGCCTGGATCTGAGCATAAGATCTAACCATGAGATTTGACGAGATCCAACGCCAAATGAAAGTCGTCGAGAAGAGGAGAGATGGTGATTATAAAGCTTTGCGCTGAGAGTCGTGATAGCCGTAAAGTTCGACAAGACCATGCTTATAGAACGCTTCAAGCTTGCCCGTTTCTATCGCCAGCCAATTTTAGAAATTGCGTAAATCGTAAGCCACTCAAGATGCAATAGCGCGTGCGCCAGCATTACCACCTCGATTGTTCTTCTTTGGCTTTGATACAGTGCTCCAGCCGTCTTCCTCGAGAGCTGTAGCCTCTGGTTCGGCAGCAGGAGCCTGAGTGGCTACAGCTGGCGAACCTCCTCCGTTCGTGTTCTGTCTTGGCTGTCTGTCTTCAAAGTGTCTCGGACCTCCACGACCTTCACCTCGATAGTCGCCACGACCTTCGCCTCTACCTCGGCCTCGGCCTCGTGGACCCCGGGGAATATCATCTCTTGGTGTTGGTGGGCCTCCGGATGGTCTTCTCCAAGCCCCAGTGTCGGATGGCTTCGGCTTTATGTCTCGAACAATCTCCTTTGGCTTCACGGACTTGTCATCGATAATGTTACCGTTCTGATTCTCCTTCTCAATGGTGTCTCCTTCTTGAGCGGCTTCCTCTCCCTCAGGTCTCTGCAAGATCTCGACCTTCTTCTCAACTTCAGCTTCTTGTTTCTCAGCTTCAGCGGCTTTGGCGGCTTTCGCAGCTTCTCGCTTTTCCTCCTTGGCTTTCTCCTCGGCCTCCTTCTTCTCGCGAATTGTGGCCAATCTCTTTTCCTCAATTTCTCTCTCCTTTGCTGCAGTGTCGATAGGGCGAGCAGCACCGAAAGGGCTTGCCTTCGCATCACCAGGGGTTGATGATGGGGATGGTAGATCAGTAGCCTCCGAAACAGTTCTCTTTGTGAGATTCAACTTAGGACGGCCCACTGGCAAGGCTCCAGCAAGAGCGGGAGATGAAGGGGCTTCGCTGCCATCACGAGATGGAACAGGTGACGACTTGGCAGCTGGAGCATCTGGTCGCATCTTGGATCTCCACTGATTGTCCTGCTCCGCAGCCGTAGGAGCCCGCTCGACAACTGGACGCTCTTGGAATTCTCGTCTCGGGGGTCTTGATCCATCTTGCGATCCTTGAGGACGGCCCTCACCCCACGCAACTGGTGATGATTTGCGATCTCTGAACCCTTCTCCTCTTGGGCCATCGTTTGTTCTCGGGCGGCCACCCTCTCGTGGAGCACGCTCTGGCTGAGCAATAGAAAGCAAAGGGCCTTTGCGCTCCCAGTTACCGAAATCACGGACCTTTCCATCCCCCTCTGAGAAACGCTCCTTACGCTCTCCTCCACCATAATCAGATCCAAAACCTCGGTCAGATTCGCGGCGAGAACCTCCTCGACCTTCCAATGGTGGCAATGGTCCTTTTCTGCTCCAGTCGGTAATCTCTCTAGCGTCTGGGCGATCACGGTCCTTTGCTGGAAAAGGGAACATGTCAGATACTAAAGGCGACAAGTAGGGCTGCCAAACTTACGAGGATCCGCGACACTGATTCTGATGTTACGTCCTTGAAACTGGGTGCCATTGAGAGTCAAAGCCTGCTTGAGTCCATTGAGGGACGCAAATTCTGCATAACCAAAACCCTTTGGCTTCATCTCCATTTTGTCCTCGATAATTCGAACATTTGTACATTCGCATCCAGTAAAGAAGTCGGTAACATCTCCCACTGTGGCATCAAAAGAGAGATTGCCGAGGTGGACAGTAAAGGGTGGTTTGTCAGGCAGTGGAAGCTCCTCACGAACAGAGTAACCTATAATGTCAGCATGAGGAGTGCAATTGAACATTTTGAAATGTTGAATGACTGACCTCCCATGCTACTCCCACCATATTGGCCGGTCGTGGAGCTGTAAGTACGGCGCTCACCACCTCCATAGCCAGTTCGAGAGTCTGTGAATTTTAGTTCATGTGCAATTATCGCGAGGGCTTATAGTGGAAGTGGGGAAATGCGAAAAGCATACCGGCTGCAAAGTCACGTCAGCGGCATTATTTTTAGCAGGTTACGAAGTAGACTCACAAACTGGCATGTCTTCCATTTCATCTGCCCATGATCCCATTTCTGCAACATGTTAGAGTCGATCTTCCTAGAAAGGCTGAGGGGCGGCATGGTTCTCCTTACTTTCGTCAGTCAAGAAGGCCCCGAGGGACATCTTCTGCTGCTCTTTCTTTTTGGGAGCTATGTGACATAAAAGTTAGTGGCTGTGATTTTGAACTTCACCTGCGCCTGTATGGCTGTCCTGGAGCGGCAGATTGAAAATGTTTGTGAACATGCTTACCCATGTTTGCGGTTCTTTTCAGGACGCTGCGCGAGAACCTCTGCTCTTGCGCGTTGTCCTCTGGGGTTAGCTGAAGGACGAGAGCTCCTTCAGAAATGCCTTATTCGGGTTCTTCGGTGTCAAAACGAGTCTTGTGGACTCGATTGTGTCGTTGTGGTGGTTGAAGTCGTTGAGATCGACTTCGAAATATTGAGTGCGAATTCTTGAGTTTTGCCTGGAAGAAATTGAGCAAGGGTCAAGTGCAGTACCAGAGACGCTAGTCGATCTTCGGCTCTAGCGGCATCTCCGTCCCGACATTTCTGTCCCGACTGTGAATAATCCAGTCTTTATTTTGGTCTTACGCAAGGACAGATTCCAATTGTGACTGACTGGGAGTGTTCTAGTGATGCAGCCAACAATCTGCACTGCTCAGAAGGTCAAAGGCGACATGTCACCATTGCAATCACCCAAAAAGGACTCCGAACCTCCTCAAGGGCGCAATGGCTTGCCACCAGAGATACTGGAGATCATATGGCCTGCTCTTCAAGTTGGAGGGCTCTCTGGTATGTAATTATATTCCATTCGCTATATCGAGCCATACCAAGACAGTTCCCTCTCCTCAAATTCGGTTTGAAATATTTGCACGTGATAATATCCTCTACGAAACTGCAGCTAACGTCCAATATAAGGCATGTCTGGAATGTTAGTTGGTGGTTTTGCCGGCATAATTCGTTCTAGCACGCCTACGCTGTTTGCTTTGGCATCGGGCATCCAATGGTTTACCTTAGGGACCACGTTTTGGGGTTTGTGACATCCTTACATCATAAAAACCCAGCTTTTAATTTTCTTTATCTTCAGCCTCTAGAGGCGTGGTGATCCATGCCTGGGGAAAGGACAAGGTTGGACCCCGAGAAAAGGTTTCTGCTAGTGCAATAGCAGGCGGGGTTGGAGGAACCGCTGGAGGTCTTCTCCGTCAGTACTCCGCGTCCCCTTCCACTTCCAGCTAATAATTGGTCCAGGAGGAAGAGGAAATGTCATCCCAGGAGCTATCATGTTCGCCATTTTTGGAGCAACAGGTCAGGCAATGTACAATTGGGCAGATGCCCACAATTCCGAGCGGATCGAAAAAGGAGGGGTTCACAAGAACTCCATATTTAATTCCAAGTGGAGTCCAATGAAAGTCTTGTCTGATAGCGAGTACGAGGATATGCTGAGAGAAAAGCTTCTTCGAGTCAATGCTCAGATTGCGCTGGTTGACGAGAACATTGAAGCCTTAAGGGCTCAAGAGCGCCAATTAACTGCCGAGGATGAGAAAAGGCTGAAGGATAGCAAAGATGTGTCGTTATAAGATGGTTGTATAATATTATTACTGTACCTGGAGCGTCGTTAGCTACAACTTACAGTAGCTCTGTTCTCCTGATTGTTTGAGAATGCTTACGTGAGCTGGAAGGGGGAGATCCGTTTCTGCATTTGAAAGATTGGAAGCTATAAATCTTGCGGGATCTCTGCCAGTGCCCTCTCCTCGGCCAGAAAGAGTCCAAATTAAAGCAAAATCCAGTGCTTTGCAGTCCTTTTTCGGCACTGAAATTTGGTATCCCTTTCGTTAGAAATTTCTTGCCTGCTTCATAACGCCCTCCACATTTTTCACGCCGGTACAAATGTTTCCCAAAAATGGCGCCCTCTTAGAAGCCATGACCGGGACAACTTCTGCAGACACCAAAAAGCATATTGTCACTTATCTGCACCCCCTTTTTCCCTTCTCCTCCCAAATCCATAACACTGGCTTCATCTCTGGCCAAGTAGAAGCCGAGATCATGGGCACCAGTCCCAAGTCATCCATTCGAACCATAGCCTCCAGTGCCAACAGATATGCATTACACCTCTTTCTCTCCATCTAAAAGGCTTCGGAGTCATATCCTGTTGAACGATTTGTTGTGCTATGGCTCCCAGCATTCACACTCCCCGTCGTGTCTAGATTTTACCAAATGATCGAAATAAATTATTTAGCTTCGTCCACGAAGCAAATTGGCAGGTGGCAAGCCAAAGTCGATTTCAATCACTGCTCTGTTGAGACGTTCATCATGCGGGCACAAGAACTCACCGTTTCCGACAACCATTTCGACTTCTCCTTTACCAATTTCGTAGTCTCCGAGCTAAACGACCCTGAAATTGTAGCTCGGCATCTCTATCGTGTACTCAAAGTCGCTGGGCAAACCACCGTCTGCACGTTCGCTTTCCACCCTCATGATAAAGCTATCAATGCCGCTCATCTTGCCGCGAAAGGACAAATTACCAAGTCGGAGCTGGATATAATCCAAAGCTCTTGAAGCAGGAGAAGTTGAAGGAATTCTTGGTGGCAGGCGGGTTCTAGGAGAGCAAGGTGAAGATTAGCAATCTTATGTATGAGTGCTTAGAAGGGTAGGGGTTTAAGATGGTGGGTGACTCCATTGTGGGGTTAATTCGGCAAAGGGATGATGGTTAGAAAGTGGATGATGAGGAGATGTGGGACGAGGCTACTGATGTCGCAGTGAAGACGCTCGACAGGTTCCCTGGTGTGACGAAGATGGAGAATGGCGGTGCGTTACTCGAGCTTGTTGTAGTTTTTCGACCTTGAGAAAAAGAACCCCAAAATAAGAGAGACATGCAGTAGGACCAGAAATTGGGAAGAGTTGCACGAATTTCATATTATCCATTTTCCTGTGGAATCATTCTACTAAACTTTTATCCATCCGGACTCCGCGCTATGCAGAATTTGACAACCGTATTACAAGTTTATCACTCATCATCACCGGGTTGGCTCTTCTTCTGCGCTGCAGCCCTCACCCATTCCTCGGCCTTCGCTTTGACCTTCTCCTGGCTTTTCTTGTCCCCATTCTTCTCCTCCCATTCAGACCATCGTCTGAACCAAGCTTTAGCACCTTTAGGTTTGAGACTCTTGGTTTTCACTACGCGCTCAAACACGCCGCGGATAATCTCTTCATCACCTTGTTGTATCTCCAGGTCCAGGAGCTGATTCCAGATATCAAGTCTCTTAGGAAAGGTCGAGAACAAGCCTTCAAACATTGTGCGGCCGCGTTCAGGGGATCCAGAAGAGGAGTGAAACTCAAGACCAGCAAACTTTAGAGTAAGATTGAGATGCGTATGAGGAGGAAGCGATTGCGTTGCGCGAGGAAGGAGCGCTCGAGCACGATCAGGCGCTGCCAAAGTTGTGTGTAGGAAGTGTGCATAGTTGTACCACACCGTGGGCGACTGCGAGAATTTCTTGACGAGAACCTGGAAGAGCTCATCGGCTTTCTGCTTGAGAATTAGTATCGCTTCTATTCCTTAGACTTTTAAAGACTTACCTCGTGTTTGCCAGATTGAATGTAAATACTAGTCAGCCTCTCGTGGATCTCTTGGGCATCATTGTATTGACAAGCTCGCTTAAAGACTTCCTCAACAGTCTCATCACTGCCATATGCGTTTTCAAGATTGAGCAAAGCGATCCACACATTCATCTTCTCGGTCTCCTCCCTAATATTGATCGATTTTATGGCACGTTCTGCCACCTCCCTCGCCTTTTCAAGCTCGCTAAGTTGCATCTGGAATGCCATGTACTGAATCCAAAGTTCTGATGAGTCCGGCTGCCCAAGGAGAAGGCGTTCAAAGTCACTAACAGACTGAGGTCCGTTAGCATCAAGGTCACCAGTCCGGTCAATCTTGATTTCCGCCTTTCTGCGCTTTTTCTTCTTGGGCTTTTCGTCTGCATCTTCATCATCCGATTCCGCTCTTGACTGTTCCTCGACCTGGTCGAGGACGTCACCTGTCCAGTCGAATCCGCCAGCATTCAGTGCAGCAACGCCAGAGTTATCTTCAGCATCAACCATTTCTTCGTCGGACTCCTCGGTCTGCTCTGCCCCGCTCTCAATGTCCGCAATATCATTAAGATCAATGCCGCCATTCTCGTCTTCTTCCGAGTCTTCGTCATCCTCATCACTTTCCCCTCCAATCTTGACTCCCTGCATCCCACTTAAATCATCGTCTTCACTTTCTTCCTCTGCCTCTACTCCGGTTTCAAAGTACGATGCCTTCAGTCCAAAACTAATCCGCTTTTTCTCGGGATCAACCTTCAGAACAATTGCTTTGACTGCATCACCCTCTTCATAGAGCTTCTTGACATCCTCAACACGCTTCTCTGCCATCTCACTCCTGTGACAGAGTCCGCTAACTTTATCTGAGCCATCGATAAGGATGAAAACACCGAACTCTTCAACCTTTCGAATCTTTCCAGTGATGACTTGACCAACTTTGATATCGCTGAACGATATCGGTACAACATAATCTTTGTCAATAACGGAAGCTTTTAAGCTCATCCGAACATTGTTTGTCTGCGGGTCAACAAAAACAACCTTGCCCTTCACAAGTTGATCAACTTCAAATTCCGATTTCCAATCTTTGACATAAGAATCAGAAAGATCAGAGACTCTGACATAGGCTGTCACATTGCCACCCAAATTGACAAACAGTCCCTTATCCGACAAGTTCTTGACAAACCCTCGTATGACATCGTTGACCTTCAATTGTGATATCGAGGATATTTCCGGATCCTCAACGGGAAGGGAGGAGTTCAAGACCCTCGAAGGCCGTGTAGACATTCTGATTTTCTTGTTAGGAGCATCAATATCTGTAATGCAGACACGAATGATATCGTTCTTAGAAAACTTTGTTGGATCAGCTTCCGAATAGTCATCGGCGAGGTCGGTGAGGTTGATAGGGCCAGAAACGCTATCGCTGAGTTGGACCATTATAAGCCTTTCGTTTGACTTCGTCACCCTGCCCGTTACTACCATGCCCTTACTAAGATTCTTGAATGTCAATGGCTCCGACAACTGTGCTGAACGGGCAGAGAGATCCAGTCGATTATTTGCAACGTCTACATTGGTGACGTGGACTCTGATTGCTGACCCTACGGGAAAATTCGTTCCCATCTCCTTGAGCAATGAGACGTCATCCGAAACATCCATGTTGCGTATTCGTCCTCGGACATTGGGAGATAAATTGACCCATAAGCAGTCATCGCCGATGTTATTGACATATGCGATCCAAGACGAGCCAACCTTGACTTTATCAAGAGTAAGAGGTTCTTGTGGTGCTTCCGTTTGGTCACTCGGTTTAGCGGACAGCTCAAAAACCAAGGTCTTGCCGCCGCGGTGAGATATTGGCAGGAAGCGATGATTTCTTGCATCATGGATGCCTAGAACGCGCACATCGATGACTTGCTTGGACGAGAACGACCGAAGAGGCCTCTTACGATCCTTGATATCTTCCCAAGTATCAAAAATTTGTGAAACGTCGATACGCCCTTGAATGTTGTCGGCAAGTTGGACGTTAATTTGAGTATCCTTCACGGAAGAAATTTTTGCTTTGGTCAATCTTCCAAAGGTAAGATCATCAACACTTGTGACTGTAGGGTCAACCGGATTAATTGCGGGCTGCGCAATTCCAACAGACAAAGTCGACGGAGGCAGTTGATTTTGTTCATCACTGCCAAGATCGACCACGGAGAGTACGAATCTTTGTTGGCCGTGGTCGACTGAGATGACTTTTGCCTCCACGGATTGGTACTTCGTCATTCCGAAATTAGGAAGACGAATAGCATCTTCAGGTAACTTGTTCTTGGGAAGAAGACCAGTAAGACCTCCACCAAACTGGACGAAAACGGCCGTTAGGGTTACATTCTTGACGAAACCATGCACAACCTTGTTCTGCTTGACATCGTCGAAACTTCTCAAGAGAACATGGCCTTTCGCATCATTGAGGAGACTCGGCTTGTTTGTGAGGATAACCAGGCGCTTCGGCTCGAGTTTTTCGAGAACAACCAGATCTGTTAAGGTCTGTCCAACCCGAATCTTTTTCATTGCTGACTGGTTCTTACTCAAGGACTTATCGGTAAGATGTCCCACGGGAAGGATGGCTCGTAAGCCAAGTCCCTGCAATTCAACAGAAATATCGTCGTCCGACTTTTCTGTGACCACTGCAGACACGATTTCGCCAACCTTCAGCTTTTTCATCGCGTTCTGTTGAGCGAGTCCATAAACTGACGGATCTTTACATGACACGGTTAACTTTTCTGCCTCGGGGTCGACTTTCAGCACGTGAACATTCACGACCTGTCCGACACGGAAATGTTGATTGGGATCTTTAATGTATGCTTCGCTCATCTCAGAAACGGGAAGGAAGCCCCGGATCGTTCCATAGAATTGGACAACAGCGCCAGCTGGAATGATGTTCACAATCGTACCAGGGCTTTGCATGCCGACTTTAATCTCATCATATGATGAAAAAAGTGTAGCTTCAGAGTTGACCAAACTCTTCTTGAGGGTCAGACGTATTTGTCGTTTGCCTGGGTCCGTCGACAGGACCCGAGCCGTTACAGTCATGCCTTCCTTGAACTTCTTCTCTGGATGTTGTAGCTGAACATCAGACATGTGAGTTACTGGCACAAGCCCAGAGATCCCCTCGGCCAGATTGACTAGGATGCCGCCAATACCAGACGCGTTGATAACGATCTTTTCGACCTTTCCCTTCACCACCTCGCCAATGGCCAAGTCCTCGATTCGTAAGAACGGTTGTTCCAGAACGCTAGGCTCCAAAGATACGAGATAAACTCCGTCAAGTGAGTTGTAACCGATGAGCCTACCACGATGGGTTGAACCCACCTTGTACGGTCCCGTAGTTTCGGACAGAGTTTCTATCTTGCCATCTTTGACTCTCGAAATGTGCACAAATCCAGAGATACCTTTAACCCCCACATCAACAAATAATCCAACGTCGGCTTCGACCTTTCGGACAGTAATCTCTTCAACAATTGTTGAAAGTGGCAGAACATCCAAAGGATT
>Ga0302325_10027203_pt1 | contig 11864 bp, 16 predicted proteins | sample Palsa_T0_2_FD_201948 | JGI IMG/M metagenome (GOLD analysis project Ga0302325, IMG submission 201948) | Peat permafrost microbial communities from Stordalen Mire near Abisko, Sweden - Palsa_T0_2 | ecosystem: Environmental > Terrestrial > Soil > Palsa > Peat permafrost | place: Sweden: Abisko... | reverse complement strand
GAAACACTTTCTACAAAACGTCTGATATCACTCACATAGCCCCCTCTCGAGGATAATTGGCTGGCTATTCACTAATTCACTAAAGATAGAGTAGACGAGTAATAGAGCCGGTTTTGTGAGGGAAGAGAGCAGACGTGAGATGGCAGTTCTTCTGACATAGAGTTCTATGAGCCTCTTCGGCACTAGAGGCTTTATTTAAACCAGTTTTAGAGATGCCCAACTTTGGTGGGGTTTGTAGGTACTTATTGCATCGCAGAAAAGGCCACGGAGCCAGAGGTATAATTCCCATCCGGATCACCCATGGACCGGCATCAGAAATTGCACCAGCAGGAATGGCTCATGGAGGCAAACCATGAGAGGTGGAAAGCAGTGCAACGAGCTCCTTTAGCTCTGTCAAGCCTTTAAGCATCAGCCTGCATTTTCGAGCTTGGCGGATACTCGTAGCATCTGATTGGTCCAGAATCGAGGCTGAAAGACTCCGGTTAGGACCGACAAGGCCTCGGTCGAAGAAAGGTGATTTTTCACACAGCCAAATATCGTTCAGATTTTTTGGAAGGAATACCAAAAGACTGCTTGGTCCCTCGTAAGAATGGAAGGAATTCATTTCAATCAAATATTAGGAAAAGTCTGGCATTATGCCGTGGCAGCCGCGCCCCGCATGGTAGCCTTGTGAGGCCATCCTTCGGGATCGGCCGATATCTCGAAGCTTGCGAGGATCACCTTCTAATTGCACCAACCAGAGGGAAAAATCTGCAAGCCAGAGCTAGGATTGACTTCGTTCAACTTCTGTCGGCGTATTCCAGCCTTAGGTCAACCCCTCCAAGCTGGACCGCAGCTGCCCGTGCCGTCTCAAGAGATAAGCTCGGTGGACTATAAAGTCCAAAGGCGCCCACAGTGCTTACGTTCATCTCCCAAGCAAGCACCACCTCATTTCAGAGCATTCACAAATTTGATCGCGTATTACACTTCTGCGAAGATAGTCCCAAGATCCTACACTCTGCTCAATTGAATTAGTGAATTTAAGTTTCCACACCTTATTCCAAATGGCCTCAATTGCGTCAGCTCGTTATGGCAAGGATAACGTCCGCGTCTATAAAGTCGAGCGAGATGAGAAGACCGGTGTGCAAACCGTCACTGAGATGACCGTCTGCGTCCTGTTGGAGGGTGCTATTGAGGTCTCGTATGTTCCTTTTTCTGTCTTAAAACCACAAAATTAACAATTTGTACAGATACACCAAGGCAGACAACAGCGTGGTTGTTGCGACAGACTCGATGAAGAATACTGTCTATGTCAAGGCAAAGGAGCATCCCGTCACCCCTCCGGAGCTCTTCGCAAGCATTCTCAGCACCCACTTCATTGACACTTATCCTCACCTGACCGCTGCTCATGTTAATGTTATCACACATCGCTGGACAAGAATGACCATTGACGGGAAGCCCCACCCTCACTCATTCTACCGCGATGGAAACGAGACTCGCAATGTCGAAGCTGTGGCGCGGAAAGGAAAGGGAATCGACATTCGCAGCGGCATTGCTGGTCTACTTGTGCTGAAGAGTACGGGCTCGCAATTCCACGGCTTCATTCGAGACGAATATACCACCCTTCCTGAAGTCTGGGACAGAATTCTCTCAACCGACGTCGATGCCGGATGGTCTTGGAAGACATTCCCTGACCTAGCTGCAGTAAAAGCAGCTATTCCCAAATTCGACAAGGCCTTCGATGATGCTAGAAATATCACCATGAAGACGTTTGCTGAGGAGGACAGCCCCTCAGTCCAGAACACTATGTACAAAATGTGCGAGTATATCATGGAAGCAGTTCCTGAGGTCGATAACGTGGACTACTCCCTCCCTAATAAGCACTATTTCGAGATTGGTATGTCTAAATCGAGTCATTGTGAGAATACAACGCTAATTTGTGGTTTCTTAGATATGAGCTGGCACAAGGGCCTCAAGAATACTGGCAAGGACGCCGAAGTCTACGCTCCTCAATCAGGGCCCAATGGACTTATCAAAGTCACTGTCGCTCGTTCGCAAGCAGCTCCCAAGCTATAGAGAAGACTATCTGTACAAAATCATAACGCCCTCACGAATTGTACGTCCGGGTTAGGCGCATGGTAAAAGGGTTGCTTTGGCGTTACTTAACGCGAGATCGTAAATAGATACTTGCAGATACCAACATATTAAGCGTGAGCCGTATTATTTCCCGTCAGGTCTACGCAGCGTGAACGACTCAATTCCCAATTAGTGAGGTCGAAACTGATGATGTGCTATCACGTGACTCACCCCCTTTCATGTACCTACCTAGGTAGGTGCAGTGAAATGATAACTAAACCATATGCAATCTATTAGAAATCCTCGACTTTTTTGGGGAAAGCCATCTATATGGGACGTTCACTTATTGAAAACAGCAAGTTCATGTTTCCTCACTCCTGGGGCCCGCTCTTATTATTGCTCCTGGAGTTTTATGAGTCTGTCAAAGAAACTCGAAGGCTCGAGGTATCTGGCTTGCTAATCTCCGGCACTTGAAAGATACCGCAAGTTTCTACCATTCGTTTCTGAAATCCAGTAAGGACGATTTCCATCCAAGAATTCGAACCTTATGGAAATCTTCAGATTCTCACATTGTCTAAATGCTGTAAAAACTGGCTACTAACCGTCACAGGAAACATTTTCTAATCCTATCCTTCGTAATGGGTCTTCTAGCATCTACTCGCTTTCTATGCCCTGACACGGCACGTTCTCTTTGAAATCGAATATTCAGCAAGACCTTGAAGGAACAAAATATCAACTACTGCATTTTGTTCTAGACTGTTCTGTTGCCAACCCATGCCTAGTTCCAATTGCAGGACAAGATCCAGAAAGCTTTCCGCGCACATTAGTACTAGCTTGGACGACGACGCTGGACAGTTTGCTGCCAGAAGCAGAAGACTTGGAGATCGAACAGACCAGGAATGTGGACTATTAGTGGAAGGAGCTTGAAGTGGATCTATAAGCGGAAGGTTCTCTTTCAAGGCATGACAAGGACTTCATGGCGGAGAATGGAGGCCGAAGTCAGCCAGAACCATCTTCTGCTTAGGTATGCTCTTAAAACAGTTTTTCTTGGCGACTCGTAGTTCTCCTGCTAAGCAAATAACAGAAAGCTCGCAACGTAGCAGCGCCAAGCAATATTTCAGCACGAAGAAGCCGAAAACTGGAAGTGCAATAGCTTGGCATGGGAGAATTTGACATTCAAGAGAAGCACGCTACTGTGACACATACTCGTACCCATACTCGTATTTGCCTCGTTGTCTTACCTCTACCCGTCATCGGACCGTTGATTCCCGTAAACACTCACCCAAGGATTCAAGAGATTCCATCCGTATTACTAGGTACCACATTACGTGGTAACTGAAGCTTTCGTTTGAGAATTGTCACATGGAAGCCGTTAGAGGACACGAACCAACCTCAAGCGGTTTTGGTGGAGCATGTTCTGACCTGACAATACACGACGTGATATATCAGATATGAATACTTTTCGTAAGGAACATCTAGAAGACCAAGATGCCTCTTCACTTCCTTACCCATTATGTTCGAGCCGAATCAAAAACATGCATTGATGTCCACGAACGTCGGGAGTCGTGCTTAGAAGATTGTGAATTAGCCAAATCGTCTGCTCCAACATAGGGAAACAAGTCGACCTCGAAGATCGAGAAGCAAACACGGCAAGTTTTCTACACGTCACACTCAAGGTATCGGGCCTTCTTGGTTAACCCTTTCCTAGAAAAAAAAGCTTTGGACAACACTGGTCTAGTAACAAGATGTTCCACCATCCAACACGTCATCTGTCTCTCGACCAAAATATGATCACTGAGAATTACAACGTATGCAAACGCATGCATCAAATGTGACGAAAACATGGCTGAGTCTCTTGTACTTACACGCAGATCAAGCTCTAATATATCTGCTCTTAGTGATTCTTCTGCAAACAGAATGGCACATGATCCAAAGAACTTTGGTATAAATCGAACCAATCCCTCTCTTGAACTCCTCTCGAAACCACTGGACCTCTCAGCATATTACTTCATAGCAAGCCTTCGAAAATTTTCTCCAAGATGTTCTCCAAATTCTTTCTAGCACTCGCTGCAATTGCAGGCTCCGCGCTCTCGGCACCATCTCAACAACAAACTAGCACAGTACCCAACGTATTCTGGGCTATCAAAGACCTGGCTCGAGGTTCTCCCACTTTTCCATCTCCCACCCATCCACCACTAACAATCCTTAGACTGCACCTCACCAACAACCCCCGACCCGTCCTGCGCCTACCAGTTCAATATCTCTGCGACGAACGCCCAACCAGACTTCAACTGCCGTCTCACCGACTATGGAAGTCCTGTCTCAGCACAGAACACCCCCACAGATCCCCGATACAACAGCTTTGGTGCCTATCCTTGCAATGGGGATAACGCACATTCTGGAGGGTGGCAGATTTCTTGGGGGTACAACAGTAATCAGGATTTTGCAGTTGTGAGATCATCTTTTCTTCCTGCTTGAATCCGTTTTCATCCCTCAGCGCAGCGAAAAACTGACGATGACCGCAGATGACAGTGGTAAACCAAAATTCGAATGAAGATGCTTGGTTTGGATGGAATCATGTCAACAATAGAACATCGTTTGAGAATGTAGGCCCAAATCCTGTATATAATTTGGGCTCATTTTCGTGAAAAATGGGTACGAAAATGAACCAGAAAAGCAATTGTTTGTGGGATCGTGGGAGAAATTCCGCGTTCCTGCACTGGTTTTGAATACCATTTCAATTTTTGATCGGATGTTATCTTCAGCTTCAGTCGGATACTTCCAGTCAGTGCTAGTACTCGATGTGCGAAGACGAGAAAAAGTCCGAGGAAATGGACTCAGCAACTAGGTAATCTTTGTTCTCATAAAATCACGAATGAGGGCTTTTTGCAAGCTCTATGAAACGCCTTGAGAGCACGTAGCTCATACATCCAGACCCAATGCAATAAAATCGATAATCTAAGCCCTGACCGCAGCACCCAACGCACCACCAGTAAATTGAGTACCACCAGCTTGTCGAGGAGCATTAGATCCACCACCCCGGCCTCCGCCTCGGCCACCACGCTGACCTCCTCTATTCCCGCCACGTCCACCTCGGCCACCTTGTCGTTCAAAAGCATTGGCCGTGCCTTGTGTTCTTGTCTCCAGTGTCCGCTCGTTACTCTCGATAAGACCACTGGCCTTGTCGCTAAGGGTTAATGCCAAGCTCTGGAGTCTGCTTAACTCAACGCCCTTCCTGAAGATGATGGAAGAATTGACTTGGTCTAGAGCAGCCTGGAGCTCTTCGTGGCTGATCATCTTGCTTACAATAGCAGCAACCTTCCGATCAGTCAACTCAAACATTGATGAGAGAGTTGCCACAGACAGTGTGTCGTAGTAAGGGGCGTAGGTGAAGAGGTATGTTCGTAGACCTTCCTCTTGAATTTGCTCTGAGAGCATTACCTTGATGGAATCGGGCTTTGCCATAAGCTCCCAGATCTTGATCGAGTGGATGAATTCGGTGGCCTTCTTCCATTCGCCAGCGGCCAGAGCTTTTGAGGCTTGCATGACATGGTCTCTGGTGTTCTCAGGTGGGCCAGTGAAGATTTGTCGTTCGTGGTATTCGAGCATGCGCCGGTAGGTCTTACTAATGACTCGCTTCTTGATATCGGGCGACGAGCCAGTTTGTGCGAGGAGAGGGATCTCAAGTAGCATGCTGCAGGTGAGATAGACACACTCCAGAAGCTCCAAGTTGATGTGCATATGGAAAGGAAGTTGCCGTTGGCGCTCCAGGCGCTCCTGCTCCGGCGAAACCTGGTTGTATCGCTGGATCATGACGCCCTGTGCAAGCAACTCCTTTTGACGTCCACTTCCGCAAATCTCCTGGAGGGTTGTCTGAGCCTCGTAGACAAGGCCAGCTCGGAAAGCGCAGAGGCCAACCTGCACAAGAGTTCGGTTGAACAGAATTTGGCTGTGGACATCGAATGCGTTGATGGTCTCTTGCAAATGAGACATTAACATCATATCGCGAGCCTTGTAGTAATTGTCGTGCAGAGCAAGGAAGTATATCTGGCAAAGCATAGCTCGAGCACGGATGATGCCTTCGCTATTGATAAAGAGGTAGTTGCAGAGGACGTTAACCAGAGCGGTGGCATCTGGCACTTCGCTGCGAGGAGTAATAGCAGAGTCCAATGAGGTGGGGATCGACTTCCAACAATTTTCTTCCAGAATTTTGACAACTGCTGCTGGCTATAAGAAGTTAGTTGTAGACCTCGAAAGAAAAACACAGCTTACTGACCTTGAAATAGACATGTTCCAATCTCCTCATCACGATACGGTTCAAACTGTCCTGGGGCACTTGTAGACTCTCATCCTTCTTGAGGCTCTCGGTATACAATAGAGTTCGGACAATGTTATTGTATAGAGCTCCCTCATCAGAAAGACGGTCGATATATTCAGCAGTATGGGGATCGATATGCTGGAGTGATCTCGTGAGCTCGTCGTCAAGTCTCTCAACATACGAGACGACACTGCCTGGAATCTTGAACTTCTCTCCCTCGACAATCGTTGGAGCCTTATCATCATCCTCCCATTCTTCTGCGTTCTCGATCACAACGAGTTCCCTGTTCGACTCAAGGACTTTGAGAAGATTGCCAAATTCCTGTTCTGCAGCTTTCCATTGCTCCTGGGACATGAAGGTTTGCACGCCGGTACTCAAGTCGAATCGTGTGGAGATGAGAGTTAAGAGAACTCGAACTCGCTGATAGGGGGTTGTTGCCACTTCGTAAAGCTTCTCCATGATCTTGATCTGCTCGGTTCTGTCGGTATTCTTCTTTCCTCGAGACTCCATGATAGTTCTCAGATGCTTGAGAATACTCTCCGGAGTAAATTGCAGTGTGCGTCCGCCCTTGCCAACGGTGGAGAATCCCGCGTCGTCGTCGTCGAAAGCAAGATCGAGCGCACCAGGCACAGTCTTTGGCTTCTTGGTCTTCGGTACAGGTACTTCCTCCTCCTCCTCAGATTCCATAAATCCATCCTTGTCGGCCTTGTACGCATCGATATCTTTCTGAAAGTCCTTGTTATTCTTCTTGATGCGTTGCTTGACAGCGTTCAGGCCTCGAGCATTCGTTGCATTCATCTTCCGTGTCGACACCTTCTGCTTGGCGATAGTCTCATTCATGAAATCCTCCAGCTCGGCAATAGCCCTGATGTATGCCTTTGGGGTATTGCCAGCTTGGACGAGTTTGACCACCTGCCTATTGAGCTTATCGAACTCTTTTCGTGACATTAGCAACCGACTGGCCATACATCTCCCAGCACTACATACCTGCAGATATAACTCCCCAATCATTGATCTTTTGTCCATTTTCGATCGCCTTGACGGTTGCTTCCAGTTCCTCCAGCCGTTTATCCTTGGCACTCTTTACAATTTTGGCTCGGTCTTCATCGCTGCTCTCTTCACTTTCCGAATCTGCATCTCGCATGAATCTGTTTGCACCACTCTTCTTCGCGCCATCCTCGTCCTCGCTGGAAGAATCCTCGTCCTCGTCATCTTCTTCTTCCTCGTCTTCGTCTTCGTCGGAGGCAACCTTCTCTACGACTTCCTCCTCAGAGTAGAGTTCTTCCTCGTCAGATGAGCTGCTCTCGCTGGAGCTGTCGCCGTGAAAGAATCGAGACATGTTTGCGTGTAGGTGGTAGATTGTGGGGAGTCGGGCGCGGTGGTAATTAATTTTTCAAAATTCGCTGTCGCGCGATGAGGGGTTGATTCGCTTAGCTGGTGTGCCTATCAAAAGCCCTAAAAGTGTTGAAAGATAGGTAGGTACGGATGACAACTAACAATGATGACTTCAACTATCACCCTAGAGTAATTCACATGGACTTGGAGTGAGAGCGATTGGAGATATCGCCCGCATCTTGTTTGGTGAGTCATGGTGTCATTGCTAAATTGCTCGAGTCACCGCAGCATACCCTCCACACTTGACTTGCATCTCTATAGCCAGCCAATCACAGAAACCAAAATCCTTCTGGGAGTCTTTCAGGCATCTCTCGAACATTGGACGAGTTCAAATACCACTTAAAATCAGTAAGCGCCGAAGCCCTCTACACCTCCATCCCAAGCCAAAACCCAGGGTACTGAACTCCCATCCAATCTTACCAGAACTCCCCCTTCTTCGTGTGAGCGTCCCACTAGAACGCCCGTCTAAAATAGAAAAATGACCCACCACTTTACATTGTACAGTTCCATTAGCCCCAAATCAAATATATCCCAGCAGCCCGCCTCCTCAAGCTTTACGTGCCCCTTGTGGCCCAGTCTGGATGTTCTGTTACTTTCCAAGGCTTGATCCCATTCGGATTCTCTGCTCGGCTCTTTCTGGCTTGCTCAAGCACTTTAAGGCTCTCTACGTCGGTCATCAATTTCCGGAATTGCTGCACTTCTTGGTTCGCAGTACTGGTGGAGTTGCTGAACTCGCGGTAGAGAACCTCAGCTGAAAATGAATTTAGCTACTTCTTGCGATTGATATGCTAGAGGTGGGACTTGAGGGATATGAAGGGAAATTTGCAACACATACGTGACGGGTGCTTGGTAGTCAGAGGTGCAATGAGCCTTGGGATTGTGGTCCGCAATCCACGTAGCTGTTCTTTATATCAGCAATAGGCTCATCACATATGGCCTTGGGCTTTTAACCTGGATATGCATCTCCTTCAATGTGTTCATTGCCTTCTCAAGCCTCTCTTCGTCCCACTCGTCCTCCCCAGAGTTTGAAGCTGGGCCATGACCATTCTCAGCAGGGGCCATATCCACAGACCCTTTCGGGTTATCCTGCTGTGCGCTCGCCATTTGCGCAACAGATGTTTGTCTTCAGAAGCTTGGTAGCTTGTTTTCCTCTGGAGACACAAGAGTTCTGCCGTTCAAGAGTTTTGAAAGAGAGGATGATGTGGGGCAGCGGTCCAACTGGGGTACCGGTTCTTTGAGGCTCATTGTGGCGCACTCATGCCCGACGCTAGAAACCTAATCCTTGCAACTTTGCTCTCAATATAAAATTTCCAGATTCAAGAAGATAAAGATATTTGTGTTGGCCTCTTTGACAGACAGTCTATCTACACGAACATACTTAAGTTGTTTCAATGGGCATCTAGATCAAGGTGCCCTCCTTCCCTTGCCTTCTAATGCAGGCTCTGGATATCAACCGCTCTTTCCTAATTTCTCAAGCCTGTAATGATCTTCAGGCTTATTTTGGATTGATTAAGCCATGAACAGTGAAAGAACCTTGATGACCGCCCACGAACAACGCGCTAGTACTGCCTCCGCCTCCGCGTAGAGCGGCCGCCCTCATTATTATTCCGATCATGAGAAGCTTCACCGTGTTGACATAACAAACAATCAACAATTGACACTGCAAAACCAAATTGCTCCTGGCCCACCATGGCGCAACCAAATAACGATCCGCTTGGACAGACTGGCAGCGAAGACATTGGCAGGACATCTATGGACTCTGATTCTGCGTTTCACGCCACTCCAATCAATGCACCCGCAGCACCCGTCACCACTTCAACATCCCCGAAGATCAGTGACTACCCGTCAAAGAATGACTCAACCTTTATGCAATATCAAATCTCCATACAGCGGAGCCCTTCAGCTGTGAAGGATCAGGCCACGGCCCTCTCACGCAAGCTTTCCATCAAGTCGAATGACAGTCATGGCAGCAATGATGCAAATCAAGCCCACTTAGGCATTGCAAGTGTCCTCTCGTCTATTCCTCAAGTTGATGAGCGAACGGAGCGTGGACGCTTTGTTGGGGATTCCCCTTCCAGCATAATTGAAGCGACAAACGCGTGTACTCTTTCAAAATCATCCTCTGAAAGATCCCTCCAATCTGCCAGTGGCAAGTCGGTACACTCCATCCACGCGGTTGGCACTTGTCCCTTGGGTACTCTTCGCGTGCATTCTCCTTCACCAACACGCGCTCCATCCGGGGAAACTTACGAGTGCTTGAAGTCAGGTGATGTTGTCATTGTCCGAGACATACCTGTAGGTTCTCTCTTTGGCTATGATACGCGGAGCCTGGAAATCACACAGAAGGGGCAGTTTGAGGGTGTCAAAAATATTCCACCGGGAGCACACTTTATCTGGGGCGGTTCAAGCAAATCTTCGCTTCGCAATGGCTTCTGGCTTATGTCTTCGAAGAAAGCTTCCGACCAATATGGAGAGATTATCGTGAAGAGATGGGACAGTTACGGTGAAATTCTCGCAGAGTAAGTAAGATGCAGCACCGGTAGTTCCGGGGCCTGCCTGTTATGCTAAAAAGAACATGGAGCTTGATACTGATAGCGAACAGGGAGGTTAGTGCTGCCGAGCTTCGCATCCAAACGAAGAGCCTGCCCGAGTTCGAAGATAAACTTCAGTCTTACGATCTCTCTTCTTCTCGTGGCTCAGATAACCCAGCTGTTGACCATGCCACAGCAGCTAATGAATGGCAACAACTGACCTCATGCATGAAAGGAGCCCTGCTTACCAGAATCACTGGTCACAAGTGGAACCACTGGCAGGTTTCTTCTACCCACGATGTCAAGCCTGCAGATATGGTCACTCGCAGCGATGAAGTCCTTGGATTTGTCTTCCCAAAAGCTGATCGAACATTCTCTATTGCTTCTACAGGTCGCGTAAGTCTATATCCATCCGTCGCTGTTTCGTTTTTCGGGAGCCAGGAGTCATCTTTAACAGCTTTCCACGACTTTATATCTTAGTGCCAAGCTTCAAAGTTCCAGCTTCTCAAGCTTTTCTCTCCTCTTGCAGTTCTAATATGCTGTGCAGGATCGCACCGAGCAGGCAATGGATACGAGCTCCCACATCAAAGCTATTATCTCGGGTATCTGCACTTACGAAGATTCCGACGAAATCATTGGAGAAATTCAATTTTGCTATCTTACGGGCATGCTTATCGGAAATGCTGCATGTATGGAACATTGGGTAAGGGCTCTTATTTCTGGTCTCACGCGTTATAGTCATTTCTTCATGAGAACCAAGAATCGGAGTCGAGTCTCGGAGCTCTCATCCCCTCAAAAATTTTGGGCACAGCGCTAATATACCTGGCAGGCTCACGTTGTCAAGATCATGTTGAAGGCATATCGACTTGTTTTGGAGCTGCCCGTCTTCTACTGCAAATTCATCCAAGCAATCCACGCCGAGTTCATGTTTGATGACGCAGTAATGAGTGGCGGCAGCATTCTCGATTATGAGCCGGATCTTCGCAACGAGTTGAAAACGCTCTTGATCACTTTCAAATCGCGTCTGAATGAGCAATTGCTTGCGCAGGGTTCCGATCTCACAGAACAGCAAAGCGCTGTGGGCAAAGCATTCGAGGCATTGGAATCTTGGCTCTGGAAGTGGGGCTGGGATCTCCGAGGAAACTACGTTCGGTCCGGGAAAATCCAACTTGAGGATGGCGGTACGTCCAAAGAGCCCCATCCAAATGCTGCTCAGGCAAAAGCTCTTGACTAATTGCTAATTTACCTCCCAAGAAATGATTGACGCTGAACTCAAGGACTTCGAAGCAGAGGATGAAAGAGGTGAGTTTAGGCCAGTCATGGTGGAACTGGATGAAGATGGACGAGAAAAAGGTCTCATAAAGTTTTAGTTGCGGTTCTCTAATCTCTTTTGGGTGCTCTTAGGTCTTAGCAAGAAGACGTCTCGGCGCAGCTCTCGATCAGCCGTTAAGTGGAAGTTCTAGTCAGTCCTTCACAAGTATACCGGCATGATGATTTGGCAAGTGCAACACAATTCGACTGTTTCGACTTAAGGGTATCTGATTGGGTTAGCGCATCTACAAGTT
>Ga0302325_10027202_pt1 | contig 11864 bp, 11 predicted proteins | sample Palsa_T0_2_FD_201948 | JGI IMG/M metagenome (GOLD analysis project Ga0302325, IMG submission 201948) | Peat permafrost microbial communities from Stordalen Mire near Abisko, Sweden - Palsa_T0_2 | ecosystem: Environmental > Terrestrial > Soil > Palsa > Peat permafrost | place: Sweden: Abisko... | reverse complement strand
GGCGTACGAGGATGCCCAGACCAGCCTGGTGGGGCGCGAGGCGATCGTGACCTGGCTGACCGAGGTGCTGGGCGGACCGGAGATCGTGACCGAACATCAGGGGCACCACCCCGAGATCGACTTCACATCGGACACCACCGCCACCGGCAGCTGGTACCTCCAGGACCGGGTGATCGTGCCGTCGGCCGATCTCGAAATCGCGGGGACGGCGTTCTACTCCGACCGCTACACCAAGACCGATGGGAGCTGGCGCATCGCCCACACGGGCTACCAGCGGGTCTTCGAAGAACATCGCGTGCACTCCACTTTTGCCGTGCTGTCCTTCACCTCACGGTTCGCTGTTTAGGGGCGCTCGTCCGGGCTGAAGGTGAAGGCCGGGTCGAACAGCGTGGTCGGCGCCAGGACCTTCTCTATCGCCGCCACGAAATCGGGCTCGAGCTCGATCTCCAGCGCCTTGACGTTCTCGGCGATCTGCTCGGGCCGGCTCGCCCCGATGATGGCGCTGCTCACATTCTCGTTCTGGAGCACCCAGGCCAGGGCGACCGCGGCGGGCGTGTAGCCAGCTTGGCGGCACAACTCGGCGTACTCGTTGACCGGGGCGAGGACCTCATCGCGCAGCAGCCAGCTCATCTCCTCAGCCTCGACACCGGTGGCACGCGATCCTTCGAGCGGCGGCGCCCCGGGGAGGTATTTCCCGGTGAGGACGCCTTGGGCCAGCGGCGACCAGACGATCTGGGTCACCCCCTCCTTTTGGGAGACCGGGACCACTTCGGCCTCGATCACCCGCCACAACAAGGAGTACTGCGGCTGATTCGAGATGATGCGGTCGAAGCCCATCTCGTCGGCCAGGCGGACGGCGTCGGCGATCTGGTCGGCCGTCCACTCCGAGACGCCGACATAGTGCACCTTGCCCTGGCGGACCAGATCATCGAAGGCGCGCAGGGTCTCCTCCAGAGGGGTGGCGTAGTCGAAGCGGTGGGCCTGGAGAAGGTCGACATGGTCGGTCTGGAGACGCTCCAACGATGCGTCGAGTGCCTCGATGATGTGCTTGCGGGAGAGGCCGCGGTTGTTGGGGTTGGGACCGGTGGGCCAGTAGACCTTGGTGAAGATCTCGATGGAGTCCCGGCGCACCCCTTTGAGGGCCCGGCCCAGGACCGACTCGGCCCCTCCGATGGCGTAGACATCGGCGGTGTCGAAGGTGGTGATGCCCGCGTCGAGCGACGCCTCGACACAGGCGACGGCGGCGTCTTCGGCGATCTGGCTGGCGTGGGTGATCCAGTTGCCGTAGGAGAGCGCGGACACGAGCATGCCCGACCGTCCGAGGTGGCGGTAGTCCATGAGTCGGACTGTACCCGGGTGGTCGTACGCTCGCGCGGTGGCACACGGAGAGTCCGACCCCGAGACCGTCAGGGATCCTGAGCCCGTCGGGGACACCGCACAGCCCCCGGTCCCCGGCGCCAGCCTGCGCGTGCACAAGGCGCTGGCCATCCCCATGAGCGAGATCACCTGGCGGGCCACGACTTCGGGCGGCCCGGGCGGGCAGCACGCCAACCGCACGCTCAGCCGGGTCGAGGTGCAGTTCGACGTAGACGGGTCGGCGGTGCTGGGGCCGCGTCAGCGAGCGCGCCTGCGCGAGCGCTACGGGCCGGTGGTCCGGGCCGCCGCGTCAGAGTCGCGCTCGCAGGCGCGCAACCGCCAGCTCGCTCTGGAGCGGCTGGCCGAGCGGATCGCGGCCGGCCTGCGGGTCGACCCGACCCGGCGCCCGACCAAACCCACCAAGGGCTCGCAGGTCCGTCGGGTGGAGGCGAAGCGGCACCGGTCCGAGGTGAAGCGGCGCCGCCGGCCACCGGGCGACGGCGACGACTAGAGAGAGGCGGGCTGTGGTCCTCCATATAGGTCGAATCCGCTCTCGAGCGAGCATGGTTTTTCGAGTCGTACGATTTTTGGTACGAGTCCGAATTGGACGCACGGGGCTCGTAGTCGCCCGCCGCGAAATCGATGCACAAAATCAAAATCGTAAGTCTTTCGGCGCGACTATCTCATGGACGCCCTCTAGGCCTTAGACGGCGACCAGGACCCTTCCTGCGCTCAGCCGGCGAGCCCGAGCGGGGCCACCGCCGCGGCCAGGCCGCCGTCGAGCAGAGCGAACAACTCGCGGTCCTCGTCGGCTCGTGGTCCCCGCAGCGCCGTGAGGGCGGCGTAGCCCTGGGCGACCAGGGTGGCGTCCTCGCTCGGATCGGCCAGGTCCGTGTCGTCGGTGCGCGGCAAGGGCGACCCGACACTGAGCACGATCTCACCTTCTTCACCCGGGCCGCCCTCCATGAACGCCCGGGCGGCCTCGATCGCCGCCGGACCGTCCATCTCCGCCGGGTTGGGCGCCTCGAAGGCGCTACCACCGCTGGCTGCCTTGATCAATCCCGCTCCGCTGACCCGGGCCCAGCGCAGGCCGCGGATCTGGTGCAGGGGAAGTGCGGGGACGTTCAGGTTCAGCACGGTGCGGGCCGGGGCTCGGCTGAGGAGGGGGATGAGGGCCACGGCGAGGTCGGCCGCCGATTCCCAGGGTTCGGAGTCAGATCCGGTGCGCAGGGAGACGGCGAGCGCGCTGATGCCCAGTTGCGACGCCGTCAGTGCCGCCCCGACCGTCCCCGAATGCAGGATCGAGCGCCCCACGTTCACGCCGTGATTGATGCCCGAGAGCACGAGGTCCGGCTTGGGTCCGACTGCGCCCAGCGCACCGGCGATGACCGACAGCGCAGGCGAGGCGTCGAGCCCGAAGGCGTCCACCCCCTCCGCCCCGCTCACTCTGGCTCGGGTGTAGAGGATTTTGGTGCCGTCGCTGACGGAGCCGACGGCGGCCCCGGCGCCGCTGAAATTAGAGCTGGGGGCCACCACCACGATCTCGTGCCGGGGACCGCCGGAGGCCGCGCCGGCGTCGGCCCATTTGACGAGTGCCCTGGTCAGCGCGGCCAATCCTGGTGCCGTGACGCCGTCGTCGTTGGTCACCAGCACCCTCACTGCTCAGGACCTTATAGGCACCCAGGTGCCAGTGTTCCCACCGAGCACCCCGGTCACCAGCCGTTTTCGATCCGATTGCCGCCCTATCACCCGGGGGGTCGGTCCCGACGTCCGCCCCGGTCTGCTTCAATTCACTGCGCCATGGCCCTTCCCTCCCCGCGCATCTCCATTGCCTCGCCGACCGGTCAGCAGTGGCGCATCGGGCATGGGCGTCACGACGTCATCGTCTGCGAGGTCGGCGCGACGCTGCGGTCCTACACCGTGGGGACGAGGCCGGTCATCGACGGCTTCGGGCCCGATGAGTGGTCCCACAGCGGCCGGGGGCAGGTACTGGCTCCATGGCCGAACCGGTTGGCCGACGGCCGCTATGAGTTCAACGGGGTCCGGGCCCAGGCCGCGCTCGATGAGCCCGAGCGCCACAACGCCATCCACGGCCTGGTGCGCTGGCTCCCGTGGACGCTGCAGACGCGCCATCAGAATCAGCTGTCCCTCCGCCTGCAACTGCACCCGTCCCCCGGCTACCCGTTCTCGCTCCTCCTCGAAATGGAGTACCACGTCGGCCGCGATGGTCTGGTGGTCACCACGACGGCCCACAGCACCGACCGCGGCCCGGTCCCGTTCGGCCTCGGGTTCCACCCGTACCTGGCGGCCGGCCCCGAGACCGTCGACGGGGCGATCCTCCAGCTTCCCGCCCACCACACGTTGGACCTCGACGACCGCGGCCTGCCGACCGGGGACCTCACCGCCGTCGAGGGCACGGAGCGGGACTTCACGACGGCGCGCTTCATCGGCCCCACCGTGCTCGACACCGCGTTCACCACCCTGGACCGCGACGCCGACGGCCGCGCCTGGGCCAGCCTCGACGTCCCCGGGGGCGACACCGGGGCGTCGCTCTGGGCCGACGCCGGGTTTGGCTATCTCATGGTCTACACGGGGGACACCCTCGGCGAAGTCCACCGGCGCCGGCAGGGCGTGGCCATAGAGCCGATGACCTGCCCCCCCAACGCGCTGCGCACCGGCAAGGACCTGAGCGTCCTGGAGCCCGGCCAGGGGTGGTCCGCCAGCTGGGGGATCGTCCCCCGGTGACCGTGGTCCTGACCCGATGACCTCGCATGTGGTCATCGTCACGGGGTCGAGCAGCGGGATCGGCACCGCGACGGCCCGGTCCTTCGGCGCCATCGGCGCCGGCGTGGTGGTCAACTCCGTGCGTTCGGTGGCCGAGGGCGAGGCGGTGGCCGCGTCGCTGCCCGACGCGATCTACGTGCAGGGGGATATCGCCGATCCCCAGGCGGCGCAGAGGTTGGTGGACGCCGCACTCGACCGCTGGGGGCGCCTCGACACGCTGGTGAACAATGCGGGCACCACCGCGGTGATTCCCCACCACGACCTGGAGGCGGCCACCGTCGACGTGTGGCGGCGGATTTTCGAAGTCAACGTCTTCGCCACGTGGACCATGACCTTGGCTGCATTGCCGGCACTCCGGGAAGCCCGAGGCTCCGTGGTGAACATCTCGTCGGTGGCGGGACTGCGTCCGACCGGGTCGTCCATCCCCTACGCGGCCAGCAAGGCTGCGCTCAATCACCTTACGGTGCTCCTGGCCAAGGTGGTGGGTCCCGACGTCCGGGTGAACGCGGTGGCCCCCGGCCTCATCGACACGCCGTGGACGGCGGACTGGGAGTTCCAGCGCGCCGCCGTGGAGGCGGTGGCCCCGCTCAAACGGATCGGCCAGCCGCACGATGTAGCCGAGGTCGTACTGGCCCTGGCCCGCGCGGCCTATGTGACCGGTCAGGTCGTGGCCATCGACGGTGGGCTCACCATCGCCCTTTGAGGCCTGGCGTCCGGCCGGGCCAGCCAGCGCATCCCGGCGGAGACGACGCGCGAGGTGGGGATGACGGCCACGGTGTCCACCAGGAGATCGAGCGGGAGCGGGGAGGAGAGGCCCAGCTCGCGTCGGGCCCAGGGGGGCAGGAGGCTGACCGCGGCCGCGTGCAACACGGCGTAGACGGCGCGCTGCTCGGGTCGCCGGCTCACCCCGTGGCGCAGCCAGTCACGCGCCTGGAGGGCCTGCGCGCCGGCGTGGAGCTCGGGGCGTAGCCGTCGGAAGTAGTCGTCCACATCGGCCGCCGACCGTGGCACCCACTCGGCCCCGAGAGCGAGCGCCACCGGGGCCACTTCGTCGTAGTACTGATCGCACTGCTCGGGGGTGAGGTCGCGCGGGCCGAAGCGCCGGGCCGACGCGAGGAAGCTCGACACCTCAGCAGCGTGGATGAACGTGACCAGCTCGGGGTCGTCGGCCGAATAGGGCCGACCGTCCGGTGCGACGCCGGTCACCCGTTGATGCACCCGCCGCACCTGTTGCACGGCCTTCTGGGCTTCGCGCACCGTGCCGAACGTGGTGGTGCCGACGAAATCGGCGGTGCGGCGGAGTCTCCCCAAGGGGTCGGCCTGGTAGTTGGAGTGCTCCGCCACGCCCGCCATGGCCAGCGGGTGCAGGGTCTGCAACAACAGCGCGCTGATGCCACCGATCAACATGGAGGGGAGATCCGAGTGCACCATCCGGGCCACTCCGTCGGGCGGGAGATACGACTCGTCCGGGTCCGTCGCCAACCGCACGGGGGGCCGCCCGAGTCCGACCGCCCGGCGCAGCTGCGCCGACAGGTCGACCCGCGCCGGAGGAACCAGGCCGTGGAGGAGGCGCAGTGGAACCGTGGCCATCGCTCCTCCGAGGGCGGCCGCGCTCACAAGCGGGTTCTGCGTAGGCACCCGTACAGTTTCCCATGTCGGGCCCCCGTGGCAGAGTGCAGGCATGCGGGTGGTCGTATTCGGTGCCGGCGCCATCGGGGGCGTGGTCGGGGCGCGCCTGTTCCAGCACGGGGTCGATGTCACCTTGGTGGCCCGCGGCGCCCACGCGGAGGCCCTGGCTTCGGGACTCGTGCTCGAGACACCTGACGAGACGGTCACCTTGTCCATCCCGATGGTGACCGACGCGGCGGCGCTCTCGTGGACGGAGGACACCGTCGTCCTCCTGGGCGTGAAGGGCCAGGACACCGAGGAGGCGCTGACCCAGCTTGTGACGGTGGCGCCGCAGGAAACGCCGATCGTGTGCATGCAGAACGGCGTGGAGAACGAGCGTCGCGTCCTGCGCCGCTTTCCCCGCACCTACGCCATGTGCGTGCTCTGCCCGGCATCACATCTCCGACCCGGGGTGATCGTGGCCCATTCGGCCCCGGTCACCGGCCTGTTCGACCTGGGTCGCTACCCCTCCGGGGTCGACGACGTGGCCGAGGCCATCGCCGAGGCCCTGCAGGCCTCGACGTTCGAGTCGCTGCCCCGCCCCGACATCATGCGCTGGAAGTACCGCAAGCTCATCATGAACCTGACCAACGCGATCGAGGCGCTGAGCGGGCCCGAGGGCCGGGAGAGCGCCCTGGCCCGGGAGGCCCGCAGGGAGGGCGAAGCGGTTCTGCAGGCGGCCGGCGTCGCCGTGGCATCGGTCGAAGAGGATAGAGCGCGGCGGGCTGATCTCCTGGCGTACCGCCCGACGCCGTCTGGTACGCGGGGCGGGGGATCGAGCTGGCAAAGTCTGGAACGGGGGACCGGGTCCATTGAAGCGGAGTTCCTCAACGGTGAGATCGTCCTGCTCGGCGCGCTCCACGGCCTGGATACCCCGGTGAACAGGCGTCTCATGGTGCTGGCACTGCAGGCCGCCGCCGACAGACTCCCGGCGGGCTCGTGGAGCATTGATGCGCTGACCGCGGCGGTGGGTGTCCCTACCGATCGGTGAGCGCCAACGGGACTAGTCGCTGTGGAGTGCGGTGCGAACCTCCTCGGCCGGGCTGTGGCCGCCGCCGCCGAGCGCCTCGATCTTGACGAAGTGGACGGTGCCGGAGAACACGGCCGGCGGTTGATACAGGGGCGAGACGGGAAAGCCGCTGTCGAACCCCAGCCGCAGGCCGGCCCCGCCGTGCTGGAGGGCGAGGGGCAGCATTCCCTCCACCACAATGGCATCGGCGCGCCGGCCATCGATCGACAGCGCCATTTCGCCCGGCCCGCCGTCATGGCCGAAGCGGTAAGAGACCGCGACGGTGCGGCGTCCCGCTTCCATGACGGTGTTGTCGCGCAGGGCCAGCGCGTCGGCCGCCCGGGCAAACGTGAAGTGGGCCAGCCCGTCGACGACAAAGAGTGCGTAGCCGCCGAACCAGTCGCCCATGGCGCACACGACGCCGAGAGTCTCCGTCCCGACCGACTCGATCTCGGCCGTCATGAGAAACCCGCCCCACAACAGAGGGACCGACTCGTCGTGCACCGGTCCAGTTCCGGGAAGGTACGTCTGCGAGGCTCCGGCCGGCCACGTCGGTGGTATGAGACCCCCGAAGCGGTCCAGCATGCCGTCGGAAATGGGCAGCACGTGGTTGAGGCCCGCTTCGCTTGACCACAGCTCGGTCATGTGGCGCAAGCGTTCGGGGTCCTCTTCCCCCCGATCGACGGCTTCGGAGAAGTCCTGCGAAAGGTCGAAGAGCTCCCAGCGGTCCTCCTCGAAATTGCGACTCCCGATGGCCAGCTCTTCCTCGTCCAGCACGCCCGTGCTGATGTGGTTGGTCGTCGCCTTCCATCCGTCGTGGTAGATCGATCGCGAGCCGAGCATCTCGAAGTACTGGGTGCGGTGGACTTCGCCGGTCTCGGGTTCCTCGAGCACCCGCCGGAGGCTGGTTCCGTCGACGAGCTGCTGCGCCACGCCGTCGACCGTCTCGGGAGCCTCGATGCCTACGGCGGACAAAATGGTCGGCATCAGGTCGATCACATGGGTGAACTGGGGGCGGATCCCACCCGGCTCGGCGACGTGACCCGGCCACTGCACAATCAGGGGCGTCCGCGTGCCGCCCAGCCAGGTGTAGCGCTTCCAGAGCTTGTGTGGAGTGTTCCCGGCCCAGGCCCAGGCCCACGAGTAGTGGTTGTAGGTGCTGAAGCCGCCCCAGTCGTCATAAGCCGCCAGATTCTCCGCCACCGAGTCGCGCTGGTGGGCGGTGAACCGGTGTTCGTTGACGCTGCCCTCCTTACCCCCTTCTGCGCTCGCTCCGTTGTCGGAGAAGACCATGACCAGGGTGTTCTCGAGGAGCCCGGTCGCGTCGAGGGAAGCCAGGAGGCGGCCGATCTGCGCGTCGGTATGGGTCAGGAAGCCCGCGAACACCTCCTGCTGGCGTGCGTGCATGCGACGCTCCTCCGCGCTGAGCTCGTCCCAGCCGCGCACCCACTCGGGCCGCTCGGTGAGGATGGTGCCGGGCGGGACGATGCCCCCCTCGACCTGGCGGGCGAACGTATCCCGGCGCCAGGCGTCCCATCCCCCGTCGAACATCCCGCGGTACGGCTCCACCCATTCGGGAGCCACGTGGTGCGGCGAGTGCATGGCGCCCAACGCGAAGTACAAGAAGAACGGCTTGCCGGGCGCGCCCTGCTGTTGGTCGCGCACCATCCGGATCGCCTGGTCCGCCAGATCCTCGCTGAGGTGGTAGCCCTCTTCGGGCCGGCGCGGCGCCTCGACGTAGTGGTTGTCGCACACCAGGTTGGGCGCCCAGTGGTTGGCGTCCCCCTGGAGGAACCCGTAGTGGCGCTCGAACCCCACCCCGAGGGGCCAGGTGTCGAACGGCCCGGCCGCCGAGCGTTGCCAGCGCGGGGTCAGATGCCACTTCCCGACGGCGAGGGTCGAGTAGCCGTGGTCGCGCAGAATGCGCGGCAGCGCGGCGGCGGACTTGGGCAGCCGGGCGGTGTAACCGGGGTAGGCCAGCGGGATGTCGGCGAGGAACCCCATCCCCACCGCGTGATGGTTCCGACCGGTGAAGAACGCGGCCCGGGTGGGCGAGCAGAGAGAGGTGACGTGGAAGCGGTTAAAGCGCGCGCCGCGGGCGGCCACTGCATTGAGGTTCGGGGTGTCGATGTCCGAACCGAAGCTGCCCAGGTGGGCGAAGCCGGTGTCGTCGAGCACGATGGCCAGCACGTTGGGGGCGCCCGATGGCGGCTTCGGATCGTGAGGAAAGCGGGGGGTCGACTCGGCGGCGGTGAAGCCGATCCGCTGTGGTGGCTCAGGAGGGGCCATGGGTGACGCCGGCGTCGGGGTGGGTGGTCATGGCGACAGGGTAGGGGCAACGACCCCTTCCTCGCATCACGGGACGGCCGGTGTAGCCTCACTTGTATGCAGGGTCACGTGCCCGTGCCGCCGCAGCCACACTTCCCCGTCGGCCTCTCCCCGGTCATCGGCTACATCGCCACGCGCGAACCCCAGCCGCTGGAGGAGCGGACGCCGCCCGAGCAGGAGTGGGGAGAGATGGATGGCGGGGAGGAGGATTGGGGGCCGCGGCATTCGAAGGTGATCAAGGCCACGGCCGTCATCGTCTCGCTCTCGCTTCTCGTGGCCGGAGTTGGCGCGGTGCTCGACCTGGTGCTGGCGGCGCACTGACCCTGCGGTCCGGCGCCGCTCCCGGTCCGGAGCGGCGCTCGGCTGTGCCGTCCACCCTCGTGTTGTCGAGCCGGCGCGATCCGTGCCACCCTGAACGCTGTGACTTCCCACCTGCGACTCGTGGTCTGTGAAGGAGATGAGACCGGGCAGGAGCTCCTCGAGCAGGCACTCCGCGTCCTCGATCCCGCGGTGCTCGGGTTCGAGAGCCAGCTGATCCGCTTCGACCTGTCCTTGGACAACCGGCGCAGCACGGACAACGCGGTCGTGCGCGAAGCCGCCGCGGCCATGCGCGAGTGCGGACTGGGACTCAAGGCGGCGACGATCACCCCGGAGAAGATCGGTGATGTCGGCAGTCCCAACCGCATCCTGCGCGAGGGCATCGGTGGGTCGGTCATCGTGCGAACCGGTCGGCGCATTCCCGGCGTCTCACCCCTGGCCCCGGTGGTGCACCCGATCGTGGTCGTCCGCATGGCGGTCGGTGACGCGTACGGGGCGGACGAAGGGCGGACCGGGACGCCGGGGGGTACCGACGAGAAGGCCTGGAGGACCGAGACGATCGAACGGCGGATCTGCGAGGAGGTCTCGGAGTTCTCCTTCCGGACTGCCGCCGCCCGGGGGGCCTGCGTGTACGGGGGGCCGAAGTGGACGGTCTCGGCCGTGTACGAGGGAATGCTGAAGGAGGAGATGGACGCGGCCGCCGCCCGCCACCCCGACGTCATATACCGTCCCACCCTCATCGACGCGGCCTATGCCGGCATCCTGACCGAGGCCGGGCATCAGAGCCTGGTGATTCCTGCCCTGAACCGCGACGGTGACTGCCTCTCAGACCTGGTGCTGGCGCTCTTCGGTTCCATCGCCGGAGCCGAATCGGTGCTGCTGTCCCTCGACGATCATCTGCATGCCGTCGTGGCCATGGCCGAGGCTCCGCACGGGACAGCCCCTTCGCTGGCCGGCAAGAACGTCGCCAACCCCATGGCGATGCTCCTTGCCTGCGCCGCCGCGCTCGATCATGCGGCCGCCACCGGCGGCTCCGGCCAAGGGGATGGCGACATCGCGCGGGCGGCGCGGGCCATACGGCAGACCACGTTGCGCGTCGCCGCCGACGGGATCAGGACCTTCGATCTGGGCGGCGACGCCTCGACATCGGGGGTCGTCGACGAGGTGGTCCGGCGAGTGCGGCACGAGCTCATCGGCGCGCCGTGACGACGGTCTAGCGTGCCCCATGCCCGAGCGACGCCGCCTGGCGTTCGACCCCATCGCCGAAGCGCACCGGCAATGGTCAGCGCACGGATGGGCTCCGGAGGCACCGGCCATGGCCACTGTCACCTCCATCATGCGCTTGCAGCAGATCTTCTTGGCCCGGGCCGATGCGGAGTTGCGCCCACTCGGGTTGACCTTCGCCCGCTATGAAGTGGTGATGCTCCTCTCGTTCTCGACCACGGGCTCCCTGCCGCTGGGCAAGATCGGGGAGCGCCTGCAGGTCAACGCAGCCAGCGTGACCAACGCCGTCGACCGCCTCGAGGCTCAGGGCCTGGTCACTCGCCGTCCCAACCCCGATGACGGGCGGGGCACGCTGGCGGCGATCACGGCCAAGGGCCGGCGCGTGGCTGGGCGCGCCACGGCCGCCATGAACGCGCACGTCTTCTCCGACCTGGGGTTGGACCAGCCGGCGCTGCGCGCCCTCTTCGATTCGCTGGCCCATCTGCGCCGGGCGGCGGGGGATTTCGACTGAGCGCTTGGATTTACTTTGATGTCAAAGTAGTGTAGGGGTATGGCAGACCGCACGGCATGGCAGGACTCCTTCGATCGTTCACCCAAGCGCCCGGCACAGTTCGAGACCATGTCGGGCGTGCCTCTCGAACCCGTCTACGGTCCCCCTGACGCGGAGTTGCCCGGCCAGTACCCCTACACGCGTGGACCGTACGCGTCCATGTACCGCTCGCGGCTGTGGACGATGCGACAGTTCGCCGGCTTCGGGACCGCTCAGGACACCAATGGCCGTTTCAAGGAGCTGCTCCGCTCCGGTGGCGACGGGCTGTCGACCGCGTTCGACATGCCCACCCTGTTGGGGCGGGACTCCGACGATCCGTTGGCCAAAGGCGAGGTGGGGAGGGCGGGAGTTGCCGTCGACTCCCTGGCCGACATGGAGACGCTGTTCGCGGGAATCGACCTCGGTGCGGTGAGCACCTCCATGACGATCAACTCGCCGGCCGCGGTGATCATGGCCATGTATGTGAGCGTGGCCGACAAGACAGGAGTGCCGCGTGCTGCGTTGTCGGGCACTATCCAGAACGACATTTTGAAGGAGTACCAGGCCCAGAAGGAGTTCGTCTTCCCGCCCCGGCCGAGTGTGCGTCTCGTCACCGACGTCATGCAGTTCGCCGCCGCCGAGCTTCCG
>Ga0302325_10027200_pt1 | contig 11865 bp, 10 predicted proteins | sample Palsa_T0_2_FD_201948 | JGI IMG/M metagenome (GOLD analysis project Ga0302325, IMG submission 201948) | Peat permafrost microbial communities from Stordalen Mire near Abisko, Sweden - Palsa_T0_2 | ecosystem: Environmental > Terrestrial > Soil > Palsa > Peat permafrost | place: Sweden: Abisko... | reverse complement strand
GCCCCCAAGATCGCCGCCTTCCGCGACTGGCTGCTGGCCTGCCTTGCGGCGCCGGCTTGCTGAGCGCCCGGACCTCGGCGCCCGAAAGAGCATTCACGAGATCACCATCTCCACGAATGTCAGCTCGGCGGGCGCGCTCATTTCCGAGTTCGACCCGAATCGGAAGTTGAGAGGGTCCGCTACTGGGCGCGTCCCGCGCCGTCGGCCACGCTCTTCCCTTCCGCCAAGGCGACGCCATCCAGGAACAGCTTGCGGTGGCCGGGTCCCCAGCCTCCGGATGCGTTCCGAGCATATTGGTCGATGAGTCCGGGCGCAAGTTCCCGAGCGCGCGCCAGCGCCTCGCGCGCCGCATCCAGTTGTCCGAGATGGCCGTAACTTGCGGCAAGATGGAAATAGGCGGGCGGATGGTCCCCTTCGCGGATCACTTCCTTCATGAGCAAGACAGTCTCGCTGAACCGCCCTTGAGCGAATTTCGCCATCCCCAGGACCCCGTTCTGGATCGGCCGGTTGGGACCCGTAGGCTCCAGCCGCTGTGATGTTTCGATGTGTTCCACAGCAAGTTCAGTTTGCCCGGTTCGCAGGCATACGAGGGCGCTGTACATCCACGCGCGCGACGATCCTGGGTTCAGGGCGACGGCTCGCGCCGCGACGGCGGCGGCGCCCGCCACATCTCCTTCCAAACTCATCATCGGCCCGGCGGCGCTGGCAAGCACGTTGGCGTCGTCGCCCGAGACCTTCAGCGCCCGACGGGTCAATGCGACGCCCTGGCTACGCATTAGCTCCGGCTCATTTGACCAACCGAAACTATGGATGCTGTAGCGACACGACGCCGCCAAACTCAGCGCGGGTCCAAAGTCGGGATCGAGCGCGATGGCGCGATCCAAGAGCGCCATGGCCTCCAACATGTCGGCCTTCGCGAACGTGCGAAACAAGGCCCAAGCCCGCAGGTAGAGGTCGTAACTGCCCATGTTCTCGGTTGGACGTGAAACCGCTTGTCGGGCCTCGGCCTGCTGCACCGTCGGCTCGATCTGCCCGGCCACGCTCAGCGCCACCCTGTCCTGAAGGGCGAATACGTCTTCGAGCGTGTCTTCGAAGCGGTGTGTCCAAATCTGGTTGCCATCCGAGGCATCAATGAGCTGGACACCGATCCGGACGCGATTCGTGGCTTTGCGAACGCTGCCTTCCAGGACGTAGCGTACCCCGAGTTGTCGTGCCGCTTCTTGCGCGCTGACCCCCTTGCCCTTGAACGAGAGGGCCGCGCCGCTGGCGATAACGAAGATCGATCTGATCCGCGAGAGCGCCTCGACAATCTCGACCACCATGCCGTCCGCGAAGTAGTCCTGCTCGGGATCGCCCGAGAGATTGGTGAAGGGCATCACCGCGATGGACGGCTTGCCGGGAAGTGGCGGGGCCGCGACATTGCTCAGCGAGACGGGCTCAGCCTTGGGAGCCCCCTCCAAGCCGGTGCGGACCGTCTCCAGCAGAGATCGGAACGCCGCGTCCGAAGCACCTCCCGCCCAGCTACTCAGATCAACGCCCTGCCGCTCCCCGAAGAACAGCGGCGGCTCGCACGCCTCGACGAAAACCTGTAGCAGCCGCCCCTGCTGGCGCGCCCACCGCGCCTCGGCCTTGACGTTCTCGCTGGCAACGGCCGCCGGCGACCAGGCGACGATCACCAGCCTGTCCGCCGTGAGCTGCTGCTCGATGGTTGCCTCCCACGCGGCATTGGGCGCGATGTCCTGGTCCCACCAGACCCCGACGCCTTCGGCCCGCAACGCCGCCACCAGCCGGCCCACCGCCGCCAGGTTCTCGCGCTTGTAGCTGACGAAGACGTTGGACATGCCGGGCGACCCCACCCCACAGTCGCTGCTCAACCGTAGCGACGGCATCGAGCGACCGGCAAGGGGAAGGTCGCGAATGTCCGGAATCTGGACCGGACTGAATGACCGCAATCCCCCCCCATCTCAGACCTTGGGAGAGTCCGCTTCCGGGCCAGCGCCGCGGCGGTTGGGGATCAACTCGGCAGCCGCGCGGTCGGGACCAGCCGCGCGGTGGACGTCGCCTTGGCCACCAGGGTCCCCTCAGCGTCGGTCAGGCGCGCCTCCAGGAAGGCGATGGTCTTGCCCAGCTGGACGATCTGTCCCTCGCCGGTCAGCCGCCCGGGCCTGGCCGGGGCCAGGAAGCTGACGTTGAGGTCGATGGTGGCGGTGTAAAGCTCGCCGCCGCTGGCCAGCAGCACCGTCGGCCCCATGGTGTCGTCCAGCATCGCGGCCAGGATGCCGCCCTGGACGTAGCCGGCCGGGTTGAGGAACTCCGGCCGCGCCTCGAAGCCGAGCTTGGCCCAGCCGCGGGCGGCGTCGTGGTCGAGCAGCGTCCAGCCGAGCAGCACGGCGCAGGGGGGCTTGGGGAAACGGTCGAAGACCGTGCCGGTCGGGGTGTCTGAAAGCGTCATGTGCTGACCAATGCGCCGGCCAAGGGCAGCGTGCTGTCAGCAGCGACGCGCGCTAGGCTGGGGGCGATGCTCCCGATCCACGACGCCCTGCCGGCGCTGATGGCGGCGCTGGCCGCGCACGGCGCCGCCGTGCTGGTCGCCCCGCCGGGGGCCGGCAAGACCACGGTGACGCCGCTGGCGCTGCTGGACGAGCCCTGGGCGGCCGGCGGCAAGCTGATCGTGCTGGAGCCGCGGCGCATCGCCGCCCGCGCCGCCGCCGAGCGGATGGCCGCCACCCTGGGCGAGCGGGTGGGGGACACCGTGGGCTACCGCGTGCGCCTGGCTTCGCGCGTCTCAGGCAAGACCCGCATCGAGGTGGTCACCGAGGGCGTCTTCACCCGCATGATCCTGGACGATCCGGGCCTGGAGGGCGTCGCCGCGGTGCTGTTCGACGAGTTCCACGAGCGCAGCCTCGACGCCGACCTCGGCCTCGCCTTCGCCCGCGACGCCCAGCGGCATCTACAGCCGGATCTGCGGCTCATCGTGATGTCCGCCACCCTCGATCCGGCGCCCGTGGCGGCGCTGCTGGGCGACGCGCCGCTGATCGAGAGCCTGGGCCGCATGTTCCCGGTGGCGACCCGCTATCTCGGCCGCGACGCCGTGCTGCGCATCGAGGACCAGGTCGTCCGCGCAGTCCTGCGGGCGCTGGCCGAGGAGGCCGGCGGGCTGCTGGTGTTCCTGCCCGGCCAGGGCGAGATCGTGCGCGTCGCCGAGCGGCTGGCCGAGCAGGTTCGCGATCCCGCGGTCGAGATCGCCCCGCTCTACGGCGCCCTCGATCCGGCGACCCAGGACCGCGCCATCGCCCCGGCGCCGCCCGGCCGGCGCAAGGTGGTGCTGGCGACCTCCATCGCCCAGACCAGCCTGACCATCGAGGGGGTGCGGGTGGTGATCGACGCCGGGCTGGCCCGCGTGCCGCGCTACGATCCGGGCGGCGGCCTCACGCGCCTGGACACGGTCCGGGTCAGCGGCGCGGCCGCCGACCAGCGGCGGGGCAGGGCGGGGCGCACGCAGGCGGGGGTCTGCTACCGCCTCTGGGACGAGCGCGAGACCCGCGGCCTCGTCCCCTTCGACCGGCCGGAGATGCTGGAGGCCGACCTGGCGCGAGTCGCCCTCGACCTCGCCCTCTGGGGCGCGGGCGACGGCGCGGACCTCGTCTTCCTCGACCGGCCGCCGGCCGCCGCCATGGCCGAGTCCCGCGCGCTGCTGCAGCGGCTGGAGGCGCTGGACGGCGCCGGCGCCTTGACCGCGCACGGCCGGCGCATGGCCGATATCGCGCTGCCGCCGCGCCTCGCCCACATGGTGCTGCGCGCCGCCGCCTCCGGCCAGGCCGAGCGCGCGGCCCGCATCGCCGCCCTGGCGGTGGAGCGCGGGCTGGGCGGCCAGGGCGTCGACCTGGAAACCCGCCTGGCCGGCTTCGCCCGTGACCGCGGTCCGAGGGCCCGGGACGCCGCGGCGCTAGCCGGTCGCTGGGCTGCGCAGGCCGGGCCGGCCGCCGGCGCCGCGCCGCTCAGCGACGCCTTGCTGCTGGCTCAGGCCTGGCCGGAGCGGATCGCCAAGGCGCGCGGCGCGCCCGGCCACTTCCAGCTCGCCTCCGGCCGCGGCGCCTACATGGAGCCGACGGAAACGCTCGCCCGCGCCTCCTGGATCGCCGTCGCCGAGCTGGGCGGCGGCGAAGCCCGCGACCGCATCCTGCTCGCCGCCGAACTGGACCTGGCTGAGCTGAAGACCGCCTTCGCCTCGCGGCTCACCCGCGAGGCCCGCCTGGAACGTGACGCGGCCGGCCGGCTGCGCGCCAAGGAGCTGCTGGAGCTCGGCCGCCTGGTGCTGGAGGAGCGGCTGATCGCCAACCCCGACCCGGCGCTGATCGTGGCCGCGCTGCTGGGCGAGGCGCGGGGCCAGGGCTTGGCCGCGCTGCCCTGGGGTCCGGCCGCGAAGGCGCTACGGGCCCGCGCCGCCTTCCTCCGGCGTCAGGGCGCCACCGCGCCCGATCTCTCCGACGCGACGTTGCTGGCCGATCTCGACGCCTGGCTGACGCCCGCGCTGGCCGGCAAGTCGTCGCTGGCCCAGCTCACCGACGCCGAGCTGGAGGCGGCGCTGCGCTCGCGGATCCCCTACGACGCCACGCGCCGCCTCGACCGCGATGCGCCGCCCCGGTTCGAGGCGCCCACCGGCTCGCGCCCGGCCATCGACTACGGCGCCGACGGCGGCCCGCGCGTCGATGTCCGGGTCCAGGAGCTCTACGGCCTCACCCAGCATCCCGCGGTCGCCGGCGTCCCGCTCACGCTGGCGCTGCTCTCGCCCGCCCACCGCCCGATCCAGGTCACCCGCGACCTGCCGGGCTTCTGGCGCGGCGCCTGGGCGGAGGTTCGTAAGGAGATGCGCGGCCGCTATCCCAAGCACCTCTGGCCCGAGGACCCCGCCACCGCGGCGCCGACCACCCGGGCCAAACCGCGCCACTGACGGCGCCGCCGTGCTACGGCTGTCGCGGCTCGATGGGCGGAGGAAGCTCCAGGTGGACAGCACGGCGGCGCAGGGCGAGGCGGCATTCGTCGAGGCCGGCGTCCAGCTCCGCGCGGGCAATTTCGAAGACGCCGAACGCCTCTATCGCGCGGTTCTGGAGGTCGCGCCACGACACGCCGCGAGCCTGCAGATGCTGGGCGTGATCTGCGCCCGGTCCGGCCGGCTGGAGGAGGCGGTGGCGCTGCTGCAGGACTCGCTGGCCGTCGAGCCGGCCAACCCCGGGGCCAACTACAACCTCGCCAACGCCCTTGCCGCCCTGGGGCGCGATGAGGCGGCGATCCTGGCCTACCGCCGCTCGCTGATGGGCCGATCGGACTACCCGCCGGCCTGGATCAATCTGGCCGCCGCGCTGGTGCGGACCGGCGCGTTCGAGGCCGCCGAGCGCGCCGCGGGCGAGGCCGTCCGGCTGGCGCCGGACCATCCGGTGGCGCACCGGGGCCTTGGCGACGCGCGGCGCGGTCTTGGACAACACCTGCCGGCGGCCAACGCCTACGAGCGCGCCCTGGCCCTCAACCCCGCCGACGCGGCGGCCTGCTGCAACCTCGGCCAGGCGCTGCAGGACGCCGGCCGCTACGACGAGGCGCTGGCGGCCTACCGCCGGGCGCTAGGCCTGGAGCTGCGCGGCGCCCCCGCGTGGGTCGCCCTGGCCGGCGCGCTGCGCGAGCTCGGCGAGAGCGCCGACGCCATCACGGCGCTCGACCGGGCGCTCGCCATCGACCCGGCCTCGGCCCGCGCCTGGTACGTGCGCAGCGGCCTCAAGAGCTTCGCGGCCGGCGACGCCGAGATCGGCCGCATGGAAGCCCTGCTGGGCGAGGCCGAGGCGCGGGCGTTCAGTCACGAGGACCGGCTCGACCTGGAGTTCGCGGTGGGCAAGGCCTGGATGGACGTCGGCGATCCGGACCGCGCCTTCGCCCATCTGGACGCCGGCAACCGGCGCAAGCGGGCCGCCCTGGCGTACGATGTCCAAGACGACATCGCGGCCCTGGACGCCGTGGCCGGCGCCTTCACGCCGGGCCTCCTGCGCCGCCTGGAGGGCGCCGGCGCGCCGTCGGACCGCCCGGTGTTCGTCGTCGGCATGCCGCGCTCCGGCACCACCCTGGTGGAGCAGATCCTCGCCTCGCATCCCGACATTCACGGCGCCGGCGAGCTGACGCTGCTGGACGCGAGCTTGAACCGGGTCCTCAGTCCCGCGCCGTGGGCGGCGGCGGACATCTCGGCGGAGGCCGTCGGCGCCGTCGGCCGCGCCTATGTCGAGGGACTGGCCGCCATCGCCCCGGCGTGGCGTCGCGTCGTCGACAAGCTGCCGGCCAATTTCCGCCACGCCGGCCTGATCGCCGCGGCGCTGCCGAACGCCCGCATCATCCACTGCCGGCGCGATCCCATCGACGCCTGCCTGTCCTGCTACGCCAGCAAGTTCGTCGGCCGGGTGGACTTCGCCTATGACCTGGCCGAGCTCGGCCTCTACCAGCGCGCCTACCAGCGGCTGATGGACCACTGGCGCGCGCTGCTGCCGGCTGACCGGTTCATCGAGGTGGACTACGAGGCGCTCGTCGGCGATCTTGAGACCGAGGCCCGGCGCCTGATCGCCTTCTGCGGCCTTGCCTGGGACGAAGCCTGCCTGAGCTTCCATGCGACCCGGCGCGACATCCGCACCGCCAGCGCGGCCCAGGCGCGCCAGCCGATCTACCGCACCAGCGTTGCTCGCTGGAAGCCCTACGCGGCGCATCTGCGGCCCCTGCTGGAGGCGCTCGGCGAAACTCCGACCTAGCGCCGTCGCTAGGTCGTCGCCGCGTAGATCATGATGCCCGTGGCGACCGCCAGGTTGAGGCTGTCGGCGCGGCCGCGCATCGGAATCTTCACCGTCACGTCGGAGGCGGCCGCCAGCGCCGGGGTGAGGCCGGCCTGCTCGTTGCCCATCAGGATCAGCGTCGGCGCGGCGTAGGCTGCGGCGCGGAAATCCGTCGTCGCGCTGAGCAACGTGCCGACCACCGAGCCGGGCCAGGCCCTCCGCCAGGCCAGGAACTCCTCCACGCTGGCCCGGGCGATCGCGACCGCGAACACCGAGCCCATCGTGGCCCGCACCGCCTCCACCGAATAGGGATCGCAGCACTCGCCCACCAGGATCACGCCGCCGCAGCCGGCGGCGTCGGCGGTGCGCACGATGGCGCCGAGGTTGCCCGGGTCACGCACCGCCTCCAGCGCCACCCAGCACGGCGCAGCGGCCGGGCGCAAATCGGCGAGGGGTGCGAAAGCCTGGTCGAACACGCCCAGCACGGTCTGCGGATTGTCGCGGCGGGAAATCTTGGCGAGGATGTCGCGGCTGACCTCGATGGCCTCGCCGCCGGCGGCCTCGGTCGCGGCCAGGGCGCGGCGCAGCAGCGGGTGGTCGCCGGCGCCCTCGCCGAACAGCAGCAGGCGCGGCGGCCGACCCAGCTCGACGGCTTCGGTGACGATCTTGAGCCCCTCGGCGAGGAACTGGCCGCTCTCCTCACGGGCCTTGCGCAGGTGCAGCGCCCGCGCCGCCTTCACCGTCGGATTGGCCAGCGAGGTGACGGCGCGGGTCACGGCGCGGCGCTCCAGCGGGCGAAGAACGAAACCCCGACGCCGCGCTCGCCGGACGCTTCCATCAGCGCCAGCTCGCCCCAGTCGATCCGCCCGCCGCGTCCGGCCAGCGCCTGCGCCACCAGCCCGGCCAGGGCCAGGCCGGAGATGCGCTCGGCGTAGGCGTTGAGCAGCAGGAACGAGGCGTCCGGCGAGAGCAGCGCCGCGCAGCTGGCGATGAGCTCCGGAAGGTCGTCCAGCAGCCGCCAGACCTCGCCGCCGGGGCCGCGGCCGAACTTGGGCGGATCGAGGATGATCCCGTCGTAGTGCGACCCGCGCCGCACCTCGCGCTGCACGTATTTGCGCGCGTCCTCCGTCAGCCAACGGACGGGCCGTTCCGTCAGTCCACTGAGCTCGGCGTTCTCCCGCGCCCAGCCGACGGCGCGCTTGGAGGCGTCCAGGTGCGTCACCGCCGCGCCGCCGGCGGCGCAGACCAGGCTGGCGACGCCGGTGTAGCCGAACAGGTTGAGCACCTTCAGGGGCCTCACCGAAGCCTGCAGGCGGGCCTGCAGCCAGTCCCAGTTGGCCGCCTGCTCGGGGAAGAAGCCGAGGTGGCGGAAGGGCGTGAACCGTCCGAGGAAGCGCACGCCGCGCCAGCCGAGCGGGAAGGGCGCAAGGGCCGCGCCGCCGAAGCGCCAGCGCCCGGCGTCCTCCTCGCCGTCGAGATCGAACACCGCGTCGGCCTCCGCCCAGGCGGCGGCGTCCAGCGCCGGGCGCCACAGGCACTGCGGCTCGGGCCGCACGACGCGATAGGGCCCATAGCGCTCCAGCTTGCGGCCGGCGCCGCTATCGATCAGGGCGAAGTCGTCCCATGCGCCGGTGCGCATCACCGTGGGCGACGGCGCGATGGCCGGGGCGCGTGACATGGCCAAGGCTTAGCGGCTCGGCGGCCGCCGCGTCCAGGGCGCCAGCGCCGGCCAGACTCCGCGCCGGAGGGCCGCCCTTGCCCCTGTGTGGGTAAACGCCTTAACTGCCGCGCGTAACGAATTGTGACAGGTGGGCCGTCCGTGGAAACCGTTCTGATCAAGCCGGCCAGGTCGGCGCGCAAGGCCAAGGGCGACGGCCACTTGCGGCGGATCGAGATCCTGGAGGCGGCGGAACGCATTTTCGTCGCCGAGGGCTACGAGGGCGCCACCATCCGCAAGATCGCCGACGAGGTGGGCGTCTCCTCGACCGCCCTCTACATGCACTTCCGCGACAAGGACGAGATCCTGCACGAGATCTGCCTCAGCGCGATGCAGACTTTGCTGGATCAGAACAGCGAGATCGCCGCGCGGCCGGCCGATTCCGTCACCCGGGTGCGGCTGATGCTGGAGGCCTATGTGCGCATGGGCCTGGAGCATCCCAACGCCTACCGCCTGGTGTTCCTCTCGACCCCCCGGGACGGGGCGGCGGGGCCGCTGCCGACGGCGACCAGCGAGATCGGCGCGCAGTGCTATGCCCGCTACGCCGGCGTGGTGCGCGAGATCGCCGCTGAGGGACGCCTGCGCATCGGCGACGCCGACTGCGCCGCCCAGGCCCTTTGGGCGGCTTGCCACGGCCTGGTGGCCCTGATGATCACCCATCCCGGCATCGACTGGGCGCCGGCCGGCGAGCTGACCTCGCTGATGGTCGAAGGCCTGCTCCACGGCCTCGTCACTGACTAGCGGATGCGCGCCCTGATCGCCGCGCTGGGCGCGGCGCTGGCGCTGGGCGGAGCGGCCGGCGCGGCGCCGCGGATCGTCTCGCTCGACCAGTGCGCCGACCAGTACGTGCTGGCGCTGGCGCCGCGCGGCGAGATCGCGGCGGTGTCCAGCCGCGCCCTCAACGCCGACTCCAGCGAGCGCGCCAGGGCCGTCGGGCTGCCGCAGCTGCACCCGACCCTGGAATCGGTGCTGGGCGCCAGGGCCACCGTGGCGGTCTACTACTGGACCGCCGATGCGCGGCTGCCGGACGCCCTGCGCCGCGAGGGGATCTTCCCGGTGCAGATCGACGAGGCCAACGACTTCCCGGGCATCCGCGCCAACATCCGCAAGGTGGCGGCGGCCCTCGGCCGGCCGGCCGCCGGCGAGTCGCTGATCGGGCGGATGGACCGCGAGCTGGCGGCGGCGGGCGGCGCCTGGGGCGGCGCGCGGGCGCTCTATCTGACCCCCGGCGGCTTCACGGCCGGAACGGGGACGCTGGTGGGGGCCATGATGAACGCGGCCGGGCTCGCGAACGCGGCGAACGGACCCGGCTACGGGCCGGTCCCGCTGGAATCCCTGGTGCTGCAGCCGCCGCGGGCGCTGGTGCTGGGCTTCTTCCGCGACCTGGCCGGCGGGCGCCAGCATTGGACCATCGCGGGGAACGGCTACCTGCAGGGCCTGGCGGCGCAGCGCACCATCGCCTCGCTGCCGGGCTCGATGCTGGGCTGCCCCTCCTGGACCGCCGCCGACGGCGCTCTGGCGCTGACCCAGGCCCGGCCGGGACGCTGAGCCGCGTATGCGCCTGATCGGCCTGCTGATCCTGCTGCTGGCGGCCGCCCTGGCGCTCTCGGTCGCGTTCGGCGAGACCCAGCTGAACCTCGGTCAGTACCAGGCCGCCTTCACCGATCCCGGCTCGCCGCCGGGCGTGATCCTGTTCGCCATCCGTGGCCCCCGGGCGGCCTGCGCGGCCCTGGTCGGGGCGGCGCTGGGCCTGGCCGGCGCGGTGATGCAGGGACTGCTGCGCAACCCGCTGGCCGAGCCGGGCGTGCTAGGCGTTTCGGCCTGGTCGGGCTGCGCGGCGGCGGTGGCGATCGCCGTTGGGCTTGGCGCGGCGCCGGGGGTGCTGGAGGGCGCGGCCCTGGTCGGCGCCTTGGCCGCCGGCGGCGTTATCGCGATCCTCGCCGCCCGTTTCCGCGAGCCCGAGACGCTGATCCTGTTCGGCGTGGCGCTCTCGGCGATGGGCGGGGCGATGAGCTCGCTGGTCTTCAACCTGTCGCCCTCGCCGGTGACCACGGCCGACATCCTCAACTGGCTGCTGGGCTCGGTCGCCAACCGGGATTGGAGCGATCTCGCCCTGGCCCTGATCCCCATGGGCGTCGGCGCCGCGCTCTGCCTCTACGCGGCCGGGGGATTGCGCATGCTCACCCTCGGCGAGGAGGCGGCGGCGCTGTCGGGCCTGCCGATGGCGCGGCTGCGGGTGGCGGCGGTGGCCGGCGCGGCGCTGCTTACCGGGGCCTCGGTGGCGCTGGCCGGGGTGATCGGCTTCGTGGGCCTGGCCGCGCCGCACCTGGTGCGGGGCGCCGCCGCCGACGATCCGGCCCGGACCCTGGTCCCGTCGGCCATCGCCGGCGCCATCCTGCTGACCCTGGCCGACCTGCTGGCGCGGGTGATCCCCACCGCCGAGGAGCTGCGCCTGGGCGTCGTCACGGCCCTCTTCGGCGCGCCGCTGTTCGCCCTCGTCGCCTGGCGCGCGGCCCGGAGCTGGCGGTCGTGAGCCCGGCGCTGGAGCTGCGCGGCGTGTCGGTGCGCCGGGCTGGACGCGCCGTGCTCACCGACGTCAGCCTCGCCGTCGCGCCGGGCGAGATGCTGGGCCTCGTAGGTCCCAACGGCGCCGGCAAGACCACCCTGCTGCGCGCCGCGCTCGGCCTGCAGACGCGTTCAGCGGGCGAGGTGATCCTCGCCGGCCGCCCGCTCGAGACACTGGGCGAGCGGCAGCGCGCCGAGGGGGCCGGCTACCTGCCGCAGGAGCGGCGCGTCGCCTGGAACATGCCGGCCGAGGACATCGCCGCCCTCGGCGCCGCCCGCCTTTCGCCGCGCGACGGCCTGGCGCTGGCCCGGGCCTGCCTGGACGAGCTGGAGGTGGCCGATCTCGCCCGCCGCGGCGTGCTCGACATGTCCGGCGGCGAGCGGGCGCGGGTGCTGTTGGCGCGGTTGCTCGCGACCCGCGCCAGGCTGCTGGTCGCCGACGAACCGGCCGCCGGCCTCGACCCGGAAGCCCAGCTGCTGATCCTGGAGCGCCTGCGCCGCCGGGCCGCGGACGGTGCAGCGGTGATCGTCACCTCGCACGACCTGACCCTCGCCGCCCGCGCCTGCGACCGGATCGCGGTGCTGCATGACGGCGTCCTGCGGGCGCTGGGTGCGCCGGGCGAGGCGTTGTCGCCGGAGGTTCTGGCGCAGGTGTTCGGCCTCGACGGCGCGCTGATCGCCTCGCCCGCCGGCCTGACGCTGGCGGTGCGGCGCCTGGCGGCCGCTACCGCGCCCCGGTGAGGCCCAGCGTGGTGGCGCTCAGGGCCGACGTCGGCGCCCCGT
>Ga0302325_10027197_pt1 | contig 11865 bp, 12 predicted proteins | sample Palsa_T0_2_FD_201948 | JGI IMG/M metagenome (GOLD analysis project Ga0302325, IMG submission 201948) | Peat permafrost microbial communities from Stordalen Mire near Abisko, Sweden - Palsa_T0_2 | ecosystem: Environmental > Terrestrial > Soil > Palsa > Peat permafrost | place: Sweden: Abisko... | reverse complement strand
CAGTTCATCAAGGACTTGAATCAGTTCTTCGCCGACGAAAAAGTTCTGGCCGTGATCGACCACTTCCGCGTAACTTCCGGCGGCGGCACCGTCTTTGTGCAGTCCGGCGGATCCTATAAGCCGGGCGAAACCACGACGGTTCCTCAACTCGTCATGGCCGTGGAGCACTGGACCCGCATCGCGCGCCTTCTTCAGCAGAAGAAAGACGTCTCCCTCGAACTGAACGTCACGAACACTTTCTACGACGACGATCCCATGCAGTATGACACCATCGCCGAAATTCCCGGGACGGACAAGAAAGATGAAGTCGTGATGCTGGGCGCACACCTAGACTCATGGCACGCGGCCACGGGAGCCACCGACAACGGAGCGGGCACCATTGTGATGATGGAAGCGGTTCGCATCCTCAAAACGCTCGACATCAAGCCCCGTCGCACCATTCGCATTGGCTTGTGGAGCGGCGAGGAAGAAGGCCTGCTCGGCTCACAGGGTTATGTGGAGCATCATTTCGGTTCGCGTCCGCCCATGGACGATCCTGCAATGAAAGGTATGCCGACCCTGCTGCGGCGCGAAGCCGGCGAGGTCACGGTGAAACCGGAACAGGCGAAAGTCTCCGTGTATTTCAACGTGGACAATGGCACGGGAAAGATTCGCGGCGTTCACCTGCAGGAGAACGAGGCGGTTGCTCCCATCTTCGAAGCCTGGATGAAGCCGTTCAAAGATCTGGGCATGAGCACGCTCACCATGCGCAACACGGGCGGCACCGACCATCTCTCGTTCGACGCGGTCGGCATCCCGGGATTCCAGTTTATTCAGGATCCCATCGAGTACGAGGCGCGCACCCATCACTCGAATATGGATGTGTACGACCGCTTGCAGCCCGACGATCTGAAGCAGGCGGCAGTAATCGTCGCCGGCTTCGTCTACGATGCGGCGATGCGCGACCAGATGCTGCCCCGCAAGCCCATCGAGAAGCCGCTCCCCAAAGAACCGGAAAAGAAAGAGGATTAATGATATCCTTCGCGCCCAAGCTGTTTTCGTGGGCCGTGGGGTAACTTGCCTCCCGCACCCTTGAGGAGCGGAGAATGGAGTGGTTTCAATGCGCAAATCCTTCTTAGGAATTCTGCTTTTCGCCATGCCATTGGCCAGTGGGCTCGCGCAGGCACCGGCGCTGCAAATGAATGTCGTTTACGTGTGCACGGACGGACAAAGCTTCAAAGTCTTTTCCTGCGACAACACCACCGGCGCCTGCGATTATCAGAACTACAAGAAGGGGCAGGCATACCAGCGAGGCGAAGCGCTACGCGTACAACTGACTGCTTTGCTTCCGGTGAAATGCCATGCGCAAACCCCGGCCGAGGCGCAGGCTGACCCTCATCGCGGTGAAATTCCGCCTGCGCCGTCTCCGTTTAAGGCGCGCGCGGCTGCTGGCGGCAACGGTGCCGGCGCCGCAACCGCGAATCAAAACGGAGCGGGGTCCGGCGGATTCAAGGTCGGCGACACGGTGCGGGTTTTGATCGACGGCTGGCAAGAAGCCACGGTCCTCGAGGTCCACGGCCGGTCGTATTTGGTCCATCTGCCGAGTGGGATTGACGTTTCGAAACTCTGGCCGTACGAAATGCACCGACTGGGAAAGCTCACGGCGGAGGATCACGCTGCCGGGCAATACGATCTCCACGATCGCGTGCAAGTTCTGGTGAACGGCCGGTGGATGGAGGGCGAGATCCGCGGACAGAATAACGTCAACATGTACGACATAAAGGTGCCGGGAGTAGATACAGGGTTCGGTTCTGACATTGTGAACACGACCCCCGAGAATATCCGCATGTCGACTACGCCAGCGCCCCTGCCTCCCGCGCAGCGGGCGGCCGAGCAAGTTCCCAAACCGGGGCTCGTCAGCTGCGCCGGCAAGTATGAAGGTCGGTGGGAGCACGTCTCGGGCATGGGTGGAATGAAAGTGGTTTTCCGTTCCGGTAAGGCAACCATCACGGAAGGATTCAGCGGTGAGATTCCGTTCGATTGCTTTACGGGCGACGGCAAGGTCGTTTTCTACAAGGCCGGATCGTTCACGCCGTTTTCCTACGACTTTGACATCAACCTCGATGGCACGCTGCAGACGCCGCTCGGGGCGATCAAGAAGATGGGCAACTGACGAGTCGGATTTAGTTTTGCGGCGGAGCGACTGGCATCTCCGACAACCGGTGCACTCCAGAGCGGCGCAGGGCGAAGAGCACGGCCCATCCAATCACTGCCACCGTACAGGCCGACAGGAAGATCGCAGCCATCGCGGGGAAAAATGTGAAATGCTCCGCGTGGATGGGAGGGAGTTGAGGATTGGAGTAGGGCAGCGAGTCCTCGATCGCGGTGGCCTTCTCGATCGTCAGAATCACTCCTGCCAGAATGACTGCCATCAGCACAGGCGTGGCCTTCGGAAAGCGGAATTCGGAATGCATGGTGAACCTCCTTGATGGAATCGACAGCCACGAATGTGACGTAACAATAGCTCGCCAACGCTCCTCCATCGCTCCGTGGAACAGCCCCGCAAATTCACGAAGAAGGAACACTGCTCGCGGCAATAATCCCCTCCCCCATGTTTCCCTCCCCACATCGCTCAGCGCTTCGCGGAACACGCCAGCCATTTCCTCGCCATATTCGTAACGACAGGCGGCGGGATACAGGTAGAGCAGGCATCGGTACAGGGAGAGCATGGATCAAATCCCTTTCCGCACCACGCGCAGGTTGGCAATCCTCGCCAGGTGTTTCAGCCGGCTAGCCTCAAATTGCAAATTTCGACGCCCTAGGGGAGTGAGGCGATAGGCCTGGCGTCCACGCGAGCTGTCCTCCGCGTCGAAACGCTCGATCCAGCCATCTTCGAGCAGACGGCGCAACGCCCCGTAGAGGGTGCCGGTGCTCAGCGTGACGCGCCCATCGCTCATCTGTTCGACATCTTTAAGGATGGAATAGCCATGTCGAGGCTGCCCCGCCAGGCTCAGCAGAATCAGCAGTACAGGCTCAGTAAGGGGCGGGACGTCCATATGACCTCAGGCGACATGTCGCCTGACGCCATATTGAAGTATTGGCAGCTTTCAGTCAAGGGAAAAATGAGGACGATGGCTTTGATAAACCCGCGATGATGGGTGCAAATCATGGCCCAGGAATGCCCTGACGTTCTCGACGAATTCTCTGATGGGCACCGGACGTTGCGACCCGGCTTCGCGCCCGGAGCCTATCGATTCGCCTTTCTCGCTACTACGGACCTAAGTGCGGATAGCATTGCGGGCGGTTGCACCGGTAAGCTTCTCTATTTCTTCTTGGGCGATATGGAACCCCGTGTTTGCGGCGGGGACACCAGCGTAAACGGCGGCTTGAAGAAGAACCTCTTTGATATCGCATATCTCCAAGCCATGCAGAAGTCCCGCCTTCACGTGGAGACGAAACTCCTCCCAGCGTCCAAGGGCTACCGTCATTGCCAAAACAAGAAGACGACGAGTTCTGTAGTCGAGGCCCGGTCGCCTCCAGATCGTTCCCCACGCGTATCGGGTGATTAAGGCTTGAAAATCTTCGTTGAAGTTGGTAGTACTGGCGATCGCTTTGTCAACATGGGCATCTCCGAGGACTCTGCGCCGCACTTCGAGGCCGGCCGCTAACACGTCTTCCGAAGTGCTTTCATGCGCTTGGAGAAACGCAAAGAGCGCGGCGGTGAAGGATTTCGGGGCCTCAAGATTTGAGAGATGGGCGGCGGATAAACGGGTCACGCGGGCTTGCGGTATGCGCTGAGCGAGGATTTCCCCGTTCCCGGTCCAAGGCGTGGAGACATCCCGCTCGCCTACGATCACCAACGTAGGGATTCCGATATCCGGCAGGGTGTTTTTGAAGTCAAAATCTCGGAGAGCAGCACAGCAACCCACATATCCCGTCACATCGGTCCCCAGCAACACCGACCGGATGCTGTCCACGTAGGCACTCGATGGCGCGAGAGATTCAGGCGAGAAGAAGCGCTCGATCGCCGTGTCTGCGATCGCCACCATGCCACCTTGTTGCACGGCGTTGATTCGGTTCTGCCAAAGCTCTGAGGTTCCGATTCGGGGCGATGTATTGGCAAGAATAAGTCCCGTAAGCTTCTCCGGCGCATGAATGGCCAGCCACTGGCCCACGGCCCCCCCGAGCGAAAGCCCGCAAAACGCGAACTTGGGAAGATTGAGCGCTTCCACCAAACCGAGAACATCCCGGCCCAGCTGTTCGACGGAATATTCTCCCGGCGGAGCCTCGGAGGCGCCATGACCACGCGTGTCGTAGCGTAAGACCTGAAAGTGCGAGAGCAGATCTCGCAATTGCGGTTCCCAAAGGGCGTGGTCTGTTCCGATTGAATGAGAGAAGACCAGGACGGGAAGACCGGGGTTTCCTTCCAATCGATAGAATAAGCGGAGCTGGTTAACCGTTAAGAAAGGCATGGCCGCTGGTCCTTAGTTCTCCACGGGCTTCTTCGCGGCAAGGGTTGCTCGCATCTGTTGGAGCCTGAAAGAGTCGGCTGATCCGAGATAGCCTTCGGGGACATCGAGTTGGGCAATGGTCGCCGGGTTGAGATGTTTCGTGACTTCTGGCATTTCGGTGAGGACCTCCGCCAGTGGGCAATGGTGACTGACGGCCTTACGCGTCGCCTCTTCCAGAAGCTGATGGGCTTTGTCGCGGCCGAGTTTCGCTGTCAGGAGAATCACGGCTTTTTCCGCGTAAATCGTTCCCCCGGTCGCGGCGAGGTTCTCGCGCATGCGCGCGCTATCAACGCTAAGCCCTTCCGTGATTTCAGCGATCGAGGCGGCCGCAATGCCAGTCGCTTGAATGGCGGCGGCGATGGTCGGCCACTCAGATTGCCATCCCCCCAGGGCGCGCTCGTGCTCTTGCACCATCGCTGAAAGATAAGAGGCTACGAGGCCCGGCATCCGGTTTGCGGCGGCGAGCGTCACCGCGCAACCGACTGGATTGCGCTTGTGGGGCATGGTTGAGGAACCACCACGCCCTTGGCTTTCCGGCTCGGCCGCCTCGCCAATTCCGCTTTGCACCAGGAGGCTGATATCACGCGCGATTTTGCCCAGGGAGCCGGTAAGAACACCGCACGCGCAAACTAACGTAGCCAGGCGATCGCGGTGCGTGTGCCACGGTGCATCGGGGCAGATAAGGCCGAGCTCGCCGGCGAGTTCTTGAGCCACGACGGGCCCTTTATCGCCGATCGCCGCAAGCGTACCGACGGCCCCGCCGAACTGGAGCACCAGGGCTTGCGCAAAACTCTCCGTAAGCCGTTTTCTCCCACGGTGGACGGCCGCCAGCCATCCCGCAGCCTTGAGGCCGAAGGTGATGGGGGGTGCTGCCTGGAGCAGTGTCCGGCCAATCATCGGGGTGTGCTGGTGTTGCTCGGACAATTTCCCCAGCGCCTGCCCGGCACGGGTAAGGTCGGATTCGATGAGCGGCTGGGCGCGCTTGAGCAAGAGGATAAGCGCCGTGTCCGACACATCCTGGCTGGTTGCCCCGTAATGTACAAAGCCAGCGGCGGATGCATCTTTCGTCCGCACGATTTCGGTGAGTGCCTTTGACAGCGGAATGCCATAAGTTCCCGCGCGCAATGTGTTCCGAGAGAGAGCCGCGACATCGAATGCGTCGGGGTTCGCTGCCGCAGCAATCGATTCCGCTGCGGCCTGGGGGATAATTCCCAGCCGTGACTCGACCCGCGCAAGCCCGACTTCGAAATGGAGCATGGCCTGTAAAATTGACCGGTCGGAAAAAATTTCCGCGAGGGGCTCAGTACTTGCCAAGCTATCAATCAAGCGCACCGGCATCAATTCCTCCGACTGGAACCGCGAAGCCTGAATCACTCAAAGAAGAGAGACTCAAATCATAGATGGGTGAAAGTCTCGGCGCACCTTTATACATCAAAAAACACGGTTTCATGTTCACCGCACAGGTGGATATCAAAATTCCAACCGCTGTTTTGGTGAGGGTCTGGGTGCGCCATAAGGGTATCGCGGCGCTCGTTTGGTACGAGTGCGAGACAGGATCTTCCTGGTTGGCTGGGTCACCGGCGAAATAGATGCGAGTTGCCAGGCGTTTCAAGATGCCTCGCCCAAAAACGGAGATATTCATGTGAGGAGCCTGTAACGTGCCGTCATTGCCGGGAACACGGCCCGGCTTGATGGTCTCGAAAACGCAGCTTCCATTCTCGTCGGTCGCTAATCGTCCATGGCCGGGGCAGTCCGGATCGACAGCTTTTTCTTGTGGGTCGTCGGGGCTATGGTAATTTCCTTCGGCGTTCGCTTGCCAGATCTCGATCATGGAATCGTCAACCGGAACACCAGCTCCGTCTAGCACTCGGCAGATCAGCCGCACCCGCTCGCCCTTTGCGTTTGGACCAGCCACGCACCTGACCGGCCGCGGGTTCGCGCATCCGAGGTGAAAGTAAGGGCCAGCGGTCTGGGAAGGACTCGGCGCCTGATCCATGCTATGCCTCAAAGGGCGTGGCTTCGCGCCCACGCAGGACGATCTCGAACCGGAAACCAAGCGCCCATCCGGGCTGAGTGATCTCCAAATCAAACGTTGAGATCAAGCGCTGCCGGGCTTGTTCATCGGGTCTCGCTTGAACGATCGGATCATAGAAAAGGAGCGGGTCGCCGGGGAAATACATCTGTGTGATCAAGCGCGTCGCGAAGGCGCGCCCGAAGAGCGAAAAGTGAATGTGGGCGGGACGCCAGGCGTTGTCGTGGTTATCCCACGGGTAGGCGCCGGGCTTGATCGTCACAAACGGATAGCAGCGGTTGGCGCCGGTCAAGGTTCGTCCCGACCCGCTGAAATTTGGATCCAGAGGCGCGCGATGATCGTCTCGTTTATGGCGATAACGTCCGGCAGCGTTGGCTTGCCAGATTTCCAGCAAAGTGTGGGGGACGGGGCGGCCACGATCGTCGTTCACGCGTCCCCTCACGATGATGCGTTCGCCGAGCGGCTCACCCGCATGTTGACGAGTGAGATCGTTATCCGCTTCGGCGATGTCGTCATGCCCATAGACCGGGCCGGTTATCTCGGAGAGAGTATGTGGTAGAACGATCAGCGGTTTGTGCGGGGCACGCCGAACCGTGGCACCGTAGGCCGGGTACAAAGACGTAGGCTGGCCCTTTTCGTCGTGCCGCCCATAGGGAATGACTTTGATCATTGGTTGCACCTTTGTGTCCTGACTCCTGCCGCGCCGTAGTTTGCTTTTGCCCCCCGTGTCCAGGAGGCAAAGTCAGTCCAGAGGCAGGCCTACGTAATTTTCCGCCAGACTTTGTGCCGCCGCTCGTGAACTTGTGACGTAATCTAGTTCTCCGACTTGACGCCTCCGATCAAACGCATTGTCCGTATCGAAACGGTGCAGCATGGAAGTCATCCACCAGGAAAAGCGCTGCACCTTCCACACCCGTCGCAGGCAGGTGGCGGAATAGCTATCGAGCAGGGCGCGACTGCCCGTGCGGTAAAACTCCGAAATGGCTCGCGCCAAGATGCGGACGTCGGCAACCGCAAGATTCAGCCCTTTGGCTCCGGTCGGCGGAACGATGTGCGCCGCGTCGCCCGCTAGAAACAATTGGCCATGCTGCATGGGCTCCACAACAAAACTCCGCATCCCCGCGATGCTCTTTTGAAGGATTGGACCCTCGGTGAGTCTCCAGTCCGCACAAGCAAGCCGCGTATGAAGTTCTCGCCAAATCCGCTCGTCGGGCCAGTTCTCAATATCTTCGTCGGAGGAACATTGCAAATAGAGCCGGCTGAGCTGATGGCTCCGCATGCTGAGCAGGGCGAAGCCACGATCATGGTAGGAGTAAACCAGCTCATCGGAGGACGGTGGTGCCTCGGCTAGAATTCCGAGCCATGCGAAGGGATAAACTCGTTCATAAATAGTAAGCGCGCCTTCGGGAATACTGGGCCGGCAAATCCCGTGAAACCCGTCGCATCCGGCGATGAAATCGCAGGCCAATTCGCTGAGTTCACGGTTTTTGCGAAAGCGAATGCAAGGCTTCAGAGTGGCGAAATGATGCACGGAGACATCTTGAGTTTCGAAGAAAATCTGGCCTCCCGCTGCGAGCCGGGCATCGATGAGATCTTTCACGACCTCCGCCTGAGCATAAATAGTGATGCTACGGCCGCCGGTGAGTTCTTTGAAGTCGATGCGGTGACCGCTCCCTTGAAACCGCAACTCGATCCCGTAGTGGACAAGCCCTTCCCGTTTCATACGTTCGCCTACGCCAGCCCCAATCAGCTGCTCGACGGTATTTTGCTCCAGCACGCCCGCGCGAACCCGTTCCTGGACGTATTCGCGGCTTCGACACTCCAGCACAACAGAGTCGATCCCCTGCAGATGTAGAAGATGCGACAACAGTAATCCTGCAGGCCCTGCGCCAATGATCCCCACCTGTGTACGCATGATGAGATCTAGAAAGGGTACGGACGACGGCCCAGCTGGATCGTGATCCATTTCGTCTCGGTCAGTTCGTCCATCGACCAGTGGCCGCCTTCGCGTCCACTGCCAGAATCTTTACTCCACCGAAAGGAACCGTGGCTTCGTCATGCACTGTGGGGCCAGTGATATGAACCATGCCCGTTTCGAGTTCGAGAGCGAACTTCATCGCCAACTGAAGATCGTTGGTGAGCACCTCCGATGACAACCCGTGAGCCGTATCGTTGGCAAGGCCGAGCGCATGAGCGGCGTCGTCCGCTTTAATCACGGCGGCCACCGGGCCGAACAGTTCGTCGCGGAACGCCGCCATGCCCGGTTTTTTACACGACTCCATATATCAACGGCGCACCGATTGAGGCATACTGCCCCCTGCTTCCATATCTCCCCAGACTGCCTTCCCCCGCGCGCGCTGGCCACTCATTTTAGGAGATGGAGCGCCCAAATGCTTAATACCACTTGAGTATCAGAGTAAAACGAAAAAGGTAGCAATGCGAGTCAAGGCGACGGCGCGTGTACAATCCCTCAGCGCTAGAATCTGATGAATCCTGCCTCGGAACACAGGTCGCGGAACTTGCCGGATCACGCAGAATGGGATCGGATTGCGACGAGCGCACAGTTTCAAGAGTTGTTGGCCAGGAAAAAAGCATTCATTTTCCCGGTTTTTCTTTTTTTTCTCGTGTACTACCTCCTTCTTCCCATTCTCGTCGGGTGGGCGCCAAGGCTGATGTCTAATCGAGTGTTCGGAACCGACTCTAGCTTACCTGTTCGCGCTTCAGATATCGGCGAAGTTCACTTTCTAGCTTCCCATGACCCGATTGCAGATAAAGCGCACAGTAACCCGGAAGAGGCCGCAATAAACGGAGGAATCATGATGCGCTACATTCTCTTCTTTGCGACTCTCGTGTAGCTTGTGAGGTTCGCCCCAGCGCAGGAGCAGCAATGCTCCTCGTGAGCGGTGGCCCTTCATTTCCGACCCGGGATGAGGCTAGCTTCCCGATAACTTCGATTGGGCGCTTTTTCTGACGCACCAGCGTGGGTTCCACCGCCGAGCAAATTGAGGTTTTATTCGAGGCTCTTAGTTTAGGGATCTATCGAACGAGCGAAGTTCAGATCGCGTCCCAGCTCTTCGGCACATTCACGTAAGAACGATCCAGGGCCGATACCGAGGGGCAACCGAGCAGCCGCAAGGTCCGCTCCAGGTCCGTCCGCAGGATCTCGATCGCCCGATCCACGCCAGCTTCACCGGCGGCGGCCAAACCATAGGCGTAGGCACGTCCGCACAGCACGGCACGCGCTCCCATGCAGAGTGCCTTTGCAATGTCAGTGCCGCGGCGAATGCCCCCATCCATCAACACCTCGATGCGGCCTTGCACCGCTTCGACCACTTCGGGCAACGCCCGCAAAGAGGCGGGAACGCCGTCGAGCTGTCGTCCGCCGTGATTCGAAACCGAAATGGCAGCGACTCCTTCATCGATGGCGCGACGCGCATCGTCGGCCGTCAGCACACCCTTGATGACGATTGGACCTTTCCAAATTTCCCTGATCCAGCGCAGGTCTGCCCAAGTCGGAGTGGATTCCGCCAAGGCAGCATTGATGTCGACCAGTGGCATCGGACCTTTGCCCGGGATCACGACGTTCGGAAGCCCAGGCAATCCGCCGTCAAGCAGGTAACTGATAAGCCAGCCCGGGCGCGAGAGAACTTGCGGAAGATATGGGATCTTTTCGAACGGTCCGCCGCTGATGAGTTCCTTGATCCCATTGCGGTAATCACGCTCGCGGATTCCAGACACCGGAGTATCGATGGTGACAACTAGCGCGGAGAATCCCGCCACGCGCGCTCTTTCAATCACGGCCTCGGCAGCCCCGCGGCCGCCCATCAGATAGAGCTGGTAAAAAACAGGTCCGGCGGAACCGGCCTTTACATCCTCGAGCTTGTGTCCGGAAATCGTCGAGAGAATATAGCCAGTACCTGCCCTGCCGGCCGCTCGTGCGGCAGCCACTTCGCCTCCCGGATGCATAAGCCGACTGTACCCGACAGGCGCAAGCAGGAACGGAAGAGCAAGATCGAAGCCCAAAACGCGCGTGTGCAAGTCGCAACTCGGCACCGCGACCGCATGCCGCGGCCGGAAAGTAACATCGTTGAATACCCGGCAGTTCTCCCGCAGCGTGACCTCGCCCTCGGAGCCGCCATCGAGGTAGTCAAACACCGATTTTGGCACCCTCTGGCGCGCGATGGGCCGGAAGTCCTCGATGCAAATCACCTTGGGCGATGCTACGGAGCGGGAGGCTGTCGTCATCTGTACGCCTAGACCTCGAATCTTGAGCAGCCCGATATCGTACCACTACGCGCCACCGCACCGCGATGGGATCCGCGCCGAGCACGTTAGTAACCTTGGATAATTCGGCTTCCTGGCACACAATTACAGATAGAACAACGCCGTGCCCCTTCTACCGGGGGTGTGGGCAGGTATGTCCTCGCATGAGGTTTGATTCATGACGACAACCAAGATCGAAAGAGCAAGTGTCTATTTTGCCATTGGCCGGCAGAGTGGGCCGATCACAGTCGAAGTTCGCCCTCACCATGACACTATTTCTGCACTTCGGGGCGTTCAGGTTGGCTTCGAACTGCTGAACGGAGTCACTCTCACGCAGGCGAAGAAACTCCTGGATGTGTTGAACGAGAACGTAATCGGCTTGTTGGTCGCTACAGCGTCAGAGGACAGAACAACAGTAGCGGCGGCAGACGAGATGGCAACGAAACCCTAAAACCACAGATCTCAGCTATGGACAATCCCGGCACCGAACGTTTTGGACGATACCAGATCCTGAGCGAGTTGGGACGGGGAGCCATGGGTGTTGTCTACCAAGCGCGCGATCCAAAGATCAACCGCGTGGTCGCAGTGAAAACCATTTCCATGGCCGGCCAACCGGCGAATGAGGAACGCGAGTATCGCGAGCGTTTCTTCCGGGAAGCGGAGGCTGCGGGGCGCCTGTCGCATCCTGGAATCGTAACCATCTTCGATGTCGGCGAGGAACCGGAGTCGCACGCTCCTTACATCGTAATGGAGTTGGTGAAGGGGCAGTCCCTTGAACATCTGCTGGCTCAGGGAGACCACAAGTTACCGCTGGAGACAGCCCTGCAGTTCATCCTCGAACTGGCCAAAGCGCTGGACTTCGCGCACGGTCAAGGGGTGGTTCACCGCGATCTGAAGCCCGCGAACATTCTGATCACGGAAGACGGTCATGCCAAAATCGCCGACTTCGGAGTAGCCAAACTAAACCTCTCCAACCAGTCTTTGGCGGGACGTGTGTTAGGCACACCCGCTTTCATGTCGCCCGAACAACTGAATGGCGACGCGGTGGATGGGCGGTCGGACCTGTTTTCCCTGGGCGTA
>Ga0302325_10027195_pt1 | contig 11866 bp, 10 predicted proteins | sample Palsa_T0_2_FD_201948 | JGI IMG/M metagenome (GOLD analysis project Ga0302325, IMG submission 201948) | Peat permafrost microbial communities from Stordalen Mire near Abisko, Sweden - Palsa_T0_2 | ecosystem: Environmental > Terrestrial > Soil > Palsa > Peat permafrost | place: Sweden: Abisko... | reverse complement strand
TCCGCGGCTTTTCGATCAATGCCGACCGCGACTTCTATGCAGGGAAGGGCCCGTTCACGGGCTATGGGCCGGGCGGCGCCAACCTGCCGAACTGGTTCTTGAACGGCCAGGGCAGCGTCGCCGCACCGTCGGACGCCGCGACGGCATCGGTGTCCGCCGGCTTGGGCCAGGCAAACACCGTCGGCCGACTGTCGGTACCCGCGAACTGGACGGTGGCGGCGCCCGAGATCCGTCCGGCCGCTTACACGCTGCCGATCACCGCGGCCGCTGCCGCCCCTGAGATGGGTGGTTCAGGAAACCTGTTCAGCAACATGGGCCTCGCCGGTGCGGCCGGCGGCGCCGTCGGTAGCACCGCTTCGGTGGGCCGCGGCGATCAGCGAACCAGGCCCGCCCTGCGGCAAAACCCCAAGCCGACCCAACATCCGCCGAACGAGGTGGTGACCGCGATCGCGACCGAATTGCAGGAGCTCGCCAGCAGGGCGCAATCACTGCTCGCGAAGCTGGCCGACTCCGGCCTCGTGACCGCCGACGAGGTGATCGAACAGAAGCGACGGTTCCTGGGCTAGGGCGGCGGGCCCCTAGGCTGACCCTGGGAGGTGCGGTGTGAATCCAGCGGGCTACGGAGTCCTGCTGTTGTGCGGACCGCTGGTCGCCATCGCTGCGGTCTGGCTGGCCGACCGGGTCGGCGTACCGTATCCCGTCCTACTGGTAGGTGTCGGTGCGCTGCTAGCCTGGCTGCCGGGCGTCAACGTGCCGCAGCTGTCACCCGATGTCGTCTTCTACGTGTTCTTGCCGCCGTTGTTGTACTACGCGGCGTATTTCATTGCCCCAGACGAGCTTCGGGCCAATGCCCGGCCGATAGGCCTCCTGTCGGTGGGGCTGGTGATAGTCACCATGGCGGCGGTCGCCGGCGTTTTGGTGGGCGTTGCGGGCATGCCGTTGGCTGTGGCCTTGGTGGCCGGCGCAGTGGTGGCACCGACCGACGCGGTAGCGGCCACGTCCGTCTTCGCACGACTGGACGTACCCGAACGGCTGGTAACGATCGTCGAGGGTGAGGGACTCACCAACGACGGCACCGCCTTGGTGCTCTACACCGGTGCCGTGAGCGCGGTGGTGGTTGGGTCGGTGCGGCCCGGGCCCCTTGCGGTGACGCTGCTTGCCGCTCCTGCGGGCGGTGCCGCTCTGGGCCTGGTCGTCGCCTGGCTGGCCGTGCACGTGCGACGGCGAATCGACAACCCGTTGCTGGAGATCACGCTCTCGCTGGCGACGCCGTATCTCACCTATGTGCTCGCCGAGGGCGCCCACCTCTCGGGAGTCTTGGCCACCGTGACCGCGGGCGTATACGTCGGTTCTCACTTGAGCGCAATCTTCGCCCCGGGTGCGCGATTGCAGGCCTTCGCCTTTCTAGACGTTTTGGTCTTCCTACTCAACGCCGTGCTGTTCACCTTGGTTGGCATGGAACTCTTTCGCTCGTTGCACTGGGTTCAGGGCATGTCCGCGGGGCGGGTCGTCGCGGTCATATTGATCGTCGTAGCCGTGGTGTTCGCATCGCGGCTGGTGTGGATGCTGTCCGGCCCGGCCACCGCGCGGCTGTTCAGACGCGCGACCGGTGAGCCGGTGTGGCGTGAGCGCGTGGTCGTGGCGTGGGCCGGGATGCGGGGCGGTCTGTCGCTGGCGGCGGCGCTGGCCATCCCGCTGCGGCTCGCCGATGGGAGGCCGTTTCCTGATCGCGACTTGGTGATCGTGGTGGCCGCCGCGGTGATCGTGGCAAGCCTGCTCCTGCAGGGCACCAGCCTGCCGTGGCTGTTGCGCCGACTCGGCTTGCGCGCCGAGGATTTCGGAACCGAGGAAAACAAAGCCCGGCTGAAGGCGGCCCGTGCAGCTTTGGAGTGGCTGGACGATGACAGCCACGTCGACGACGACGAGGCCACCAAGTCGGCGCGTTCCCTCTATGCGGCCAAGGTGCGGCGTTTACAGCTCAGCCCGCCGAGCGGTGAGGAGTCGGACGATGCCCAGGAGATGGAGCGGTATCGGGCGTTGCGGCTCAAACTGCTCGACGTCGAGCGGTCAGTCCTGCTGGCATTGAGGCGCGACGGCCGCATCAACGCGACGCTGTTGCGCGCCATCGAGCGCGACTTCGACCTCGAGGAGGCACGGCTCAGCGGCTCGTGAGCATGTCAGACGTGTTCTCCCTCAACGCTTCCGGAAGCAACGCTCTTCTCTGAACGAGCCACGGCCGTCGCCTGTGCGATCCGCGAGCCCACGTCGTAGGCCACGATCTGCGCGGTGGCACCCGCGACCCGGCTGATGGTCGTGGCCATCTTGTCGGCGGTGCGGTCATGAAGCAGCCGGCCCACCAGCGGCGCATATGTTCGACGCGGCAACAACACGGTCACCTGGGTGCCTGGATGGTCGTCGACCTCCTGCATTACCAGCTCTTGTGCCACACGACTGAGGTTACGATCCGGGCACTCGAGCAACCGCAGTGGAATCTCGTCCTCGAAATGCTCCCAGCGCTGCTCCAGCCGCGAGGCATGCCGCGCATCGATCACGAAATGCACAGCAGTCAATTTGTCGGCGTGCAGCCCGCTCGCGTAATGCAGCGCCTCGAGCAACGCCAGGTCGAAGTGATCCACGAAGACGAACACCCGATGCTGCGGATGCTTGACCACGTGCTGACGCTCGGTTACCAAGTTCTCCAAAACGGAGTTCTCGGCGCGATATTGACGGTTGAGCCGCATCAAGGCGAACACCAGCAGCGGCATGACAACGACGACCAGCCAGGCTCCCTCGGTGAACTTGGCCACCGCGAAGATGCCCACCACGATCGTCGACAAGATCCCCGCCGACAGGTTGATCACCAACTTGCGTCGCCAACCGGGCCCACGATGGGTCAGCCAGTGTTTGGTCATGCCATAGCCGGCCATCGAGAATCCGGTGAACACACCCATCGCAAACAGCGGCACCACCGCGTCGACCGAGCCGCCGGTCACGATCACCAGTGTCACCGCCAGTGCAGTCAGGATGATGATCGCGTTGGAAAACACCAAACGATGACCACGTTTCATCATCGGCCGCGGCAGAAAGCTGTCCTCGGCAATGAAACTCGTCAGCGCGGGAAAACCGTTGAAACTGGTATTCGCACCGAAGAACAAGATCGCCGCGCTGGCCGTCTGCAGCAGCAAGTACGTGATGTTCCCGATCACCCCGTTGCCGAAGACCGCCCGGCCAACCTCGGACAGCATCGACGGATATTCGGCGACAAACGGAGTGGCGTGGGTGGCATGCACCAGGTAGATGACACCAACCAACAAGAACCCGAGGACACAGGCCATTCGGGTGAGGACCCGACGTGCGTTGGGGCCTTGGGGCTGACGAAATACATTGACCGCGTCGGTGATCGCCTCGACTCCGGTCAGCGACGTGCCGCCGTTGGCGAATGCGCGCAGCAATATAAGAACGGTGGCGCCCATAATCAGCCCGTTGCCCTGATGGACCGGCACCGCACCGGCAATGTGCGCCGGATCGTATTGCGGTAAGCCCCAGAAGATTTTGCGAACCACACCGGTCACGATCATCACTGTGAGCATGACGATGAAAGCGTAGACCGGCACGGCGAATATCCGGCCCGCCTCCTTCATTCCGCGCAGGTTGGCGTAAGACATGAGCAGCAACGCGCCTACGGTGATTTCCAAGTGGTAGGGGCCCAGTGCCGGTACCGCGGACACCACCGCAAACGTGCCCGACGCGCACTGCACCGCCACGGTCACCACATAATCGATCAACAGCGCGGCCGCCGAGATCTGCGCGATGCGCGGCCCGAAATTGGCTCGCGCCACCACATAGGATCCGCCTCGTTGGGTGTAAGCCATCACAACCTGCCGATATGACGCGGTGACCAACGCCAAGATCACCAAGATCACACCGGCGATCGGAAGGACCAGCAGGTACGCAGCCATCCCCGCCGCCGGCAGCAACTCGACCATGATCTGCTCGGGACCGTAAACCGTCGATGAGATCGCATCCGGTGAAAGCGCACCCAATGCAACGGTATTCGATAAAGTCTCGTGTTCCAGATTCTCACTGATCAGTGGCTTTCCGAGAAAGAACCGCTTCCACGAATCGATGAACGTTGGCGGGGACGTTAGCCCTTTAGCCGAATCTGTCACGGTGACGCTCTTCCCCGCACTTTGGGTCTGGAATACATATGACCGTGACGTTAGCGGCTCTGCCGACAATTCGTTGGCCCTAGAGGGGGACACCCACGCCGATTCTCAGCCAAATATCATGTTCCGGACCCGGCCGACGACAAGACGACCCTGGCAGACGGGATCCGAACCGATGCGACTTATCCGGGCGCCTGCGTCGTCGCTTGGGCCGTTCCGGCGGTCTCCGGCGATCGACCAGGCTCCTCAGCATCGCCACCGCGAAGCGCCTGCGCGACCCGCAACCCCACGTCGTAGGTCAGAATCTGGGCGCTTGCGCCCGGTATCCGGCTGACCACCTGTGCGATCTTGTCTGCAGTGCGGTCGTGAAGCAGTCGGCCCGCCAGCGGCGAATACATCCGACGGGGCAACAACACTGTCACGGTGCTGTCGGGATGATCGTCCTTGACCTGCGCAACCAGCTGCTGGGCGGCGCGACTGAGTTGTCGATCCATGCAGTCGACCATCCGCAACTCGGTGTCATAGCCGTAGTGCTGCCAGCGCACCTGCAAACGCGCGGCTCGGGCCTCGTCCAAGACGAAGTGCACGGCGGTCAGCCCGTCTGCGTGCAATCCCTTGGCGTAACGCATCGCCTCGACCTCGGCCAGGTCGACGGAATCGACGAACACCAGCACCCGGTGACGCTCGTGCTTGGTCAAATCGGGAAGCTCGGCGCGCGACATCTCCAACACCGAAGCCTCTGTGCGGTACTGCTTGTTGAGCCGCATCAACACCAACACCAGAATCGGAAAGACCACCACGACCAGCCAGGCGCCCTCGGTGAACTTCGCGATCGCGAAGATCGCCACCACACTCGTCGACAAGATGCCCGCCGACAGGTTGATCACCAGCTTGGAGCGCCAGCCAGGCCCGCGATGGGTCAGCCAGTGTTTGGTCATGCCATAGCCGGCCATCGAGAAAGCGGTGAACACGCCCATCGCGAACATCGGCACCAGCGCGTTGACACCGCCTCCGGTGGCGACCAGGAGTGCCACCGCCAGCACGGTCAGCAGGATGATGGCATTGGAGAACACCAATCGATGACCGCGCTTCATCAGTGGCCTTGGCAGGAAGCTGTCCTCGGCAACAAAGTGGGTCAGTGCCGGAAAACCATTGAAGCTGGTATTGGCACCGTTGTACAGAATCGCTGCGCTGGCGGCTTGCAGCAAGAAGTACATGACGTTGCCGATCAGCCCGCTACCGAAAACCGCGCGGCCGATCTCGGAGAGCATCGACGGATATCCGGCGGAAAACGGCACGGAATGAGTGACGTAGCCGAGCCAGGCCACTCCGGCCAACAACAGCCCGAGAACCGTAGCCATCAGGGTCAGCACCCGGCGCGCGTTAGGGCCTTCCGGTTTACGAAACAGGTTGACCGTGTTGGAAATCGCCTCCACCCCGGTCAGTGACGAACCGCCGTTGGCGAACGCCCGCAGGATCACCAGGATCGTCGCGCCCATCACCAGGCCGTTGCCCTGCTGGATCGGCACGGCGCCGTCAATGTGTAGCGCGTCGTACACCGGCAGATTCCCGAGCACTTCACGAGCTATGCCGACCACGATCATCAGCGTGAGCATGCCGATAAACCAGTACGTCGGCACCGCGAACGTCCGGCCCGCCTCCCGCAACCCGCGCAGGTTCGCGTAACAGAAGATGAGCACCGCACCGACCGACATTTCCAGGCTGTAGGGGCCCAGCACCGGTATCGCGGACACCACCGCCACGGTGCCGGCCGCACACTGGATCGCCACGGTGACGACATAGTCGATCAGGAGCGCCGCCGCCGCGACCTGGGCTATCCGGGGGCCGAAGTTCTCTCGGGCCACGATGTAAGAGCCGCCGGCCCGGGTGTAGGCCATCACAACCTGCCGATACGACGCGGTGACCAGCAACAAGATCAACAGAATCACACCGATCAGTGGAAGCAGCAGCACAAACGCCGCCATCCCCGCAGCGGGCAGCAACTCGACCATGATCTGCTCGGGACCGTACGCAGTGGACGAGATCGCGTCCGGCGAAAGTGCGCCCAGTGCAACAGGATTCGATAACTTCTCGTGTTGAAGCTCATCGGTGATCATGGGCTTACCGAGCAGGACCCGCTTCCACCGGTCCATAAAAGACGGCGCAATCCTGTACTCGGCAGCCGAACCTGTCACGAGCTATTCCTAACCGATGATTGGCTGCCGCGCCGTCCTCCTTACGGGATCTTGACGGTCTCCGCATCCAGGCCAAGCGAAAAGACCGCGGTCAAAAGAGCACGCCTTGCCCGCCCAGCCGAAACAAGACGTCGATACAGTGTTCAGCAGGGGAATTAGCTTGAAATGATGGGCGGCGTGGCAGACAAGGCAAACAACGGTTCCGGGCAATCACCGCTGGCAGCAGACCCTGCCAACGTATTTGCCGCGCTGGCCGAGATCATCTATCAAGGCCCGGAGTCGAGCGAGGTCTATGCGGCCATCTGCGTCGCCGCGACGCTGGTCGTGGCGGGATGCGATCACGCCAGCCTGCTGGTGCGCCACGACGGTCGCTATGTCACCGTCGGTGCCAGTGACCGCATCGCGCAGCGGATCGACGATATGGAACGGCTGGCCGGCGAGGGACCGTGCGTCGACGCGGTCGAAGAAGAGACGCCGCAGATCGAAACGGACCTGACCACGCCGAACCAGTGGCCCCAACTGGCGGCGCAGATCGTCGCCGAGACACCGGTGCGCGGGGCGATGGGTTTTCGCATCCTGGTCGATCGTCGCAAAACCGGCGCGCTCAACCTGTTCAGCGACACGGCAGGCGTCTTTGACAGCGAGTCCGCCGGCCAAGCCATCGTGCTGGCGTCGTTCACCAGCGTGGCCATCAACGCCGTGGCTCAAGGCGAGGACGTCTCCAGCCTGCGGCGCGGGCTGCTGTCCAATCGCGAGATCGGCAAGGCCGTGGGCATGCTGATGGTGCTGAACGGCGTGGACGAGCAAGAAGCGTTCAACGTGCTGCGCCGGTATTCGCAAGACCTGAACATCAAGCTCGCGGACGTGGCACGGGCGGTCATCGCGAACCGTGGCAAGCCGATGTTCGGCAACGGTGACCGGCTGTCCGGCCAGCAATAGCGCCGACTAGTTACTCGGGCAACCGTAACTCGGGTTTCTCGACCTCTTCGATGTTGACGTCTTTGAAGGTGACCACCCGCACCTGCTTGACGAATCGGGCCGGCCGGTACATGTCCCACACCCAAGCATCAGACAGCCGCAGCTCGAAGTACACCTCGCCGTCGGCGTTGCGTGGCACCATCTCGACACTGTTTGCCAGATAGAAACGGCGCTCGGTTTCCACCACGAAGCTGAACTGCCCCACGATGTCCTTGTATTCGCGGTACAGCGAGAGCTCCATCTCGGTCTCATACTTTTCGAGATCTTCGGCACTCATCTGCTCAGCCGTCCTTCTCCGTCCCGTGGTTGGTCGCCCGGCTCCATCTTTCCCCACCTGCTTCTCGCGTGTCGATCCGGCGTGCCCGAATCGTGCCCCGGCTGGGCTGGATGGCCGGGCTGGGCTGGATCGCCGGGCTTCTCCTCGGGCCGGTGCCGGCCCGCATCGTCGCCCGGCTGGGCTGGATGGCACTCGGCCACCACCCGGGTGCCCGACCCGGACGCCACTCGCCGCACATTGATGAACGAGTGCCGGTGCTCCGAGCAGGGACCCAACTCGTTGAGCGCAGCCGAGTGCGCAGCGGTGCTGTAGCCCTTGTGCTCGGCAAAGCCGTAACCCGGATGGTCGGTGTTCATCGCCACCATCAACCGATCCCGGCTGACCTTGGCCAGCACGCTGGCTGCGGCGATGCACGCCGCCGCAGCGTCACCTCCGATGACCGGCAGCGAGGGCACCGGCAGCCCGGGCACCCGGAAGCCGTCGCTGAGCACGTAGCCGGGGCGCACCGGCAGCCCCGCGACGGCCCGCCGCATGCCTTCGATGTTGGCCACGTGCACGCCACGCCGGTCTACCTCGACCGACGGGATGAACACCACGTGGTAAGCCACCGCATACCGGCGAATCAGCGGGTACAGCTTCTCCCGTGCCTTTTCGGTGAGTTTTTTCGAATCGTCAAGAGCGCTAAGGCTTTCCAATCGCGCCGGCCCCAGCACGCACGCGGCGACCACCAGCGGCCCCGCGCAGGCCCCGCGGCCGACCTCGTCCACCCCGGCCACCGGTCCAAGTCCGTTGCGGTACAGCGCGGCCTCCAGCGTGCGCAAGCCCGACGATTTACGGATTACCGTCCGTGGCGGCCAGGTAGTGGCCATGCCTAATGATTCTGCTGCGGATTCACCGAACGCACAGAACCCCATCGCGACGGCGGCCACACAATGAACCTCGCCTTACCGATGACATTGTCCACCGGCACTGTGCCGGCCATCGGATCACCGGTGCACAGCAGTCCGTTCATGGCGTCGCCGGGGGTACTGGTGCAGTGGGCTCTGGAGTCCGCCGAATGTGTGCGGTTGTCCCCCATCACCCATAACCTTCCCTGCGGGACGTTGATCGGCCCGAACTCTGGCCCCAGGCAGGGGTAGACCGATGGGTCGGCGTTCAGTGTGGCCGGATCCAGATACGGCTCTTTCAACCGCACGCCGTTGACCGTCAGCCCGGTGTTGTTCCGGCACTCCACGGTCTGTCCGCCTACCGCGACGACGCGTTTTACCAAGTCGTTCTCGTCAGGAGGGACAAAGCCGACGAACGACAGCGTGTTTTGCAGCCAGCGGATCGCGGCGTCGTGGGAGCGGATCGACTTGTACCCCACATTCCATGGGGGCGGTCCCTTGAAGACGATGACGTCGCCGGGGTGTGGCGTGCTGAAATGGTAGGTGAGCTTGTCCACCATGATCCGGTCGCCGACGCAGCCCGAGCAGCCATGCAGCGTTGGCTCCATGGATTCCGACGGAATGAGGTAGGGCCGCGCTACGAACGTCAACATGACGTAGTACAGCACCAGCGCGATCACGGCCAGGATCACGGTTTCCCGCAGCGCCGCCCGCTTCGTGTCGTGCGGTTCCTCGGCGTCGACCTCGCCCTGCTCAGGTATGGAGGGCGGGCCTTTCGCGACTTCTGGATCGGCCGGATCGGAATTGGGTTGACCCTCAGGCGAGTCGGTCGTCTCAGTCACGGCTTCAGCGTAGCCAGCATCGCGGCGCAATTAGGCACGGCCGCCGCAGAATCGCCGACGGCCCGTGGAGAGTCAGCGCTTTTCCTTGATCTTGGCCTTCTTGCCGCGCAGCTCGCGCAAGTAGTAGAGCTTGGCGCGACGGACATCACCGCGGGTCACGATGTCGATGTGGTCGATGTTGGGCGAATGCACCGGGAAGGTCCGTTCGACGCCGACGCCGTAGCTCTCCTTGCGGACGGTGAAGGTCTCCCGGACCCCACCGCCCTGGCGGCGCAGCACCACGCCCTTGAACACCTGAATGCGCTCTTTGGCGCCCTCGATGACCTTCACGTGCACATTGACGGTGTCGCCGGGGCTGAAGGCCGGGAGGTCGTCGCGCAGCGACGTCTTGTCGACGAAGTCCAGCGTGTTCATTCCGAGGCACTTCCTTGCGGTCGCGGCTGCGTGCTGGTGCTCACCGCTGCGGGCGTGTGAGCAGTCAACCTAGCCGATGGATTCGGGCGTCTGTGCGTCTCGCAGTAGGCGGGAGCGTATCGGCCGGCCGACAACCGCTGGAGACAACTGGTCAATTGTGCCAGATCGGGACCACGCAGCGAAATCACGGCAAATCGCCGCCGCTGCCTGCCCCGTCGTGACGTGGGCGGATGGTACATATGACCGTGAAAAGACCAAGGCCTGATGACATGAAACCGAGGTCACCCGCATAGTCTGGTGCCTCGGGCGGACGGCGGCGTAGCAGTCCCGGTACCTGTTTGTCGATCACCGTCTGAGGAGTGCCATGCGAGCGCGGCCGCCGAAGCTCCTGATCGCCACCGCGGCGATGCTGACGGTGTCGACTGCGGGCTGCGAGGCCAAGGTGTACAGCTCGCCCGAGCGTCCATCACCGGTGGCCGGCGTCCCCGCGGCACCGGACACGCCGCACAGAGTGCGCGCCGCCGCGTTCGACGAATTGCCCGCCCGCATCGCCCGGGCCACCGACGACGCCGCCGCCGAAGGCGCCACCATCTCGGTTGCCATCCTTGACCGCGACAACGACCAAATGCTGTCCAACGGCAACGACCAGCTCGTCGCGATCGCATCCGTGGCGAAGCTCTTCATCGCCGACGATCTGCTGTCACACGGATCAAGCAGCCCAGACGGCGCAGCCCCGCTCTCGTCGGCAGATCGCCAGGCGTTGGACAGCATGTTGCGGTCCTCCGACGATGGCGCCGCGGAGACGTTCTGGGCAGCGCGCGGCGGCGAGGCGATCATCACCGACGTCGCGGCCCGGTACGGGCTGACGTCCACCACGCCGCCCAGCGACGGGCGGTGGTGGAACACGGTGAGCTCGGCATCGGACTTGGTTCACTACTACGACAGGCTGCTCAGCGGGTCCGGCGGGCTGTCGGGCGAGCGCGCGCAGATCATCGTCAACGACCTCGCGGGGTCGACGGCTGCCGGCGCCGACGGGTATCCGCAACGGTTCGGCATTCCGGACGGGCTCTACGCCGAACCGGTTGCTGTAAAACAGGGTTGGATGTGCTGCATGGACGGCAACAGCTGGATGCATGTGTCCACCGGCATCGTCGGCACCGACCAGCGCTACGTGATGGTGATCGAGTCGCTGCAGCCCTCCGATGACGCCACCGCACGGGCAACGATCACCCGGGCGGTCAAGACGATGTTCCCGGCCGGGAGGATCTGACCCCGATCGGCTCTAGCGTTGATCTCGATCCCACAGGTCGGGACGGCGTTCGCGGGTGCGCTGATCGGAGGCCTGTCGCCGCCAGGCCTCGACGCGGGCGTGATCGCCGGACAACAGCACCTCCGGCACGTCCAGCCCACGCCAGCTCGGCGGCCTCGTGTACGACGGACCCTCGAGCACACCCGTGGAATGCGAATCATCCTGGTGTGAAAGAGGATTGCCCAAGACGTTCGGCAGCAGCCGCAGCACCGCTTCGATCATGACTAGGGCCGCCGACTCTCCGCCCGGCAGCACGTAGTCTCCGATCGACACCTCTTCGACGCGCATCCGTTGACCGGCATCCTCGGCGACCCGCTGGTCGATTCCCTCATAGCGACCGCAGGCGAATACCAGATGCCCTTCACCAGCCCACCGCTGTGCGGTCGACTGCGTGAACAATGTGCCCGCAGGTGTCGGAATAACGAGAAGTGTTTCCGGCGAACAGATGTCGTCGAGCGCTTCGCCCCACACCGGTGCCCTCATCACCATCCCCGGGCCGCCACCATAAGGCGCGTCGTCGACCGAGCGATGCACATCGTGCGTCCAGCTACGCAGGTCGCGCACTTCCAACTGGATGACGCCGGATTCTATTGCTTTGCCCGGCAACGATTGTCGCAACGGATCCAGGTAGGACGGGAAGATCGTCACGACATCGATTCTCATCACGACGCGCCCTCACTGCTCTAGTTCCAGCAGACCCTCGGGCGGATCGATTTCGACGATGCGATCTTCCAGCGACACCGATGTGACGATCGCACTGACGAACGGCACCAGCAACTCGCTCGCCTGGTCGCGGTT
>Ga0302325_10027194_pt1 | contig 11866 bp, 12 predicted proteins | sample Palsa_T0_2_FD_201948 | JGI IMG/M metagenome (GOLD analysis project Ga0302325, IMG submission 201948) | Peat permafrost microbial communities from Stordalen Mire near Abisko, Sweden - Palsa_T0_2 | ecosystem: Environmental > Terrestrial > Soil > Palsa > Peat permafrost | place: Sweden: Abisko... | reverse complement strand
TTTGGCGTTGCAGGGAGTGCTGGAGGAAGCATATGCAGCGAGAGGGAAGGAGCTCAGAGCTGTGGGCAGAGTAAGGTGGAATGGGATGGTATTGTGGGGACCGCCTGGTGCGGATGGAGGAGCGCGGGAGGATTGCGAGTAGGAGTTTCCGTTCTAATGTTAATACAAATTGAGTTTGCTGAATTTTAATCTGGGGTAGATCCGCAGTGCCATGTGATACCGTGGCGAAATTTTTGAATTGAAATATTTTTTGGTGATGTGAGAAGACTGGGTCATGAGAGAATCAAGTCGGCGCTTGGTTGGCATTGTTGAGGATCGCAGCCTTGAGCAACCCCGAGGGATCGTTTGGGCCCTTTCCTTTCTTCCCAGCTTCTTCGACTCTGGTTTTCATCGCCTTCATCTGCGCCTTTCGTTCTGCTTCTTGGGCTTTCTCCATCGCTTTTCTTGCATCTCGGTACTCCCTCATCCGTCTCTTACCAAGCGAGCCATGCCGCCGCCTGTCGTCTGCATTTCGAAGAAGCGGTAGCTGGATGATTGCTGAGAAAGTATCGAAGACTTTTTTTATTGGCACGCTGTGGCGCTCGGCGACATCAGCGAAGGGGAAGAGTTCTTGGCATGTCTCAGCTATGTCAACGATCCTACAAAGATGGAGAGATTAGCATAAGATCGTACTCAAAAGGGTAAGTCAATACGAACAGATTAGGACAATGCTTGCGTCCCGCACGAGCTCGTGGCAAATTGAATGCGACCGCATTAGCAGCTCCACCATCAGCGCGCTGTGCGTTCGACGCATTCGAAGCTCTCTGCGGAGAACTGGTGTCAAAATTTCTGCTGGAAGGTTTGTCGGGTTGAGTAAGGCTTGAGGACTGTCTTAGAGCGTTGAAAGTCAGTTCAGACTGAAAAGCCTCATTTCTGGTTGTGTTGGATTTGTTGTTGAAGCTCGAAGGATGGGCCAGGGCTCGAGATGTTGCTGCGACCTGGACGGGTCTGGCATCTGGAGTTGCTGGCCAGGCTGGGATGGTATAGAGCGATGGTTTCCTCAGAAGATCCGACGGCTCTGTTCGCATGGTTTGGGAACCGACTTGCATTGGGCTTGTTGAAGTGATAATCTTCTTCTTCTGAGATTGAACGTTTCGCTGAAATGAGTGAAGGTTCGGAGAGGCCCTGGAAGTGTCATTGTAGTTTGGAGACTGCGACTGCGCTCTAAGTGATTGGGAAGTAGGAATGCATAAGTTCATTGATGTGGTAGACCGCTGTAATCCCATTTGCTGAGGACCGAATTGTCGATAATTACTTTGAAATGGTCGAGAGCCATGAGCAGATTCGAAGGTTGACTGTTGTGGCATTTGCGGGCTTGATACTCGTGTCATGTTTTGCTGCCATATGTCTTGTGATTCTAGTTGCCCGACTCTGGGCTGATGGGACAAATTGGCCGGCCTCTGTGTATCTAAAATTGTAATATCCATCGGCATTGTTTGATGTGAAGGCTGTGATCCGTATTGAGCGGCACCGAGCTTGTCGAACGCATTCCAGTCAAAGTCTGACCATTGAGGGAGTATTTGCAGATTCGAAGGCTGAGGTGCTGACATCGACGGCATTGCTGACGTCCAGAGCATATGTGATGATCCTACCCCTAAGTCCCTTGCGTTACTCTGGGTGGGTGGCAGAATTGAATTGGGGGTTGTTCGGGGCGAGATTTGCGAAGACTGGCGAAAGAGACGTTGAGTTTCTGCTGCTCCCCTTTCGCTCCCGAGTTTGCGTTTTTTAGATACTGGATCCTCGATATGCAGCGGCCTCCAATTAAAAGAACTAACAGAATTAGTCTGCGCTAAGTGCCTTGGCTCCTTCCAGCCGGGTATTGATGATGAATGTGAAGGAGGCTGGTGCGCTGGAACGGGGTTATAGATCGGGTCTGGAAACCACGGGCTCAGGGTATTTGAAACAGGGACTGTGGTGGAGGGTGCTATTGGCAGAGAGCCACTTCGAATGACGTTAACTTTGCTTTCATGGGCTCCTATGTGGCATGATTCCAACTGTTTCAAAACTCCCAGACTTCGCGGCCGAAGAGGATCGAACGAGATCGTGCTACCTGGTTTCGGCGGAGGGTCTGCTGGAGGAACAGAGCATTGATTAAGCATGGATGGTGAGTATGAGAAGTCAAATCTGCCTTCACGATCAGTAAGGTCTCTTCGGGTTAAGACGTCTCATACCTTTTCCGCTTCCTTTTCCTCCGCCGCGGTGCCGAGAAAACGAATTGGACCTCGTCATTATCACTAACATCAGACCCAGACTTCAGCCAATTCAAATCTCCTGGCTGTTGGCCATCATGGCCCTTGAACTGTGGAGCAGCTATCATTGGCATATCAATGTTCACTGGCTGACCTTGCGGTGGTTCACAAGCCACCGGAGAAGCTGTAGAGGTAACGGGAAGTTTGATGGACCCATCTTGAGCCATTATGGACATTAAACCTTGGAGAGCCAAAAGAGAGAAAGTAATGAAATTGGGACCTGACTGAGAGATATAACATATTGAGCAAAGAACACAGGCGACAGGAGATCAAAGAAGCGCTTCCTGCTTCTTCCTGCAAGAGTCCTTATGCAGATGGAAACCAGAATATCAGGACATACTTGCCCATGCTTAAAGTGAGCCGCATAGCATACAAAGAGATAGCGTGATGTGCCAAAGACATGAGACTTTTGCTTCTATGTTAATCAAGAAATAGTTGAAGTTGACGTTGACATTGACGAAGAGATGAAAAGTAGTCACGTGTAGTATGTAGTCTCGGGAGCCTTTCCCTTCCGGGACAGGACAAGCTAGGCAGCTTCCACCCCGCGCTCGCTCGAATTTACTGATAAAGCTTCAGCCTTCCACCGGGCAGTCAACAAACCTTCTTCTCACCACGACATTCACGGGCTGCACATTCCAATCACAAAGCTTGGGCAATAGTTATCCCCATCTGTGGTGCATAGATTTACATCATGGCGGTCGAGAACCCGAACCCCCTCATCTCCACCCAGAAATCCTCAGACACCGGTCTCCAGGTAGCTCTCCATCCACTGGTTCTCCTCACGATCTCCGACTATATTACAAGACACACACTCCGCCAGCAGAAGGGCCCTGTTGTGGGAGCATTGCTTGGTCAGCAAAATGGAAGAGAAATCACCATTGAGCATGCATTCGAGTGCCTTCTGGTCGAAGCTGAGGATGAGATTGTCTTAAACAAAACCTGGTTTGAGGATCGACTACAGCAGTGTAAGAGATACCGTAATAACTCGATATTACTTTACTAATTTTTTGTCCCTCATAGTGAAAGATGTGCATAAAGTTCCAGCGCTCGACCTCGTTGGCTGGTATACCATTCTCCCAACCTCTGGTCCCCAACCTGTTCATCTACCAATACACCGACAAATTCTCCACTCATATAATGAATCTGCGATCTTACTAGGCTTCCACCCCACTGCAGTTCTTGAGGGTTCGGCTGGTGGCAAACTTCCTCTGACGATCTACGAGAGTAATTACGAAGCAGAAGACACCACTACAGTGGCGGGAGAGGATAAGGAGATGAAAGATAGCGAACCACAATTGGCATTAAGGTTTAAGGAGTTGCCATACAGCGTTGAAACCGGAGAAGCCGAGATGATCAGTGTTGACTTCGTGGCACGAGGTGGGGGTAATGCAACAGCAGTGGACGGCACAGTGAAGAAATCAGGCGTCGAGAACAGCGAACCATCATCGGACAAGGGCAAGGGTAAGACTCGAGCCAGCAAGAAAGCAGAGGAGCAAGATGCAGATATATCGAAAGCGGACGATCAGCATATCTTGTCCAGAGAGGACGAAGAACTTATTGCGTCCCTCACTGCCAAGGCAAACGCAATCAAGATGCTACATGCCCGGATCACCTTAATTGCGGTCTACCTCCAGAATCTGCCACCGTCTTACATTTCGAATGCCGTGCCAGAAGGCGTTGAGCCAAACGATAAGAAGTACACCCCTGTCAACCACTCGATTCTCCGATCAATCCAAGCCCTCCTCACTCGGCTCAGTCTCCTCATCCCTGCCGACGCGGTTGGGTTTGAGCATGAGCTCATGTCCGAACAAAACGATGTTAACCTCGTTTCCCTGCTGAGTACACTGACGCAGAGCATCAAGGACGTTAGGGAGACTGGCAGGAAGTTCGCAATCGTCGACACACAAAAGGGACTAAAGTCAAAATCCGACAGATCTGGAGGCGGTTGGGCGGGCGGGTCGTTCAACGGAGTTATGGGCGTTGGGGATCTTCTCTCCTGAAAGGGGGAGGTGAGGAATTTGGTGAGTACCGCATTTGCCCGGCGTCAAGAAAGGAATGTGATATTACGAGACTCTGGCGTTTTCTAGCGATCATAATGACCATACATGGCGGAGACATTAAATGCAAATTATAGAAAATTGAGGTCATTTCTGTCGTCTCATAGTCTTTTTCCTTCCAAGTCTGGTCTGGTCTCCCACAGGAAGCAAAAGAAGAAAAAAAAAACGCCCACCTTCCCTACGCAGAGAGAAGACGCCCCAATCTGGTTACCAGCAGATTCCAGTACCCCTTTCTAGCTAAGCCTCGATCACTACTTTAAGAACCAATTTCCCCTCATCGTCAACCGTTCTACCCGCCAACGCAAACGCCTTCTTCGCAGCGCCCAAACCTTTGAACTTGTGTGTAACCATGTCATCCAAGCTCGGCAATTTCATCGCGCCTTTTCCAGCAAGGAGCCTGATGCCAGTCTGATACGTATTTGCGTATCTGAAAATCCCCAAGATGTCCACCTCGCGCAAGTGCGCAGCAGAGAGAGGAACAGTCTGGATGGGAGTCCCCATTCCGACCATGATTACTTTCCCGCCAGGTTTTGTGGCGTAGAGGGAAGTTTGCATGCACGACTCTTTCCCAGTGCATTCGAAGGTGATGTCCACGCCATCATCCTCGTCCTCATTCAAAGCAACCATATCCGGTCTAGCGACTGTAAGAACATCAGTAGCAACAGCCTTTGCGCCATCAAGACGGTCGCTGATGCTACTGTAGCTGCTCAAGGGCGTCGCCATGCCATCTGAGCTGGCAGGAGTAGAAGTTCCAGACAAGAAAATGGACGAAGAAGAGGCGCAAGAGTGCAGAGGTTTGGGAACCACGTAGCCATGTGTTGCGAATCCCTTGGAGATGGCATACTCCACACGGCCCTCGTCAATATCCATGATCGTTACAAAAGTGCAGCCAGATTGCCGTGCCATGGCTGCAACGAGCAGGCCGACTGTCCCCGCACCTATGACAAGTGCAGTTGAGCCAGGAGTTGGGGCGGCACGGTTGAGGGAATGGATAGCGACGGAAAGAGGCTCAAGGAGCGCAGCAGCATCGAAGGAGATGTACTCAGGAATTCTGAACTTGATTAGCTATAGTTGTGTTGCTCGTTCAGAAATAAGTACTTGTGGCACCATATTGCAGGGTGGTTAATCCTCTCCTGGAGAGTTCCTTGGAAGTGAGGAACGCTCTTCGCACTACTTCGGAACTTCATCTTTTTGCAAAGATTGTAGCGTCCTTTTCTGCAAATGCCACACTGGCCGCAAGGAATGCCAACTTCTAGGGCCACTCTGTCCCCGATTGCAAACCCATTAACTTGCGGGCCAATGCCCACAACTACCCCGGAAGATTCATGTCCAAGGGACAGAGGCGCGCAAGCACAAAGGTCGCCGTTGGCAAACTTCTTGTAGTAGCTCACATCGGAGCCGCAGATGCCGGTGGACTTGATCTGGATTTGAAGCTCGCCTAACGAGGGCTGTTCGATGCTTCTGGTTTCCTATATTTCTAGTAAGGAGGTTTGGCAACTCGCATGTCCTTATGCAGGAAACGCACCAGTCTCAGATCCAGAGGGCCATGTAGTACGCTGGCGGTGACAGTGGGCGGTTTTACGGAGAGAATGCGAGATTCCAACAACGCCGGAACCTCCTCCGCAGTTGCTGAAGGAGCCATCCTATATATAGGGTTGCTGCGGCGATATCTTTAGTCAAGAAAAAGAAATCTGGGTACACCAGAAGAGCGCTTGAGAAGTTGGGGGGGTTTTTGCAGCGTGGGGGCACGAGTCCCGACTATAAATACCGCCATCACAATGGCCTTCGTACGGACCGTCATCTGCGTTTACTGCCCACTCAACGCCCTTTGCTTTATCTCTCTCTAATCTCCCTTCACAGCGCTGATAATGTCGTGGAAATATTTCTGCAGCCAGTGTGCCGGGATAAAGTGATACACTGTGCGTGTTTGCCGGGGAGGCCCTGGCAGTTGCAGCATGAGCTCTTCGCCTACGCACCCTATGGCTCTGCCACATGGTAGCCCTCCAGGCTCTCCACGAGCAACGCCGGCGAACCTCTTGTCCTGACTCGTGACTTTCTGGGGACCGAGGGGCAAATCACTCTATCCCAGACGGCATCAAAAGTTTTAGCCGGCGTGTAGACGTTCCACGAATTCAGAGTTTGGGGTCGCCTCGTGGGGGCTACACGTTCCACGTTCAACGTCAGGAACCAAAGACGCCCGGCTTTTGGCTTGCCGTCTGAGCGGCGGAAGATCCAATGCAGTGGCAGAGGCAGGCAAAAGGCCCTCTTGCTGGCATAATGCTCGGTCAGCGGGCCTTCACAGACGAATCGGGGCGCAAGAGGGTGGGTTGAGCAAGGGCCCTGTGGCTCTATATCGTCGTACATGACACAGCAAAACCTCAACATAACGATACAACTTTTAGCCTCTTTTCGTAACGATAGCCGAGGTATCGTTGTGTGAGCTCAGCTAGGCAGACTTCTCTATTTAAAGGTACTCATTTAAGATTAAAGCAAGGTGCTAAAGATAAATCTAAGCCGAAAAGAGCTCTTTTTCTCTAGTCCATCCTAAAACGCCCATCTCGCGCCCAACTCCCGGCCAAAACACGCTTTTTCTACTACTTCTTATGAAAACAAGGTTCGGTTTTAACGATATCCTATACAAATCATTAGTGCAGGACCAGAAATCCATATGATATTCGATATCGTTAAATCACAGCTAAAATCGCACCGGACCGACGATCGTATCGTTAAGGCCGCGGATATCGTTGTATCAGGTAACGTTCTGTCGAGGTTTTGCTGTATTTATGCCATCACCTGAGCGATGAGCAGAAATAGGCCTACGATCGTAGCCGTTGATGTGATGAGTCGATTACAGTCCACAAGCCAATATGAGCCGAGAAATAGGATTACATAGGAGTTACGGAGCTTTTGACAGCTGATTTTGAAGTGAACGACGTGACAGATGCGTAGAATTTTTATACATAAGGTGTGGGTGACACAGGATCAAGTTACCAGATAAACGTCGTCCCACAGTTACGGTTGATTAAAGGCACAGCCTTGCATTCGCTAGAACGAACTCGTCGCGAGCCTAGCTGCAGCATTCCTGGCATCGATCCTATCCTCATCGTCTTCTTCCTTAACACCCTTAAGACCTCCGGCACTCGCACCACTGAGCGCTCTTTCTCGGCCGCCCCCCTGCTGCTCTTCGCCATTCTCTTCTGGAACATTTGACATAAAACTGCCGGAAATGCTCCTGTTCAATCCATCTGGGCGTCGAGGTACACCGCTCCACGCATCGCCCTTCGGGCCCTGGCTGGCCGCTAAACTTGCTCTCCTAGCTGCGGGATGCGTCTCACGGCCTAGCCTGCTGAGACCACCGGAAGAATCAATTGCCCGGATATCGGGCCTGACACTTTCAAGTGTGGCTAGAGTTCGTCGCTCTGCTTCGATTTCACGAATCACGTATTCCCGGACGCTTAGTCTAAGATCCGCTGCAGTCCGAGCGAACCAGCGGCGCTGTTCCTGCAAAAGGTTTGCCGTTACCCGCTGGGTTTTACCTAGTAGGTAGAGTTCGTTACTTCGTGCCTCGTCCAATGCTGAGATGGCCTCGTCGACTTTCTCCCGTCGCACAGAAGAGCTTGCCTTCAGCCTATCTGCCGCATTCAGCTTGCTTCGGGTTAATTGCTGTGCTTGCAATAGCTCGCGCAGAAGGATGTGGCGATTCGTGAGAGTTTCCTTCACGATGAATGCATCTTGCGAATGGTACTGCATGGGATCGCCGATTGTCGTAGCCTCAGCAGTACCTTGAGCAGCATGGTAATCTCCAGTGGTCTGGATGGTCTTGCCCAATTTCCGATAAGCGTTGGCGAGTCCTTGATGGGGCTCTTGGACATTCATCGCGCCAAGCTTGACACCAAAATCGGACTCTGCAAGTCCCAGACCTATTATCACTTAGCATATTGCACATATAAAAACCAGTCATGTAAGTACTCACCTCGACGTGCCTTAACTAACTTATCTACCTTATGTCCTGCATCCATTGTACCAAGATAAAACAGTTTTACAACAGGACGAGCCTCTTGCAACTCCGGTGTATCATCTGGAGGGGGCGCAAATTGCTTGATAACCTTTCTGCGTACTCCGGTTGCCGGTTGTTTTCTCTTCAACATTGGGCTGTACCCAAAATCGCTCTCAACGAACAGGACCATCTCGTCATCTCTCATCAAAACCTCGTTTGCGCAGACGTAATTGAGCCATCGTTGAAGTGATGCCTTGACACGAGCTTCGTCTTCATCTGTACCAGCGCCAGCCGATGTTAACGCGGGTGGAACTGCAGGAACAAGAGCTTCGGGATTTGAAGATATCAGGTGGTCTGCCAATTTCATGAATTCGGAGTGAGTTCTTCGGACATCGCGGAATTGGGTAGTTCGAAACTTGGGGAGGTTGGTCTGATATGTTAGCATACTGATTTGAAGAACTAATTGGCCCATTGAACATACATGGACATCAAATCTCAAAATGGGGTCTTTTCTCCCAGTTCGTTCGAGGCCAGTAATCTTAGCTTGTAATTTGTACTGGGGACCTTGAGGTTGCTGCACTTGACGACTAGCGTGGTGATACCGTTGTGGTTCTGGTCTATGAGGTTGCGCCTGGTATTGTTGCTGCGGCGGACCTTGCTGCTGTTGATCTGGATACGTCTGTTGTTGCTCAGGTTGACTGCGAATCGAGTCGGCAGTATTTGGTCTATGACTATCGCTTTCCGTCACAGATTCTGTCCCTACACTGCTCTCCGGCCTAGTGTAGCTTCCCCCACCTAGTGTATCATCTTGTGAGAATCCCCCGGTGGACTGATTCGAGCTATACGGGGTTGGGGAGGGTGGAACTTCGCCAGGCGTGCCGAATGAACTTCTCCTTGGATGCTGTGGAGAAGCTACTGGTGATGAACCCCATGGCGAAGCGCCAGCTGGATGGTCATCGTGTATTGATGCGGAGTAATCCATTGTACTGCTGAATACCTAATCGTTGTCGGGAAACGATGCTGTTGGGAGGCGCGCTCGCTCAGTTGCTATGACGTCGGAGGCGACTAGATCAAATAGATGATTGCTATTGACATGGAAGGCGGCGTGCACAACGCATTGCCCAGATAGTCGGAGAAAGATCGGTTGCCACGAGGTGAGCAATCAATTTGGGATGGGATATCGTCAACACCTCCAGCCCTCTTCTCTTAGGCATCCGTCCACCAGTAAGCGCCAGGATAGAAATTTAGGCGCTAAGCGAGCATCTCCACTTCTGAACCTTTCCTGTCCAGACATTTTCACTCTTTTGATCAACATTGACATAAGGTGATGAGTTTATTGGCATCGAGAGGACGGTGTCAAGGATGGTATCATCGCCTTGGGTGCGTTCCTCTTCGTAATAATTCAAGGGTGTCACGGCAATGGGCCTCATATTCGACTGCTCATCACCATCAGCATGATCAGAGTATCAAAAAGACAAGGAATATTGGGATCATTGCCCATATCGATGCGGTTAGATATCCTCTCTTGGCTATCTTAGACTTAATTGCTTATAAAAAGATAGGGGAAGACAACAACTACAGAGCGTATGCTGTACTATAGCGGATTTACTCGTCGAATAGGAGGTATGGCCTGATATTTCAGTATAGCTTCATGTTCAAAATTTCATCTGGCTGTGCCGCGTAAAAGTCCCTTTCACAAATTTTCAAACCAAGTTCTATAGACTCAAGTGGTACTCGTCCTATATCTGTTTTCTCATTCTAACACTTTTCTGGTGTAGATGTTGATGAGGGCTCCACTGTCACGGACTTTCTGCCAGCTGAACGAGCCAGAGGTATCACTATCCAGTCCGCAGCTGTCACTTTCCATTGGCCACCGTTACATGAAGGCGCCAGAATCAAATCAAATGTTCCCAGGTCTCACACTCCTCATATCATCAATCTCATCGATACTCCTGGGCATGCAGACTTCACGTTTGAAGTCCTCCGGTCTTTGAGAATTCTGGATGGAGCCGTTTGTATCCTTGATGGCGTTGCCGGTGTCGAAGCTCAAACTGAAAAAGTTTGGGCACAAGCAAACAACTATAGCATCCCAAGAATTGTGTTTGTCAACAAGCTGGATCGGGACGGCGCAGCCTTCGAACGAACGGTCAAGGAAATTGGGTCAAGATTGCACGGTTGGCCAGCCGTATGTCAAATTCCCTGGTGGGAAGGCGGCAAAGGAAGGTTCACAGGCGTCGGAGATGCTATCAATCTCTCTGCCCTGAAGTGGAAAGAGGGGGGAGATGGGAAGAGCATTCAAACTTTCAATCTCGATGAGCTTGCTCAGGAAGACGCTGGACTTCACAATGAGCTTATTAAAGCACGAGGAGCGATGGTGGAAGCCCTTTGCGAATTCGATGAGCAATTACTTGAGACTTGGCTGGAATGCAATGATGACAGCCAGGCAGTACCGGCCCAAGCAATTCGAGATAGCTTGAGGCGTTGTGTCCTTGACGGATCCGGCCGACTCATACCAGTCTTTGCCGGAGCTAGCTTCCGAAATATTGGTGTCCAACCTCTTATGGATGCCGTCGATGACCTCCTTCCAGATCCAACAGAGAGACCTGATCCCGAAATCAGCCTCGGCAATCAGAAAGGTAGTTTGTCAGATCTCTTGCATGGCAAATTGGCTCTCGCCACCAGCTCGAGCAAACATGTATCGAAGAAGTCAGCCTCACCGTTGTCTCTGGTTGCCCAAGTAGAAGCATGTGCACTTGCCTTTAAGGTTGTCAACGATCCCCGACGTGGTGTGCTTGTCTACATACGGGTCTATTCTGGAACAATAAAGCGCAACGCGGCTCTGTGGAACACAAATTTGCATGTTACTGAGAGGGCTCAGAGACTATTACAGATGCAAGCATCTGATGCGATCGAAATATCACATATTGCTGCTGGGCAGATTGGCGTTATCGCAGGTCTCAAGCATGCTCGGACTGGTGATACACTTATCTCTTATCCTGGTATCAATCCCAAAATGGGCCCTCCAGCACCATTAAACACCCTCCAATTACGACCTATCGACATCCCTCCGCCGGTCTTTTTCGCGGCAATAGAACCTCACAGTCTAAGCGAGGAAAAAAACGTTGCAGATATCCTTGCGCTCCTGCTGAGAGAAGATCCGAGTCTGCACGTGAATGTGGACGAGGAGTCAGGACAAATGCTGCTCAGTGGCATGGGTGAACTTCATCTAGAAATTGCTCGCGATCGACTTGTCAATGACTTCAAAGCCAAGGCCACCATGGGAAATATCGAGATCAGCTATCGCGAATGTGTCTTGGCTGGCTCGGCTCCGCACCGCGTCATATTCGAGCGTGAGATTGCAGGAAAAAAGGGCAAAGCTGGCTGCGAGGCAAGTATTGAGCCACTGGATGGAACACACCTGGATGCAGATCGTACGGCCTATATCGACGGGAATTCCATTACAATACGACTGCCTCCATCTTTGTACAACGAAGATAGGGTCCTTACCCTACCTCAGGGCCTAC
>Ga0302325_10027193_pt1 | contig 11866 bp, 4 predicted proteins | sample Palsa_T0_2_FD_201948 | JGI IMG/M metagenome (GOLD analysis project Ga0302325, IMG submission 201948) | Peat permafrost microbial communities from Stordalen Mire near Abisko, Sweden - Palsa_T0_2 | ecosystem: Environmental > Terrestrial > Soil > Palsa > Peat permafrost | place: Sweden: Abisko... | reverse complement strand
GATTGGGCAAGGGAAATTGGTAATGAGCGACTTGTGAAGTTGTTACAACAGTACAGGAAATAAAACTTTAAACTTTTGCTTTAGTTTCGGAATATATAGAGCTCCTAATAAATTAAATTGGATACAGACTTTAGTAATTTCTTAATTTAGCATGTACATTCTAAGTTTCTTCCTAAATAGAGATATTTTTACCACTTAGCTAACTAGGCGAAAAGCTTCGAAGCCAGGTCACCGTTTAACTACTACCATAGTATATATAGGTTTCTGCGATGAGTTGCACGAATACGGTTGATTTAGCATTGCGATACCTAGTTAATTTTTCAACCGCCGGTGCAAAACTAGTGCTTACCTATCTTCTATACTGCTGCTTCTATTTCTTCTTCTTTCTGTATGGTTACCTTCAATGTGCATGCAATTGATTCAATTACACAAGTTCTACCAGCCTTTCGCTATAAAAGCACTAATTTCGGTGTTCAACTTGTTCTAGCCACCTTGTAGCTGCGTGTCACGTGACGTGAGTCATGTGACGAAGCTACGAGGGTGCTTGGACCCTCCCTCCCTATATTTAAATCACTTCCTACCTCCTGTAAATTAATACATCGCTTTCGCAACTACAACCTTAAAAATCCCCACACGAATTTCTTTGTAGCTAATATAGCTGTAAGACTCCGAGTAATTGACACAGCCGACGCAATAAATATAGTCGGAAAAACCCGTACAATCTGTACAATTCATACAATTCGTAAAGTTCGTACAGTTCATACAGCTGTTCTCACTAGACTATTCGTCATCACCAATCCTAACCCGAACATAACAAGAGATCCGGGGTAGGTTCTAGCATATAGAAGCATCAAGCTTTCCAGACCCAGCCGATGGTATAAAAAAAGGGATCCGTAACAGAGCTTAGCCTACCACTCAGCAGAGCAGACGCCAAGCAGCTGAACATGAGGGGATGTTGCAAGGCAGACTATCAAATCCCACTGCATAGATGAACCTCAAGCCGTGGAACCGGGGAATTCGGCTTGTGATCCGCATATTGTGAGCATTCCTTCGGCCGGTATAATAGAAGTCAAGCCGTCATCACAGGTCAAGAAATCTCCAATAGGGTTCAGCCAACAAGGAACGTAATGGGGCCAAAACACCCTAGGCATGCTAAAGCAGTTCAAAGGGATATGAGACGTCCCCCTGATTTGGTCCTAGTGAAACATCTTGACCATGGCAACCCCTTGACGTGGCACAGGGAGGAGGGCCATATATAAATCCCCACCTCAGTTTGCCCGCTAACCCTGCCGAAGTGGTTCTGCCTTGCTAGGATTTGTATGAATCTCCTAGTCCTACCTGCAGTAGTGTGACTGCTCCTTAATGCAGGCTATGCAGCATTGCCCAAGCTGGCCCACCAACCCCCTTCACATGAATATCTCAGTGCCACTAGGCCATGGCGCAACCTGTGCGACTCCACCCAGTGTGTCAAAGGAATACTCACGTTACTTAAGTTACTTAAGTAGTTACTCATTGAGTATTGAGTAGAGTATAAGTAATGCTTCGGTTAATTGAGTTGAGTAGAGTATAAATAGCTACTTAGACTACTTAAGTAATACTTAACATCACGTGAAATCACTTAAACTTTAATATAAACTACGTAAATTTAGGTAATAAAGAGGTAAAATATAACTCGGAGGTCTTTTAAAGCTTTTAAGAAAGATATAATAAGCCTAATATAGCAAACTATATACTTAATATAACTAGTAAGGACCTATCCTATAAGCACTTGCACATGCGATACTTATATTAGGTGACCTAGGGTATAGAGGGCTCCCCCTCTTCTAGTATATATATAAGCTTTCCCAAGTACCTAATTTTAGCTATTTAAAGCATATTTCCCATGTAATAAGACCTTTTATTAGCTTTCGACCCTCTAAAGTCACATTTATTTACATATGTAACACATTACCTATACTACTTAAGTTACTTAAGTAGTTACTTAATAAGTATTAAGTAGAGTAGAAGTAGCGCTCTAATTGGTTAAGTAGAGTATGAGTAGGACCTACTACTCTACTCTACTCTACTCATTTGACACACTAACTCCACCCTGGTTTGACCCCTACTCAGCTGATCCTGCATCCCTTTATTAGTGAACTATGCCGCTGGGTGGTTTGGTTTTGCCAGGATGTACATAAATCTCCCAATGCCACTGGCCCTTTAGTAGTGACTCCTTAGACGTGGAATTGATGTGGCATGAAATCTCTACCTCTATTAGCGTCTACTAGTTAATCCGCCTCCTCTTTGCTCGTGAAGCTCTGTTAATATAATCCTAGCCTACTAGGGTTTATATAAATCTTCTATTGCCTACTAGACATTGGTGCGATTCCTCCCTAGCACGGCACTACTGCTATATAATATTATCATTAGCAGGCTTAGTACCGGTGATCTCCCCTCTTATTAATCTAGCCGATGCGATTACCCATTCCTGCCTTAACCTGCGTGAACCAACTCGCCGGCAGAGCAACTTGGCTCCTTTGTTTTTATAAGCAGGAGAACAACTAGGAGGAAGAAGCACGCGGGTAAAGTGTAGTGTTAAGAGATCCGAAGCGAAGAGAAGTAAATTAAGTGCTATCTAAATTTAATGAAATCGCCTGGAACTCTATCCGTATAACGTATCTCTATCTGTACCAAGTCCCATCGTGGAATAAGGTAGCTATTTGGTGGTAGGTGGTAGATCTGAGTCGTTGCAGGCAATGGAAAGTCGAGCTTGGGAGGCAGGTATAGACGTAGATGAAAGTCCTCGTGCTAGGCTTGCGATGATGTCGCTACCATCAATAGGGACAGAGTCTGCTGTCCTGAGGGAGTAAGGGAGTCTTCGTTCCCATCTTTGATGTAATAGGCATTAATGCCGTCGATCTCATACAAAAGCTTCGGATCCTGCTAAATATTAGGGCTCTGATTTGACTGGGAGCAAGGGGGAGCTCAGTGTACATTGTGCCCTACTGCCATGATGACTTGTCTCACGCAAAAATACCCAGCGGATACGAAAGTTCAATTTTTGTTAATTAGGGTATCTGAAAAATTAAGAGTCACATTCGACAGATATGAAGAATAGATAACTCAGAAATAAAGAGAGCATCTGACAGCCAGGTGGGCGGTTATGTAAAATCATCCTGCCTTGGGTGCTTCGAAGTATGCTGGTTAAGAGCAATTGCCTACAACCAATAACGCCAGACGATAAGCGCGTACCCGACTTCCCGAGCACGTGCACCACCCGGCTAAATGCACCACTATAGCGAGAAGACTTATAGTTTAATATCTCAATAACTACTAATTATAAAAATAAAAATAAAGCTATTATAAGCTTATAAAATAGTATAAAGAATATTATTTCTAGAAACTAATCCTAATTAAGTAATTTTATTAAAAGTTTCGCTTATTTTATAAAAGATTAATAATTTTATTAATTTCTTAATAACTTTTTTAATAATTACTAGTATAAATCTTATAAGACATATAAAAATTGAAAACTTATATAATATAATTTATAAATTAAGAAATTTACTTCAAAATCTTTAAAATTTAAAATTAAATAATAATAATATAAGGCGCCTTATAAATATTTTGTGATATGCGAGAAGTCGGCTATACGCGTAGGGCTAGTGATGCTAGGGATCAGGTGACCTGTAAGCACTAGAACTCCCGGAACAACATTTAGTCTACAACAGAGGAATATTGGACCCGTCTTACATCCCTATAAGCTATAAGCTTTAAAGATATTTACTTGCACTTGCTAAAGGGGCAAAGATTAGTTTTGTACTAAATTGTTTATATTGCCTTATTGCTTACTAATAACATCTTTATAAGCTAATCTTTCTATCTTTAAGGGAGGTAGTTTAATAAAGCAACTATATCTTTTGCTACTTACATTAAAGTTATCCTTATGCTTAGTTTTAGTATTAGGCTTAATTAGCTTAATATTAATAAAAGCAACAGTGGAAACAATAGCAGATTGCAGTCGCATATTATTAATAAGTCTCCTTTAGGAGCTTATAATAATTATCCTTCTAGCTTTACTTTATTGCTTTAAGAAGCTTAGGCTTAAGCCTTATTAGCTTAGGCTAAAGTAAAGGAAGCTGCCTTAGAGGCAAAGGTAGTAGACTTAGTTGAGAAATGTTATAGAATTAGTAATAAAGAGTTGCTATAAATGCTAGCATTGCTGCATTAAAGGCTAAGAAGGCTGCTTTAAGGGCAAAGCTCTACTTTACAACTATATTAGCTTCCTTTATTCGAGGGGACTTAGTACCCTTTAAATATATTATTAAACTTACTCCTTTAACAATTATCCCCTCTTATATAGCTTTTATTATACTTCCTTTTATTAAAGATAAATAATGTATTATAAGCTTTAGCAATGCAAAGAAAGATATAATATAAGAAGAACCCTTATTTAACATTTTTAAGAGAAGTCTTAAGCGTAAGAAGATCTTAAAAGTTAAAGTCCTTAAATTATATTAAAAGAAGGATATTAAAGAGCAAATTATGTTTATAACTAGTTAAAAGGCCCTATTTTGAGCTTAACTATAAACTTGTAATACTTACTCGAGTAAAGTAAATGCTATAGCTATTATATTACGCAAAAACTTATATAACTTGTAAGAGGCTTATTACAAGAATAGGTTCTTTTATAGACTAGTTACTTAAAAGAAGTTTAAGGCTTTCTTTGCAAATATAATTAACTCTTTTAAAGCTTGAAGTTAAAATGCCTTTAAGGGTCTTTGCAACCTTTAATATAGCTTAAGCAAATCAGTTACTAAGTTATATACTCGGATAATTATATTTAAATTTGACTTTAAAGCTATAAATAAGACTAGTTGCATTTAAACCTTTAATGCTGCTTTAATAAACTAAGAAACTAGGAAGATGTTAATCTTTATACTTTATAAAAAGATAATTACTTTTATTTTTTAATAGTTAGAAATAGTATAATATATAAAGTATATTATTAATAAAAGACGCTATTTAAGGTATAAAGCAAATATTAAAAGAGGCTTAAACTTTAACTTTAATGCTAATAATAATACTTCTTTTAATACTTTAAAAGAGAGCAAGAGAAAGAAAAGGGAGAAAGTTTATAAGGCTTAAAATAGCTTTAAGAACAATTAAGCTAGCTTTAAGCTTAATTTTAAGAGCTAAGCAAAATGCAATATTACTTATTATATTTATAACTAAAAAGGATATATATCTAAGGATAAAAGGTGCTTAAAGTATGCTAATTAAGCCCGGGACTTCCTTAAAAAAGCTAAGGCTAAAGAAGATGCAACTATTGTTATATGCTATATAAATTAAATTATGCAAGTAGATTAGAAATAAATCTTTTTATCTAAAAGTATAAGAAAAGGCAAGTTTAAGTCTTAAGTGTTATAAGGCTTAATAAATTAAAGGCACTTGAAAATAAAAAGATAAGTGTTAAGGCTTACTTAGTGCAAGCTAGTATTAAAGCTTTTAAATAGCTATTAAGACTTAATAATACTAGTTTTAACTGCAATTTTCTTAATAACAACTAAGCTAAATTAAAGGGTTTTATACCCCTTGCTTAGTGTAATGTTAAGTTTATTACCTTTAATAATAATAAATTTAAGATATATTATATATATAATCTTAATATCTTTGTTATAAATAATTATGCAAAAACTTGATTATATAAGCTTTATTTTTATAAGTGCAAAGCTACAAGTTATAGCCTAGTTTTTAGAATAGAATTTTATAAGGCTATAATTGCGTAATATTGTAATTATATTAAAAAATGTTAAGCATATACACTTATATAGCTTAATAATATTAAAATTTTAACATTAAAGGAATTCGAGGCAAAGCTTAATAAGAACTTAAATGCTATTGCTTAAGTCCTCTTTATAAGTAAAGGCAATTGTAATTGTTTAATTAATTGGTCTTGATGCTAATGTAAAGGTTATTTTATTGTTGCTTTTATCTAGAAACCCGAATTTGTTGCAAACACTATTTTAATTTACTAAATTTTTAGGCTATTATTAAAAGGTTTTGCTAAATTGCTAAAATACCTTAGTAACTTTATTAACATTTTTAATAAAAGCAAAGCTAATAAACTTCTAAAGCAAGGAAGGTTTGAATATTTTATTAATATTACTAATCCTCTTTTATATAAGCTTTTATATAATCTTTTAAAGTTTAGCTTAAAGCTTTAAAGTTATATTTAGCAAATACTATTAAAAAGCATTAAATTTGGCTATTTATAAGCCTAATAAGGGCCTTTATCCTTTTTATACTTAAAAAGGATAGCAGGTTATACTTTTATATTAATTATTATAGCTTAAATAAAGTTATAATTAAGAATTGACAACCTCTTTTATTAATTGATAAGACGCTAGACTACTTAATAGGCGCTAAAGTCTTTATAAAGCTTAACTTAAAGGATATATATTATTAGATTTATATTTGTGAAAGTTATAAATAAAAGATAGCATTTTATACTTGTTATAAATACTTTAAGTACCTTGTTATGCCTTTTAGCCTAGCAAATGCCTTAGCTACATTTTAGGCGTATATTAATATATTTATAGCAAGGCTTTTAAACTATTTTGTAGTTATATATTTGGATAATATCCTTATATACTTAAAAAAACTTTAAAGAGTATAAAGAGCATATGCGCTAAGTTATAGCTAAGCTTTACAAGTATAAGCTATATGCTAAGCTTAGCAAATGTGAGTTTAGCATATAAGAGCTCGAATTTTTAAGCTTTATATTAAAGTTAATAGAGTTAAACTAGAATTTAAGAGGATTTGTAGCATTATTAAGTAGCTTAAGCTAAAATTGTTTTATAATATGCAAGTATTTCTTGGGTTTGCGAATTTTTACTACTATTTTGTTTACAAGTACTTGCCTATAGCATATAGCTTTACAAATCTCTTAGTTAATATAAAGAATAGCCGAAAAACTACTCCTTTTAAGTGGACTTCGGATGCTAAATAAAGTTTTTAAGAACTTAAAGCTACCTTTACTTAAGCGCTTGTTTTTATTTATTTTAACCCCTTTAAGAAGATTTGCATAAAAACTAATATATTTAAGTTTATTATTGCTAGCTATCTCTTTTAATAAGTTAATATAAATGCTAAAACGTGTAAGCATTAGTATTTTATAATATTCTAGTCCCGAAAGCTATTTAGTGCCAAATGCAATTACTAGACTTATAATTTTGAGTTACTAGCAATTATAAAAGCTTTAAAGTAATAAAGATATTACTTTAAGGGTTTTAAGTACACAATTAAGGTCTTAATTGACTATAATAACTTTAAATATTTTATAAAAACAAAGTACTTAAAGAACTGCTAAGCATAATAAGAAATATACCTTGCTACTTATAATTTTAAGATTACTTATTAGAAAGGTGCCTCGAATGCTGCTAATAAGCTTAGTAAACGTCTCAATTATTAAAAGGGATTTGCTAATATAACTGTTGGTACATTTATATTCACTATGTTGTAGGTCACGTGACCTTATGTCACGTGATAGCGCTAGTCTAGATTAGGCAACCGAAGGAAGGTATACAATACCACGTAGTGCTGTCGACTGACCTTCTTAATAAATTAACTACTTACTAACGCAATTGCATATCACAATATTACATGCTATGCTACGCGTTACAGGTGGACCGACATTGATCAGTTTATATATATAGATTAAGAAAAGGCGACAGTCCTTGTAACGCATTAGTAGCCAATTTGACTATTTAGGTTTCGAGGGTTCAATAAATCTTTTGTAGCGCATTAGTAGCCAAATAAGGATTTACAAACCTAATATCGAAGTGCTAAAGCTTTTACAACAAAAACTACTATCACAAATCATCCTACAAATTACGAATTATCCTACAAATCACAAATTATCTTACCCTCCTCACTTTCGACTACTACAAAGAACCTACAAACTACCCTTCCTCTCTTCCCTCTTTCACTTTAAACTATATATATATACAAGGATATTGAAGATACTTAGGAAAACAGCCGAAGTCTTTAGATAACAGTTAAAAGGCCTCTAGTTGCAAGAAGTTTACTACTTGCAAGTAAATACTCTTCTTCTTCTAAGTATACTTAACCCGGCATTTAAACCTTTTATGCAAGTACTATGATTTAGTATGGCGGATGGCAAGGATTGGAAGCTATAGATTAAGAGATGGAGAGATGGAATTAATGTGGGCACTGCTATAGAAGATGATATTATTGATTATATGGCTACTAAGGTTTATATATATATCGAAAACAAAATCAATGATAATAACCTCTAAGAAGTGTTTTAGCATAACTTTAAGGATTTTACACCCGACACATTTTGTGCTTTAGAGAGACAGGAATTACAAGACCTATAACGCTATTTACAATGTGGTAGTGTTTTTATAGCAAAGAATAACAAGTTAATACTTATTCCACAAACCCTAATCACTGCTATTTAGGAGGAAACATAGCATATATAGACTGCAGATAATATTATAATAGCTGGCCCGGGTTTTGCACAAGGTCTTATTATATCCCTTTATATATATTAAGATAGCAATGCATTTTTCGATTAACAACTACAAATTTGACTACTATAAAGATAACCTAGTTTTACGCTAGCTCCTCTACTACCACCTTTATAGGCTACACAAACTACAAATAACCCTTAAATAGCTATTTATGCAAAAATTATTACTAGTTTAGCTAAAAATTATACTAAAGATATAAAGTATAATAGAACTAGTAGTCTTAATTATAAACTTACTATATTTTATAACAATTGCTATTATATTAGCCTTTTATAAGACGCTTACATCAAGGGCCTCTTGATTATATTAAAGGGGTTAGCATTAGATTAATATTATAATAGCAAACTGTCTTAGTATACATTCGAAGAAGCTTATACTAGCCTTTGTAGTTTCTTTAAAGGGCTTGAATTTTATTGGCGCAAGTTAAACAAGTAAAATTCCACTACCCTTATATCTATAATGACAAAACACTTTGAGAAATCGACCTTTAAGGCTGTATAGTCCTTAATTAGCAATTTGCGCGAAATATAATATAAACTTACACTTGAATTATAGGGTAAAATGTTCCTATAAAGCAAAATTGTTACTGCATGCCAAGGATTACTAGCATGTTAATATGCAATATTAGATCCTTTGCAAGACCTTAGACAACTTATTAATAAGCTAAAATCCTTTATTATATTATACAAAAAGGAATAATAGCTTGATTCTTAGACGTTTTTCACTAATCGATAATACTATTCAAATAATAATTACAACTATGGCTATAATAGCAATTAAAACAAGAATTACTAATATAGGTTTAGTAATTGCAACTATTACAATTTTAGTAGTAATTGCTATAATAGTTATCTAAATACCTGAAATATATGCTTTATTTGCAAGAAACTACACTATTATTTATAGAAGTATATGCTAGAAGAATAAGAAGCAGAAAAGACTTAATTTAAATCTAGAAACCTTAGTTAATTTAACACTAAATCACTTAACTTTAATTAGCGTTTTGATGAAAAATATAAGCAATATGTAGCCGATTTTGAGGGTAATAGTGAGGACAATGGCTTGAAGGACGTTTTTGGAACTTTACTTGTCAATTATAAGAATAATAGTAATAGTAAGGAGGAACTTATAGATTCTTTAGCCCCTTCTTTCTTTATATTAGTTGAGAGCTTTATAATTGAATTATTAGCTATTTCTTATACTATTCCTTATATTAAAACCCTTGTAGATGACTTTAACAATTAAGCTCTTGTATACTAACTTATAGCTTAGTTACCCTCTAAATTAAAAGAAGATCTTACAAATAACTTTGCTACTAAAAGCACTATATCTAAGTATAACTTATATTACTTTTATAAAGTTGTTATCTATACTAGAGCTTTAAAATATTCTATTACCAAATATAGATAATTCTAGGCTTTGCAATATACTAATAGCAATATTACACTTAATAAAGCTATTAAGGGACAGGTGAAGGTACAATTTGGCATCGGTTTTATGTCATTTATAGGATTTACAATAGTAGAAACACTAATTAGGCAAGTAGAATTCCATATTATACATGCTAAAACCCTATTTTTATTTAGCTTGGCTGATATGGATAAGCTAAAAGTCTACTTTAATAACCTCTTTAATGTTATTATTACCCCGAATAGCGAAGTACTAGTAATATAGCATTTTAGTCATTTATTCTTGCTTTGGAATACTGTATTATTGTTGTTTATTGCAAAATCCTTTGCATATAACCCTTGATATTTAACTAATGTTGAATTGCAATATTTGCATTATTGTTTTGGCTATCCCACAATTGCTAGACTATAGAAGGTTTTAGAACAATTAAGCTATAATGTTGATAAGGATATCTTGGAATACTTTACTAAGTACTATAATTATTGTTAGAAATATAGCCAATTACTATATAAGTTTAAGTTCTCGATTAAGGATAATATCGAATTTAATGCTACAATTATTGTTAATATCTTTTACTTTGAGGGGAAATTAGTACTTTATATTGTTAATAAAGGAACTTTATATAATGCAAGCAAATTCTTACTTAATATTAGCGCTAAACACGTTTGAGATATCCTTTGCGTATATTAGATTGATACTTATTTAGGATTACTAGATAAAGTTATTGCTGATGCGGGTAATGTGGCGGGGTCACGTGCGCATGCACGTGCCCTAAGCGAAGGAACATAAATGTAGTGATTCAGGACACCTGTACACTTAGTTCTTCAGTTAACAAATGCATCACTATTTGCACTCCCTCCATTCATTTGGTTGTACGCCTTGCCACCCCCATTACAGTAAGCAATTTGTTAGCTAAGAGTTTTGCTAAAATGCAAATGCTATAAGTATTAAGGTTAAAATTGTACTAGTTGAGGCCTATAACTCTATTAGTAAAGTCGAGTGCTACTATGCAATTGTTTGCTGAGCTTACTTAATTATTAATGCCGAAATCTAGGGAATTACTAAGGAAATAGCTTTACAAATGACCTTTAAGGCTATTAACAATTGTATAGGTCTAAATAGTCTTGTTCTTACCCTTTTAGTCTATAGCGCATACCCTTATATAACTGAAAACGACTCTTTATTACTATTAGTTGCACAATAAGCTTTAGCTGTCAAGAAAGCTATAGCAAAAGTGCAAAAGTTAAAGGCTAAATGCTAGGTTAACAATGCCCTTAATACACGAAATGGGCCAAATATAACTAATATTTATGAATTAGCACTTGACTCGGATGTTTTAATATAGTGCGAAGGGAATATAAGTCAATTAGGGAAGTAGGATAGACTATATAAACTAGTTGCTATAGATGGAGAATTGTGTATTTTAGGATTTTCTTATAGTAATATAACATTTCGCGTAACCTCTATTAAATTATACTTTACTTTAACTACGCAAATCGAGGATATTATAGAACTAGTTAAGCAATTAAATGCCAATTCTAAACCTCTTGAGCTTAAGCGTAACTTATTACGCAAGAGAGGAAGACCTTGCAAGGAACTAGCTAATATTGCTATTAACTATAAGCATTTCTTGTAATTAGATGCAAATGTTGAGCAATTTGCGGAGTCTTGATATGTAGAAGCCCTTGGATTAATTGTAAAAGGTGTCTTTGAAATTATAACAAAATCCGAAGTCTTAAGAGGATCCCGTATCTTTAACTTTAAGTTTGTTGATGAGGTGCAGAATAAGGGTACTAAAAAGGCTTTTACTAAATCGAGGCTCGTTATTTAAGCATATAATGACAATGAAAAACGACTAGTATTAATGCAATCCTTGACTATTTAACATATTAGCTAGCAACTTATTCTTTGCATTGCTG
>Ga0302325_10027192_pt1 | contig 11866 bp, 10 predicted proteins | sample Palsa_T0_2_FD_201948 | JGI IMG/M metagenome (GOLD analysis project Ga0302325, IMG submission 201948) | Peat permafrost microbial communities from Stordalen Mire near Abisko, Sweden - Palsa_T0_2 | ecosystem: Environmental > Terrestrial > Soil > Palsa > Peat permafrost | place: Sweden: Abisko... | reverse complement strand
GGGATCGAGGATGAGGGTCTCGAGCCGGGCCATGTAGGCGTCGTCGATTTCCGCGCCGAGAACCCGGAGCGTGCCGCGCTCGCGTTCCGGGACGGGGGTATAGGCGTCGGACTCGATGGCGTTGACCTTTTTGATGATGCCGCCGGCATGGGGCTCGACGACCTGCGCGCCATCGGAGAAGTAGCATTTGAAGCCGTTGTCGTGAGGGGGATTGTGGCTTGCGGTGAGGACCACGCCGGCGTCGCAATGGGTGTGGCGGACGGCGAAGGAGAGCTCCGGGGTCGAGCGGGGCGCCTCGAAGAGGAGGGCGTCGCAGCCATTCTCGACGGCGACCTTTGCGCACAGCTCGGCGAAGGGGCGCGAGAAGTGGCGGGTATCATGGGCGATGCAGAGCTTCGGGCGCGCGGAGCGGCCCTGGGCGGCAAAGTGATCCTTGAGGTAGGCGACGAGGCCCTGGGTGGCGCGCGAGATGTTGAAATAATTCATCGCGTTGGCGCCCACGCAGGGGAACTCCGGACGGCCCAGGGGCTGGGGCGTGCCGGCCTCGGCTTCGGTGACGATCTTGCCGATGGTGCGCCCGCGCAGGCCGCCGGTGCCGAAGGCCAGGGTGCGGAAGAAGCGGTCGTTGAGCTCGGGCCATGCGGAGCGCCGGATAAGCTCCTGGATGCTGGCATGGTCCACGGGGGAGCTGGTGCGTGCGAGCAATTGGCGAATGTTCTGCGCGCTGCTGGCGAGCAGATGGCCTCCGGCGACGGCGGCGTCCAGTTCGATCAAAAGATCACTCATAGATGGGGATGGAGAAGTTTGGGAAAAGCGGAGTAAGAAAGCAATCGTGTTGCCAAATCTGCATCGTGCAATTTCCGCCCGCGAGCCGCTCCGGGCCACGGGAACCAATGCGCTGCGGCTGGTGGACGGGAAGGGAGATGGCGTCGAAGGGCTGGAAATCGACGACTTTGCCGGGCGATGGCTGGTGCGGACCCGGGACCGGGCGTTTCCGGAATGGCTGCGCGGAGCGGAGGGGCCGGTGGCGATATATTGGAAGCAGCTCGGCGAGCGGAAAGAGGCGCCGGCGTGGATCGAAGGGGAGGAGGCGCGCGGGCCGTTCGAGGCGATGGAAAACGGAATGCGGTTCTGGATCGATTTTACGGCGGGATACTCGCAGGGGATTTTTCTCGACCAGCGGGAGAACCGGTCGGAAACGCGGAAACGGGCGCCCGGGCTGCGGGTGCTCAATTGCTTCGCGTACACGTGCGCCTTCGGGCTGGCCGCCGCGCTGGGCGGGGCGGAGACAGTGAACATCGATCTATCGAAACGCTACCTGGAATGGGGACGGCGGAATTTTATCCTGAACGGGGTGGAGACGGCGGGGCACGAGTTCGTTTATGGAGAGGTGCGGAACTGGCTGGAGCGATTCGCGCGCAAGGGGCGGCGGTTCGACCTGGTAATCCTCGACCCGCCGACGTTCTCGCGGGACAAGGAGGGGAAGGTGTTTGGCGTCGAGAGCGGGTTCGCGGAACTGGTCCGGGCGGGGGAAGCGGTGCTGACGGAGGCGGGAGCGCTCTTCTGCTCGACCAATCAGCGGACGCTGACAGCGGAGGCATTCCGGTGGCTGATCGCGCGGGGATTGCCGAACCCTGGCGGCTGGCGGATCGAGGAGCGGCGGATGCCGCCGGATTTTACCGGGGAGAAGTATTTGAAGGCGTGCTGGGTGGAGCGGCGGTGAACTCGCCCTTGCGGGAATGAATAAAAATGGATACTGCCCCCGCATGGCTACGCAACGCATTGTCCTGAAGTTTGGCTCCGGAATCCTGGCCCGTCCGAAGGGGAATGCGCTGGATGAAGGGCAATTCCGGAAGCTGGCGGACGCAGTGGCGGGGCTGGTGAAGAAGGGGGCGCAATGCATCATCGTATCGAGCGGGGCGGTGGCGGCGGGGATGCCGGTGCTGGGGCTGAAGGAGCGGCCTGGGGACCTGATCACGCGCCAGGCGTGCGCGGCGACGGGGCAATCCAGACTGATGGAGATGTATTCCGAGAAGTTCGGCACACATGGCCTGGCGGTGGCGCAATTGCTCCTGACGCACGGGGACCTCGACAGCCGGTCGCGGCGGGAGAACGCGGGCAATACGCTCGAGCGGCTGCTGGAGCGCGGGAAGGTGGTGCCGATTGTGAATGAGAATGACTCGGTGGCCGTGGAAGAATTGCGCTTCGGCGACAACGATCACCTTTCCGCGGAAGTGGCGACGCTGGCGCGGGCGGACTTGCTCATCATCCTGACCAGCGTTGTTGGATTGATGGTTGCGAAGGGGAAGTTGGTGCCGGTGGTGCGGGACCTCGAGGCGGTGGCGGGGCTGGTGCGGGAAGAGAAGGGGAAGCTCTCGGTGGGTGGAATGGTGACGAAGCTGGAGGCTGTGCGGCTGGCGCTGGCGGCGGGCATCCCGACCGTAATCGCCAATGGCCGCAAGCCGGGAACGATAGGGGCGATTGCCGAGGGGAAAGCCGGAGGGACGAGGTTTGTGACGGAGAGGAGTTGATGGATCGCCAATTCTGGGAGAACTTGGCGCCTGAAATAATCGAAAATGTCGGACCTCAAGAGCCTCATCCTGGAATATGGGCAGCGCGCACGGCAGGCGGCGCGGTGGCTGGCGCGGCTGGGGACGGAGCAGAAGAATGCGGCGCTGCGCTCCATGGCGGATCAGATGGTGGCGAGGGCGGAAAAGATCCTGGAGGCGAATCGCGCGGACCTGGAGAAGGCGGGCGGTGAGGGGCTCTCGGGAGCACTGCTCGAGCGGCTGGCGCTCAACCCGAAGCGGGTGCGGGCGATGGCCGACGGGGTGCGGCAGGTGGCCTTGCTCGAGGACCCGGTGGGGAAGGTGATCGCGGAATGGACGCGGCCCAACGGGTTGCGGATTTCCAAGGTGCGCGTGCCCATCGGCGTGATCGGGATTATTTATGAGTCGCGTCCCAATGTGACGAGCGACGCGGCGGTGCTATGCACCAAGACGGGGAATGCGACGATCCTGCGGGGCGGCTCGGAGTCAATCCATTCGAACCTGGCGATCGCGGAGGCGCTGCAAGCGGGTGCGGCGGAGGCGGGGCTGCCGGCCGACAGCGTATTGCTCATCCCGAGCACGGACCGGGAGGCGGTCAAGCACATGGCGGAGATGGACAAGTATATCGATCTGATCGTGCCGCGCGGCGGCCCTGCGTTGATCGAGACCGTGATGACGTACGCGCGGATGCCGGTAATCAAGCACTACCACGGAGTCTGCATCACCTACGTGGACAACGAAGCGGACCTGGAAATGGCCGTGGAGGTGGTGCTCAACGCGAAGACGCAACGGCCCGGGGTGTGCAACGCGCTGGAGACGGTGCTGGTGCATCGCGGGATCGCGGATGCTTTTTTCGCGAAGGCGGCGGGGCGGCTGGAGGAGAAGAAGGTGGAAGTAAGGGGGGACGAGACGGTGAGGGAGCTGCTGGCGCGCACGCGGTATCCCTACCTGCGGGCGGTGACGGAGGAGGATTGGACCAGAGAGTACCTGGATTACATCATGGCGGCGAAGGTGGTGGAATCCGCCGCGGAAGCGGTCGAGCACATCGAGCGGTATGGATCGCATCATTCGGATTGCATCCTCACGGCCAACGAGGCGACGGCGGAGGAATTTCTCAAGGCAGTGGACTCGGCGACGGTTTACTGGAACGCGTCCACGCGGTTCACGGATGGCGCGGAGTTCGGGTTCGGCGCGGAGATCGGCATCTCGACCGACAAGCTGCACGCGCGCGGGCCGATGGCGCTCGAGGAGCTGACAACCTACAAGTATTTGATCCGCGGGACGGGGCAGATCAAGGGGTGAGTTACGCCACGTACTCGCGGACGATGATCGTCGCGTTGTGGCCGCCGAAGCCGAAGGAGTTGTTGAGGGCAATGCGAACTTTCTTTTCCCGCGCGACGTGGGGGATGTAGTCGAGGTCGCACTCGGGGTCGGGATTATCGAGATTGATGGTCGGAGGAATGATCGAGTCGCGGATGGCCAGGGCGCAGACGGCGGTCTCCACCGAGCCGGCGGCGCCGAGGAGGTGCCCGGTCATGGACTTGGTGGAGCTGACGAGCAGGCCAGCCGTCGCGCGGGCGCCAAAGACGGTTTTGATGGCCTTGGTCTCGCAGATGTCGCCGAGGCCGGTCGAAGTGCCGTGGGCGTTGACGTAATCGACCTCGTCGGGCTCGATGCCGGCTTTCTCCATGGCCATGCGCATGCAGCGGGCGGCGCCTTCGCCCTCGGGCAGCGGAGAGGTCATGTGGTAGGCATCGGCGGTCAGGCCGTAGCCGGCGATCTCGCAGTAGATGGGGGCGTCGCGGCGGCGGGCATGCTCGAGTTCCTCGATGAGGATGACGCCGGCGCCTTCTCCCATGACGAAGCCGTCGCGGTCCCTGTCGAAGGGACGCGAGGCGCGCGCGGGCTCGTCGTTGCGGGTCGAGAGGGCTTTCATGGCGGCGAATCCGCTGATGCCGAGCGGGACGACCGCGGCTTCCGCGCCGCCGGCCAGGAAGCCATCCGCTTCATCGGAGCGGATCATGCGCCAGGCCTCGCCGATGGCGTGGCAGGCGGTGGCGCAGGCGGAGACGGTCGCAAAATTGGGGCCCTGGAGGCCGAATTCCATGGAGACGAAGCCGCTGGCCATGTTCGAGATCATCATCGGAATCATGAACGGGGAGACGCGGCCCGGGCCTTTGTTCATGAGGATCGTATGCTGATCGGAGAGGGATTTGAGGCCGCCGATGCCGCTGCCGATGATGCAGCCGAAGCGCTCGCGATCCGTCAGGGTGGCAGGGTCAAGCCGGCCATCGGCCAGGGCGTACTTCGCCGCGGCCATGGAGAACTGGGTGTAGCGGTCGGTGCGGCGGACATCCTTGGCGTTCTCGAAGTTCTTGACCTCGCCCGCGATGCGGCAGTCGTACTCGGTGGCATCGAAGGCGGTGATGGGGCCGATGCCGCTGACGCCGGACTTGAGATTGGTCCAGAAGGTCTGGAGGTCAATGCCAACGGGGGTGATGACCCCGAGGCCGGTGATGACCACTCTGCGTTCATTGGGCATAGGACGGATTTATGAACACAGCGCGAATCAAGCGCGGATGCAAACGGTTTCTGCGCAAGCCGGATGGGTCCCGTGGGGCTCATGCGGCACACGGGACTTATGAGCCGGGAAGCGGAAACCTCCGGGTCAATTGGCGAACCTGCCCGCGGATGGCGGCGATCTTCGCGTCGTCACCGGCATTGCCGAGGGCGTCGTGGATGTAATCGGCGATGTCCATCATCTCCTCCTCGAGCATGCCGCGGGTGGTGACGGCGGGGGTGCCGATGCGGATGCCGCCGCCCTTGAAGACGGAGACGGTGTCGAAGGGGATCGAGTTTTTGTTTACCGTGATGCCGGCGCGGTCGAGGAGCAGCTCCGCGTCCTTGCCGGTGATGTTGCGCGGGCGCAGGTCGACGAGCATGAGGTGGTTATCGGTGCCGCCGCTGACGAGCCGGAAGCCGTGATGGGTGAGCTGGGCGGCAAGGGCCCTCGCATTGATGACGATCTGGTTCTGGTAATCGCGGAAACCGGGCTGCAGGGCCTCGAGGAAGCAGACGGCCTTCGCGGCGATGACGTGCATGAGGGGGCCTCCCTGGATGCCGGGGAATACCTGGGCGTCGATGGCTTTCGCATACTGCTCGCGGCAGAGGATGATGCCGCCTCGGGGGCCGCGGAGGCTCTTATGGGTGGTGGTGGTGACAAAATCCGCATAAGGGACGGGACTGGGATGGACGCCGGCGGCGACAAGGCCGGCGATATGCGCCATATCCACGAAGAGGAGGGCGCCGGCGGCGTCGGCGATCTCGCGCATGCGGGGAAAGTCGATGACGCGGGGATAAGCGGAGGCGCCGGCGGTGATCATTTTGGGCCGGAATTCGAGGGCCTGCCTGGCGAGGAGATCGTAGTCGATGAGTTCCGAATCGTGACTGACGCCATAGTGCTGGACCTCGAAGAAGCGGCCGGAAAAGTTGGCCTTATTGCCATGGGTGAGGTGGCCGCCGTGGGAGAGGTCCATGGTAAGGATGCGGTCGCCGGGTTGGAGCACGGAGAAATAGACGGCCATATTGGCCTGGCTGCCGGAGTGCGCCTGGACGTTGACATGCTGGGCGCCGAAGAGCTGCCGGGCGCGGTCGATGGCGAGCTGCTCGACGACATCGATGTACTCGCAGCCGCCGTACCAGCGGCGGCCGGGGTAGCCCTCGGCGTATTTATTGGTGAGGCAGGAGCCCTGAGCCTCCATGACGGCGCGCGAGGTGAAGTTTTCCGAGGCGATCAACTCGATGTTCTCGAACTGGCGCCGAGCTTCGTGGCGGATGGCCTCGGCGATTTCGGGGTCGGCCTCGGCGAGGGACGGGCTGCGGGAGGAGGCGCCCCTGCGGGAGATGGCGCCGGGAGGAGTGGTCATGGGATCGGGATGTTGGTTGATGAACTCGAGGACGCTGGGGAGGGCCTGGTTGAGGATATCGCGGGTGCGCTCGTAGGCATCGAGGCCGAGGCCGATGGGGTCCGGGATATCCAGGGTAGTGGCGGCAAGCTCGGGGTCGAACTCGCAGACGAGGAAGGCTTTGTCCGCGGCCTCCGGAAAGAGGAGGTGGATGGTGTCGAGGTGGGACCTGGTCATTGCAAAAATCCAGGTAGCCTGGGCGACGAGGTCCTCGGTGAGGGGCTGGCTGCGAAACTGGGCGAGGTCGATGCCCATGCGGCGCAGGACTTCGATGGTGTGCTGGCTGGCGGCCTGGCCCCTTTGGGCGCTGACGCCGGCGCTGGTGACCCGAATGTCCTTGCGCCCGGCAAGAAGCTTGCGGAAGAGGCCCTCCGCCATGGGGCTGCGGCAGATGTTTCCCGTGCAGATGAAGAGGATGGTCCTGGGTGAGAGGTGGTCTGCCATGACGAGGAGGTGCAACGTGCATTTAAACGCAGGGGTAATCAAGTCCCCTTGAACTTCCCGGCGTTTTCGCCCTTGTGAAGCCGGCGGCGCGATTTTAGACTACCAACTTGGACCTCCCGTTTTCGACTGAGGACCTGGCGCGGCTGTACCGCTTTGCCCTGTTGTTGACGGGGGATGAGCGTGCGGCGCAGCAGGTTTTGTATGACGCGTGCGCGGACTGCGCGGCGCGGCTCGGGAGCTATCGCAATGAGGCGAGCCGGCTGGCGTGCATGCTGGGAAGCTTGCGCCTAAAGGCAAAAACGGTCCCGCCAGGCGAAGGGAAGGGAATCGCGCGGGCTTTCGCGACCCTGCCGGAGGAGGAACGGGCTGCGCTGGCGGGCTTGTACATCGGCCTGCTGCCGGCGCGGGAGCTGGCTGAGGCGCTAAAAATGTCCCTCGAACAAATGGGCCGCGTGCTCAAGAGCGCCCGGGAACGCCTGGACCGCAGCGGCATGGAGCTGGGCGAGCCGAACCTGGAGCAGGCCTTGTGAAGAAAGAGGAGGTGGGGATTCTTGTGCAATGCCACTGCGCGGGGCTGCCCGGCACCGAGGACCCGCACATCGCAAAGGCGGTGCGGGCGGCCGAGAAGGACCCGGCGTTGCAAGGGGAGCTGGCGCGGCAGCGGGCATTTGACCAGCGGTGCCTGGCGGCGCTCGAGACGGTGATGCTGCCGCAGGCGCTGCTGGGAAAAATCGCGGCGGGCCAGGCGACGGGGACGCGGCCATTGTCCGGGAAGGGGGCGTTGCTGCAGCCGGTGGTGCTGGCGATCGCGATAGGGGCGGCGGTGCTGCTGGGCTGGGGCGGAGTGACGCTGTGGAACCGGGCGCATGACTTCCCGGGCAAGGACAGCGCCGTGCGCATGGTGGAGGTCAATGACGAGATGACCGGGATGGAAATGGAGCCGAAGAAAGCGGCGGCGGCGGCGCTCAACGACTGGTTTTTCGACAAGTACGGGTTCGAGGATTATTTCCTGCCGGCTGGGTTCGAGAATTACCAGACAGTGGGGGCGCGTCTCTTCAGGCAGGACGGGGAGCCGGTGGCGCAGGTGGCCATCGAAGAGAACAACATGATCTTCTACAGCTTCAAGGCGGAGGACTTCGGGGTGCAATTGCCGAATGACGAGTGGCACGTCTTCAAGGATGGCGAGTGGGTCGCGGCGTTGCAGCAGCACGATGACGAGTGCTTCATGGTCGCCTTCCGGGGGTCGAGTGGGGATATGGAGGATTTCTTGAAGGCGAAGAAGTAGAACAACGCTCCGTCAGGAGCGCAACCTATGTAGCCATGGGTCGCCGACCCATGCGGGGGTGAGCCCCCGTGGTCCTCTACGGCGCGTGGGTAACGCTGCTGCTGTCGTCCAGGTGCACCTCGATGCGGAGTTTTTTGAGCAGGGCGAACTTATCTTCGAGGATAACGGTGTCCGGGGCGTCAGTTTGTTTCAGCCCGGGAGTATAACAGTAAAGGTAGCCCTCCGGCACGCCGGGCATGAAGGGGGAGACAAGGACGGAACGATCCGTGAGGTAGGTGGGGAAGAGGGCATCGAGCGAGGGAGGATAGTCGCCGGCGTGGTCAATGGCGTATTGTTTGCAGGCGAGGCAGATTTGCTTCGCGTTGGATAGGGACTTGGTCTCGAGGGCCTTCTCGCTCCCGCCGTTAAATGCCGGGATGGCCGCGGCAATGGCGGCCGGTGCGATGACCAGGGGAGCCAGCAACTGGCTGGAGCCTCCGGGCCCCTGGCTGACGGCGAGCTGGCCATTGGGCAAACAGACGCCGACGCCAAAGGTCTGGTAGGTATGTTGATACCTGGATAACAGGCGCCGTAGGAGGACGGCCTGGGCCGGGGCGAAGGCGGGTTGATTGGCAAACATCTGGCTTCGGAGTGTGCCGTAAGTATCCGCGAAGCGCTGGGTCACGAGGCCGAATCTGTTGCCCTGCTGGGGAAGGCCGGCGGAGAGGGTGGCGTACTCCGGGGTGGAGGTGTATCCCGGGGCGCCTTTCTGGACGGCGATCATGTCGCGGATGAGCTTGTCATCGGACGCGATCACCAGGAAGCCGTTCCACTGGGCCACGGTGAGGCGCGGTTTGAGAGCGGGGAACTTGGGCAGGGGCATGGTGCGCATGCGCAGGTCGGGCTCGTCCACCTTGATGAGGCCGGGAAGGATGGAAAGCATCTTGTCCACCTGCTTGAAAATGAGGTCGCTCTTGACGGCGAGCAGGATGGCAAGCCGGGGAGTCGGGATGGTCTGGGGCTGCCCCGCGATGGGAACGGTGATGGTGCTGGTGGCGTCGAGGGTCAGCACCATGCCCATCGCGCCATTGAGGGAGCCGAGGACGTCATCGAGTTGCAGGCCGGTGATGCCGGCAAACTGGGTCTGCCAGCGGGCGACTGCCAGTTGGGCCACCGGGAAGCGGGGTTGATTGGCTTCCTGGCGCAGGAAGTTGATGAGCTGGGCGAGATCGAAATCGCCATAGCTCGCCAGGGCGGTATCCGCGGGCAGCAGATCGAGGCCGGCGAGCGGATGAGGCGCCTTGCCATAAAGGGACCACAAGATGCCGGAGGCTTTGTCCGCGTCGTGATGAACGAAGACTTTGTTCCGGTAGAGGCCGGGGGCGATGGCGAAGGAACTGGCGCCAATCCCCGTGATTTCCTCGAGACCGCTTTTCTCGGCAATGTCCTTGATGAGGAAGAAGGCCTTTTCCGCCTGCACGGGATTCGGGACCGACTGGCTGCCGGTGCCGGAGAGCACCAGATCGTGAATGGTGTCGATGCCGTGGGAGAGCCTGCCGAGCCATTGCGCGGTGTTGAGGTAGAGGTAGAAGTCGCCGCCGGGATCGAGCTGGGCCGTCACGTCGTCGAAGCTGTTGGGCGTGGCGGATTTTTCGGCGGGCGAAGCGGCCGGGGAGGGGGCTGCCGGAGCCTGGAGGGCGTTTTCGACTTTTCCGCAGCCGCCGAGGGCCAGGAGCCCGGCGAGGGCAAGGGCGATGACCGCGTATTTTCGAGGGCAGAAGAACATAACCATAAAGGCAATCCTGAGCGAGGGCCGGTCGGAAACAAGCTTGAACTCGGATTCCCGCGCGCCCTCACAGCTTGTGCACAGCCTGCACAAGGCGCGTGAGCGAATCCTTGGCGTCCCCGTAAAGCATCGCGGTGTTCTCCTTGAAAAAAAGCGGGTTTTCCAGGCCGGAGAATCCCCGACCCTTGCCGCGCTTGAGGACGATCGCCAGTTTCGCCCGGTCCACTTCCAGAATCGGCATGCCCGCTATCGGGCTGCCTGGATTGTCACGCGCGTCGGGGTTTACGACATCGTTGGCGCCGACAATCACGGCGACATCGGTGGAGGGAAAATCAGGATTGATCTGCTCGAGCTCGTAGAGCTCCGAATACGGCACATTGGCTTCGGCCAGCAGCACGTTCATGTGACCAGGCATGCGGCCCGCCACCGGATGAATGGCAAATTTTACCGTCACCCCCCGTTCCTCGAGCGTCTCGCCAAGCTCGCGAATCACGTGCTGGGCCTGCGCGGTGGCCATCCCGTAGCCTGGCACGAAGACGACCTGCCGCGCATAAGCAAGCTGGGTGGCCGCATCCTCGACGCCGATTTCCCGCATTTCGCCCGTCTGCGCGGCGGCGGCATGGCCGGAAACGCTGCCGAACGCGCCGAAGAGCACGTTGGTGATCGAGCGGTTCATCGCTTTGCACATGAGGATCGAGAGGATGAAACCGGAGAAACCGTCGAGCGTGCCGGCGATGATCAGCACGTTATTTCCAAGCGCGAAGCCCGTGGCGGCGGAAGCCAGGCCCGCGTAGGAATTGAGCAGGGACATCACGACGGGCATGTCCGCGGAGCCGATGGGGATCACCAGCAGCACTCCGAAAATCAGCGCGAGGCCGATCATGAGATAAAAGGCCGAGGTCGCCTGCGGGTGAACGAGAAGGGACACGAAACATGCCACGGTGAGCGCCAGCAGCGTCATGTTGAACACGTTCTGGCCCTTGAAAAGAAGGGGCTTGCCGGGCAGGAGCCCCTGCAATTTTCCGCACGCGATGAGGCTGCCGGTGGTGGTGAGGGAACCGAGCAGAACCTCGAACCCGAGCGCCCCCATCTTGAAGGGCTCGAGGTGTCCGCCATGGCGATAGTATTCGGACACGCCGACCAGGCCCGCGGCCGCGGCGCCGAACGCGTGGGAGAACGCCGTCCGTTGCGGCATCGCCGTCATTGGCACCCACAGGCCCATCGCCAGGCCGAGCAGGGAGCCGATGGCCAGGCCCGCGATGATCCAGTCGTAACGGACGATCTCGTGCTGCATCAGGGTGCCGACGATTGCGATCAGCATCCCGAACTCGGCGTAAAACATCCCTCGGCGCGCCGTCTCCGGATGGCTCATTCCGCGCAGCCCCATGATGAAAAGCACGCCGGAGAGCAGGTACAGCAGCTCGATAAGATAAGCAGGCATCTCTACTCCTTCCCGCCCTTTTCCGCCGGGCCGGGCCGGCGTTTGAACATCCGCAACATCCGGTCGGTAATCACAAATCCGCCGACGACGTTGGTGGTCGCGCATACGACGGCGACGAACCCGAGCACGGTGCTCACCTTATTATAATTGGCGCCCGCCGCGACCAGCGAGCCGACCAGTGAAATGGCCGAGATGGCATTGGTCGCCGACATCAGCGGAGTGTGCAGCAACGGCGGCACCCGTGAGATCACCTGGTAGCCGAGGAAAGCGGCCAGGACAAAGACGTATAACGAGGGGATCAGCGAGAGGATGTTCATTCCTTGAATTGCGGATGGACGATTTTGCCGCCCTGCGTCAGCAGGCAGCCTTTGATGAGGTCGTTTTCCAAATCGAGCCTGAAAGCGCCTGCCCCTTTGT
>Ga0302325_10027191_pt1 | contig 11866 bp, 13 predicted proteins | sample Palsa_T0_2_FD_201948 | JGI IMG/M metagenome (GOLD analysis project Ga0302325, IMG submission 201948) | Peat permafrost microbial communities from Stordalen Mire near Abisko, Sweden - Palsa_T0_2 | ecosystem: Environmental > Terrestrial > Soil > Palsa > Peat permafrost | place: Sweden: Abisko... | reverse complement strand
CTGCCGGGGAAGAAATTTTCGTGCGTATGGGAATGAGTTTTGTTTCTTCGCAACAAGCGTGTGCGAATGCAGAAGAGGAGATCCCGGACTACAATATGGAAAGGGTTGAGTCGTCTTCGGTTGCTCAATTCGAGGATATTCTTAATCGTATTCGTGTTGACACTACGTCTGTTGACAACGATACCGTCTTGTTATTTTATTCTTCTGTATGTTCTTGAATAATGGTTGCTGATTTAGTTATATCGGACACTAATCTCACCCCAAAATTACACGGGAGAGAATCCACTTTGGGATACTACTGAACCTACATTCGATTCCTTTTACTGTATCTGGGATACCTTCCGTTTCACGCATCCACTGTATAACGTTTTTGTTCCTGAGGCGCAATCTCAAATGATTCGAAGTTTGATCGATATCTATAGATATGAGGGATGGCTCCCAGAGTGCCGGTACATCCCTTATGTACTTTAAACTAATCCTCAGAATGAGTTTTTGCAAAGGCATCACACAAAGTGGAAGTAATGCCGATACACTTTTGGCAGACGCATACATAAAAGGCGTCAAAGACGTACCCTGGATCGACGCCTTTAGCGCAATCCGAAAAGTCCCCCTCAACTAATTATAACTGACTTATAGGACGCTGAAGTGGAACCAGATAACTGGGGCGTCACAGGCCGAGGAAATATCGACCTATATAATAAATTAGGCTACGTCCCCATCGACGCAAATTACTCCCACGGCCGACAAGACATTACCCACCGCACTGTCTCCCGCTCCATCGAATACACCCACAACGATTTCAGTATCGCCTTATTCGCCCGCGCAATGGGCAATCGTGCCGTCTACGATAAGTACATTGCCCGAAGTTCGAATTGGAAAAACCTCTGGATGAAAGACGCGGAAGAACCGACAACTGGTATAAAGGGATTCTTTCAGGCCCGATACTCGAATGGCACTTTTGTCACTAGACCTGGTGAGGGGTGTACCACCTGTTTTGTTGCGCAGCCGGGGAAAGATGGCGAGTTTTATGAGGAGAGTGCGTGGAGTTATAGTTGGTTTGTGCCGCATGATTATGCTGCTCTTATCGACCTTGTGGGCGGGAAGGATAGATTTGTTAGAAGATTGGGTACCTTCATCTCGGGTTCCTGGGATGCTTGACTAATGTTATAGATGTGTTTTTTGATCAAAACTTTGCGAATGTGGGGAATGAGCCGGGATTGTTACAGGCTATGTTATATCATTATGCTGTATATTCTCCTTGCCATAGAGTTAACTTGTAGGGACAACCCGCGAAATCGGTTTCGAGGGCACGGAAATTGATAGGACCAGTGTTTAATACCGATTTGCGTGGATTGCCTGGAAACGATGATGCTGGTAATCCCATTGTCATCCCTCGAATCTCATGTTAGGATCACTGGGAGCATATCTAGTATGGATATTATCTGGTCTATTCCCTATAGCAGGACAATCCGTCTACTTGATTATCCCTTCAGCTTTCCCTGAAGTCCAGTGGACAGTAACCGGGTCCAGAATCATAACGCATAATTTCACTCCCGATGGATACATCCAAAATATCACAGTAAACAGACAACCTGTAACTCAATTCATTGGTCATCCATCTGATATATAGTGGACGAAGAACTGGATTTCGCACGACTTTTTTGCAAAGGGATGGACGATGGAGATCTTTTTGGGACAGGTAGCTAGCGATTGGGGAACAGGCGATGATGACATCCCACCCAGTTTGAGCACCGGTGGCTTTAAGTATGATGCACGGTAATTCATAATCTAGCATTGGCATAAGGGAGCAGTTTAGCAAAAGAGCATCGCAGATGTGTCGCATGTATGTGTATATAGAATAAAAGGAAGGGATATACATATGTAATATAGCTTATCAATTTCTTGGTTCATCGGAATCATCGTTGCATTGTTGATCGCTCGCTTTACTTAGGATCTGATCCATGGACCAGGGATTCCGGATTTCTTTGGACATTATGACCTAAAGTCAATAAACGTGATAGTGAGGACAAGACCATGTTGATCTGTGAATAGAACTTTAGGTGGATTTTTGACTCCCTTCTCGGCAGCTTCTTCCTTGGATACGACCACTTGGTCAACCTCTCCAACATGTTTGCCGCCCCTGATCTTGCCAGAGACAGTTTCGCCTTCTTTAATTGCCTTGCCGTCTTTGTCTTTTACCTGCGATGTCATGATCCCAAGTTGGAGCTCTTGGCGGAAGAGTCAAGATAATATACTATGAAGATCACAATTCTGTCAGATCGACGTCATAACGTGCCTGACCCAGGCACACCGCCCCGCATGGCAGCGATAACTATCCGAAGCCATCAGCGATGAAAACCAGCCTCCGCCGTGAGAAAGTGCAATTTGCACATGAAGATTTGTCGTATTGTTATCCCGCGCATTCCAAGGAATTAGCGTCGCACCCGACATTCGATTGCCGAGCTTTTTGATCGGAATTGATCCCGCTGCGCCACAGCCAAGGAACACCAATCACACAGGCGAATTCTATTTTTGGCAGCCGGGGAACAAATTAGCGATCAATTAGGCACACAGCCAAGCGCACCGTGGGCTGTGCGTCCTGAAACGCGCTAATCAAATTCCTTTTAAATAAAGGGGCAGTCTGTTAGGTCGTCTTATATATTGCTCGTGAAGGCACTTCCACAGTGTGTCTTCTTCCTAGTATACAACTCGATCGAAAGTACGTTAGACACGATGACTGCTACATACGAAGAGACTCAGATTCAATTACTCGCTTATCCGATCGATGAGAAATGGCAGCTGGAACAGGACGAGTTGACCAACCATAATAATTCGGCGGCACCGCAACATGGATGTTGTAAGAGCAGAGGACATCAGAGAAATGCTGCCTACAAGGCGTCGATAGTCGCCTTAGTGGGATTGTTGATCACCCTGGGATCATTGATTGCGATGGCATTGTTTTGTCCTGAAGCGCATGCCCTGCTGTTCAAGCGCCAGGCTGGAGGATCGGGATCCTCAAACGGGAACAATAGCGTGTTTACTCAGCATAAGTTGTGGATCATTATCATCGTTGTTGTGGGTATTCTCCGTCTGTCGAATTGCAATTAACTCCAGGTTTAATCCTTGTTTTGATTGCTGGGATTTGCATTGCAAGCTGGTGTTGCCACGGCGCGTTCCGAAACCCCCTGTGCTGTCCCTGCTACACACTCGCGTGTTGCGGTTGCTTGGGTATGACATTGATTTGACAAATCTGACGGTAGCCTGCCTTGAGTGTATTGGATGTGGTCTCTGTGGGGAAGGCTTGAGTCAGATATAGCGGCTGGACCTGCACAATGGGAGCTATAAGGCGAAGACTGGATTTTCGAGGTTGGGAACTATTTGAGATTCCATAGAGAGGGCGGAGTTTGTGTTTACGTTTGGATTTGAAAGTTTCATGAGGAAATCAAGTTAAGTGGCAGTGTCGTAGTACTTGAATAATTTAATCAGAAGCACCTTTCTATTCTAAAGACTATCCCAAATCCCCGCGTTTGTTGTATGTATTTACATGAACCTCTCGCTGACTGTAACCAGTCCTGCAGGAGTGTCTACATGCCTTGCTGATTTGGGTAACCTAGCCATATGAGAGGCCATTTTTCAAACTTGAGGGCAATCGCATTCATATATCCAATTGAACAAGACAAGCCATTCAAGCGTGCTCACGAGCCATTGAAAATATATGGGTGATCGTAAATTCGTAAGTCATTACATGCTAACAATCCACTACAAGCTCAGGCATCACTTCATATATCCCAAAGATGGACTCCCAATGCAGTTAATCATACCCATATAAACAAAGCCGCATCCCAAGAACCACAATCTCAAACGCTTACAAAGTTTCATTCCAACTCCTCGTTGGCCCGAAAGTTCTCATTCATCATCTCGAATCTCAACACCTCCAACACAAGCAGGACAGAAGTACTCATCTGGCAGATCTCGTGCTTTAACTTTCAAACACCTCGTATGCAACCAATAATCGCATTTTCCACTGTCATTAGTCTAGAATGGTTTGTGGCGGTACCATTGAACCATTACACCCACGACTGCTTTCTCGGATTTACCGCAGATACATCTTGTTTGTCCCCTTGCCGGTCCAACTGTTTCCTTCCGGCTCACCTCAGACATTTCCTCGTAAATGACGGTTTCCTTGGGAACAAGCGGTGGTGCCAGAGATGAAAAACTCTTCATTTCTCCCTTTCCTACCAAGGGGCTGTCAAATCCCATCTGAGCAGCCAAATTCCTCGGAGTCAAAATGACATCCTCACCGAATAGTTGTCTCCCTTCATGATCGGATCGCAAGAAGTCGTATGGTATAAAAGGAGTTTGTTTGACCATACAAGTCCTCTCATGAGCCAACAGACCGTTCTGCTTGCGGAACAGCATTCCGCAGGTCTTGCATCTCATGTTCTCCACATCGAACAGATTCAACCTTGGTGCCAGGGAGAGTTCGTCCTGCGGTGTCGCTGGGAGACTACTGAATAGTTCTGTGGCAAAGAGACCCGGTGCGCTGAAGGATTTTTGCATACTGTGGCCTGCAAGTGGGTTCGTGGGCGTCGCAATGGGAGTGACTTGAGATGGTGCCGTCGCGCCGTCCGCACTTTCATCATCTTCCGAATCAGATGAATCCGAGGAGTCTGAATCACTCTCCAGAGATTTGAGATCTCGTTTCATCGAGGATTTAGGGCTCAATGGCGACATAAGACCGGTCGAGGTTTTGCGGGATGTCAGCCGACGATGGACTGCAATGCGGGTCACTTCCATGCCGACTTCGTCCCCCCATACTTCCTTTCGTCTTTTGAGAACGAGGGAGCGCAAGTCTGTTTCGGTATCAGGGGTCTCTTTGACAGGAGTAGTTGGCTCCTCTGTCGGTGCGTTTTTCTGCAGAGAAACTACGGCTTTGCCGCGTTTGGTAGTCGAAAAGACTAGATCGGGACGAAGCTTCTTCTTCGGATTTGGCTTGTCCTCGGTTTCGTTTCGGTGCAGCATTATGTCCATTAATCCGAGCTTTTTGTTGCAGTCCTCCGAGGGCGTAGAGGGTGGGTATGAGCCAATTGCAGACTGAGAGAGAGGATACTCGTCAATCGCCATTATCTCGAGGGGCGATTTCAGGGCTTGTACCAGTTTCCCAGACTTATGACGTTGCGAAAGAGGAAGGAATGACTGCTCTTGGAATAGAAGGGCCGGATCTATTCCCAACCGCGCCGAGGAGGAGAGAAGTTCGTCGATAGGGGTGCTCGGGGGAGCATGCAGGAAAATTCCTAGTCCTCCAGTTTGAGGACTCATAATTGGGCTGGTCATAGGGGTATGCAACGTCCAGGACGAATCCATATCCAAGCTGCTCTCCTCCGTATCGAGCCATAATGCATCGATATCACCTTCGTCGACAAAGGCATCATCTGCAGACCGCTTCTTATGTTCGTATGCAGACGTAATTGGCGACAAGCGTGTATCTTCCATTCCACTTGATGTCGGTCGCGAGGCAGAATTTGAGCTTGACGACGGCCGAGATTGACTTCGAGAACTTGAGGGTGGACGAGAGGAGGTTTCTGTTCGAGCAGCGATCGCAGAAATATCCTCGGGGACAAAAACAAGCTGTTGCCCGGTCAGTTCAGCCATCGCCGCCTCCTTCTCTAATCTCTTTTTCTCCTTTGCCTCTTTCTTTGCAGCATGAGCCACTGGATCTTTAGGTTTTCGACCTCGTTTCCCTTTCGTGGGCGTTGTCGCTGCGGGAGGTGCGGGCGTAGCATTTGATGAGGTGGCTAGAACAGGAGGTGGGCGGGAGATCGGATTAGGTTTCGCCTGTTGTGCCAAACCTCGTGTGCTCGGGAACTCTATTGCGGACTGTGAGCGGATGAGAGGCTCAGCCTTCGGAGGCGCTTGGGGCAATGGTTTCTGCTCGAAGACGGGATACGTGGGCGAAGATTGAGAGGGAAATGAAGGGAAGAAATGAGCCGGCGGAGGGGCAATGTAGAGCGGTTGATGATCGCCGTGCAAAGCTCGAACTCGTTGATGCTGCAATTGCGGTATGTTAAGGGCCTCGGTAACGGCAGTATCGTGGTGCAGCTCTGTAGAAAGCGGTTGTGCGATTCCATTACGATATTTTAACGTGTCCCGCTGTGTGCGGATCTCCAAATCGCTTTTTCTAAAGTTAGTACAAGCAAAATGATCGATAGGCTACCCTCCAGGCCAGGCACCACTCGGGACATGGCTAAATTGTCTCGTAACATCAACCTGTGACATAATGCTAGAATGGAAAGAACGACCGCGTCAAACGTACCCCAGTGACCTGCTATCAGCGCTGAAACGAGAATATTGCATACGAAACCAATGAATTTGATGTGAAAGACGGTGTGAAAGGACTAAAAGTTCTCCTTAAAAAGGTCTGAACGCACTCACACGAGGAGCCACGTCTGTAATTTTAGGGGGGCCAATGAAGGTGTACGGTGGGCGGATATGTGAAGAAATCCCGTCTCGAGGATATGAGCGGTTCTAGCGTGGAACAATCGAGGCTATTGGATTGTCGCCCTCAAATGAAAAAGTCTATTTGTGTAGCGGACCTCCCTGTTTCCTGCGAGAGTGGACTCGGTGCACAGACCTCTGCTGATAATAAAAGCCTTGGCAGCGTCTCCTTCAAAAACCAATCTCTGGGGTATCGCCTAGAATATTAACTTTGGGACTCAAAGGAATCAACTTGTGAAGCTCGAGAGACCGTAATGTCACAAGCTTTTGTACGAAAGGAATCTCGTCCTCGAGAAACAGATCGGGAGATGAGTTCAAAAGGAACTTAAGGTCTCAGGGGTAAAGGTTATAATGTCGTAATTTGTCGCTACTTTTAGTTCCCAATCAAATATCATCTTACCTCGCAACCTTCCGACCTGCTGCAGAACAAAAGTCAATTTGCCCGTAATTCGATCAACGGCTTCCGATACTCAGTATGGATAGCAAGAGCGACAAGCGAGTGCAATTGACCTTGCTGGTTCTCGAATTTGTCCTGCCGGCCACAAACGAGCTGGAAAGGATAAGAGGGAAGTGGGTAGACCCAAGTCAACCAAGCCTTTCCCCTAGCAACCCCTAAGTCTCAGACTGCCGAAGCCTTCGTCGCCCAGTAAAGTGCCAAGTGGCCAGACGCTTAGCCAATAATCGCTATATTGCAAGCCACGATGCGACGGGTGTGGAGTAATCGAGGGCCTAGAATTAAATACTTCGGTAATTATTCGAGATCTTCAACCAAAGGTTGTCAGTTTCATTGAGAGGCGCCGTGGAATGTAATAAAGTTTGGGATGGCGATACAGTTTTATCTCAACAGAATATTCCAAGATCCCGTCTGCCGTAACCTGGTCAAGTAGTGGCACGTGCGATACTATCAACCAACCTCGCTGAGATTGCACTATGTCGATGATTACGACGCGCCACAACCTGTTATCGTAATGAAATAGCAATGTCACGGCCCGCAGTCCCACCGACCCGCACCCGTCATTTTTGTGCACAAAACTGAACTCCACCGAGCCGCCGCACGATACCGATAGTGCAGTAGCAATTCCATGGTCCGCAAGTTAATCCTCAAACAGCAAACGGAAGCAGACTGCGGAGAGCTGGAAATCGGTGAGAACAAATGCGCGCAGCAGATTTACACCAATTTCATTCAAAGAATTGACGTAGTCACGGCGCAGCAAGGGGCCCGACCTCTGCTTCTCTGTGAGAGCGATGGCTGACACATATCGAGCCCACCTCAGGGGCAAATAGCCCGCCCAAGCCGATTTATTGGGCAATCCCGCTGCATGGCGCACACATCGCCAGTGGTTGGCCGATCAATCCCCTTGCTAATTTACATAAAACGCTTTTTTTTTGGCGGAAGGCGGATGCAAGGAGGCCAGTACCTCGTCATCTTAAGCTTCATAATGTCAGGTCGGCGGGTAACGGCCTCATGCATAGGCATAATCTAAGGGGAAATAGAATGCAAGGAGCCGTGATTGTCAAACAACCCTGGCACCAGCAAGATAGGCCAATTGATCTGCGTGGACCACTGTGTTACATTAGGGAAAGATCAGCCTTTGTCTGAGGATCATCTTTGGCTCAGTAAAGTCACGACGTCTTCGTCATTCTCGGGAGAGCCGGCAACTCCAACTTCGGTGTAAATCGATCTATTTCGCAAATAGGTTAGCTGAAGTGGCGAGAACTTGCACCACGAGATCTCGACGGAATGACGCGCAGGTACGTATTGTGAGTTACGGAGAATATGGGGTAATCTCATAAGTTCCACAAGATGAGGAGCTTCGGAATAAATCTAGAAACATACATGCTGCGAGAAGTGCCCAGTCACTGTTCTCATCGGCATTGAAATCGGATTGGAGAAGAGCTTTCTATACACGAATCGCTGAGCAATATCGGCGGACGCATCGCAAGTTTTCACTTCGCTGGAGTAACATGAACGCAATCAGAAAAACCAACGCCAGTAATTAGATGAGATAAGTACCTTAGACTTGACTATTAACGGCCCGAGAGAAATTATCAATATAGTACAGATACACGGGAGAGCCTGATATGATCAACTGATTCCAACCCTCTAATTTGCTTCTTCCGATTTCGCCGTCGAGTCATTGCTTGCTGAACTGGCGTCAGGCATTCCGTTCTCGAGCTTTTGATCCGTATTTGCTTTTTCCACTGTTTGTCCACCCTCTGTGTTCCCCGCGCTGGCTGATCGGTCTCCTGCTTTAACAACGTTTCTCTTCAATGTATATTTCCTAGCCAGCAAGACACAGCACAAGCCGACCGCCGCAAGTGGCGTCAACACAATCCATATCGTCCTTAAACTCCTGTAAGTAAGCATATTGCCGAATATGGGCGGGGGTTACATAGCATACGCAGTCAAGACTCGATCTCTCAAGTCCACTGGAGTAAGGAGAGATAACTCTTGGACGTTGCCTTCCAGGTTCATAGGGATAAAGTCGGTGACATCGAGAAGACGTGATGCTAGTTGATTGTTCAGGATTGTGCCGCCTATCGCGACGCCGGTTGCGCTCCCCAGGAGGCGGAAGAGGACTAGCGAGCCCGTTGCTGTGGCCATGTCTCTAGAAGGCATAGCCGCTTGTAGCGCGATCAAGGGGGTTTGGAAAAGTCCTCCTATGCCAACACCGGTGATCAGGAGATATATAACTGATTTCGCGGTACTGGAGGGATATTCCAAGTTGACCAGAAGTCCGGTACCTGTTGTCAGTACAGTTTTCGAGGAATGTACCGAGTGTGAGAATAGTCCAACAAATCCATAAAATCCATCTGTAATCCTGTGTTTTCGCAATGATAAATCCCGAAGCTGTTGCGGTGATAGCAGTCATGACACTTAATGGAAGTAGTAGAACTCCTGACATAGTGGCGCTAGCTCCGTCGACCGCCTGAAAATATAAAGGCAGATAGTAAGTCTCCGGAGTGAATACAACCGCATGCAGGAACACACTTATCAAAACACCTCCTGTGGTTCTCGTCTTGAATAATCGAGGGGGTATAAGTGCCTGTCGTTTCGTATAAAGTTCGTTGATGACCGCCAATATCAAACAGACACAACCAGGGATTAGAGTGCCCAGAACAACTCCAGAAGTCCATGCAAAGGTACCGTTGCCGCCACACGCAAGGCCAGTTATAAAGAGAACGATGCCGGAGACGAAGAATACCAGGCCAGTCCAATCGAAATTACTTGCCACTTCTCGAACAGTGAGACGTTTTGTAGGGTTCAGTTTCAGGAAGATGACCAGCACCGCGATCGCGAAACCTCCGGTACTACTATTAACCTGAGAAATGCGTTGAGATACGGCAGATTGATAAAAAAGCACCATCGCCATGAAGCATGTTGCGCCAGGGCTCCGCCCATGATTGGGCCCATCACGCTCGCAATGGCCCAAGTGGCGCCAATAAAACCAGCATATTTCCCACGCTCTTCTAAGGAAACGATGTCACTGATAACGATTTGTGTCATGCCCATGATAGACCCGGCTCCGATTCCCTGGACAGCACGTGCAATGATGAGCCACACCATCGCTATAATAAGCTCGGTTCTCGGCAGGAAGGAAGTAGGAAGTACTCTGAGCAGCCCCGCAAAGTGCCGACCCGAGAAGGAAGATAAGGATAGATCCGTAGAGGATCGGTTTCCTGCCGACGATATCGCTAGTTCGTCCGTACAAAGGAGTAAATGCTGCTGAGGCAAGGAGGTAGCTTGTGCCGACCCATCCATAATCTTGACCGCCAGAAAGGTCTTGTACAATGGTTGGAAGAGCCGTTGCTGATACGTTAGCGAGGAAGGAATGCAAGGACGTACAAACAATAGTCTGATCAAGGGCAGCGAGGAAGACAGTGAGCATTAGGCCGATGTAGACGACCACGAGCCTGTTCTTTGGAAGGACGAGTTCCTCATTGTCCTTGTCGCCTGTCCGCACCTTCTTCTTCTTCTCTTGTCTCTCTACCATCTCCACATCGTTGGGCCTCGCGGGAGAGACAACCGTAGCCTCTTCACTGATGTCTTGTGACATTTCTGCGCAATTCCTCGACGACGGACGATGGGCGAAATGTTTGTTTTTAACATTCGATCGGCGGCTTGTCTGGCCGAGTCGGCTAAAAACTCCCAACAATGTCACCCGTGTGGCCCTGGTTCCGGCGAATTGGCGCAAGCTGCTGACAGTCAAACCGGCCGGCCGGCCGGCGACATTTCGCCGTCCAGCACCACGGCGAAAAATAAACTCATCGGCGAACGAACTCGCCGTAACACTATGTACATAGATAAGACTGAACAAGGAACTACTCCTGGGCAAAGTGACATCGGCGGGAAGATTCTTCGAACGAAAGGGAGCCAGAACACAGAACAGCCGACTTCATACACAAATATTTCGACAATGCTCTATTGCAATCCACTATGCGACATATAAATGCTTATTCACCTAACCTTATGCACCAGAAATGAACAGTTAAACGTCATCAATACCTCCAATGCCATGCATACATGCAAATCCACTAAAAGAAGTGTGTATAATTCCTACTTTCCTAACCGTTAGCCCGGCGAGATAATCAAGTGAACCTCATGAACAATCATTTCCTCCATTTTGAAAGCATTTAATTCCTCCTTGATCATTTGTGCCAATTGAGCTGTTAAACGGTTGCAAGTAGCTGGTTCGCCCCTCCTGTCGTATTCTGCGCTGTGCCAGGTTTCATGCACTTCCAGACGGGGGCTGAATTGAATGCCTCTCCTGGGCGTGGATGTCCCTGTCGGGGTGGCGGGTGCAGTCGCGGCTTTTTGTTGAACCGTCGGACTCGGAGGAGACATATCAAAATATGCAGCTTCATCGGAAGTCGAGTCTTCGTCTCCGGGAACGGCATTGATCGTAGTTAGATGGTTGAACTGAGAGTCTAATGTCGAAGCGAGAGACTTTGCAAAGTCAGATACCAGTTGAGTATTCCCTGCAGTCGATGCTGATTCCTGGAGAAGTGTAGCTTTGATGGATGAAGGCTCAGGAGCCGTCACTTGTGCTTCGAAAGAGGACTGCCGAGAGTCCGAATCTAATTATCAGATTTGTCTCGAAATTCAATTACTTTTGAGTATACCCCGAATGCTGCCAGTCTCAAATTTCTGTTTCGAACCCTTAGTTTTAAGAGAGGTCTCACGATCAGCGAAGATCATGCTCTTCCTCCTTTCCTCACTTTCGCTCGAAATTTCGCCCTCAACAGTCACATAGCTAACACCCACGGAAGTCTCCTCTCCCGGAACCCCAAAAGGAAATTTATCTTCCTGATCATCGTCGACATCTTCTTTAGGACGACGTCGGGCACCCTTGAAAATTCCGATAATGCT
>Ga0302325_10027187_pt1 | contig 11867 bp, 12 predicted proteins | sample Palsa_T0_2_FD_201948 | JGI IMG/M metagenome (GOLD analysis project Ga0302325, IMG submission 201948) | Peat permafrost microbial communities from Stordalen Mire near Abisko, Sweden - Palsa_T0_2 | ecosystem: Environmental > Terrestrial > Soil > Palsa > Peat permafrost | place: Sweden: Abisko... | reverse complement strand
ATTGACTCGACGGCAAAGGGGGCTGACGACGACTCGGTGAATCCGAACAGGCCGACGTTGATGCTCACGATCAAGCCGGCCAGAATGCCCATCACCGTTCCGAAACCTAAAAGACCGACAAAGCGACTGGGCCACACCAACATGGCGACCGCGATGCTCACGGTACCGACCGCAGCTACCAGAAACAACGGTCCTACGGTGGGGATGTGACGGTAGCCGACCTGCCATAGGTGCAGGTGCACCCACCCGAGGGCGCTCAATAGACCGACAGAGACGAGCCGGAGCAACAGCAATGGGATCTCCACCCGGTCACGACGGAGATGAACCCTTCTGTGGCGCGGTGAAGCCGCCCGCCAAGCATTGGAAACGCCAAATCGCCTCATGACTGCCAACTCCTTCATCGATGGACTTTCGGTGATAGATACGGGGACGGGTTACCGGGGCGAGTTTTGAGTGGCCAGGGACAGAAGGCTCGGCCGGCGCCCCTCGGAGCCGGGGGCCGTGTTGTCGGCCACGCCGACCAAGCCGCCCGTAACCCAACCCGCTATATCTCATCGGCGAGGGGACAAGGCCCAACGGCTCGATGAAGTCCCCGCGACGAACGGAGAAAGGAAAGCACATGCGCGTAATGGCGGAACGAGCGGTACTCCGAGAGGACGCAACGAGGCTGCTCGACGAGTTGGGCCGGACGGCCCTTGAAGTTGCCGCTTCCCTCTACTCGCTCGGGGTCAAGACCCGGCCTTCGAGCGCCGGCGACCCTCCTGTGGCCAGGTACCTTCACGCGGTGGTGGGGGCAGACTCCCGGGTGCGGCGGATCAAGGTCACTAGAGGATGGCTCGCACTAGAGACGCACCGAAGGCGGCGGGCGACTATCTGGTTGCGCCTGCCTGATCCGGTGAGGGAGTACACCATCATGGTCGACCGAGCCCGGCCGAGAGAGGCGTCCGAGATCCCTTACGAAGGCAACCAAGCATAAGCCTCGATCCACCGGTTGGCCTGGGAGGGCGGGACCTGATTCCCGGGTTGCGTGCTCGAGGTTGCTGAGGTCGCTTCGGATTAAATGGCGATGCGTTGGACCGCAGCCTGCTGCCGGATCGCTCCGGCGGGTCCGCCGCACCACCATGCGCAAGGAGCGGAAGCGGCCCTTCTCGCCTGCCACATGGTCGAGTCTCGGCCACTTGGGCTTCTCCGCTATGGGGATAGAAGATCGTCCGCCAGGCGGACTCGTCGATGCCTCCATGCGGGGCCCGAATACGTGAGTCACGACCGTGATCGACCAGGAGACCCCGAGCGCGGCCCAGCGTGTCGATCAATGCGTAGGAGAAGAACGCGGCATCAGTCCGCAGCCCCAATGGTCCACCCGCCCGGCCCGACGCATCCGCGCCAACGTTGGCCGTGCAGGCCTAGCCCGAACTGGCCGCGTTGCCGCGACGGGCGCGCCAGGCGGCTTCTCGACGACCCAGCGCTGTGGCTGGCGGTCCGTCGTGGCGGATCTCGGAGTCGATCGATTTCCAGTCGGCGGTGGCGTAGAGATGTCCGAGGATGGAACTGACCCCGACGGTGATGCGATTGAGGAAGAGCAGATCTTTGGGCATCGAAAGCCGTCGTGTGATGTCGAACCACGGCCCCACTGGCTGGTAGGTCCCGGCCACGATCTCGGCCACCGACTCCGGCGTGTAGGTGAACGGCTGAGTGTCCCAGCGGTCCCTCAACGCGGCGCGGTAGAACTCGAGCAGCCGATCCGGGTCCAGCCCTTCGGCGTCTGTGTCGGCAAGCAACCCTACGTTGACGAACGCCGCCAGCAAGGCCGGCCCGTTGCACGCAAGAGCTGCGTCCACCAGCGCTGACATGGCCGACACGCGCTCGGTGGAGAACCTGTTTACGCACCCGAAGTCGAGGAACGTGACGGTGCCGTCCTCGTGGAACAGGTAGTTCCCTGGGTGCGGGTCGGCGTTGAACAGCCCATGTTGATGCAGGCTCGAGAACACGAAACGGAAGATCGCCTCGCCCCAACGCGAGCGGATGTCGTCATCGGCCGCGGTGGCCTCCGACCAGTGCACTCCGTGGACGAAGTCGGTGGTGAGAACGCGGCCGGTCGAGAACTCGGGGTGAACGGTCGGAATGTGGATAAACGGGTGCCCGTTATAGAGCGCGTGGAACTCCTGCTGGTTGGCCGCCTCGATCCGGTAGTCCAGTTCGTCCGCTACCCGATCGCGTATCTCCTCGACCATCACTTTCGGGTCGAGTCTGGGAGCCTGCGGGCCGAGCAGGGCTAGTCCCGCTTTGATGACCGAGGCAAGCAGGTTGGTATTGGCCAGATCGGCTCGCACGGCGTCCGACACCCCCGGATACTGCACTTTGACGGCCAACTCGGTACCGTCGGTCAACCGGGCCAGGTGCACTTGTCCGATGGAGGCGGCGGCGATCGGCTGCGGCGAGAAGTAGGCGAAGATCTTCTCGGGCCGTGCCCCGAGCTCGGTCTGGATCACACCGGCTATCTCGTCGGGAGCGAGCGGCGGTACGTCACTTTGGAGTCGGGCCATCGTCGATTGGAACAGGTCGCGGTAGGAAGCAGGGACCACGCCGTCGACCTCGACAAAGGAGAGGATCTGGCCCACTTTCATGACTGCACCCTTCATGTCGCCGAGGACCCCGGCGTAACGCTCGGCGAGCCGCTCCTGACGAGCCAGCTCCGCGGCCTCGGCTGCGGCGCTGCTCGAGCGGCTGTGTACGCGGGTCTGGGCCCTGGTGGCCACGGTGTGCCCGGCCAACCCGGCCAGGCGAGCCGTGCGGCCGACCCGTCCGGTGGGCAGCTTGCTGCCCGCCGTTGCCGCTTTACCGACGGGACCCGTCGCGCTCTCGCGTCGGTCCGCGGGAATCAAGTCAAGCTCTCCGCCACGGCGTCCCAATTTCATGGGCGCTATCTGTGGTCTCGGCAAAATGTCCTCCTCGGTCGAACCTGCATAGGGATAGCCCGCAGGGTTACGGGAGCAAACGCTTCCTAAGCGAGTCGTGCCGTGCCGTCGTCTCCGGCCGAAAGTTAGATCGCGCCGGCGACGGCTTGGTCGAACTGTCGCGGGTCGCGCCCAAAATGGACGCCGAAGTCTCGCAGGGAGTGCCACGCGTGGCACACTGACGGGCCGCTTCACCTGAGCCGGTTTGAGGGCACGCTAGCGACGGGGCGTATTCGGCGCGCTCTCCTTTGATCTGATTGAGGCGGTCTTTCTCGCCCAGTTCGCTCGATCGACCGGTCTGGGCTTCTCTGCGCTCCGTGGTGGACTCTAACGGCTGACCGCGCTGGTGTGGATCGAGACGTCGGGGGCTGGCGACAGACGAAGTAGTACCACTTTGTCGGAGGCATGGTCGGTGCCAGGCGTAACCCGTTGGCGTATCTCCTCTTAGATGATTTATGCAATCTCGACCTATCAAGCAGAGAGAGGAGGTAGAGATGTTCATTTTCCACGATGTCGTGGACTTGTTCGCCCTGTTCGGCTTGGTACACCTCGGAAGAGTGATTTCGAAGAGACGACACAAGATCAGCTAGCGAATATGGCGCGCCACCGAGCGGGACCGCATCGACTCGTCCGGGCAACAAGAAACGACGGTGCGCACTTCGAGAAAAGAATTGAACCAATGAAAGTAAGGAGAACACCATGTTGGGCGAGATCATCGGAATCGCAGTCGCGGTAGTAGTCGTGGGAGGTGGGGGCGTCGCCTGGTTTATGTCCCGCTCCCTCAAGATCGTCCAACAGGGCAGCGTCGGAGTCGTCAAGCGCTTCGGCCAGTTCAAGTCGGTCGACCAGCCGGGACTGCGCATCCTGCGGCCATTCGTCGACAAGATGGAGAAAGTCGACATGCGCGAGTTCCCCATGACCGGGGACCAGCAGTCGGTGATCACCATGGACAACGTCTCGCTGTGGGTCAGCGCCACGATCTTCTGCCAGGTGATCGACGTCAAGTCGGCCCTTTTCGAGATCAACGACTACCGCCTCGCCGTCGACCAGCTCTCGCGCACCGCGTTGCGCGCCGTGTTCGGCGAGCTCACGTTGGACCAGGCGCTGAGCCAACGCGAGACGATCAACGCCCGCATGCAGGACCACATGGCCGATGCCACCGTGAAGTGGGGGGTGCGGCTCAATCGGATCGAGATCCTCGACATCACCCCTCCCACCAACGTGATCCAGGCCATGTCGGAGCAGAAGGAGGCCGAGCAACACAAAAAGGCGGCCATCTTGAAGTCAGAAGGTGAGCAGCAGTCGGCGATCAACAGCGCCGGCGGCCGCAAGCAGGCGGCGGTGCTCGAGGCCCAGGGGGCCAAGGAGGCGGCCATCTTGCGGGCCGAGGCCGAGATGAAAGTGCTCGAGCTCCAAGCCGAGGGTGAGAAGAAGGCATTCGTCCTGCGCGGAGAGGGCGAGGCCTCCCGACTGACCTCACTCGACACGGCGACCATCAACCCTCGCACGCTGGCCGTCCTGCAACTGCGGGCGCTCCAGGAGATCGCGGCGTCCAACAACGCCAAGGTCGTGGTGCCCTACGAGGCGGCCAGCCTGATGGGCTCGGCCGAGGTTCTCCTGAGCACGCTCAAGTCGGCATCACCCGATTCGAACGACGCGCCCGAGAAGCAAAACGGAGCGCTGGTGGCCCACCCGTCTAGCTGAACGGCCCAAGGCTCTGCGACAGGTGAACGCGCTCCGCTCCGCCGGGCGGATGTTCGAACAGCGCGATCACGTGCACACCCTCCCGTACAACTACCTGTGGGAATTGCGGCGTGATCCTGACGGTGTAGCGATCGAGTTGGCGCTCGATCACCTCTACCGCGGCTTGGTATCGTGTTCATCGATCGCGTCGGCGGACGGCCCTCAGCGTCGGGCCAGGATCTCGACGTGAGGAACGACGAAGACGGCGTCGGGTGAGGCGGCCCACTCGAGGAAGGCCCGGGCGATGGAGTCGAGTTCCTGGGTGTCACTCAGCTCGTAGGCGACGGCCTGCTCGGCCAGCCGGGAGAAGCGCACCCGATCGGCCCACAGCCCGCCCCACCACTGTCGTGACGCGGGATCGGCGTAGGTCCAGCACGTGCTCGAGACGCTGACATCGTCGCAGCCGGCCTCCTGTGCCAGACCGAGCAGCGAGGGGCCGATGCGAGCGTTGTGCCCGTTGCGCTCGGTCACCCCGAGGTAGAGCTGGAGCCAGCGGTCGAGGAGCGGATCGGCGGGGGCCCACACAAAGGCGCCGTAGTCGCCGTCCCGGGCGGCCAGCACGCCTCCGGGACGCAGGACGCGGCGCAGCTCGACCAGGGCCACGCGCGGATCAGCGAGATGCTGGAGGACTTGGTGGGCGTGAACGACATCGAAGGTGGCGTCGTCGTGGCGTAGCGCGAAGAGGTCGCCCACCTCGAAGGTCACGTTTGTGGCGCCCACGCTCGTCGCATGGTTCTCAGCTTGGGCCACGACTTCGGGCGATGCGTCGATTCCGAGGACGGGCGCAGGTGCGGCAGCAGGTACCCGGCGGAATTCTCCGCGGTACGCCAGGTATGGCTGCGCAATACCGATTCATGGTGCCCGTGCGTATAGGTCATGAGAACATTGTGGCGAGGTGCCGGAGCGCGAGTGCCGCGCCGTCCCTCCCCGTCGTCTCCAGGAACGATTGCTCGTCCGCCGCAATCTCCTTTGCCACCCTGACCGGTGTTAGTGGGCCGCCTGGTCTTCGTCGAGGTCCACGTAGCAAATGGGCTTCCCGGGCTCAGCATTGTGGGACCGCCCCGATGGCATCAGCAGATGGCCAAAGGTTCCGCCAATTCGGGGTTAGAAGGACTCTGTACCCGGTGTGTAACCCGACGAGCTATCTCTCTTCGAGCACTCCTACTACCCCAGGTGCTCCGGCGCCGGCTCCTCGGTACGATCCGCCCCATCGGCCGAGGAGGCCGGCGCTCCTCCTTGTGAGGCAGCAAACCGGTGACGTCTCGTCTGGCCACCGAGGGGTGTAACCCCCCTCCCTATCTTAAGATGAGATGTCTCCTGCTCCCATGCACTCCGCCAGAAGAGTCGTCCACTCCCGTTCCGTCACGGGCGACCCTGCTCGTCTGCGGGTGGTTGATCCTGACGGGTACACCGACTGGGAAGCGGTGTACCGAGACAACATCGACCGCCTCTATCGATTGATGTACTCCCGAGTGGGAAACCGCCCCGACGCCGAAGACCTCACCTCGGAGGTCTTCCGGACCGCTCTGGGCCCCTTGCGATTGGCCTCTTCCAAGGGGGAGGTGCGATCGTATCTGCTGACCACGGCCCAGACAGTTCTCGCCTCGCATTGGCGCCGAACATTGGGTCTGCCCGTCACCTCCATCGATCCGGAGTCGGATATCGCTGCCCTCGCCGAACCGTCGAAGCTAGAGGAGCCAAGCGATGCCCCGCAGCGGGCCGGCAAAATCCTTGCTGCTCTTCCCGATCGCTACCGACGCATACTCGAACTGCGGTTCCTCGAGGCCTGCACGATCAAGGAGGCGGCGCAGGCCATGAATGTCAGCGTCAGCAACGCCAAGGTCCTGCAGCATCGTGCCCTGCGCATGGCCGCTAAAGCCGGATTGGAGCTGGAACAGTGAGCGATCGCCGGCTTTCCTCCTTTATTGATGCGCTGGTCGCCGGTCGGCGTCCGGGGTCTTTCAAGGCCGATCCTGAAGAGGCCGAGGTTCTCCGCACGGCTATCACATTGCGGGCTGCCCGTCCGGGTGACGCGACCCCAGACGAACAGTTCGTGTCGGACCTCTACCAATCGTTGGTCGAACAGGCGGGCTCCTCGCCCGCGGCGAATATCCACCCCATTAGAAGCGCCCGCGTCCGCGCCCGCACCGCACTGGTTGCCGTCGCCGCAAGCGTGGCGTTGGTCGGAGGGACATACGTCGCCACCGAGAGTTTCAATCAATCACCGGTGACCCCGGCAGCTATAGGGGTGCCACACCGAGATGCCTTGCGTACCGGAACATTCGAAACCCCAAACGGTGAAGTACTGGGGCAGATCGTCGCCTATAACGGTCATCCTTCGTGGGTCTATATGAACGTGGGTGTCTCACAGTCCACGGGCACGGTCATGTGCATGCTCCAGCTGAAGGATGGCTCGATCGTGGCTGCGGGCACCATCGAGATCCACGGCGGGACTGGAGAGTTGTCCAAATCCATCCCGGTCGACATACACCGGCTTCGGGGAGCGCAACTCTTCAGTTCCACCGGCGCTGTCTTGGCGTCTGCCACCTTCGCCTGAGCGCCCAGCTCGAGCCAAGCGGAAGAGTCCGCCAATGGCAAACTTAGCGTCACTTCTCCTGTCCCGAACCAGCTTCATCGTGCGCCTGCCGTGTACAACCTAACGCCGGTTCATCCGAGAGAGAGCCGACCAATTGGGCAGGAGCTGGGCGAGGTCCAAGCGGGAACCGAGCTGTAACCCCCCGGCGTATTAGTTGACGAGCAACACGAAATGCATCCGTTCACACATGGAGGAGCATCAATGTCAGTTCGCAACACCATCCCGTCACTTCAGCAGTCGCGGTCTTCGCTGGACCATCGGGGTATCGATATGGCCGCTCGTCTTTTGGTGGCGGGTATCTGGCTCGAACGCCAGATCGGAAACGCGCCGAAAATACTGAGCACTTCTGTCGCAGAGTCAGGAATGTCCGGACCGGCCACAAAGGCTTCCCGCTTCAGTCTTTTGACTCCCCGTCCACTTCTCAGAGAGGAGCGATGAGGAGCCCGGCAGGCATTCTGGTCACCGACACGATTCCCATGGATGCCCAAAAGAAAGGAGAAAGTGCAAATGAGCATGTACAAGAACACCGAGCGAGGACCAATCTGGGTCACGGGAACGGAAGTAGTTCGTGGCCGTCCGTCGCCCACCTTTGGGCGGGGACGGATCTGTGCTGCGTCGGGATGCAAGACCCATCTCTCGATCTACAACCCGACAACCCGGTGCTCGCTACACGATCACCCGCTTCACTGAACACGACCTCCCAGTCGCAGACTGCGGCCCCCACTCTCGCCACACTTCGGCGGTTGACGATTCGTGCCACGCCGTTGTCGCAGCGCGGCGTCGATGGCCGCAACCCGGCGGGAAGCGATGGTGTGTCGTGTTAGAAGTCGGACTGGTTTCTGATCCGCTGATTGGTACGCGACTGGCCAGTCTTGAGGTGATCAGTGTCACTCAGCTCAGTACCCGTCGCCTTTTGATTTCACTTGCCGGCGAATCACCTTGGGAGTCCGACTACTTCCCGGGCCAAGATCTCCTGCTGGCGGTAGCCAACGACGGCGCCTCTACCGACTACGGCCGCTACCTCATCAAGAGATTCGATCCGCGCACAAGGCACCTCAACATTGAGGCAGTCCTCGAACCCGATGGACCCGCCGCTCAATGGGTGGCCACGGTAGTTCCAGGAGAACCGGTGACCGCGATTGGACTGCGGGAGTGCGACGTGGATTGCGGGGTTCGGTATGTCGGAACGTTCCGTCCAACTCTTGACAAAGTCCAGAATCAGATCAATGATGTAATCATGCCCGAGAGAGAGCCGACGGATTCAGCGGACCTGCTTCGCCGGAACGGTGTGCAGGTGACGGCTCAGCGCCTGGCCGTCCTCAAGGCGGTGTCGGGACAACCGCACGGCACGACAGAGGAGATCGAGGAGCTCGTGCGGGCCGAAATCGGAGCCGTCTCCCGACAGGCGGTGTACGACGCGCTCGGCATCCTGACAGACAAAGGACTAATCCGACGGATCCAGCCGGCCCGCTCGCCGGCTCGGTACGAGGATCGGGTGGACGACAACCACCACCACCTCGTCTGTCGCAGCTGTGGCGTGACCGTCGATGTCCCCTGTGCAGTGGGCTATACGCCCTGCCTGGAGGCGGCCAATGACAACGGGTTCATCGTCGACGAAGCCGAGGTCATCTACTGGGGCACTTGCCCCGTCTGCCGCAAGGCGGCGAAGCGACGGACGAGGCAGAGACCTGAACAATCAGTCACATGAGCAAGAGAGGATTCACCATGAAGAACGACGACGGGGGTGCAACCGCTACCTCCTCCGAAGCGGCAACGCCCGCAGCAAGATGCCCAGTGATGAGCCATCCCCAGGCCGCGAGTGGTTCGACGGCAAATCAGCACTGGTGGCCCGAACAGCTGAACCTGCGGCCATTGGCCAAGAACTCACCGCTGATCGATCCCATGGGAGAGAAGTTCGACTACGCCGCCGAGTTCGCCTCACTCGACCTGGCGGCGGTGAAGGCCGACATCGTCAAGGTGATGACGACTTCGCAGGAGTGGTGGCCGGCTGACTATGGCCACTACGGCCCCCTGTTCATCCGCATGGCGTGGCACAGCGCCGGTACCTACCGGGTCCGCGACGGCCGGGGTGGTGCCGGCTCGGGCACGCAGCGCTTCGCACCGCTCAACAGCTGGCCCGACAACGGGAACCTCGACAAAGCGCGCCGCCTGCTCTGGCCGGTCAAGCAGAAGTACGGCCAGAAGATCTCCTGGGCCGACCTGATGGTCCTGGCCGGGAACTGCGCGTTGGAGTCGATGGGTTTCACGACGTTCGGCTTCGGCGGCGGGCGCGTCGACGTCTGGGAACCCGAGGAGGACATCTACTGGGGCCCGGAGGACACCTGGCTCGGTGACGAGCGCTACAGCGGCGATCGGGAACTCGCAGAGCCTCTCGGCGCGGTGCAGATGGGCTTGATCTACGTGAACCCCGAGGGCCCCAATGGCAATCCCGATCCGCTTGCCGCGGCCAGGGACATCCGAGAGACCTTCGCGCGGATGGCCATGAACGACGAGGAGACGGTGGCACTGATCGCCGGCGGGCACACCTTCGGCAAGACCCACGGCGCCGCCGATGGGTCGCGTTATGTCGGAACTGAGCCCGAAGGTGCATCGATCGAACAGCAGGGGTTGGGTTGGAAGAACACGTTTGGCACCGGGAAGGGCGACGACACGATCACCAGCGGCTTGGAGGTCATCTGGACCACCAATCCGACGAAGTGGGACAACGGCTTCTTCGACAACTTGTTCGGCTACGAGTGGGAGCTGACCACGAGCCCGGCCGGCGCGCATCAGTGGCGTCCCACCGACCGAGCGACGGACGATACCGTGCCCGACGCGCACGATCCCTCCAAGCGCCACGCTCCGATGATGCTCACCACGGATCTCTCGCTTCGGTTCGATCCGGCCTACGAGCCGATCTCGCGATGCTTTCACGAGAATCCGAACGAGTTCGCCGATGCCTTCGCCAGGGCCTGGTTCAAACTGACGCATCGCGACATGGGACCCGTCCCACGCTATCTCGGGCCCGAGGTCCCTTGCGAGCATCTCATCTGGCAGGACCCGGTTCCCGCCGTCGATCACCCCTTGGTCGACGCGGACGACATCGAAGACTTGAAGGAAAAGATCTTGTCCTCCGGGCTCCGGGTGTCCCAGCTGGTTGGCGCCGCGTGGGCGTCGGCGTCGACCTTCCGTGACAGCGACAAACGCGGTGGGGCCAATGGGGCTCGCATCCGCCTCGCTCCGCAAAAGGACTGGGAGGTCAACCATCCTCCCGAGCTTGCGATGGTGCTGGAGACCCTGGAGAAGATCCAGGCTGACTTCAACAGCTCGCAGAGGGAGGGGAAAAGGCTGTCCCTGGCCGATCTGATCGTCCTGGGCGGGTGTGTGGCTATCGAGCAGGCTGCCCAGAACGGCGGTCACCACGTGCTGGTTCCGTTTTCACCGGGACGTATGGACGCATCAGCCGAGCAGACCGATGTCGACGCCTTTGCGGTGCTCGAGCCGACCGCTGACGGCTTTCGCAACTATTTCCGAGCCGGTGACAAGCGCAGGCCGGAGGAGGTCCTCATCGACCGGTCGAGCCTGTTGGGGTTGACGGCTCCGGAGATGACAGTGCTCGTCGGCGCTTTGCGCGTCCTGGGTGCCAACACTGCCGGTAGCGAGCACGGCGTCTTCACGGCTCAACCAGAAACGCTGACCAACGACTTCTTCGTGAACCTGCTCGACATGGACACCGAATGGAGCGAGTCCTCGACCGAGCACATTTACGAGGGTCGCGACCGCCAAAGCGGGAAAGTCAAGTGGATCGGTACCGCCGCCGATCTCGTCTTTGGCTCACACTCCCAACTTCGGGCCATCTCCGAGGTCTACGCCTCCGGGGACGCGCAGGCGAAGTTCGTGCGGGACTTCGTCGCCGCGTGGGACAAGGTCATGGATCTGGACCGTTTCGACCTTCGCTGACTTCGTCGCATCGGCAGCGTGCCCTCTCCGTGTACCACATCTGTTGGCCAATCGCCCTTCTCGAAGAATGTCAGCGAATCTGCGACGATGATTCGACCGGCTGGAGATTCCTCGACCACGGTCGGTCGGAGCACATCAACAGGATCTCCCGCTGTCATTTGGGCTCCTCGGCCAACAATCTCAATCCTGCTCTTCAGCGCGGCCGACCCTGAAGCCGTAGCTCAATCCCGAATTGGGGGCGTCTACGTAAGCGAATGTCACCCTGACTTCGGGGTATGGAACGGAGCCTCGTGCCACATACGTGCCAGCTAGCACGCAGGATTTCAGCGTACGGCGGACTGTTTGACCTGCACTGATTCCAATGCCTCCAGGAGACGCTTCTAAAGGATCGAATTGCCATCAAAGTGAGGGTCGTGGTCTGCGGGCAAGGACGGAATTGGCATCCCTACAAAATCCCTACTTTGAGCCATTCTCGCGTCGAGCCGATAATCCAGCTCAGAGACCGAAGTCATCAATAGGCCCAGTTCAGGGCCGATTCAGGACGACGGTGCGGCACCGGAGGAAAGCCAACGACGGTCCAAAAGGGGCTCATAACCCGAAGGTCGGAGGTTCAG
>Ga0302325_10027186_pt1 | contig 11867 bp, 7 predicted proteins | sample Palsa_T0_2_FD_201948 | JGI IMG/M metagenome (GOLD analysis project Ga0302325, IMG submission 201948) | Peat permafrost microbial communities from Stordalen Mire near Abisko, Sweden - Palsa_T0_2 | ecosystem: Environmental > Terrestrial > Soil > Palsa > Peat permafrost | place: Sweden: Abisko... | reverse complement strand
TTGAGCGTGACGATTATCACGGGAACGTTGTTTGTCCGCGCGCCGTGAAAGAACGGACTGCGGCCCACGATCACGCCGGAATAGCTGTTACCGTCGCGGCTTGAAGTGACGTTGTAGGTCCACAACGGGATCGTATTCGAGCCGGCGGATTGGCGCCGCGCCGCGTCCATCGTACCCTCGCGCCACGGCTGGACGGTCGAGTACCAGGTCAGACCGTTGGCCGGATTGAGATTGGCAACAGATGCGGGCGATGTCCCATCGGGAGCAGCGTTACTATCGATAATGGTGCTTTGAGAATATCCGGCAGACGCAATCGTCAGCAGTGCCGTGATGGTGGCGATGGCGAGAACGAATCCCGCTACAGCGCGCGCCGGAACACGATGAGCGTGCGGAAAATACGGACTGATCTTTCGGCTCATCGCGCGCCGCCCCCCTTCGCGGCTTTCTGATCATCGCGAGATCTCTCCTGACCGAAGGTGTGCGGTCAGAATGATTCTGGGGACAACCATAGCCTATCGGACAAAGCGAGTCATAGGGTGAAACCCTTCACCCACGTTTCTCAGCGGGACGACCGGCCGGAGTCCGCGACCGCCTTATGAATAGCGGTTACCGACCCGACGGGCGGCCGTATGGCCACCCGTCGGGATCTGTCGGGAAGGACTAGTCGAGGCTGTCTTACGGGCGCCAGTCGCCCTTCACACGGTTCGGGACCGCGTCTTCGGGATACTTGCAGATGACGTTGAGCAGCGCCTGGCGCTTTTCTTTGCGGACGACATCGAGCGCGCGGCGCAGAGCCGGCTCGACTTCAGCCGGGTCCTCGACGCGCTCGCCGTAGCCGCCGAACGCCGTGATCAGCTTGTCGTATTCCGGTGACGGCGACAGGTCGCTCAGCGGGAATTTGTTGAGCTTGCGCGCGTTGCCTTCCGGATGCACGTACAGCACGGATTCCTTGACCGATCGCCAGCACTGATTGTTGTAGACGACGAACAGCACCGGCAGCTTCTGCGCCGAAGCGACGAAATGCGCCGCCGTGGGGCATCCGAACATGTAGGCGCCGTCGCCAACCGTGCAGATCACCGTCTTGCCCGGCGATCCGAGCTGCATCCCGAGCGCTGCGCCGAGGCCCCATCCGAGTCCGCCCGACGGCGGCGCGTGGAAGTATGTGCCCGGCTCGCTCAGCTCGGCCTGCAGCGGCGACAGGTCGTATTCATTGACGAACAAGGTGTTCTCATCCTTGACGTTGTTGATACAGCGCGACACCCACGCCGGATCGAGCGGCTTGTCGTGACTGAAGCCATCGGCGATCGCCTTCCAGTCGGTGCGCTGCTGATCGTGAATCTTGGTCCATCGATCGGTGCGCGCCGCAATCTCATCGGCCTTGGCTGCGACGTACGGCTCGAGCGCGCGATTGAGCGCGGCCAGGCCCGCCTCTGGATTGACGGTGATCGCGATATCAACCGGAAAGCCCCAGATCGGATAGTTCGAGTACAGCGGATCGGTGCCCATGTGGATAACGGTGGTGCCGTCGGTGGGCTCGATTCGCGACGGATACCACGGCGCATCAGCTTCGATCGCCAGGATCACGTCGGCGTCGGCGATCATCGGATGGGGGTCGAAACCGAGGTGCAGCGGATGCGTCGTCGGGAAGTTCATGAAGTAGCGCCCCGGCGTCTCGGTCACCGGAATACCCATCGATTCGGCCAGCTTGACCAGCTGCCCGACAGCGCCATGCCACATGCCGTTCTGCGCCGTGATAATCAGCGGATTGCGCGCCCGCGCGAGCGCCTCGGCGGCCTCCTCGATTCCTTCGGCCATCGTATGGGCCAGTTCGGGCGGACGCACCCGCGGCGCCGTCGAATAGGTGAAGGATTTGCATTCGTCGGCGAGCACTTCGCGCGGAAGGGTCAGATAGATCGGGCCGCGCGGCTCGGCCATTGCGATCGACAGCGCGCGATCGACCACGGTTTCAACCTGCTCCTGGTTGCGCAGCTCGTAGTCCCACTTGGTCCACTCGCGCGCGATTCCACCCTGGTCGAAAGATTCCTGCGCCCAATGGATATAGATATTGCGCGAGGCGGGGCTGCCCTTTTCGGTAATCGGCGTGCGGCCGGCGGTGAAGATAATCGGCACCTTGGCGCGGAATGCGTTGATCATGGCGTTGAGCAGATTCGCGGTGCCCACGGTGACGTGGACCATCACGACCTGCGGGCGGCCGGTCGCCAGGTAGTAGCCGTGCGCCATGCTGGCGGCGACCATCTCATGCGGCACGGTGACGGGCGTCGGAACCTTGACGCCGTCCTCGAGCAGGCGGGCGAAGCCATCGATTATCGAGGCGAAATCGGTGCCGCCGTTGGCAAAGAAATAGTCGACTCCGCGGGCGCCGAGCAGGCTCAGGTAGGCCTGCGCGGTATTGGCGACCTCGATCGTCTGGCGGGCAGCCACCTTGGTAGGCGAATCCTGGACCGCTTCCGGATGCTTTCGTACCGCCATGACATGATCCTCCTAGAACGATTCGCTCGAACGATTCGCGCAATGGGCGTGGCCAAATCCTGCGAATTGATAACATATCGGCACGCCGGGCAAAAGTTGCGCGGCCGTATAGCCCTCCGCCGTCATCCTGAACGCGGCTAGCGGAGCGTTCCGACGCGGAGCGAGCAGGCGAGTCCGCGAGCTGCGTGAGAGAGGCTGCCGAGGCGAAGGATCCCTCAACGGTTCGCGCCCATTGATACTGTCGCGCTTGCGAACAACCGGCGCCCGTAGGGATTCTTCGGCGCGGCGCCTCAGAATGACATTGGAAGACGGAGTTTATTCGCAGTTAGGACCGTATTCCTGCCCTCTCCCTCAGGCCATCGGCGGCGGGAGACGGCTTGCGCCCTGGCGTCGCCGGTTGTTATCTGGCTGCGAGATTGGTTCAGCAGGAGAAGATGAACCTATGATTCGGTGTCGGCCCGTCATGCGACGTCCAACCTTAAGGGCGCGACGATCGATCGCGTTCATCTCGCTCGCGCTACTACTCACGTTCACGCCTGCGGCGAGAAGTGAGGCTGCGCCCGCCATTAGTGCGACAATCCGCATCGGTGGCGTCGACACGCAATCGATTGTCATCACCGAGGCCGATCTGCATGCGCTTCCCCGGGTTACTCTGAAGGTGACCGATGAAAAAGGCACGCCCGTGACCTACGACGGCGTGCCGGTCGCCGAGCTGCTGCAAAAGGCCGGAGCGCCGATCGGCAAGCTCAAGGGGCCGCGGATGAAGCTCTACGTCGTCGCCGGCGCCGCCGACGGATATGAGGCGGTGTTTGCGCTGACGGAATTCGATCCCGCTTTCACCGATCGCGTGATCATCCTTGCCGATCGCCGCGACGGCCACGCGATCGCGCCGCCGGAAGGTCCGTTTCGCCTTATCGTTCCTGGAGAGGGCCGTCACGCCCGCTGGGTGCGAGAGGTGACGGCCCTCGAAGTGGAAGAAGCTAAATAGCCACTCGGCCTAGTACAGACCCATCGGGCCGGTGCCGTAGTCTACCGTGATACTCTTGCTCTGCGTGTATTGGCCGAGCGTCTCGAAGGCCAGCTCGCGGCCGATACCGCTCTTCTTGTAGCCGCCGAACGGAGAGCCCGCGCTGAAATTGGCGAACTTGTTGATCCATACGGTGCCGGTCTGCATCGCCTGCGCGGTCTTATGCGCCAGCTTCAGATCGTTGGTCCAGATGGCGCCAGCCAGCCCGTAGGCTACATCATTGGCCTGTTCGATCATCTCGTCCCAGTTGCTCCACGGGATAACCGCCAGCACGGGGCCGAAGATTTCTTCCTGCGCGATACGCATCCGGTTGTTGACGTTGCCGAACACGGTCGGCGCGACGAAGTATCCATCGAATCCCGGCAGGTCGACGCGATTGCCCCCGCACAAAACCTTGGCGCCTTCCTTCTTGCCGAGCTCGATATATCCCATCACGCGGTCGAACTGTTCCTTGGAAACCAGCGCGCCCAACTGAGTATTCATGTCCATCGGGTCGCCGAGTACCACCTTGTTCATCTTGTCGATGAGCTTGGCGAGGAAAGTCTCGCGGATATCCTCATGCAGAAACAGACGCGAAGCCGCTATGCACTGCTGGCCGTTGAACGCCAGGATGCCGGCCATCGTGCCTTCGATCGCCCGGTCCAGATCGCAATCGGGGAAGATGATTCCCGGGCTCTTGCCGCCGAGCTCGAGCGACGCCGGAATGATATTTTCCGAAGCGTACTGAAGGATCAGGCGTCCGGTCGTGGTCTCGCCGGTGAACGCTACCTTCCTGATTCCCGGATGCTGCGCGAGCGGCGCGCCGCAGGTCGGTCCGTTGCCGGTCACGACGTTGAGAACGCCGGCCGGGATCGCATCTTCAATCTCTTTTACCAGTTCGAGGATCGACAGCGGCGTCTGTTCGGCCGGCTTGATTACGATCGTGTTGCCCGCGGCCAGCGCCGGCGCGATCTTCATCGCGGTCATAATCAGCGGGACGTTCCAGGGGATGATCTGGCCGACGACGCCCATCGGCTCGCGCAGCGTGTAGCGCATACCGTCGGGCAGGATCGTGGAATTTCCCTCGATCATCCGAGTCGCGGCGGCGAAGAAGCGGAACTGCTCGATCGCCATCGGCAGGTCGAAAGCCAGGTACTCGCGGACCGGCCGCCCGTTGTTCAGCGCTTCAACTTTGGCGAAGTATTCGATCTTGTCTTCGAGGCGCTGGGCGATCGTCAGCAGCAACGCGGAGCGCTCCTGCGGCGACGACTTACCCCACGTCTTGAAGGCTTCCTGAGCGGCCGCGACGGCCAGGTTAACGTCGTCGGCGTTGCCATCCTGGACCCGGGCGATAACTTCGAGGTTGGCCGGATTGGCCGTCTCAAAGGTCTTGCCGGAGCGCGACGCCATCCATTCTCCGCCGATGAAGTGATTATAAACTTCCGGCAAATCCAACCCGTACGAATGATCGGCCCGGCCGGTTTTCTTCGCCACCCGTACTGATTCCGACATTGTCGCAGACATAGTAGATCTCCTTCAGAATATTTTTTTTTGATTGACCGTCGCGCGGCTAACCTCAGAACGGATAATGCTGCGAGCCCGATTCGATCGTGATCCAGCGCAGCTCGGTGAACTCGTTGATCACCGCTTTGCCGCCGAAACGGCCATAACCGCTGGCCTTGGTGCCGCCGAAGGGAATCTGCGCCTCGTCGCTGACCGTCGGTCCGTTGATATGGCACATGCCCGAATCGATTCGCATCGCGACCGCGAACGCGCGATTCAGGTCAGTCCCGAACACCGCCGCCGACAGACCGTACTCGGTGTCGTTGGCGATTCGGATTGCGTCTTCCACGTCGCGCGCACGCACCACGCAAGTGACCGGGCCGAAGGTCTCCTCGTGATAGACGCGCATCTTGGGCGTGACGTGATCGAGAATCGTCGGGGACATGATCGTCCCTTCCCGCTTGCCGCCGGCCGCGAGTACCGCGCCGTCCTTAATCGCTTCCTTGACCAGCGCGTCGATCCGATCGGCGGCTGAAGGATCGATCAGTGTGCCAATCACGACGTCGCCGCGGCGCGGATTTCCGACCGGAATGGAATTGGCCTTGACCGCGAATTTGGCGACGAAGTTGTCGGCGATCGAATTGTCGACAACCACGCGCTCGGTCGACATGCAGACCTGCCCCTGGTAGACGAAGGCGCCGAACGCCGCGGCGTTGACGGCTTCATCCAGGTTGGCGTCATCGAGCACAACCAGCGGCGCCTTGCCGCCCAACTCGAGCAGGACTGGCTTCAGGTATTTCGCTGCAGTCTCGGCAATAACGCGGCCCGTCTTGGTCGAGCCAGTGAAATTGACACGGCGCACGGCCGGATGCGCGATCAGCGCGCCGACAATCTTGCCGGCGTCGGCGGGCGCGTTGCTGACGACATTGACGACGCCCTTCGGCACGCCCGCGTCGCGCATCACCTGCCCGATCAGCGCATGGGTTCCCGGGCTCAGCTCCGAGGCCTTCAGCACCACGGTGTTGCCGCACGCGAGCGGATAGGCGACCGCCCTGACGGCGAGAATAATCGGTCCGTTCCACGGTGCGATACTGAGGACGACGCCGACAGGCTGACGGATCGTGATCGAAAGGCATCCGGGCTTGTCGGAAGGAATAGTCTCGCCGGTGATCTGGGTCGTCAAAGCGGCGGCTTCGCGCATGATGCCCGCGGCGAGTCCAACATTGAACTTGACCCATCCGGCGGTCGCCCCGGTCTCCTCTTTCATCAGCTCGGTGAATTCGGGGGTGCGGGACTCGAGGACATCGGCGGCCTTCAGCAGCAGAGTCCGCCGCTCGTTGGGTCCGGTCTTCGCCCAGGCGGGAAATGCCTTGGCCGCGGACTCGACCGCCGCGATCGCATCTTCAACGGTGGCGGCGGCCGCGCGGGTGGCTACCTCGCTGGTCAGCGGATTGCGCCGATCGAAAGTCGCGCCGTTGGAAGCCGCGACATCTATATTGTCGATTAGCAGACTTGAGTCCATGTAATCCTCCGCTGGAGACGTTTTTCGCCGCTGGAGACGTTTTTCGTGGCGTCAGCCCTAAAGCTTGACGTAAACCGACTTCATCTGGGTGTAGAGATCGATCGCATGCTTGCCGAGCTCGCGGCCGAATCCCGATTGCTTGTAGCCGCCGAACGGCGACAGCGGATCCAGAATCCCGTAGCAGTTCACCCAGACGGTGCCCGCTTTCAGCGCGCGAGCGACCTTATGTGCGCGGCTGACGTCGCGCGTCCAGACGCCGGCGCCGAGCCCGTAGGTGGTGTCATTGCCCTGCAGGATAGCGTCGTTCTCGTCCTTGAACGGGATCAGCACGGCGACCGGCCCGAAGATCTCCTCGCGCGCGATCCTCATATCGTTGGTTACGCCGGTGTAAATCGTCGGCTTGATGAAGTAGCCCTTCGATTGAGGGCCACGCTCGCCGCCAGCCTTGGCGTTGGCGCCCTCGTCCTTGGCAAGCTTGAGATAACTGAGCACGCGCTCGTGCTGCTCGCTCGAAACCAGCGGGCCCATCGTGGTCGCCTTATCGAGCGGCTGACCGAGATTGATACTGTCGGCTTTCACCGCGATACGCTCGGCAAACTCGTCATAGATACGCTGCTGCACGAACATCCGCGTCGCCGCACAGCAGACCTGTCCCTGGTTGCGGAAGACGCCAGTTGCCGATAGCGCGACCGCCTGCTCCATGTCGGCGTCGGAAAAGATCACGTTGGGCGACTTGCCGCCGAGTTCCAGCGAGACGCGTTTCAGATTTCCGGCGGACGCCTGAAGGATCAACTTGCCGACCTCGGTCGAGCCGGTGAAGGCGACCTTATCGACGTCCGGATGCGCCGAGAGGGCACCACCGGCGTTGGGACCATCGCCGGTGATGATATTGACGACACCGTCCGGCAGCCCGGCTTCCATCATCAGTTCGCCGGCGCGGATCGCTATCAGCGGCGTCTGTTCGGCCGGCTTCAGGATGACCGTGTTGCCGCACACGAGCGCGGGCGCCACCTTCCAGCTTATCGCCGACAGCGGGCCGTTCCACGGGATGATCTGCGCACAGACGCCGACCGGCTCACGCAGCGTGTAGTTGAGTATCGAAGGGTCGGACGGATTTGTCTCGCCGTATATCTTGGTCGCCCATCCCGCGTAGTAGCGGAAAGTCTCGGCGGTGCGGTCGACTTCGATAATCGCTTCGGAAATCGGCTTGCCGTTCTCCAGCGTGATCAGCTCGGCCAGCTCTTCGGCGTGCTGATCCACCAGTTCGGAGATCTTGAGCAGGTAGCGCGTGCGCTGATGGGGATTCAGGTTGGGCCACTTGCCCATCTCGAAAGCGCGGCGCGCAGCCTTGACGGCCTCATCGACGTCGGCCTTGTCGCCCTCGGCGGCCAGCCCGAGAACTTCTTCGGTCGCGGGATTGATCGATTCGAAAGTCTTGCCTGACTTGGCGGCGACCCACTTGCCGTCGATCAGAAGTTTCTTCGGCGCGCCTTTGAGAAATTCAAGCGTATCTTTGCGCGGCGTGGCCGTGCTGCCCGCGGCTCTTTCCAACGATGCTGCTGTCGCCATATCTCACTCCCTAATTGGCCCTGAATCGGGCCCTAAATTGCGCCTCAGTTGCCCTTACTCGCGGATTCTAATGACCGACAGAGCCGGGTTTAACCCGTAATCAATGCCATAATACAGAACGACTGTAATGCATAATGGCATAGAAAGGGCCGTTTTGAACAGAAATTGAATTGCCTCATTCTGGCGCATGGGGGGAGCCGGGTGCAACTCGGACTGCATGCGCAACATCGCGATGAACCCGCTGATGACGCACGCGACTTAATCCCCGCTCGCGCGAGCTGGCGCGGCGCGCTATCACTGTTGGCGCCTTGTCGATTAGCGACAATATCGGCGTCGACGATGCGCCGGGCCGCCGTCCCGGCCTGGGAGCGCTCGCTCTCGCCACCGTGCTGGCGCTGGCCGTACTGGCGCCGGGCGCCCGCGCGCCGTTTTCGCGCGACGATTTGCTCGCGGTCGTCGAGATCCAGGACATCGCGATTCGCGGACACTGGCTGGTGAATCACGATCAGTATCCCGAGCTGTTCAACGTGATGGCGCGCGATCAGTTCGGGCCGATCAATCGCAAACCGCCGCTTTTCTATTGGCTGTCGGCGATCGCGGTCGATATAGCCGGAGGCCAGGTCGATACCGTCACGACGCGAATCGTTCCGATCGCCGCCGCCGTCGTCGTGGCTCTGATAACCCTGACGTGGAGCTCCATCTGGATCGGCTCTGCCGCCGGATGGATCGCGTTTCTTTTCGTGCTCGGCAGCTACGCCTTCGCCGCCCGCGCGACGATCGTGCTGGTCGACATGACGATGACCGCGCTGCTCTTCGGCGCGTGGTGCCTGATCTATCCGATTCTCGAGCGGCGCGAAGTTTCTACCGCGCGCGTCCTCAAGATCGGCGCGCTTCTGGGACTCGCCGTCCTCACCAAGGGACCAGTCACGATCGTTCTATGCGCGATCGGCGCGATAATTTACCTGGCGTCGGTCAGGCGCAATCCGATAGTGCTGCTCGGTCGCGGATGGCCGTGGATAGTGCTCGCGATCGCGGGAGCAATCGCAGCGGCGTGGTTCGTGCCGGCATTGATGGTCGTCGGCCGCGACCTCGGCCGCGTCATGATCGATGAGAACGTCGGCCATCTGATGCCGGCGAGCATGGGCGGAATCGGCGAGGCGGAGCGGCCGCCGTGGTTTATCGCCGGCCATCTGATTGGCGGGATGGTTCCCCTCAGCCTGATGATTCCGGCGGCGATCCTGGCGCTATCGGGGTATGGCTTCGATCATCGTTCGCTCCATCCGACGCGCTTTCAGGCCGCGATGGTGATCGCGGTGCTGGTTCTCTTCTCACTCGGCACGTCCAAGCGATCCGATTACATCCTCCCCGCCGTACCGCCGCTGGCGATCATCTATGCCGCCCTGTTCACCAGCCTCGACGGCTCGATCGCCTTATCGCGACTCACGATCCGTCTGCGCAACGCCGCCGTCGCGATCATCAGCGTAGGTGCACTCGCGCTGATCGGGGGCGTATTGATCGCGGCCCATCGAGTCGAGTTGTCGAAGCCGATCGCGGCGGCGTTCAACAATTACGAGCAGGTCTATATTCGATGGTATATCGAGCAGGCGAGTGGGCCTCACCTGATTTTTTCAACCCTTCTGGTCCTGTGCGCGGGGGGTGCAGTCGGCGCGCTGGTCGGACTGTATCACGATAAGTCGCAGGTGTCGGGTTTCGGAGTCGCGATCGTTGCGCTCGCGCTCATCACGCTATGGACCGCCGAAGTCACGCCGATGCGCCTCGATAGCGAGAGCCTCGCTCCGTTTGCCCTCGAAGTGGGACGCATCACCGACGGCGCCGATCTTTACCTGATGCGCGGCTATTACGACCGCGAAATTGCCTTCGATCTCGGACGCTTTATCCCATACGTCGACAAGCGGACGCGCGCCGATCTCGCCACTGGGCGGCCGGTTTATGTCGTCACGATGCCTGCCGACGCGGCGCGCTTGGCTGCGGCACTAAACGCGAACCTGACTGAGGTCGCGCAGGCGAACCCGGTGGTAGGCCATCAGCCACCAGCCCTGTTCCGTCTCGAGCCGGCGGCCCGATAGCGGCTTACTGAGCCGCCATCATGGCAGTAGTCGGGCGCGGGGGGCGCTGCTATAGTCGCCGATAGTCCGCAAAGCAGCCGGCGGCGTGCGCTCGCTTTGAACGCTCGCCGCCGCCTGCATGTCCGCACACCGGGCGCCGTGTGAAATCTTCGCGGCGCCCGGCTCGAATCAAATAGTCAGGACTGCCTTGCCGGCAATTTCGCGATTCCAGTAACGATCGGCGATCGGTCCGACTTCGGTCCACGAGGCCTGCACCTCGATTGGCGACTTCAGCCGCCCGTCGGCGACCATCCGGGCCAGCCGCCCGAGCGTTTCTGATACCGAAACCCGCGTCACCTCGTAAAACAGGATGAAACCGTACAGACTCCCACCGCTCGTGTAGAACTGGCGCGCGTCGAAGGTCGTTTCCGGAGTTTCGGAGGTGCCGTAGAGGACGCACATCGAGCCACGGCGAAGCATCCCGAGCGCGGCGGTGAGCGACTTGCCGCCGATCGATTCGAGTATCAGATGATATGGCCCGGCGCGGCCCGCCGCCGCCGAATCATCGCCAACGATGACCTTGTCGGCGCCCGCTTCGAGCGCATATTTTTCGCGCTCGGCCCGGCGCACCCATGCAACGACGGTCGCACCGGCCTGACGCGCGAGCTGAATCGCGAAAATGCCGACGCCGCCCGACGCTCCTGTAATCAACACCGGCCGCCCGAGCAACGATCCATTTTTTTCGAGCGCCAGCAGCGCCGTCATGCCCGCGACGGGCAGCGTCGCCGCTTGCTCGAAGGTCACGCTGTCCGGTATCACCGCGAGCGAGCCGGTCGGCGCGGCGAGAACCTCGGCCCACGCGCCGGCGGGCAGAAAGCCGACCACGCGGTCGCCCTTGGCCGGCCCGGATCCGTCGGCGGCAGGCGCCTCGACGGTGCCGGCAAAGTCCCATCCGGGCCGCCATCCCGGGTCGGCCCCGAGCGAGCGGCGAATCTCGCCGAGATTCAGCGAGATCGCGCGCACCCGCACGATCGCCTCGGAATACCCGGCTTCGGGCGATTTAACGGACTTCAGACTAAGCCGGCCCTTGGCGCCGGGATCGACCACCACGGCACGAATTTCACTCATCGCGTTTAACTCCTTCGTCTAACGGCTGTGCTACGTCCCCAATCGGCTCAAGCTTCAACCGTGATAATCAAACATGTTATCGATCATCTCGAAGATATTTGAAATGAGCATCGAACCGTGACCGAAGCCATCGAACATCCGGCTGCCTCGCGGCCTGCGATGCGCGGCGCGATTTACGCACTCGGCGCGGCGGCGCTGTTCGGCGCGGCCACCCCCGGCGCGAAGATTCTGCTCGCCGATACCAGCCCCGTCATCCTGTCGGCGCTGCTTTATCTCGGCGCCGCGGTCGGCCTGATGGTATTGCGGCTCGCCGGGGCGCGGCGCGATCCGCTACGACGCGAGGCGCCACTGCGCGGCGAGGATTTCACCATCCTCACGATCATCACGATTCTCGGCGGCGTCGCCGGACCGCTGCTGATGCTTTACGGGCTCACTCGCGTCTCGGCGTTGGCAGGGTCGCTGCTGCTGAACCTGGAGGCGCCGTTCACGATGATGCTCGCGGTGACGGCGTTCAATGAGTATTTGGGCGGTCGGGCCCTGCTTGGCGCGGCGACGATAACACTCGGCGCGGTAGTTATCGGAT
>Ga0302325_10027185_pt1 | contig 11867 bp, 14 predicted proteins | sample Palsa_T0_2_FD_201948 | JGI IMG/M metagenome (GOLD analysis project Ga0302325, IMG submission 201948) | Peat permafrost microbial communities from Stordalen Mire near Abisko, Sweden - Palsa_T0_2 | ecosystem: Environmental > Terrestrial > Soil > Palsa > Peat permafrost | place: Sweden: Abisko... | reverse complement strand
ATCGACACGCAGCACAAGCGCGTCACCTTGTATCTCGGCCGCAGCGTTGGTTTTGCGCCGCCGGGAACCCACGCCGTTCCCGAGCCGAGCACGGAAGACGTCGGGCTTTCGCCGTTGCAGGCACTAGCGTTCACGCCTTCGGCGACGACCGACGCGACCGGGCTGCACGCGCGCGTCGAGATCAAGAATACGACCGACAAACCGTACGCGATCAATTTCCCTGGGCCGCAGCAGTTCGCGTTCGTCGTCGTGCGCAACGGCACGGAAATCTGGACGTCTCAAGCGACCAAGGTGTCCGAGGGGCCGTCGACCTTTCGCTTGCTGCCGGGCGAAACCACGACGCTCAAGGACGACTGGCCGGGCTTTCTGCGGGCCGGGCCGGGGCGCTTTACGCTACGCATTCGGATGCTAAAGACGATTCCGATCGACACCGCGCCCGTCTCACTCGGCGAGATCACGCCGGGCCCGTCCGCCGGCCCCTGACCGGCTCTTTTCCGCCGCTATCGCGCGAGCAAGTCGCGCCGGGCGAAGGCGTCGTGTACCTCAACCACGCCGCGGCCGGTGTGCTGCCGTGCCGCACGCGCGACGTGCTGGTCGAACTGGTCGAGGGTCAAGCGCGCGCGGGTGTTCTCGGCTTCTCGGCCGTCGAAGCGAAGCTCGGCGCATACCGCGAACGCATCGGCGCGTTCGTGGGCGCTCAGGGCGAGGATATCGCCTTTCTTCGCAACACCGGTGACGGAGCGAATACGATCGCGCGCGGGCTGGACTGGGCGCCGGGCGACGAGATCGTGCTCTGCGACAACGAGTTTGGCGCCAACGCGTATCCGTGGCTCGCGCTGCGCGAAGCGGGCGTCGTGATACGCCTGATCGCGACGGCGCGGGAGCGCCTGACGCCGGGTGTGCTGGCGCGCGCGATGACGTCGCGAACGCGGCTGGTCGCGCTTTCGTGGGTGAGCTTCGCCGACGGCTACCGCCACGAGCTCGCACCGCTTGCCGCGATCGCGCACGCGCGCGGCGCACTCTTCTGCGTCGACGCGATCCAGGGCCTCGGCGCGTTCCCGCTCGACGTGTGTGCCGACGGCATTGACGCGCTCTACGCGGGCGGCGCGAAATGGCTACTCGCCCTTCCCGGCGTCAGCTTCTTGTACGTGTCGCCGGCGCTGCGCGAACGCTTGGCCGTGCGCTGGCGCGGCTGGCGCGACGTGGCGGACATTTGGAACTTCCTCGACTACGATCAGCCGCTCGCGCCGGGCTCCGCCCGCTACGAGGGCGGAACGCAAAACTTCTACGGCATCGCGGCGCTCGATGCATCGATCGCGGTGCTCGCGAGCGCCGGCACCGAACGCATCGCCTCGCACGTGCTCGCGCTTACCGACCACCTCGTCGAGAATCTGCGCGCACGCGGCGCGCTCCTATCGACCCTGCGCGGTCCCGGCATCTCGTCCGGAATCGTGACCTTTTCGTTGCCGGGTCAAGACCCGGTCCGCGCCGGGCGCGATCTCGGCAAACGGGGCTTCGTTACGACGTACCGGCCCTCGGGAATCCGGGTCTCGCCGCACGGTTATAACACGTTTGAAGAAATCGACGCGTTCGTGGCGGCTCTCGACCGGACGGAAGCTACGGGATGACTTCCGTCCAGGTCGCGCGGATCCGTTTCAACATCGCGGGATAGACGATCCACCTCCGGAACGGATCGATGAGCGCCATATAGAGCGGCGTGATCCACCCGATCTTTCGCACGTAGACGGCGAAATAGTAACGATACTTGTCCGGCATTTCGGTCAGCGCGCTGAGCGCCGCGGCATGGACGGTGCGATTGGCCAATTCCAGCAACAGCTCGTTCTTGAACCGGTACACGACCCGCAACGGCCCGTCGGGAGCACCCGCCGGAACCGATGATTGGGCTTGATCGTCCACCGTCAGGCGCTTCGCAAACGACGGCGCGGCGGGACCCGTTTGCTCGCCGTCGAGCCGGAAAATGCGGCCGAGAACGCGCCGCAGACGCACGAGCACGTGCGCCGGCCCCGAAAGTTTTTCGGTCTTGTTCGCCGCTCTCATGCGGCGATGGAACTCGTCGAGCGTGATGCCTGCGCGAACGTGGGGAAGATCGACCGCCCAGACGTCGTGCAGCGGCACGTCCGCGAGCAACGAGTGGACGCGCAACTGCAGAGTGCGAAACTCGGCCGGAGAAATCACTAGTAGCCGCCGTCGCGCACGGCGCAGGGCCCCATGATCGCATCGGCCATGCCGTGAATCAGGCGCTTGTTGGCCGGGGCGGTCGTTGCGAGGATTCCGCCGAGGCGCACCCCGTCGCCGATCACGTAGTAATAGGGGCAAAGCCGCGTGCGGCCGTCGAGTTCGGCGATCGCGTCGGAGCGCTGATCGTAGTATGGAATGCGAACGCGCTTGCCCTTATGAAAGCGTTGTAGGATATACGGCGTGTGGGGGTACGAGGCGAGGGCCGCGTCGAGCGTTTGCTGCCACTCCTCTTTGGCGAGATCGTTGGCGACTTTGACGCCGCGCGAGCCCCATGCGAGCTCGGAGAATCCCGACGGCTTGACGACGAAGTCGCGTTCGCTCTTGCCGAGCGGAACGAGTTGCGACCAGTTCTGCAACGGCTCTTGCCCGGCTTTGAGATCGAAGATCGTCGCCTGAGGCGGAAGCGGGCGCGGATCGAGCACCCACGTCTGCGGAAAGATCGAACGAAGCCGGTCGTAGGCGTCGCCGAGGTCGGCCTTCCAGAGCTTTTCGAGCAGCGGATGATGCAGGAGCGCGAAGCCGAGCTTTTCCTCGAGATGCGCTTTGGCCGGAGGGGTGAGGCGGACCCGGTTGTGGCGCGCCGCGTAGAGCATCAGATCCGCTTTCGGCACGTTGAGCAAATCGAAGAGCTCGAAATTCCGATAGAGAACGTCGAGCTTTTTTTCTTCGCCGTCGCCAAGCCGCACGAACAGCGCCTCTTCGGTAAAGATGATCTCTTCGGGCCGGCACACGTAGGTTTCGCCCAGTTCGAATCCGTTCATCGCGTTCGCGAGCCAGGTCATCTCGGCGCGGTAGCCATCGGATTCTTGCGACACGACGATCGCCGTCGTCGGGTTTTCTTTACCGGCGGTTGACGCGAGCATCGCGGCGAGCCCGCGCGGTATGCCGTCGGTGTCGCCGACGGTGTCGTAGCCGAGTTCGCAGTATGCCTGGGCCATCGCACCGACGAAGCCCTGGCCGCCCGGTACGCTGTCGAGTTCCGAGGCGAAGAAGCCGTCGCCGGTGAGGATCAGGTCGGGCCGGATCACGCCCGGCACGTCGCTCTTGAAGCGGTTCTGGCGACCCGTCTTCACGATCGGCTCCGGCTTGCCCTGATCGAGGTACTCGGCGATGAAGGCGGGTGCCGTGCCGCGGGCGCTGCGCTGGTAGAGCGCCGCGAGCGTCCGATAGAATTTCAGCAGGTCCGGACCGAGCGCTTCGATCGCCGCGAAGGTTTCAGGCGAGAGCCAGAAGGGTTCCGGAGAGAGCCGCCATGCAACGCGGCTCTGGTCGACGCCGACTCCGGCGAAGAGGCCGGCCGGCATGTGCTCGTTGAGGAAAAGCGCCTGATCGCGCGCGGTCATGTTCGGGTCGAGCGCGGTACACCCCATCAGCGCGGGGCCCCGCAACAGTTCGGACATCGACAGTCGAGCAGCTTCGCGCTCGAAAACGCGATATAACGGCGTCTCATGAGCTATAGAAAAACGCGCCGCCCGCTTCGGGGTTGCGGCTCGGGGCTATTTGAGGGCGACGGCCCCCGGGACCAGCAGGGCATGCTCGAGTCGCGCCGCCCCGTTCCGATAGGCGATCGTGAGGTGAAGCGTGCGTGCGAGACCCAGTTTTTGGAGCGGCGCGTCGTCGATCGTGCGGGAGGTGTCGGCCCCCGGCAAGAGCTCCACCGTCACCGCGCGGATCAGCGGCAGCTGCCCTTTGACCGTCAGCGTCTCCGTGAGCGCGGCCTTGCCGGCCGTCGTCGCGGCCGGTGCCGGGCACAGTTCGACCGACAGACTGGTCCCGTCGATCGAGAACGCGTCCGTCGAGCAGGCCGAGGCAGCCGAAACGGGCGCCGTCGCTATGAGCAGTAGGGCCGGGAGCACGAACGCCGTGCTCGCGCGAGCGAGGAACATTACGAACAGTATAACGCGCTTGGCCGCTCCCTCGTTCCAAAGCATGGAGCAATCGCCAGGAGCGGGCTTTTTGCAGAGATAACGTCGCCTCGCGCATGCGAATCGATCTTATCGCCCTCGATCTCGACGGTACGCTACTCGACCCGGAGGAGCGAATCTCCGAACGCAACCGCGCCGCGATTCGGAAATCGCTCGACGCCGGCGTTCGCGTGGTGCTGGTAACGGGCCGCGGAACCGATCTGCCGATCCGCCTCTCGCGCGAGCTGAACATCAATCTTCCGGTGATCTGCTGTCACGGTGCGCTCACCAAGGATTTCGGCGCGAACAAGACGCTCGTGCACCTTCCGGTGCCGCTGCCGTACGCCAAACCGATGATCGAGTACGCGGAGTCGAGCGGCCTATCGATCGCGGTCTACTCCGAGGAGTTCTTTTGGCGGCTCGAAGGTTCGAAGCTGTTCATGGAAGATATGAACGGGCCCGCCTGGCGCGAGGCGAAGACGTTCGCCGACGTGCTCTCGCAAGCGCCGACGTTCATTCGGTTTCTCGGTGAGGATTCGGTCCGCGCGATGGAACGCGAGTTCGGCGATTGGCCGGTCGCCTTCCGCCACGAGACGTGGGGCGAGTTCCTCGAGTGTGCCGTGCTCAACCGCGACGCGAGCAAGAAGAATGCGCTCAAGCAGCTTTGCGCCGATTTTCAGATCCTGCCCGAACGGGTCCTCGCGATCGGGGACTCGCGCAACGACGTGCCGATGCTGCGTTGGGCCGGCGTCGGCGTCGCGATGGGCAACGCGATACCGGAAGTGAAGGAAAGCGTCCGCTACGTGACCGCGACGAACAAGGAAGACGGCGTGGCACTTGCGATCGAACGCTTCGTCGGGTTCGCGCAGAAGAAGTTGGCATGACGCCCGGGGGCGGCGCGCCTTCGCTCGCATACGAAGCCGAGCTGCGGGATATTCTCGCGGCGGGCGATTGGGAGCGGCTGCGCGACTTCTCGCGCGCGCAAAACGACGTTCCGGACGACGTCTACCAACAGCCGCAGCACTTCTGGGAAGTGATGCTCCACAAGTTGATCTGCAACCGGATCGATCTGCTCGGCCTGCACGAGTCGTCGCGCGCGTGGCTCGGCGAGCGCGGTTACACGACCGACCTCGGCGGCTTCTGAAGCCGGCTGGCGGGGTGCGAGTGCTGCACGTCGTACGGCCGAACGCGCACGAACGGCCCGGCGGCGATTTCGTGCAAGAGCAGGGCGCCGCGCGCGGCCTGCGGGAGCTCGGCGTTACGGTCGAACTCGTGGCCACGCAGACGCCCGATCCGACCGGCTTCGACGTCGCGCACGTCTTCGGCGTCTTCGAACCGGAAACGGCGGAACGCCAGGTCGCGGCGATTCGCGCGCGCGGCGTGCCGCTCGTTCTCTCGCCGATCTTCGGCGATTTGCGGCTGTATTTCGCGACCGCGCCGCTCCTGGTTCGGGCCCTCGAAGCACGATCGCCGGCCGGCGTCGAGCGGCGCCTCGCCGACGTGAAAGGGTTGGAGCGCAAGCGCGCGTGGCGCGGAAAAGTTGCGGTCGCCGCCGACCGGCGGCTCGCGCGGCAACGCGCGCTGCTGCTCCAAGCCGACCTGCTGTTGCCCTCGAGCGAGGTCGAAGCGTACCTTTATGGAGAGCGCCTGCGCGTTACGTCCGTGCCGGTCGTCGTCGCGCACGACGGGGCCGACGAGCCGAGCGGCGCCTTCGAGCGAACGGCGGAGCGCTCGGGTATCGTGTGCTTCGGGCGCGTCGAGATGCTCAAGAACCAGGCCGCTCTCCTGTACGCGCTACGCGATCTCGACGTCGACATAACGATCGTGGGGCGCCAGTACGACGCGCAGTATTCGGCGCTCTGCCGGCGCTGGGCAACGCCGCGCACGACGTTCCTCGAAAGAGTTCCGCGCGAAGAGGTGTTCGCGCTCATGGCGCGCGCGGCGGTCCACGCGTTGCCGTCGTGGCAAGAGCTGCCGGGGCTCGCATCGATCGAAGCCGCAACGACGGGCGCGCGGGTCGTGGTCGGCAGCCGCGGCAGCGAGCGCGAGTACCTCGGGCCCGACGCCGACTATGCGGATCCTGCGGACCCGGGCTCGATTCGCGAAGCCGTCGTGCGTGCGCTCGGGCGCGGACCGCGAGCGCCGGGCGATGCGCTCGAGGCGCGCCTGCGCGAGTTCACCTGGCGCCGTCACGCGGAAGCGACGCTCGGTGCCTACCGGCGCGTCGCGGCCGCCCGATGACGATTCGCGTCGTGCCGTTCGCGCGCATTCGCGAAATCGTTGGGCTGGCCGTCGTCGAGCGCTCGGCGGCCGAAGGCGCGACCGTCGGCGACGCGTTCGACGCGCTGGCGAGCGAGTTTCCCGCCCTCGCCGCGCTTGCGCGGTCGACGCGTTTCGTGCGTGACGGCGCGTTCGTGCCCAGGGCGGCGCCGCTGCGCGACGGCGATGAGCTAGGGTTTTTGCCCCCGTACGGAGGCGGCTGATGTTCTACGACATCGTCGAGACCGCGCTCGATCTGGAGGCGCTCGCGCGGGCCGTGCGCGGTCTCGAGAGCGGGGCGCTCGTCACCTTCGTCGGCTACGTGCGCGAGCGCAGCGACGAAGGCCGCCCGGTCGACGGCTTGCACTACGAAGCGCATCGGGAACTGGCGCTGGCCGAATTGCGGGTGATCGGCGCGGAGGCTTCGGAACGGTTCGGGCCGGCGCGCGTTGCGATCGTGCACCGCGTCGGCGAACTCGCGCTCGGCGAAGCGGCGGTGGCGATCGCGGTCGCCGCGGCGCATCGCGGGGTCGCGTTCGATGCGTGCGAATATGCGATCGACGAGCTCAAAAAGCGCGTCCCGATTTGGAAGCAAGAGCGCTACGTCGATGGAGACGCGAGCTGGCGCGAGAACACGTGACGCTCGAACTCCTGCGGCTGCAAACCGCCGGCGGAGCGCACGTGGCGGCGCTCGATTACGGACCGCGGCGCGCGCGCGGCGTGACGCTCGTGGCTGGGCACGGCTATTCGAGTTCGAAGCACAATCTCGACGCGCTGTGCGCCTTTCTCGCGGGTCACGGTTACGCCGTGGTCAGCATCGATTTTCCCGGCCACAAGCTCGGCGCGAGCGGCGGCCGGCTCGATTCGATCGATGACTTGACCGCGTCGCTCGGCGCCGCGGTCACCCACGCGCGCCGCAAATACGGCGGCGCGATCTATGCGCTCGGTCACAGCATGGGTGCGACGACCGCGCTGCGCACGTGTGCGGCGGATCCGAGCCTGGCGGGCGCGATTTCGATCGCGACCGGTTACGGCCGGCCGGCGGCGCTCCAGGCGCTCGGGACGCTCGGCGCCGTCGACCTGCGCTCGGCGTACGTCGACGGACTGACCCTGCCCGAGATGGCCGCGGCGACCGAGGGCGTGATCGACGCGGCGCTGGCCGCGCTCGCGGGGCGGCCGGTCCTCTACATCGCGGCCGAGCGCGACGGTATGGTGTCGCGCGCCAGCGCCGAAGAACTCTTCATGCGCGCACCGGAGCCAAAGACGTTCGTGACCGTCGCGAGCGACCACACCCTGGCCGGCGAGAACTCGCGCGCCGCGGTCCTCGCGTGGCTGAACGAACGCCACCCCCGCACCTGAGCACCGTCACCGGCCGGCCGGCGCTACGCCGCTACAGCCGCCACCTCCTCATCCCCGAAGTCGGCGTCGCCGGCCAGGCGAAGCTCGCTCGGGCCCGCGTGCTCGTCGTCGGCGCGGGCGGTCTCGGCTCGCCCGTGCTGCAATATCTCGCGGCTGCCGGCGTCGGAGTGCTCGGGATCGTCGACGACGACATCGTCGACGTCACGAACTTGCAACGGCAGGTCATCTACGGCGAGGCCGACCTCGGATTGCCCAAGGCCGTGGTCGCGGCCGCGCGCGTGCACGCGCTCAACCGTGAGGTCGGCTGCGAGGTGTTCGTGCAGCGTTTCGAGGCACCGGGGGCGCGCGAACTCGTGCGCGGCTACGACGTGGTCGCCGATTGCACCGATACGTTCGGCGCGCGTTACCTCATCAACGACGCCTGCCGGCTCGAGGACAAGCCCGACGTCTACGCATCGATCTTTCGTTTCGAGGGTCAGATCAGCGTCTTTCGTGCGGACGGCCCGTGCTATCGCTGCTTGTTTCCGGAGCCTCCGCCCGAGGGCAGCGTGCCCTCGTGCGCCGAGGGCGGCGTGCTCGGCGTGCTCGCGGGAATGGTCGGGACGTGGCAGGCGAACGAAGTTCTCAAGCTCGTGCTCGGCATCGGGAAGCCGCTCGTGGGCCGCCTAGCGCTGCTCGACGCGCTCGAGGGTCGCGCGCGAGAGATTGCGTTTGCGTCCGATCCCGCGTGCCCGCTGCACGGCCCCGCGGCGACGATCGCGGAACCGCTCGAAGCGGCGCGGGTCGCGCGCGAACCGCTCGGCGTTCCCGAGCTCGCGCCGGCCGAACTCGACGAGTATCTCGCCGCGCATCCGGACGCGCGCGTGCTCGACGTGCGCGAGCCGCACGAAGCGATTCTCGAAGCGCCGCCGCAGAGCGTTGCGCTGCCGGCGAGCACTCTCGAAGCGCGTCTCCACGAACTGGACAGCGCGCGCGAATACATCGTCGCCTGCCGCGTCGGCGTAAAATCGCGCTGGGCCGCCGGGCGCTTGCGCGACGCCGGTTTCCGGCGGTTGCAACATCTTTCCGGCGGCCTGCTCGGGTACGCCGCGACCCATCCGGACTTCGATTTCTTTTGAATTCCGACGGGCTGCGGTCGCTCGCTCTGCGGGTCGCACGTGAAGCGGGCGCGGGCGCCGTCGCATTCGCAGCAGCCGCGGTCGACGCGCCCGCGCGAAACCGTATGGCCGCAGCTTTCGCGCGCGGCGACTTCGCAACGTGGGCCTACGATGCGGCCTATTCTGCGGCCGCAAGCGATCCGGCGACGATCCTGCCCGGCGCGCGCAGCGTCGTCTGCGTCGCCGTGCCGTACGCGGCGCCGCCGCCGGAATCGCGCGCACCGCTTGCCGGACGCGTCTCGAACTATGCCTGGTCGGCCGACTATCACGTGCGAATGCGCGCCATCCTCGAACGGATCGCGCGAGCGCTCGACGAGGCAGCGGGAGCCCCGGTAACGCGCATCGTCTGCGACACGGCACCGCTTGCCGAGCGCGCGTTCGCCGCGCGGGCCGGCCTCGGTTGGGTTGGGAAACACACGAACTTGATCGCGCCGGGGCTCGGCTCGTTCGTGTTCTTGGGCGAAATCGTCACGACGCTGGAACTCGCGCCGGATGCTCCGTTGAAGAAGACGTGCGGCGCCTGCACGCGCTGTGTCGACGTCTGTCCGACGCGCGCCTTACGCGGCGACTACACGATCGATGCGACGCGCTGCATCTCCGACCTCACCCAACGCACGGATGCGATCCCACGCGCGCTGCGACCGCTGATCGGCGATTGGGTTTGGGGCTGCGATCTGTGCCAGTTGGTCTGCCCGCCGACGCGGCTCGGCGCCGCGCGCGCCGACGCCGCCTTCGCGGCGAGCGCTCCGGGCGACGCCTTTCCGTTCCTCTTGGACCTGCTGCGGCTGCGCAGCGGCGAATTCAAGCGCCGCTACCGGCGCACGGCGATGGGCTGGCGCGGCGGCGCGATATTACGTCGCAATGCCGCCGTTGCGCTCGGCAACGCGCTCGACCGCGCCGCCGCTCCGGCCCTCGAGGCCGCGCTGGCGGACGATCCGCACCCGCTGGTCCGCGGGCATGTCGCCTGGGCGCTCGGGCGTATCGGCTCGCCGCGGGCGATCGGGGCGTTGCGGCGCAGTCTCGCCGCGGAAGTGGAGCCTGCGGTCCGCGAAGAGATCGGCGCCGCGCTCGCAAGCTGGGAAACCTTCGGGCGGCCTTGGGCGTTGGAACTCCGGAGGAACAGAACCGCATGAATCGCGCCCTTGCCCTAGTGCTCTTCTCGTTCGTAACCGTCGTGTGCGCCCCGCTCTCAGCGGCGTCGCAGACGGGCCCGGCCATGCTCGACGAGCACAACAATGCCCTCTATAAGCGGATGGTCGCGCTGAATTCGGCCCTGCGCACCTACACGGCGGACGTGCATCTCGACGTCGCGCTCAAGTCCTTTCCTTTCATCAGCCCCTCGATCGACGGCAGCGTGTACTACAAGAAGCCCGACAGGACCGCGGTCGTCTTCGACACGGTTCCGGCCTTGGCGGCGCAGTTCAAGAAGGTCTATCCCCGGCTCGATCCGCCGGGGAGCTGGACCACGATCTACGACGTGGCCGTCATGAGCGACGACGGATCGACCGCCGACTTCCGCCTGCGGCCGAAGAAGAACGGCCGCGTCGACCACCTCGAGGTGACCGTCGACGATCCGACCGCGACGATTCGCAGCTATAGCTGGACGTACAAGGACGGCGGCTCGATCCGGTTCGAGCAGTCCTTTACCTCGATCGACGGAAACTATTTGGTCGACAAAGCGCGCGGCAACGTCGACCTGCCGGCCTACAAGGCCGAGGTCAGTTCGGCCTTTTCGAACTACAAGCTCAACGTCGCCATTGCGGATTCGGTCTTCGTAGAGAAGTAAGCGGCGCCGGCGCCGAAGGTCGGGTGATGGCCTTGGAAACGATCGATCTGATCGGCCGCTCGCCGCTCGTCGGCGCGCCGCTTTCCGACGCCTTCCGCCGGCCGATAACCTACCTGCGCATCTCCGTGACCGACCGCTGTAACCTGCGCTGCACCTACTGCATGCCCGAGGCGGGGCTGCCGTGGATCCCCAAGCCCGAGATCCTCTCGTTCGAGGAGATCGAGGCGATCGTGCGCGCGGCCGCGTCGGTGGGGGTGAACAGCATCCGGTTGACCGGCGGCGAGCCGCTGGTGCGCCGCAATTTGCCGCATCTGGTCGCCCGGCTCGCGGCCATCGACGGCATCGAAGACATCGCCCTTTCCACCAACGGCTTGCTGCTCGCGGAGCAAGTGCGCGACCTCGCCGCGGCCGGCCTGCGGCGGACCAACATTTCGCTCGACACCCTCCGCGCCGATCGCTTCGAGCGGATCGCGCGCCGCCCCGGCCTCGAGCGCGTGCTCGCGGGCATCGAGGCCGCGGTCGCTGCCGGGCTCTCGCCCATCAAGATCAATTGCGTCGTGATGCGCGGTCAGAACGACGACGAGCTGGCGGATTTTGCGGCGCTCACCCGCGACCGCGCCGTCTTCGTACGCTTCATCGAAGTGATGCCGGTGGTCGAGAACGCCGCCGGACAGCGCGACGTGTACGTGTCGTCCGACGAGATCCTCGAGCGCGTGAGCGCGATCGGAACCCTCCTGCCGGATGATGGTCCGGGCGGCAATGGGCCGGCGCGCTACTTCGCCTTCCCGGGCGCACCCGGTGCGGTCGGCGTGATCAGCCCGCTCTCGCACGACTACTGCGAGCGCTGCAACCGCGTGCGGCTGACCGCCGACGGGCGGCTCCGCCTTTGCCTCTTCGGCGACTACGAAATCGACCTCCGCACGCCGCTACGCGCCGGCGCCGGGCGCGACGAACTCGCGGGCCTGCTGCGCGGCGGCATGCTGATCAAACCCGAACGCCACCACCTGCGCCTGGGCGAAGCCTCCAGCCAGATGCGCGCCTTCTCCGAGATCGGCGGCTAGCGGATGCTGCCGGCGCCTCCGGCGCGCGCGCGAACAGCCGCATCCATGCGGCTAGTGCGCGCCTTCTCCGAGATCGGCGGCT
>Ga0302325_10027182_pt1 | contig 11868 bp, 13 predicted proteins | sample Palsa_T0_2_FD_201948 | JGI IMG/M metagenome (GOLD analysis project Ga0302325, IMG submission 201948) | Peat permafrost microbial communities from Stordalen Mire near Abisko, Sweden - Palsa_T0_2 | ecosystem: Environmental > Terrestrial > Soil > Palsa > Peat permafrost | place: Sweden: Abisko... | reverse complement strand
CAGTTGGCAGCAGCATTGGGATTCCACAAGGGTGGCGGGTTCCGTTCTCCAGCGATGTCTGCGACCTCGGCCTTCGGCGGTGCATATGGATTTGGCGTCACGCAATTCCCCTTTTCATAGAGGGCTCTAACGATCCGGAAGAGACCACTTGCCACTCGGCTCGTCAAACGTTCCCTGGCAGCCCGAGTCTACCGCAACCAGTGAAAGTTGACGCCTGCTGCCGACTACGTCTCGATGCGGATTCGCGCTCACGTGCGTGGATTATTGGCCCTCCCCGACCGCGAGCTCGCGAAGCTCAGGCACGCCGCCGGCGACGCGCTGGTGACATAACGTTTTCTGACCTGCGACAGGCAGCGTAAATTTGCAGCAGCGGCGTTGCCACGGAATGAAGATCGCACGAGCATCGTTCAAGGATCATTTCTTTTGTGAGTCCAGCTAGGGGTACCGTATGCAAAATAACGGAAACGGTCGATCGGTCGGATGGACAATTGCGTCGATTCCAATTCATCGCACTGCACGGCCACTTCGGCACCGCAGTGCTGATGCCATGCTTCAGATGGTGGAGGTGACCCTATGAAGTCCATTCTGTTTATTCTGGTGGCTCAGCTACATGCGGGCGGGACTCAGACCGTGGCCGCGTATCCGAGCCTGGAGCAGTGCAGGGATGCACTCAAGGTGGCAACCACGAACGTCGCAGCGGACTTCACGTGCGCGGCGACACCCGTGGAGGGGACGTGGTCGCAAAGGGATGCGCGCTACTTCATGGCACGGCAATGAGCCGCGCCTTCGATTGAGGGGCGCAAGCCCTACATTTGCATGCTCTTCATCGACTCGAGCGGAGCCATTTTTGCGGTGGTGCCCTTCCCGCCGCGAACGTTATCCGGAATCTTCGCGACGAGATGTGCGACGCCGGCGTCGTCGAACTCGATGTGAACCCGATAGGTGCCGTGCGAATCTTTGCCGCGGTAATCCCAGGTCTCATCCTCTTGTCCGGGCATCGCTTTACCACAGTCGTTGAATTGCACGATACGCCAGGGTGTCCCCAATAACGATTGAACTTGTGACTTGGTCGATTTTCCCGGCATCACTTGCGCAAGTTTTCTTTCGCTGACCATTCCGGCGGCCGAGGCTGCACCGGAAGGCGCAGCGCCATCCCCGCAATAAGCGACGGGGGCTGCAAAACAGCAAAGCACGAAGGCTGTTCCGAACACAAACCATTTGATGTTCATTGTCCTGTCTCCTTGTGCCCGCAAGAGCACCCAGCGCTCATTCGGACGGCGGTAGTATCGCGTTCAATGCCTCTCGGGTCAGCGACAGGATGGTCACGCCGGTACCCGCACGATCAGCAGCATAGATATATCCGCGATCGTCGTACTCCACGTAATCGTTCATCGTCGCATTGAAACAGTTGGTGACCCCGTTGATCGTCGAGCAAGACGACTCGGTGTTGGCGGTCGGCGCCTGAATATAGTAGGCAATGGGCTTCGGGTTTTTCGGATCGCGGATATCCCAAATTCTCACTCCCGCATTGAACCAAGAAACGCTGATGATCTTTCCGTAGTAGGGCGGGTAGATCGCCTCCGTCACTGCGTGCGCGCCAAACCGCGCTCCCTTGCCGCAGAAATCTCCTGGGAACTGGGGTACGTTCAGGGTCGCGATGGGCCACGGCGTCGTTTCGCTGGTGATGTCGAGGATCCAGGCCTCGTGCGGCGCTTGTCCGTAGCAATTGTTGGCGGTTGCTTCCGAACTCACGAACAGCAGGCTCTTGCTTTGCGGCGCCCCGTTAAGATAGTTCGTTTGCTCTTCCGGAATCGGCACATTGAAGATCGGCATCGAGCTATGACCGCCGTTCTCCGGATTCATGGTGATCCAGCTGACCTGGGGCCAGAGCAAATCGGCTTGCGTCGGGTTACCGGCGCAGTCCTTCGACGCATTGGGGTTGGCGCCGGCGGGACCGCTCCGAAGGCATCCATAGATGAGGTTAGCGCGGTTGACGGTTTGAATGACGCCTTCGCTGCTTACGCCGTAGGGTAGATACACCCTATTGACGGTCGTCCCCATCGAGATTGGCCCGTGAACGCCGCCCGGCGGATTCGTCGTTCCCTCGTAGCAGGTATCGCTCGGCGCGGTCGCACAGGGTTGCGCCGTGGCGACCGGGGCACTCGGCTGCTGGCCCACGAGCCCGAACTGACGGATATACACCGGTTTCGCCGGATTGCTCAAATCGTAGATATAGAGATGCTGGGTCGATCCGCTTTGCTGCCAATGGTCGGACTTCGAGCCGGCTACGAGATACGCGATTCCGGTGTCGCATTCCCACCAGCTCTTGTGCGTGTTGGAAAGCCCGCTGATAACCGTGACGACAAATTTGGGCGCCGCCGGATCGGTGACATCCCAGATCTGGTGCGACTCATCGGGACCGGCATTGCCGAACGCACGCAGCAGATACCAATGGCCCGCCGTGCCATTGGCTGCGGCATTAGGCAGCGTATTCCCGCCGCACACCCGCGCCATTTGTGCGCCGGCCGCGGCATAGGATCCGGCAATCGGGGCCGGTCCAGGGATGTGATAGAGGAATTTGGGTTTTTTGACATCGGTCACGTCAATAATCGAAGTCCCGTTGGATTCCTGAACGCCGGTCAGCGGATTGAGCGCCGTGCCCGCCAAATTGCCGGCATACAGAATTTCCCGGCCGTTTTGGTTGACGATCAGTGGTTGATAGATGGGGCGTGCTTGGTTGTCGTTGTAGCCCTCCACCCTCATGTTCCAGATCGACTCCTCATTCCACGGATTAGGTGCCGGCTCCTTTTCACGATCTTGGTTTAAGGCACCAGACTGGGGCTCGGTGTTGGTGATGACTGGTATGTCCGGCCCGTAGGGCGGATATACCTGCGCGGACGATTGGGCGACGAGTCCGAGCGCGAGGACAACGGATAACCCAACGCCCTGGGTAAATGGCGGCAAATGAAGACTAAACATTGTGACCTCCCCTCTCGATCAACGAAGCTTAGAATCTGATTATCATTTTCCTGATATATGAGTATTTCGGCGCAAATTAGTCTCCACTCGCCATGCATTTCAAGCGCGCGGCATGTAGGCGACTCACCGAAGTTTGCGTAGGAAATCGTTGACAGCCACACACTCCGAGAAAAGGGGACGGATACGGAAGCGTTCGCTCTCCGGCTATGCATCGGCGCCTTGGGGGCGAGGCGTCGTCAACGATTTAACATATTGCAAATCGGGTGCGGGACGGATCACGACCGCAAGCAGTCCATAACGCTAGGCATCACTTCTTTTAAGACTATGTGCCAACGCTTTGCTATTCCATCCTGCGTCGGCCTCCCTGCCGGCAGTTGTCCGCCCCCGGGTTCCGAATCGGCCGCGTATTGCGCGGTTGAACGATATTTCCTATTCTTCCATGCACAACAATGATGGGGTACAGCAATGAAGAACCCTCAATACGCCGCGGGGGCCGCCGCGCCGCCTGTTTTGAGATCTACCGTCGCTCCAGATACGGTACACCCATCCTTTGATCGTCTTGCCAGCCTGTTTCGCCGGGCGAGCCATGCGTACTACGAGAGCGGCCGGGGTGTTGCTTGCGATCTTCAATGGCGGGACTGCAAGCCGCATCATTTTGGCAAGGGACCCGCGGCCTTCACGGTAACCGTCAACGACAAGACCGGAATAGCCGCGATCGCGTCGCTGGATGCCACCTCCATTCTTGAGGCCTATGCGTTGCAGCACATCGACATCCGCGGCGACATGGAGCGCCTGTTCGCTTTCCGTGACATGACCACCGACCACCATTCCTTTGCTTATCTCTGGTCCCTGCTCAAGCCATTGCTGTTTGGTCAGACGCGCATGGATCGATCCGGCATTTCCACCCATTACGACAACTCCCAGGCGTTCTACCTCAGCTTTCTCGATCAACGGCATCGCTGCTACTCGCAGGGCGTATTTGTGCGCGACGACGAACCGATCGAAGATGCGATGACACGCAAGCTGCAATTCGCCGTGGATGCCGTCGGAGCGAAACCGGGCGATCGCGTCCTGGACATCGGCGGCGGCTGGGGGGCCTTCAACGAATTTGCGGGCAAGCAGGGCATTCGGGTCACATCGCTCACGATTTCGAAGGAAAGCGAAGGCTTTCTGGGCAACCTCATCTCGCGCGAGCAGTTGCCATGCGCAGTCGTTAACTGCCACCTGTACGAATACGATCCGGGGATGCAGTTCGACGCCATCGTGAATCTTGGCGTTACCGAGCATCTGCCCGATTACGGCCGATCGCTGGCTACGTATCGCCGCCTGCTCAAGCCGGGCGGGAAGATGTACCTCGACGCCAGCGCTTCCAGGAAAAAATACAATTTCCACAGCTTCATCTACAAGCATATCTATCCGGGCAACTGCTCGCCCCTGTGCCTGCACGACTACCTGGCCGAACTGGCGAAGACGCCGTTTCGCTTGCGGGGCATATACGATGACCGTCACAGCTACTTCCTCACGGCGCGACACTGGGCGCAGAACCTGGAAAGAAACCGGGAGGAAATCGTCCGAAGCGGTGACGAATCATTGTTCCGCAAGTTTCAGGTGTATCTGTGGGGCACGGTCGATGTGTTTCAGAGCGACGTCATGCAGGCGTATCGCTGGGTGCTGGAACTGCCCTGAGCGGTATCCGAGGCGCATCCACCGAACATGTTGACCCATAACTCTACCTATGTTGATATACAAACATGTCACGCCCTCCAAACGCTTCGCGCCAGACCTACCTGCTGTTGGCCGCTTTGCTGGAGCATTCGCGGACTTGGCGCCACGGCTACGAGTTGGCCAAAGAGACGGGCCTCAAGTCCGGTACGTTGTATCCGCTCTTGATGCGCCTCAGCGATCGGGGATTGCTTGACGCGCGTTGGCAAAATTCCGATCTCGCGGGCAAGCCGCCGCGGCATATGTATCGGCTCACGGCCGGCGGCTTGGCGCTCGCACGCGAGCAGCGGGCGAGTGCGGGTGACGGCGGCTTGTTCGCGAAGCGGCTCAAGGTGAGCCCGTGACTTGCAAATCCACGTGGCGTCGAAGATTGGCGCACAGGGTTCTGCTGCATAGCGCTCTGGTATTACCGTCGGGGCGATCTTCCTGGGCTGACGCAATGCGCATGGAGGCGCGCCACATCGATGATGACCGTGAGGCGCTGAGTTGGGCTCTTGGCAGCTTGTACGCGGGTTATGCCGAAAGGCTGCGAGCCATGCGGGCGCGCAAAATGCTGTCGGCTCACTCGCTCGCTGTGTTGTGGATCATCATGTTCATCGTCAGTAGTGCATTCAACATCGGCATAGCGCTGGCCGCCCGACTGCGGTACCAAGGTGTGGCCTCCGCCATGGGCTCGTTGATCGCAGGCTTCCACTACAATCGATTCGTTCCGCTTGCCGATGCCATGCCGAGGGGACTGCTTGCGCTGATGGGATTGATTGTCGTGCTGTTTACCGTCGCGCTCTACTTGAGCCTGCGAAGGCGCCCGGCCGCTTTCGGGGCATTTTGCTGTGCTGCCGGTTTGAGCTTGGGTGCATGGCTCTATGAGTTAGGCATCCCGGCCTATGTGCAGGCAATGTCGCCTCAGCACCTGTGGCGAATCGGCATTTGCTTTGTCCTAACGGCGGGCGTGCTGAGGGCCGCCTGGCTCGGCGGCGCGGCTCAAGGGCCGCCCCATCGACGGCTCGACCGGAGCGGGCCATGATTCGTGCGACGCTTGGCGTGATTGCCGGTCTCATCGTTTGGGGCGTCGTCGCGACTGCGCTCGATATATTGCTGCGATTCGCTTTGCCGGGCTACGCTGCCGCTGAGCCGCAACTCAATTTCACCTTAGGAATGATGATTGCTCGACTCGCACTGCCGGGCGCAGTTCCCTCCCTCATCGCCGGATTCGCCGGCGCCTGGATCGCCCGGGGCGACCGCCGAGTCATCGCGGCGCTCGCAATCATTCTAGTGGCGGTGTTCCTTCCCGTTCATTATCGGTTGTGGTTGAAATTTCCCATCTGGTATCACCTGACGTTCTTAGGATCCTTGGTCCTGCTCACATTCCTCGGCGCACGCTTAGCGAGCCGTTTCTCGCGCATGGCTACCTAGGACCAGGAGACCCTTCCGGTGGCGGTTCTATTGTTTCGGGTTTGCAGGAATAGTTGCCTTGCGCGAGTTTGGTAACCAGTGCTAGCGCTCTTTTCGTGCAATAAGCGTAGTCGTTCTTCGATGACCAGACGGTCTTGGTTTCGCCGCCTTTTGTGTAATCGACGCGACAACCACCGGACCCCCACTCGTGTCCCGATGCATTACGATAGATGCTCACCAGCCGTTTAGCTGGGCCGGACGTGCAAAGAAACTGTTCGTGCGATTCCGTCAGGGCTTGGCTACCGGCCGCGCTGCCCAAACCTAAGCACAGAGCCCCGATGACTCGAGTCGAGTTGGCAAACTTCATGAGTAAGCCGAGCGGGTCTTTCTATTTTCGCAGAACCGCGGTGAGCGTGATTTCGGGGACGCTCGCCAAGGCCTTGGACAGCGGACATTCCTGCTTCGCAGCCGCGGCGATCTTCTGGAAGGTGGCTTCATCGATACCGGCCACATTCGCCTCAAGGCGCAAGGCGATGTGATCGATCAAGAACCCATCTCCCTTCTTCACCAAGCGCACGCCTGCCGTGGCATCGATGGCGGTGGTCGCGAAACCGGCAGCATCGCAGGCGAATGAAAACGCCATGGTAAAGCACGCGGCGTGCGCGGCGGCCAGTAGTTCCTCAGGATTGGTACCGCGCCGATCGTCTTCGAATCGGCTGCCGAATCCGTAGGGATAAGATTTCAGCGCGTCGGTTTGAGTACTGATCTTGCCGACTCCCTTCTTACCCCGCCCTTCCCAATGCACACTCGCTGTCTTGTCGGTCATGACATCTCCTAAAAGATTGGTTTCCGTAGGCTAGTTTAGACTGATGGCAGTGGAATGAATTCCGTCTCGCGCCGCTTCTAAAACAGAAAAGTATGCGAAATCAATCAGCTATGCCTTCTAAATGGAAGTATTGCATGACAATGATTTGCTGGGCCGCGCTCGCACTTGCATCGGCGGCGCCGGCGATCCGCGTCGAGGAGGCATGGATACGCTGGCTGCCCGCCGGCGTTCCAGCTGGCGGTTACATGACGCTGACCAACACCGGCGACAGGCCCGTGACCTTGATCTCAGCCTCGAGCCCGGACTACGGAGAAGTCTCATTGCACCGCAATCTCAACCGGGGCGGAACCCTCGAAATGGCGCCGGTGGGAGGGATCACCGTCAATCCGCACGCCAGCCTCAATTTCGCCGCCACGGGCTATCACTTCATGCTGATGCAGCCGCGCACGCCGCGGCAACCGGGAGATCACATCCCCATCACGCTGCATTTCGCGGGCGGCGCGTCGCTAACCGTTGAGTTCGAGGTGCGGCAGTAAATTCAAGCCGCCTTGCCCCGAACGGCGGAGGCGCCGAGTTCTTTTTTACGCTCGAGCAGCCGCGCACCGATTCCGCCGAGATTCATTTTCGCTTTGCGGGCTTCCGCGAACATGCCGCCCGGCTGCTCCTCTTCCTTGACATGATGCTTGATCATTTCCGACAGAACGTGCACTTTCGAATCAAAATACTCATCGTGCGGTCCGGATTCCTCGATTTCGGCGATCAATTTCTTGGCTCCAGCATGCTCGACCACGGCCTCATGGTGCATATCCGTGTCGTCGGTTGCCATCAGGAATGCCGGATAGAAAATCTCCTCCTCGATCGTGGTGTGAACACGTAACGCGGCGCAGATATTCGCGGCAAGCCGGCGCTTTCTCTCGCTGGATCGCGAGCGCTCGTATTCCTTGAACCACTGCGCCACCTGCCGGTGATCCGCCTTCAATAGGCTGATCGCGTCCGGAGAGCGCCGGGCGCCGCTGGTTGGATTTTTCCGCATATTAAAGACTCCTTGGTTGATTGAACGGTGCTGCACCATCCCGCGAACCACGGCGCAATTCTGTAGGCAGCTTGCGCCTGTCGCTGTCAGCAGTCGTGACATCGGCCCAGCGGGGGTTTCGCGGCTTTGCAATGCTGGTACAGTAGCGGCATGCTGAGTCGATGCCTTTGGTTCGCGCTTCTTGCCGCTCTCGCCGCGGTCGCCGGCTGCGACATTTCCACGAGCGACACTGATACAAGCAAGGTCAACGGTTCGGTGCATATTCTTGCGGGCACCGCGCCGGGCGTCGCTGAAACGGTCAATGGCGGCATCGAGATCGATCCGACGGCGGCGGTCACCGTCGCGAAAACCGTGAACGGCGGGATTCGTCTCGGCGCTCATGCGACTGCCGAGTCATTGAACAATGTGAATGGGAGCATCACGCTCGATGACGGCGCGCGGGTGGCCGGGGGGGCCGAATCGGTCAACGGCTCGATGATCCTGCACAGTGGTGCGGAAGTGATGGGATCGCTCGAAAACGTCAATGGGCGGATCGAGTTGACGGCAGCGCACGTGGCCGGCGGCATCAAGACCGCGGACGGCAACATCGTGATCACCGGCAATTCACATGTCGAACACGGGATCCTGGTGCAGCAACACCACGAATTGATCCACTTCGGCGATGACAATCCTCGAATCGTGATCGGACCGGGCGCCACGATCGAGGGCGAATTGCACTTCGAGCGCCAAGTGAAGCTCTATGTCAGCGACCGGGCGGTCATCGGTCCGGTGGTCGGCGCGACGCCCATTCCGTTCTCGGGGGACGCGCCACCGGGATAAGCGTCCGCTGCAATGCCGACGCCTTGGCTGATTTTAAGGTACTGGCGCCATTCATTACGATCAAGGAAAAATTCATGAACAACCTTTCATCACCGTCAGGGCGCTTCGCGGCGATCCGCTTCGCGTCGGCCCTGACCGCACTCGCGGTATGTATCGGCGCAACGGCGGCAGCACCGGATCCGGCGCTGCGGGCGGCTGTCGCGGATCCGGCGCGCAGCGCCAATTTCGTGGCGCGCGATCAGGCTCGACACCCCGTCGAGGAGCTGACGTTTTTTGGCATTACACCCAAGATGACGGTGGTCGAGCTGTGGCCGGGCAGCGGCTACTGGACCGAGATCCTCGGTGCGTATCTTGCCAAGGGCGGCACGTACTACGTGGCGCTGCCTGACGGTAATGCCGATGAGGAAAAGTCCGTCGCGCGTTGGCGCTCGAAAATAGCCCCGCAAAAAGATCGTCTCGGCACGATTCACGAGACCACGCTCGGCGCCGGTCATTTCGACATCGCCCCGCCGGGGTCCGCGGATCTCGTATTGACGTTTCGCAATCTCCATAATTGGATGGATGCCGGTTATGCCGATCAGGCGCTGGCGGCGTGCTTCAAAGCACTCAAGCCCGGCGGCATTCTCGGGATCGAAGAGCATCGAGGCCGCAACGACAAGCCGCAGGATCCCAAGGCCGCCAATGGCTACGTGCGTGAGGACTACACGGTCGCGCTTGCCCAAAAGGCGGGATTCGTGCGCGTCGGTTCATCCGAGATCAACGCCAATCCGAAGGATACCAAGGACTGGGTCGATGGCGTCTGGACCTTGCCGCCCACCCTATCGCAGGGCGACAAGGATCGTGCCCGCTATACCGCCGTCGGCGAAGCCGATAACTTCGTCCTCACGTTCCGCAAACCCAAGCAATAGGGCGGTCGCGGCGAAGGCGCGCCGCCGCGGCACACCGCAGAATCTGCCATGGTACCTCTGCGGATTGGCATTGCCGGCTGGGCCATTCCGAAGAGTCATCGCGATGCCGCGCCGGGCGCGGATGTGCCGGAACTCGACCCGCCGGGTGATTCCCGCCGCGCCGGCGATTCGCATCTCGAGCGCTATGCGCGACGCTTCAATGCTGTTGAGATCAACTCCTGCTTTTATCGATCGCACCGCAGATCCACCTACGAGCGTTGGGCAGCCTCGGTTCCCGCGGACTTCCGCTTCGCCGCCAAACTGCCCAAAACCATTACACATGTCTTGCGCCTGCATGAGTGCGCCGCCGAACTGGATCGCTTTCTCAGCGAGGTCGCCGGTCTAGGCGCCAAGCTTGCGGTCTTGCTGGTGCAATTGCCGCCGAGCCTCGCGTTCGAATCGCGCCCAGCTTGCGATTTCTTCACTCGCATCCGTGCGGAAGTGGATACGCACATCGTGTGCGAACCGCGGCACGCAAGTTGGTTCGATCCCTTGGTCGGCCGCAAAATGGCGAACCTTGGGATAGGCCGAGTGGCCGCGGATCCAGCTCCCGTTGCCCACGCGCGTGAGCCGGCAGGCGACGAGTCGCTCGTTTACTTTCGCTTGCACGGTGCACCCAAAATGTACTATTCGCGGTACGACTCAGAATACTTATCCGCACTCCATCGCCGTGTGCTCGATCATCTGATGCTTGGGCGCTCGGCGTGGTGCATTTTCGACAACACAGCCGAATCGGCGGCATGGAACAACGCATTGGAACTGCAGGAGATCGATCGGGCTCGAGTCAAATCTCAGGACCGATGACGATGGGTGAGCCGTCGCTGAAGCGGGAAACTCGAAACGGCGAGGGATCAACTTGCGGTGTCTGCCCCGTCGCAAGATCAGCCGCAAGCCGCCCTGCCCCCGGGCCAATCCCGAAACCGTGACCGGAGAATCCGGTCGCGATCGTAAGTCCGGGGAGTGCGCCGACGGCGCCAATATAGGGCACCACATCGGGCGTGACATCGATGTACCCGCCCCATTCTTGCACGATCGGCACGTCGCGAAACTGTGGATACAGTCTTATCATGGCTTCGCGCGCCTCGCGATTCAGTGCTTTGTTCGGTGCGGGATCCAACACCCGTGTCCTTTCGAAGGGGCTCGGCCGATCCAGCGCCCAGTGGCGCGGCGAGAACATCTCGCGCACGGATTGCGAATTCAATCGAGGCTTCAGCGCAGCTCCCTCTTTGCGGACAGTGGGCAGGTATTCGCGCAGATATCGCAACGAATCCGGCACCAGCGGAACGATGTACCCCGAACCTCGGGCCAGGGTGTAGCCGCCGTCGAGGCGGCGGCGGTAACCCAAGTCGTTCATGTAGGTGCACGTATCGGGTCCATGGGCAACGGGCGCGGTGCGCATCACGGACGACAGTACTTTCAATTGCGGCAGACGAATCCCGAGGCTTGCGCAAAACAGGCCGGTCCATGCGCCGCCCGCCAGAAGGACCGTGTCGCACGCAACACGTCCCCGTTCCGTCACGACCGCATTGACCCGGCCGGCACCGCGCTCAATCCCCCGCACCGCGCAATGCGCCACGATATGGGCGCCCATTCGCTGCGCGGCGCGAGCAATGGCGGGAGCCGCCTTCTGCGGTTCGGCACAGCCGTCGGTCGGCACGTGCAAAGCGCAGCGGTACGGGCTGCTGGCGCCCGGCATGAGCGCCGTGACCTCGTCACCGCGCGCCAGGCGGGCGCCGATGTCATAGGAACGGGCCATGTCGAGCCACGCGGTGAAACGCTTTTCGTCCTCTTCGGATTCGCCGACGTACATGACACCGCACTGGCGAAATCCCGTCACGTTGCCGGTCAGCCGATCCATGTCGCGCCATAGCCGCAGACTCTCGACGATCAGCGGCATCTCGCGCTCATCACGCCCAGCCTGACGACACCATCCCCAGTTGCGGCTGGATTGTTCGCAGGCGATGTGCCCCTTCTCGCACAACATCACGGGGATGCCGCGCGCGGCCAGTGTCAGCGCTGCTGAAGTACCGATGATGCCGCCGCCGATGATAACGACGCTGGTGGCGGCAGGGAGCGTTTCGTCCGAGGTAACCGAATCGACGTAAGGTCCCATGACATCGCCTTCCAGCAAACCTGTCATTATACGGGCC
>Ga0302325_10027181_pt1 | contig 11868 bp, 9 predicted proteins | sample Palsa_T0_2_FD_201948 | JGI IMG/M metagenome (GOLD analysis project Ga0302325, IMG submission 201948) | Peat permafrost microbial communities from Stordalen Mire near Abisko, Sweden - Palsa_T0_2 | ecosystem: Environmental > Terrestrial > Soil > Palsa > Peat permafrost | place: Sweden: Abisko... | reverse complement strand
AGCGCGCAGTCCCAGACGGCCTCGGCCAGCGCTCCGGTGCTCACCGGCTGCCCGCCCGCCAGCGCCAGCCGCGCGATCAGGCCGCGCAGCCGCGCGCCGGCCACAGCCACGGACGCACCGCCGTCCTCGTGGACCTCAAGTGGCCCCAGTATCGCGACCTGCACAGGACTAATTGTGCCTGCGGCGGCCCCCCAGGGGCCGGCATGGGGGGCTTCGCCTTCCCGTGCCCACTATTTGCTTAGCTGGACTTCTTCGCGGCCGCGCCGGTTATCTTGCGGCTGGGACGGCTTTAGCTGCCGACTCGATGAGCTGGGTCACGACCGCAGCTGTGCGATCTGGTTGCGGGCGGCGGTGACGAGCTCGGCGTTGGTGTTGGCGTGGCCTTGCAGGCCCCAGCCCCCGTCGGGCGCTTCGGTCAGTAGCACCCAGGTGCGGGCGGCCAGTGCCGGATCCGCGGCGGCGGTGACGACGAGGTCAGTCAGCTCGCGGACCACGGACAGCTGCTTGTCCCGGTCCAGCGCGCCGGCGTTGGTGAGCACCTGGACCCGGACGTAATTGGTGTCGCCGTCGACGTTGGACAGGCAGTCAGCGGGCAGCTCGTGCACGAATGCCGCCGTGTTCTGGCGGAACATCGGGATGTCGGGTACCTGTTCGACGCGCATCACGGTCCGGGCCGCGTCGGCGGCGAGCTGATGCGTGTCGGCGAAGGTGCCGGCGGCAGCATAGATGTCGATCATGGGCATGGTGTGTTCTCCTAGGTCAGGAACTTGATGACATCGCGCGCGAATTCTTCCGCGTGCTGGAAAAGGAAGCCGTGGGCGGCGTCTGGGTACAGCTTTACGAACGCATCAGGTATCAGGCTCGCCACGAGGTGGGAGTACCACGGCAGGATCATCCGGTCGTCGTCGCCATTCGCGATGAATACCGGCTGGGTTATGGCGTGCAGTCTTTGCAGCAGGCTGTAGTCCGGCGTTCCCCACTTCAGGACCGCGTCGTACTGGGCGTTCCGGGTCTGCCAGGTGGTGTCCTTGTCCCGGTCCCGCGTCCGGCTGTGGCTCCGGCCCAGGAACTCCGCGCCCGCGGCCCGGCTCGCGGCGGAGCCGGTGAAGAAGCCATGCAGGAATCCCTCGGCGTCGGTGGTGGGCTGGCCGATGGCCTGGATGATGTCGGGCGCCCAGCCGTGCATGCCGGGTGCGCCCTGCGGGGCGGTCGACGCCAGGACCACCTTCCCGGCCAGCGCGGTCCTGGTGAGGGCGACCTCCTGCGCGATGAAACTGCCGATGGAGAACCCGAGCAGGTCGACCTGGTCCAGGCCGAGCGCCTCGAGGAAGACGATCGCGTCGTCCGCCATCTGGGCGAATGTCGTGGGAGTGGCGCCGGTGGTCGCGCCCACGCCGGTGTTGTCGAAGACGATCACGTCGCGCGACGAGGACAGGGCGTCGATGAGGATGGGATCCCAGTTTTCGAGATTCCCGCGGAAGTGCTGCAGCAGCACCAGCGGCCGGTCACCGGCTGGGCCGAGGCGCCGGTAGGCGTAGCTGATCCCGTTCGCGCCTTCCGCCGTCAGCGTCCCGGCCTCGAGGTACCTGGCAGTCGGCCCCATTACTGCTCCAAATCTGTAGCCCGCCCCGCGGTGACGTGTTCCGCTCCTGATGACGGCGACGTTAACGGGGCTGAGCCGCCGGTTGTCTCACCTATTCAGGTGAGGAGGCGCGACTTCGGGCGAGGAGGCGCGACGTCCCGGCTGGGCCCGGCCCCAGCGAGGCTGGCCTGGGCGACTTCGCGCTTCGTAGACTGGGCGCCGTGCGAATCACCGCTATACGGCCGGTCGGCTCGTAGTGGCTCTGCACGCGATCCGGCCGAGGGGAGCGGTGCCCGCGCCGCCAGTCCGCGGCCGCAGCCGCGAGCTCACGGCCTTGAGCGTGCACCTTGACCGTCTCCTCTCCGGCGTCGGGACCGTCGTCCTGGTCGAGGGCGGCGCCGGGATGGGCAAGAGCCGGCTCCTGGCGGAGGTAGCGGTGATGGCGCGCCGCCTGTCGATCAGCGTGGGCGTCGGCGTGGCCGACCCCGGTGACAGCGTGGTCCAGATGTCGGCGCTGATGGAAGCCTTGCTGGCTGGCCCTTCGCCCATTCTCAGGCGCGCTGGCCTGCGGGATGCGCACACCTCACTCGAGCAGAGGTACTGGCTGCTTCAAGACATCGAGGCCATGCTCGAGCGGGCCGCGCTGAAGGCGCCGTTGCTGGTGTGCCTGGATGACCTGCAGTGGGCCGATTCCGGAACCGCGGCGGCGCTGCGGGCGCTGCCGGCCCGCCTGGCCACGGTGCCGGTGGCCTGGGTCGCCGCTTCCCGGCCGGGTCAGGGATCACCCGACATCCGGGGCGCCATGGACCGGCTGGAGCAGGATGGTGCCGAGAAGATCGTTCTGGGCCCGCTGGACCCGGCCGGGGTGGCCCAGCTCGCGGCCGATGTCCTGCAGGCCGAGCCCGGCGGCGCGCTGCTGAACATGGCCGGCCGCGCGGGCGGCAACCCGTTCCTTCTGGTCGAGCTTCTTTCGGGTCTGCGCGAGGAGGAGCTTGTCCGGGTCGAGGCCGGACGGGCCGAGTTGGTGGAGTCGCGCCTGCCCCACCGGGTAAGCGAAAGCATGCGCCGCCGGCTGGAGCGGATGTCTGATCCGGCGCGGCAGGTCGCGACGGTGGCCGCCGCCCTCGGCCGGAGGTTTTCCCTTAGTGACCTGGCGGCGATGCTCGATGCCTCACCGTCAGGGTTGCTGGCTCCCGTCGAGGAGCTCATTCACGCCGATCTCCTGGTCGAACGCGGCGACAAGCTCTGTTTCGGGCATGATCTGCTCTTCGAAGCGGTGCGGGCCAGCGTGCCGCTGTCGGTGCGCCGGGCCCTCGACCGGCAGGCAGCGGCCGTGCTGCTGGCCGGGGGAGCGCTTCCGGTCGAGGTAGCGGCGCAGCTGGCGGCCAGCGCCGAGCCGGGGGATGAGGTGGCCATCACCACCCTCCTGAAGGCGGCCGAGGCTCTCAGCACCACCGATCCGGGCGCCGCCGCCGACCTGAGCCAGCGCGCGCTGGAGCTCGCGCCCCGGAAGCATCCGCTGCGCGGGCCGCTGGTGGCCGAGACCGCGGTGTGGCTGCACGCCGCGGCTCGTGGCGAGGAGGCCAAGGCGTTCGCCGACACTGCGCTGCGTGACGTGCTTCCCGCTGCGCAGGAGGCGGAGGTCCGGCTGAGCATCGCCGGGATGTTCGCCATCTCCCCTGATGTGCGCGCCGAAACCGGCCGCCAGGCTCTTACCCTCCCCGGTCTCCCGGGCAATCTCCGCGCCCGGCACCTGGCCTTTCTCTTTCACAACCTGGTGACCGCCGGCCGGCTGGCGGAAGCGCGCGCCATACTCGCGGAGGCGAGGACGGCGGTTGAAGAGTGCGATGACCCGGCCGGGCGGTTCGTTCTCGAGCTGGCCGAAGCGGGCCTCATGTATGCCGGCGGGCGCTTCGGGCCGGCGCTCGAGCTGGTGGAGGCGGCTCTCCGGAGCAGCCTGGGCGCGGGCGATGACACCCGCGGGCATCTCACCCGTCAGTGGCGTTGTGATGTGCTCACCGCGCTCGACCGGCTCGATGAGTCACTCCAGATGTCCACAGAGAACGTCACGGCTGCTCAGCGGGACCGGCAGGGCTGGGCCGTCGCCGTGTTCGAGACCGGGCGCGGGAGGCAGCTGCTTGAGCTGGGACGCCTGCCGGACGCTGCCGCCGCTCTCGAGGAACACTTCACGCCAGACACCGCGCACCAGGTGGTCAGCGTCCTGGACGCGGCCGGGGTCGGTGCTCTCGCCCGGGTGGCGCTGCACACCGGGGACCGGGGCCTGGCCCGGCAGGCCGCAGAGATCGCTCACGTCATGCTTGACCAGGGCATCCCCAGCGTCCGTGACCACGCGGTCTGGGCGCTCGCGCTGCAGGCCATCGGAGACGGTGATCCGGCCGCCGCGCACCAGCGGCTCTGCGTGCAGGGCGACGACGAGCGCATGTCGATCCTGCCCCTGTTCCCGATGAACGTCGCGGACGAACCCCTGCTGGTTCGCATCGCGCTCGCTGCGGGGGATCACGAGCTGGCGACCGAGGTGGCTGCTTCCGCGCAGCGCCGTTCGGCCATCAATCCCGATGTCAATTCCCACGCCGCGGCCGCCGCGCACGCGGACGGACTGCTGCGCTGCAGCCGGGAAAGCCTGGCCGAAGCCGTGACCCTCTTCGAGGCCGGCCCGCGCCCGCTGGCGCTGGCCTCAGCCCTGGAGGACCTCGGCGCAGTCAGCGCCGGCGGCGGCGACATCCAGCATGCGGCGGACACCTTCAGCCGGGCCCTGGACCTTTATGCTCACGCCGGCGCGGCCTGGGACGCCGGCCGGGTACGGGGCCGGCTGAGGGCCCTAGGGGTGCGCCGCCGCCTGGTCCCGGCGCGGCGCCCGGGAACAGGCTGGGCGGCGATGACCGAATCCGAACTGGCGGTGGCGCGGCTGGTGGCCCAGGGGCTGAGCAACCGTGAGGTAGCGGAGCGGCTGTTCGTCTCGCCGCACACCGTCAGCAGCCATCTTCGCCACGTTTTCGCGAAGCTCGGGGTGAACTCGCGGGTCGAGCTGACCCGCCTGGCCGGGCAGCACGACCCGAATCCCTGACCGGCGCGGAGCCGGCCGCCGTGATCGCGTAGAGCCGTGATCGCGTAGAGATGACACGACCATGCGTTGCGGGCCGCCGCGCTCACCGGGCAGGGTGCCGGAATGGACCTTGACCCAGCCTCTTTTGAACCACAGTTCACCCTCCATGACGGCCTGAGGATCCGCTACGTGGCCAGTCCCAGGCCTTCGGCGGAGTCGGTGATGCTGCTCAGTCCCTGGCCGGAAAGCATTTACGCCTTCATCCGGATGTGGCCGCGGCTGTCGGAGCAATTCTCGCTCGCCGCCGTGGACCTGCCGGGGTTCGGCCACTCCGACGGGCGCGCGGAACTGATGTCGCCGCGCCGGATGGGGGAGTTCGTCGTTGAGATCGCGGACGAGCTGGGCCTGGGCCAGCCTCATGCGGTTGGCCCCGACATCGGCACCGGCGCGCTCCTGTTCGCTGCCGCCCAGCATCCGCAGGCCTTCCGGAGCCTCATCGTGGGAGCGGGGGCGGCCACCTTCCCGCTGCACGTGGATGGCGCGCTGAAGGCCTTCGTCGACGCACCGAGCATCGACGACTTCCGGGGGGCCGACCCGGGCGAGATCATCTGCGGCGCGATCAGCTCCATCCGCAACTACGACATGCCGGAAGCCGTGCGCGATGATTACATCGAGTCCTATTCCGGCGACCGATTCCTCCACTCCATCGCCTACGTGCGCAACTACCCGGCCGATCTGGCCGACCTCTCACCCCGCCTGGGTGCCATCTCGACTCCGGTTCAGATCATCGTCGGGCGGGATGACCCGTACGGGCTGGCCGCCGACGCGCAGCTGCTGCACGACCAGCTGCCGCACAGCCGGCTCGACGTCTTCGACTGCGGGCACAACGCCTGGGAGGAAGAGCCCGGCCGCTACAGCGACGTCGTCAGCAGCTGGGTCAAGGGCGGGTTTCAGGGCACCTGATCCGGTTCCCTCTTCAGCCCGTGCCGTGTCCGGCTCTCCAGCCCGTGCCGTGTCCGGCCGCCTAGATATCGCATGACCATGCGTTGTGCGGAGGCCGGCGCAGCCGGGACAGTGCCATGGTGGCGGCGATGACAGCGACGAGCAGGCTAGTGCCGGTGGCGAGAACCGTGCTGCGGGGACGCTCCGAGGCCATGGCCACAGCGCTGCGCATGCTGCGGCGGGTCCGGACGCACGGGCGAGGTGGCGTGCTCGTGCTGGAGGGCGAACCAGGAATCGGCAAGTCAGCGGTGTTCTCGGCGATCGCCGAGCAGGCGGCCGGGATGCAGTTCACCTGCGGGGTGAGCAAAGCCGACCAGATCGGCCGTATCTCACCCGCCGCGCCGCTGCTGCTCGCGCTGCGCTCTGGCTCGCGGCCTGTCCTGACGGCGGCCGAACTGGCCGGCCTGGCCACCCGGACGGCCGAGCCGCTGCTGCTGCTTGAGGATGTCACCGGCCTGCTTGAGCTCCGGTCAGGGGAGAGCCCGCTCCTGATCGGAATCGACGACACGCAATGGACGGATCCGGTGAGCCGGTTCGTCGTGCGGGCCCTCCCGTCCCGCCTGGCCGGATCTGCGATCATGTGGCTGTTCGCCAGCCGGGGTTCCGGCGAGGGCCTGGCTGATGACCTCAAGCGGTCGAGCTTCGCCGGGCCCCGGATCGACGTCGTTGAGCTCGGTCCCCTCAGCGCGGCCGACATCGTGGCGATGGCCCAGGACCGGCTGCACGGCCTGCCGTCGGCTCGCCTGAGCCGCATGCTGGACGGCGTGGGCGGTAACCCGTTCTTCGCGACACAGATCCTGGAGGGCGTGGTCCGGGCCGGGACGCGGGACGACCCCGACATACCCGCCGAATTCGTCCTCGGCGTGCGCCGCCGTCTCGGGGAACTCGACCCGGTGACGGCTGAGCTCATGACGGTCGCCGCAGTTTTTGGCCAGGCGCTGGCCGCCGAGGACGCACGAGCCCTGCTGCCCCAGCATCCCGCCGCACAGATCACCGGCAGCCTGGGCGAGGCCGTCCGCTCCTGCCTTCTCAAACACGACCGGGACGGCCGGCTTACGTTCAGGCACGGCCTGATCCGCGAAGCGATCTACGCTGACCTGACCGAGCGCACCCGCCGGGCCCTGCACCAGCGCTGCGCCCGGTACCTGCGCGACGTGGCGGCGGAGCCCCTGACCACCGCGGCCCATGCCCGGGCGGGTATCAGTCCTGGCGACGAGGCGACTGCTGCTCTCCTGGCCGACGCGGCCAGCCAGGCGGCCGCAGGCATGCCGGAGGCCGCGTGCGAGCTGATCCTCACGGCCTTCCACTCGGTGCGGCCCGGCCAAGGCTCCTGGCTCGGGCTCGGTCAGCAGTGCGTGGAACTGCTCGGCCTGGTCCAGCGGTGCGCCGAGGCCATCGATGTGGCCGACGTGCTGCTGGCTCACCTTGACGACGACGAACCCGCCGGGCGCATCGAGATCGCCGTGGCCCGCGCCTTGTGGCTCACCGGTCAGTGGCAGGCTTCGGTGGACCGCAGCTCGAGGGCGCTCGCCCGTCCGGGCGTTTCGCCTGCGCTCCGGGCGCGTCTGGTCGCTGTGCGGGCGCTCGCCCGGTCACGGGTGGAACCGGCCGCTGGCGCCGGGCCCATCGCGGAGGATGCGCTGCGCGAGGCCGACCGCCTGGACGACGACGGAGCCAGGCTCCTGGCCTGGCACGCCCTGGCCGAAGTCGCGCGCAACCGGGCCGATCATGAGGGGTCGCTCCGGCACTACCGGGCCCTGCGGGCGGCGTCGGGCCCGGCCTACATCGCCCAGGAGATCCAGGGACTCCAGCATCTCGACCGCTTCCATGATGCCGGGGTGATGCTGCGCCAGGCCCGCCGGGACATGGGCCTCGACAAGGGCATGATCTTCCTCTCGCTGATCTACTCCCAGATCTGGTGGGACTACAGCCTGGGCCGCCTGGACGAGGCCGAGGCAGGCGCTCGGACCCTGCTTTCCCTGGCCCTGGAGCGGGGCAGCTACACCTGCGGGATCGACGCGGCGTCCTTGCTGAGCCTGGTCGCGCTTCAGCGCGGTGACGTCGCCGGGGCGCGGCAGAGCCTGGCCCGCGGATTCGGCCCGGCCGGCGCGCAGGACGAGCGCCGCGTGCCGTCGCTTCTGCTGGTCCGGGGCTGGGTTACCGCGGCCGAGGGCGACGTCGATGAGGCTGTCTGCCTGCTGTCGCCCTTGGTGTTCACGGGCCGTGAGGAAAGGGATCCGTGGCCGTGGAAGGCCGGCTGGCTGCGGATGCTGGCCCAGCTCGGAACGGCCGCCGGAGCAGGCGGGTTCACCGAGGAAGTCGTCGCGCTGGCCGAGATCGGGGCCGAGCGGAACCCCGGTGTGCCCAGCCTGGCGGGGACCGCCCTGCAGCTTCGCGGGACGGCCCGCAGAGACCTCCAGTTGCTGCAGCGTGCCGCCGACGTGCTGGCTCGCAGCCCGCGCCCGCTGGTGCGGGCCGGCGGGTACGAAGACCTGGGGTTCGAGCTCGTGGCCCGGGACCTCAGGCGGGAGGGAGCCGCCCTCCTTGATCAGTCCTGGAACATCTACCGGGAGGTCGGCGCCAGGGGCCCGATGATGACGCTGCAGGACAGGATGCGAAAGGCCGGGTTCCGGCGCGCGCAGTGGCAGTGGGCCGGGTCCCGCCCGGACTCCGGCTGGGAGGCCCTGACGCAGGCCGAGACCAGGGTCGCCCGCCTCATCGGGGCCGGCTGCACCAACAAGGCCGCGAGCGAGGCGCTCGGCATCTCGGTCAACACCACGGGCACCCACCTGCGATCGGTGTTCACCAAGCTGGGCGTGCGGTCCCGGGTTCAGCTCAGCAACGTCATGCACGAGCAGGACCTGGCTGGGCAGTCAGGGTGCGCAACTTCGCCCTCGCCGAAGCCCGGTGGACAACCTTCTCCGACGTCGAGGGCAACGAGTTCGATCTGATCGACGCTCACGTGAGGAACCGGTAGTGACAGGCACGCACATGATCGTCCTTCCGGGCGGAGGATACGCGGCGCATGCGGCGAACGAGGCCGAGCCGATCGCCGGCTGGCTTGGCGGTTTCTCGGCCGGCGGCCATCTGGCCGGCCTGGCTGCCCTCGCCCCCGGCGCGGGGCCAGCTGACGGTGTGCAGTTCGCGGTGCTCGGCTACGCGATCACGTCGATGGAGACCGAGACCTACCGGCCCTCCAGGGTGATCCTGCTCGGGGAGGACGCCAGCCCTGAGGTGCGCCGGTCGGCATCACTGGACGCGCTGGTGACCCCTCACGCGCCGCCGTTCTTCCTCTGGCATACGGCCGAGGACATCTACGTCCCTCCCGAGCACACCGACCGCTTCGCGACCGCGCTCGCGGCCAACGGCGTTCCGCACGCGGTCCATGTGTTCGCCCATGGGCCACACAGTCTCGGCTTGGCCGAAGGCGCTGGGGACGTGGCGACCTGGACCACGCTGGCCGCATCGTGGATACGCGAGCACACGTGAGCCTCGGGCAGGACAGGAAGGCCCGCGGATTCAGCGTGGCGGCGGGAAGCTTAAAGCCGGACGGAGATTCGGGGTTTGCCGGAGGTTGCCGTCAGGACTGCCCGAACTGCTCTCGGATCTTGCGTGACATCGCTTCTGCCGCACTGTACGAGGCCGTTAGAGGGGGCTGCTGCGCCAGGTAAGCGACTCCCCGAAGTTCTCCTTCGTTCTCCTTCGGTACGAGCCAGAGGTGGAAGTGGGGCGCGCGCTCCATCACCGCGAGGTAATAGACGCGCTGGACCCCCGTGGCCGCCTTGATCGCCGGAATGAGCCGGTGGAGGACCGAGCCGAGCTCGGCACTCTCGGCCGGGGTCATCTCACCGAAATCCAGGAGATGCCGTCTGGCCTCGACGATGACCGTTCCTGCACTGGACTCCTGGAGCGGGGCGTGCTCGACGAGGAAGTGCTCGCCGTCGACGACGTAGCCTCCTGGACGGGGGGCGTCCAGGAGCCCTGACCCCGTTTTCAGGTCGTCTTGCTTGCGGCAGATGTTGCAGTCCGACCGGTGATAATACGGAGGCGGGCCGATTTCCACAGGACGCTCACTGGATGGCTTCTCAGAAGAGATGGACATTTATACCCTCCATTTGTAGTGGGGCCCCGGCTTGTAGTGGGGCCCCGGCCGCCACCGGCCATGCAATCCGGCCTCCAGTTGCTCGACCTCGCATTACCGTGGGCCAGAAAGGCGGTCTCCCATGGCCAGCCTGCTCAATCAGGCCGGCCGGCCAGGAATGGCAGGAACTCGGCGAGGAACTGGCTTGGATGCTCCAGGTGGGGGATATGCCCTGAGTCGGGTATCACCACCCGGGTGGCGCGGGGAATATCGTGTGCGGTCGCAGCGGAAAGCGCGACGAAGTCACCGAGCCTGGCCGCTTCGGCCGCAGTAGCGTACTGGCCGAGCGGGACGACGTGATCTTCGGCGCCCACCAGCAGCAGCACCGGCGGCGCGATCTGGTGATATTCGTAGCGGACCGGCTGCTGGTAGATCATCTGGAACGTCAGCGCCGCGGCCCGGGCCCACCGCGGGTAGTCCGGGCTCAGCGTGACGCGGACCAGGACGTCGGCCAGCGGTTCCCAGACCTTGGGGTCGGGATTGACGAAGTATCCCTTGACGTAGCCGCGGATGACGGCCGGATCGGTCCAGGCCAGTTCATGCTGATACAGCGTTTCCTCGGATTGCGGCGGGATGCCGGTGCGGTAGTCGGCCAGGCCGAGCGGGTCTTCCAGGACCAGGTGGGTGACCCGGCCGGGGTTCATCAGCGTGAACCGCGTCGCGGTCATGCCGCCGGTCGAGTGACCCAGCACGGCGACGTTCCCGACGCCGAGGTGGTCCAGCAGGGCCGCGGTGTTGGCGGCCAGCAGCTGGAAGCTGTAGTGGATATCGGGCTTTGGTGACTTGCCCCAGCCGATCTGGTCGGGGGCGATCACCCGGTACCCGGACCCGGTCAGCGCCTCGATGACGTTGCGGAAGTAGTAACAGCCGAATGCCTTGCCGTGCATCAGGACGACCGTCTTCCCGTTCGGCCCGGTGGCCGGCGGGATATCCATGTACGCCATCGAGACCGGCTGCAGGTCACTACTGAGCGGCAGGAACCGGACCGGATAGGGGTACTCGTATTCCTCCAGGCAGATGCCCAGAGCCGGCCGCATCTCCGACGCCGTGCTGGTCATAGTGCGCGCCTCCCGGCCGATGACTGACGCTCTCAGAGCGACATGCAGATCCGTGATCTCACGAGCGGGGCAGTGAGAGCCCAGCCAGCCCGGCCTGGATGCCGGCCGTGACGGAGTCGGGTGGCTGGTCGGCGTCGACCGCGACCATGATGCCCCGCTCGGTGTAGTAGGGGACGAGCGGGCCCGTCGTCTCGGCATACACCTGGAGCCGGTGCCGGATCACGTCGGCTCTGTCGTCCGAGCGCCCGCCCTGGCGGGCTCGGTCCAGCAGCCGCCGTGTGAGCACGTCCTCCGGCGCGTGCAGGTAGACCGCCGCGTCCAGCGTCACGCCGAGCCGGGCCGCGAGCTCGGCTGCGGCGGTGGCCTGCGGTAGGGTCCGCGGGAAGCCGTCCAGGATGTACCCGCCGCCAGCGGCTGCCTCGACGACGGCCGGGGTCAGCACGTCGAGCACGATCTGATCGGGGACGAGATCGCCGCGGGCCTGGTAGGCCGCGATCTCGCGGCCTGCGGGCGTGTCGGCCTGGGCTTCGGCCCGCAGCAGGTCACCGGCGGCGATGTGCCGCCCCCCGCACCTGGCTGCCAGCCGCGCGCCCTGCGTGCCCTTGCCCGCGCCCGGCGGAGCAAGCAGCAGCAGCCTCATGGCGCGATCAGGTCATCCGGGATGACGATATCCCGCTTCTGGATCTTGCCGGTCGCCCCCTTGGGCAGCGAGTCGACGATCCACACGTGCCGGGGGTACTTGTAGGCCGCGACCTGGCCCTTGACGTAGTCTCGCAGCTCTTCTGCGCTGGTGGCGGCACCCGGCTTGAGGGCCACCGCGGCACCGACTTCCTCTCCCAGGGCCGGATGCGGCAGGCCGATCACGGCGGCCTCGGCGACCGCGGGATGCTCGTAGAGCACCTCCTCGATCTCCCGCGGGTAGACGTTGTAGCCGCCGCGTATGATCAGGTCCTTCTTCCGGTCCACGATGTAGAAGTAGCCGTCTTCGTCCACCCGGGCCAGGTCACCGGTGTAGAACCAG